>JAABUK010000814.1_pt1 | contig 62867 bp, 57 predicted proteins | sample 5559141 | NCBI WGS metagenome assembly JAABUK01 (sample SAMN10711869, study PRJNA513367) | rock metagenome | isolation source: Antarctica rocks | place: Antarctica: Victoria Land, Pudding Butte nord | collected 2016-01-03
CGGGCAGCGGCCCGGCGGCGCTCCGTCCCGCCGTCCCGTCTGCGGCCGCGATAGACCGCATGGACCGTGCCCTCGCTTGGATTTCGCTGATCCCTGACAGCATGTTCGTTTTGCGCCGCGTCGCGGGCGCGCGGGCGCTGGTGCATCCGATGACCGGCCGCTACCTGTTTCCTTGGCGGCGCCTCGGCACCGCCCTGGGGGCGGACCACAAGGCCGTGCAGCGTTGGCATAGCCAGGCCATGGTCCGGATCAGCGCTGCGTTGAACGCACCGAGCCGTGCATGCGCCCACCCGGTACGCGGTTGAGACCGCCATCTCCGGACGATCCCGTCATGATACCCGGAGAGTGACACCGCCTGAAAATCTTGAGCCATTCGAATATTCCAGAGTGCACGATTACGTGACATGCGTCACAGTCTTCCAGCCGGTTCGCTGCCAGGGTGTGGCTGCGCCTGCCTCCAGGGCGCGGCACGGAGGACCAAATGCTCTCTGCACGTCACGACGAGATCAAGGCCGGGCAGTCTAAGGCAGTCCTGTCGCCGCCAACACAGCTCGCGGCTGCCCGGGTGGAGCGGCGGGCTGCCGAGATCATCCGCGCCGGCCTGCTGCCGCTTTCATCGGCTCCGGCTGCCTCGGCAGCTTCGGCGCGCATCATTGCCTTCCCAGGCCCTGCCCGGCGTTGCGCCGGTCCCATGCCCGACGTTCTGGTAGGCTGGCCGGACAAACCGCTAGTCAGTGCAGCGGACGCATCGCATCGGCGGCAGCCCGCCCCCTTCCAATCCAAGCCGGCCGAAACGGCGAATTGCTTCACCGTAGCGGACCGGATTGCCCTCCTGGAGTGGAGCAGCCAGGGCAGCGGCGGCTATGCCCGCGTGATGCTGGAGGAAGGAGTGCCAGGCTCCACGCCGGACCGTAGCGGTTACGTCTTGCTTTACCGGCAATACGACCGCTTCGCCATTCTTGGCCTGACCCGGCGCGCCGGTGACATCCTAGTGTGGCGCTGCTCGGACGGCACGGGCTTCGGCGCCTATCCCACCATGGCCGCAGCCCTCGCCGGCCTGCCGCCTGTGGCCGAGGCCAGCTAGCCGCCGCCCGGCACGCCGGCATCCGACAGGCCGGCGGTCAACGGGCGATCACGCCGCCCGGCTCTGGGTGCCGCAGCCGTCCTGTCATGACGGCTGCGGCAACTGCGCACAGCGCGAAGGCAGCGGTCCAGCGCATGTTGGGCAACCCCGACCCGCCCGCAAGCGCCAGGAACAGCAAGCTGACAACCAGCAGCGCCCCCCTCGCCGGACCACCCCGGCGCGCCACGGCAAGCGAGAGTACGACAAAAGTAGCATACAGCCCGATCGCCAAAGCCCGAAGCAGGTCCAGCGCCACTGCCGACAAGTCATCAACCATCTCAGCAATGCGCCAGCTCAGGAGGTGGATGGTGTCCAATACCCGGAACAGGAAGCGGTCCGGCCCAACCACATATACCAGCGCTGCCAGAAGCAGCCCGATGCCCCAGGCAGCCAATATCGGATCGCGTCGCATCGGCATGTCTTTCAAGTAGGTCAACTCCACCCGGATATGGACGGCCTTGGTCCATGTTCCAAGCATACCTGGCGCCCGCTGCCTCCCCATCCCGGATGGCCTGCCATCCCGGATGGCTTGCCACTGCCGGCTGCGCTATGGCCCAGCCATGAACGACGCATCCCAATTCGATCCCGCCTCCCTTGGCTGGCGTCCGCTGTCTATCGGCGGCTTTCCGGCCCATGTCGGCCCACTTTGGTATCAGAGCGGCACCGGGTCAGACGCCGATCCCGGCGTTCCACGCTATGCCATGCTAGCCGACACCCGCCACTTGAACGTCCATGGCATCGTCCACGGCGGCATGGTGATGACGTTCGCCGACACTGGACTTGGCCTCACGGTATGGGAGTCGGCGGGCCGGCGTCCCTGCGTCACGGTCCAATTTGGCTGCCAGTTCCTGGATGCGGTCCACGCCGGCGACTTCGTGGAGCTGGATGCGGAAATCCTGCGCCGCTCCAGCACGGTGGTCTTCGTGCGTGGAACCATGCGTGTCGGGTCCCGCGTCACCGGTGCGGTTGAGGGCGTTTGGAAGATGATCCGCCCGCGTTAATGGGTCCGGGCCGGGAGTTCCAGCCTCGCCCATGCACGCCAATCAACAACGGACTTGCTGAGTGACGGGTTTCGAGCCTGGCGGCTTGCAAGCAGGCGGCCTGCGCATCCCAATAGGCGGCCATACCGACCCACTGCCCTAACCCGAGCCTGCCTGCCAAAAAGCCAAGGAGGGCGGGGCCGTCTCTGCCTCCCCTCTGGGCCTCAGCTAAGGACTCGTCCGGGATTAAACGCTCTAACCAATCCCTCCGGCACGCTCTTGATAGCAAGAGCGCTCATCTCCAGAAGGACTCTAAACCCGGCGTCCAGCCAGCTCCTCTTCCGCACGGGGGGCGCCGATCCCGCCGCCGAACCACGCCGCCAGCGCGCCCAACGCCAATGCCACGAAGCCCAGAATACCGGCGCTTGCCAAGCCCTTGCGGCTGACCTCGGCCGCCGCTTGCGCCTTCTGCTTCACGGTGTCCGCGGCTTGACGGGCCTGGGTCTCCGCCTGCTGCAAGCGCGTGCGCGCCTCGTCAGGGCTGACGTTTGCCGCACGCGCCAGGCTATCCACCGCCCGGTCCCGCGCTGCGTCGGCTGCTGCCTTGTCGCCGCTCACCGATGCGCGGATGTATGTCCCGATGTTGTCCTGCGCCGATTGCGCGTCGTTGGGGCTGACCAGGCGGCGCACCTGTGCCTGCAGCGCGTCGCCATCCGTGTTGGCCGCGACGCCCGACACGGCGGACGCCGCGCCACGGCCCGCCGCACCCAGCGTCCCGCCCAGCGCGTTCGCCGCGCCGCCGATCACGTTGGTGGCCGCGGAACTCAGGAGATAGAACACCACCAGTGTCGTCACGCACCAGGACAGGAATCCATGGAATCGCGCCGTATTGGCATTGGCGGTGCCGGACAGCCGGCCGGCCACGACGCCGCCGACCAGCGATGCGACGATGCCCGACACCACGATCCAGATTGCCGCCGTCGTCCCCGCGGTGGATGCCGCGGGATTGTCGGCGGTGTTGATGGCATCCACCGTGGATGCACCGAGGCCAACGCCCAGTACGTTCAGCACTAGCTGCACCACCAGGGCCGCCACGACGCCCGCCAGAATTGCCCCCCAGCTTGCGCGGCTTCTCAGGTGCGTCCGGTGGTCGTCCACTGCTGCTGCCGGAGCCGCCTGCCGCATGGACGCGGCGACGGGCGCGTTCGAGGAACCGGGATAAGGAACGTTGACCGGGCTTGCTCCCGCTATACCGGAAGGGCCGGGCGTCATACCTGTCTTCGGCGGAATGGACATGGATGATCCTTCGCTGCTCGGCACCCGGACGCGGCCGGGCGCAGTGTTAGACCGGCCAACTCCCATCCCTGAAGGGAGTTCCCAACGGATCAGGCCGCCGTTGCCGGGTGGCAATGCGGCGCCGTCCTGCAAGCCGGGCGGCCGCTGGCCCATGCGCGGCCGGGGCAGAGTTCACGCCGCCAGCGCCTGCGTCCGCACGAGCCGGGCATACAGCCCGCCGGCGTCCAGCAGCTCGGCATGGGTGCCCTGCTCGACGACCTGGCCCTCCGCCATCGCCACCACCAGGTCGGCGTCCCTGACGGTGCTGAGCCGGTGCGCCACCACGATGGTCGTGCGTCCGGCGCGCAGGCGGGCCAGGGCGGACTGCACCGCGGCCTCGCTCTCGGCATCCAGCGCGCTTGTCGCCTCGTCCAGCAGCAGAATGCGCGGGTTGCGCAGCAGCGCGCGGGCCAGGGCGATCCGCTGCCGCTGTCCGCCGGACAGCCGCCCGCCGCCGGGGCCGACCCGGGTCAGGAATCCGTCCGGCATGTCGGCGACGAAGTCCGCGGCGGCGGCATGGGCGGCGGCCTCCACCTCGGCTTCGGTGGCGCCGGGCCGGCCCATGCGTATGTTGGCGGCCACCGTGTCGTCGAACAGCAGGGTGTCCTGCCCGACATAGGCGATGGCGTCCCGCAGGCTGCTCAACGTGACGTCGCGCACGTCGGCCCCGTCCACCAGCACCCGGCCGGAGGCCGCGTCCTGCAGCCGGGGGATCATTGCCAGCGCCGTGCTCTTGCCTGCGCCGGATGGCCCGACCAGCGCCACTGTCAGGCCCGGCGCCGCCGTGAAGCTAAGCCCATGCAGCCCGGCCCGGCCGTCGGGATAGATGAAGGCTACAGCCTCGAACCGCACCTGGCCGCGTCCGGGCGGCAGCGGCGAGGCACCGGGGCGCTCGCGTATGGCGGGCAGCTCGTCAATCACGCCGAACACCCGGGACAGCCCGGCCAGCCCTTCCTGCAAGGCGGCGTTCAGCGACCCCAGCGCCCGCAGCGGCTGCGAGGCCATCAGCAGGGAGGCAACGAAGCCGGTGAAGGCGCCGATCCCTCCGCCATCCCCCACCGCCGAACGCCAGCCGGCGAAGCCGATCACCGCGGCAATCGCCGTGCCGCCCAGCACCTCCAGCAGCGGGTCCACCCGGGCGCGGCTGCGCGTCATGCGGAACAGGGCGCGATACAGGGTGGAGAATGCGGCATCCGCCCGCGCGCCTTCCGCTGCTTCCAGCCGGTAGGCGCGTATGGTGCGGGCCTGGGCAAAGCTCTCGTACAGCAGGGCCGCAGTTTCCCCCATCCGCTCCTGCATCCCGCCCGAGGCCCGGCGGATCCGCTTGCCCAGGCGCTGGATCGGCAGCGCCGCCAGGGGATACAGCGCCGCGGCGATGACGCTGAGCACCCAATCCAAGTAGAGCATGGACGCGACCAACCCCAGCACGGTCACCGCATCCTTCACGCCCTGGACGACCCGGGTCAGCGACTCCCGGATCAGCGCGGCGTCGGTGGTGAAGCGCGCGGCGAGCGCCGCTGGCGCCTCCCGCTCGACCTGCGCGAGGTCGGCGTGGGACAGGTGGCGGAACAGGCGGCCCTGCAGCTCGCGGATCACCAGCAGCACGACCTGCTGCACCATCACGTTCTGGCCGTACTGCACCGCCGCCTTGGCCGCGGTGACGGCGACGACCAGGACCGGGATTTGATACAGGATGCGCTGGTCCCTGAGCTCGAACAGGGTGAAGGCGCGCTGGATAACGAGCGGATAAAGTGCCGTCAGCCCGGCCATGAGCAGGGTCAGCAGCGCGACGAGGCCAAGGCGCGCACGGTGGTGGCGCACGTGGTCCCGCCACAAGCGGCGCATCAAGGCGTTGGTGGAGTCCTTTGGATTGGCGGCGAGGGCGTCCATGGAACGGGCATGTATCAGGGGTGGAGGCGGGCTGCGAATCGCGGCCACCCCGGCCGCGTGCTGCTCATCCGCACGAGGGCGGCGTGCCGCCCCGCCGGCCGCAGGCGCCGCCAGGCATTGTCTGGCGCTGCAGACGGCGAGCCGAGGCTGAACTCCAGGCTGGTCTTTGACATGATTATGGACGATGCCGCACTGATGCGGCATGTAGTCGGCCGCCGACGCCCGAAATTATTGTTCCTGAATTACGAACTGGCCTACTTAGGCCGCCAGATGCGGGTTTGCTGCCGAGCGTTGCATCGGCAATCAAAACAGCTCGCTGCTCTTCCGCTAGGAGTTGCCCGCATGCCGATGATCCCCAACAGCCCGATAGCCGGCTGCGTCCACCTTTGACCGTCGCCAGGACCGGGTTCTTCCAGCGCCTCCTGACCCATCCCGGGTTCATCCTGCCGCGGGATTTCACCCTGTTCCTGCGTGGCGCCCGCACGGACGCCGCCATCGCGCGCACCCGCGCCATCGCCGGCGCCCGCGCCGCGTTCGAGGAAGCTTATACAAGATCAGGCGACCCCTGGGCGTCCGCCGCGCCACGCTACCGCTACCAGGCGCTCAAATACGAGCAGATCATGGCGCTGCTGCCAGCGCGGCGGTTCCGGCAGGTGCTCGACCTAGGATGCGGCCTCGGCCTGCTGTCGCAGCACCTGGCCCGGCGCTCTGACGCAGTGCTGGGATTGGACGTTGCGGCGGCGGCGGTCGGGCACGCGCGGCGGCGGGCGGCGGGCATCGCCAACCTCACGTTCGAGCAGGCGGACATCCTGGACCTGCCCGGCGACCTGGACGGACGGTTCGACCTCGTCGTGGTGGCCGACACGCTCTACTACCTGTCCCCCTTGAGCGACGAGGTGCTCAAAACGCTCAGCGCACGCCTGGCCCGGCTGCTGGCGCCAGGCGGTATGCTGGTCCTGGCGAACCACTTCTTCTTTGCCGCCGACCCGGATTCCCGGCTGACGCGCCGGATCCATGACGCGTTCACCTGGTCGCAGCACTTCTCGGCGATATCCCACCACCGCCGGTCGTTTTTCCTGGCCACCCTGCTTGAGCCCAGGGATGCCGGGCTGTTGGCGCTTCCTGCGACCTAGCCGCACGGAGACGCGGCAGCTGCTGGCGGCGTTTGCGGCACTCGGTGTCCTGGGATGCGCCGCTTGGCTGGTTGCGGGCGTATGGGGGGACCTGGCCCGAGCGGGATCGGGGGCCGTGCAGGCGCTGTGGACCGTGCCGGCGGCGGTGGCGATCCACCTCGTGCAACTGCTGCTGTCCGCCCTGGGCTGGCGCGTCCTGGTCGTGGGCTCCCCCATCGGCCTGGCGGGCTTCGTCCGGCTGCGGCTGATGCGCGAAGGACTGAACACGCTGCTGCCCCTGGCGCATGTGGGGGGGGAGGTTATCGCGGCGCAGGTGATGGCGCGGGCGGGCATCCCGGCGGCGGTTGCGGCAGCGGGCATGGTGGTGGACGTGACCGTGGAAGTCTGCGCGCAGCTTGCGTTCCTGGTGGTGGGCTGCATCGTCCTGGCGGCACTCGCGGGAACGGGGGCGGCCTGGCTGTGGGGCGGCAGCCTCGGCCTGGCGGTGCTGGGCGCCGGCAGCCTGGCGTTGGTCCAGCGCCTTGGCGGCCTGCGGCTCCTGGAAGCGGTGGTCCGCGGCATCGGGCGGCAATGGCCGGCACTGGGACCGGCCCTGCTGCCGTCGGGCGGGCTGGACGGACTGGAGGCTGAGGCGCTCGCCATCTACCGGCGGCGGGACCGCCTGGTCATGGCCTTCTGCCTGCAGGGGGTAGCCTGGGCGCTGGGGACTGCCGAGACCTGGCTCGTGCTGCATGCGCTCGGCCTTGACGCCTCGGCCGGGCAGGCCTTCGTGGTCGAGAGCCTCGGGATGGCCGCGCGCAGCGCAGGGTTCGCGGTGCCGGGCGCGCTGGCCATCCAGGAGGGCGGGTTCGTGCTGGCCGCAGCCGCGGTAGGCCTGGCCGGAACGGCTGCCCTGTCGCTGTCCCTGGTCAAGCGGGTGCGGGAACTGGTGATCGGCCTGGCTGGGCTGGCCTGCTGGCGGCTGGCGCGTACTGCCGGACCAGGCCGGGCGGGCACGACAACGGCAGGAAGGAATGCCCCACCCTTGTGACGGTTGACGGCGACGCGGCACCGGCTGTTCACGCGGCCTAGTCGGGTCGGCAGCCCACACCCACTTTCCGTCAGTGCGTTAGGTTGAACACCCGCTTCCGCACCGCGTCCTCCATCCGCTGCAGCCGGCGCCGTATCCGTACGGGCAATGGCTGCTCCCGGCGCCGGGCATTGGACCGGTCGCCGGAATGCGAGCCGAAGTCGTCGCCCTGGTCCACCGGAAACGGCCGGACCGCGTGCGGGATGATGCCGTTTTCCCAGTAGCGGTCCATGGTCTGGTCTGTCGGCATGAAGATGCGCTTGCCATAGGACACCATGCGGGCCGCGCCCTCCTGCCGGATCAGGTAGGCGCCGACGCCCAGAACCTGTGTCCGCAGCCGGTAAAACGTGCCGCCGTTCGGAAGCTCCGCCACCCGGGTGCCGGTGAACTTGGGCGTGGCTGGCTGGGCCACCCGCCCCAGCTTCGTGTCCAGCCGGACGACCAGCCAGCCGGTGTAGGGGCACGCCAGCAGGTCCGCCACCACGGTGGGCAGGTTGGGCTGGATGGACACGTCGTCCTCCAGGACCAGTGCGGTTTCGATGCCCTCGCGCAGCATCCGCTCATAGATGCGGTAATGGCTGAGGAAGCAGCCGATTTCCGAGTCCTTCATCCCCACGCCATAAATGCGGAGGGCGCGGGCATGGTCGTATGCCGCGCGGTCGGAGGCGGCCATCGCGCGGCCGTCCACCGCGGCCACGAACTCCGCAGCCATGCCGATGCGCCCGAGCACCTCCACCATGTGCTGCCGCCGGGCAGTATCACGCTCCATGTTGATGACGAAGACCGGGCATGGCAGCGCCGGCGCCCCGGCTGGGGAAGCGAACGTCATCCGGCGGCTGCGGCCCGGCCGGCCCTGCTTGCGGCCATGTCATGGATCTCGCCGATCATGTCGGCGATGCCGCGGGTCAGCCGCCAGTTGGGGCAATGCGCCTGGAACCGCCGGGTGTCGCTGATCCACCAGATATGGTCGCCGGCCCGGTTCGCCGGCTGGTAACGGCGCTGCATCGGGCGGCCAGTCAGGCGTTCGGCGATCCCGATTGCCTCCAGCACGCTGCAGTTGGCCGTGCGTCCGCCGCCCATGTTGAAGACCGCACCGCTGCCCGGCGCCTCGAAGAAGTGCCAGAAGGCGTTGACCAGGTCCCAGGCGTGGATGTTGTCCCTGACCTGCCGGCCTTCATGGCCGATCACGGTATAGTCCTGCCCGGTCACGGCGCACTTCACCAGGTAGGATAGGAACCCGTGCAGCATCGCCCCGGCCTGGCCGCCGCCGGTGATGCAGCCGCAGCGGAAGCAGGCGGTCTTCATGCCGAAGTAGCGGCCGTATTCCTGCACCATCAGGTCGGCCGCGCACTTGGACACGCCGAACAGGCTGTGCATGCTGCCGTCAATGCTCATCGTCTCGTCAATGCCGGCATACTGCGGATGCGCCTCCGGCAGCTCCCACCGGGTCTCGTGCCTGACGAAGGGCAGGCGGTTCGGCGTGTCGCCATACACCTTGTTGGTGCTGCAGAACACGAACACCGCGTCTGGGCAATGCTTGCGCGCAGCTTCCAGCAGCCCGAGCGTCGCCTCCGCGTTGATTGAGAAATCAGTTCGTGGATCGCTGGCGGCCCAGTCATGCGACGGCTGCGCCGCGGCGTGCACGACCAGGGCGATGCTGGCGCCGTGCCGGGTGAACAGGCGCTCGATGGCGGCGCCGTCCCGGATGTCGGCGTCGAGGTGGGTGTAGCGGGGAAGCTTCTGCTGCAAGCCGGCCCAGGCCTGCCGGGTGCTTGCCCCGGCGCCGAACAGCGCGGCGCGGGTGTCGTTATCCAGTCCGACCACGTCCAGCCCGCGGGCGTCCAGAAACCGCACCGCCTCTGCGCCGACCAGCCCGCCGGCGCCTGTTACGATGGCGACGCTCATGCTGCGGCCGGGACTTGGTTGGGCGCCTCGGCACGGGGTGTCGGACGGACGATAGAAGGCGGCTTGCGTGTCACGCGGCGGTCGTCCCTTGGTGGCATGATCTGGTCGGCAGGGGCGAGTATCACGGTCCCGTTGGCGGGCACAAATTGGCGGGTCCGTTGGCTGGCACGCCAGCCGACACGCCATTGGCCGTAGGGCGATGGATCCGGCGGGATGGCGCGGTGTGCGCCAGGAGTTCAGTCACGGAGGCATGCCGGCCCGGTTGGTTTACGGCCTCAGTTGGTGCGGGGTGGCCCTACGCAGGCCGGCGCGGCTCAGGAGGCATGACGAAGCTCTGCGCCAGGCGCCACGGACAGCATGGGTTTCCCCGAACAGCCGCCCTGGTCAACGGCGGACCAAGTGTGCCGGCCTGGTCAGACCAGGCCGGCACGGTGGTCCCGCAAGTTCGTCAGGCGGAGCAGCGGCGGCGCAGGAGCCCCAGCCCGCCCAGGCCGAGCGCCAGCACCGCGGCCGACGCAGGCTCCGGCACGGTAGCGACCACAGGTTGGAAGGCGAGGCTGGTTTGTCCGGACAGCCCGGTGGCGAAGACCGACATACTGCCACCCGGCGTGAAGGCCTCGATGGCGCCGATGTTATGGATCGTCGCATACAGCGTGCCGGCGGCATCGAAGGCGAGGCCGACAGGACGGTTCGCCCCGGTCGGGGTGCTGACGAACACCGACTTGGTGCCGCCCGGGGTGATCTCCTCGATGGTGTCGTTGCCCTGCGCAGCATACAGGTTGCCAGCGGCGTCAAAGGCAAGACCAAGCGGGCCGCTCAGCCCGCTGGCGAATACCGACATGACGCCGCCCGGGGTGATTTGCTCGATGATGCCGCCGCCCTGCCCCGCATACAGATTGCCGCTGGCATTGAACGCAATGAACTGCGGTGCGGTCAGGCCGGTGGCGAACACCGAGGCGTCGCCGCCGGGCGTGAACCGCTCGATGGTGCCTGAGCCGTTATTCGACGCATACAGGTTGCCGGCGGCGTCAAACGCCAGACCGGTTGGACTGCTCAGCCCGGTGCTGGCGAACACCGATGCAACGCCCCCGGAGGTGAACCGCTCGATGGTGTTGCTGCCTTGGTTGGCCACAAACAGGTTGCCGGCCGCGTCGAATGCGAGGCCGACCGGATTGTTCAGTCCGGTGCTGGCGAACACCGACATGACGCCGCCCGGCGTGAACCGCTCGATGGTGTTGTTAGCGCCATTGGCGACGTATAGGTCGCCCGGTGTGGCATGCGCCTGGGCCGCAAGACCGAGGGACAGAACGGCGGCGAGCGTGGCCGCGAGGACATGGTTTCGGCGCTTGAGCATGGGATATTCCCTGAGGCCGGACAGCGCTGGCCTGCATCGTGTTGCCCTTCCTGATATTAGGAGAGGGGTCGCATCGCGAAGGCACGGGTGGCAGCGGCCCGGGACAGCGATCAGTGCCGGCCCAAGCCGAGACGCGTGCCGTATTCGTTGCAGAACAATTAATGATTTTTTAGGCTGTTGTCCCAATTATTAAGAAGATGAAGTGTCAATTTTTGTCGCTTATGGGTGACCTAGGGGCCGGCGACGCCCCCCGTCAGGCAATTCCAACACGACCAAGCCCGCTTTGACGGAGTGCAGACCTGCCCGATCCTCCACACCCGTTCCCCGTGCCCTGATCCAATCCCTGGCGGCGAATGCGTTCCAAACCGCCGCCGACCGTGTCCCGCTGCCCCGGGTGAACCGGTCTCCAACAACGCACGCAGCATCATTGCATTCGGCCAGTGTCCTGAAAGCTGATTCTTGCAGGCGCGTGGGTGGACCCTGCGGACCCTTCCTACCCTGAAAGTGTCAGGCTGTTGCCCCGATGCACCCCACCGGCGCTGCGGTCTTCCTACCCCGCACGGAGCGTCCCTCGCAGACCCTCCGGCAGATCCCACTGGAACAGGGTCTGAACCGCGCCGTCCCGGCGGGTCGGGGGGTACTCGGCGCCAGGGGGTTCGACACGGCGCGGGATTTGCGGCAGTGACCGGCGGCAACGAGGACCCTGAGACCCGGTGACCCGCCACCTAAAAACCCTGACCCTCGGCCTGGTGCTGCTGATGCCCTGGTTCCTGCTCCATGCGCGGGCTGGGGCGGAGTTCGGCATTGACCTGGTCGGTGCCTGTTTCCTGGCGCGCTGCGCCGCGGCGCGCAGTTGGGGCTGGCTCCGGCAGGATTGGGTCGTGATTGGCCTGGCATGGTGGGGCTGGCTCGTCGCCTGCACGGCCTGGAACCTTTCGTTGCCGGGCCAGGATGGGGCGGCGTTGCTGCAAGCCCTGCTCGTCCTGCGCTTTCTGCTGTTCGTCGCGGCGATGGAGCACTGGACCCTGGCGGACCCGTCGGCCCGGCGGTGGTTCTTCATAAGCCTGGTGGCGTCAACGCTTTATGTCGCGGCCCAGACCCTGTTGCAGTTTGCGACCGGCCATAACCTGTATGGCGTGCCACGGTCGGAGGACGGGGAGCTGACGGGTCCGTTCAGCAAGCCTCGGGCCGCGCCAAGCTTCGTGCGCATGCTGTTCCCGGCCCTGTTGCCGCCGGCGGATGCGCTGCTGGCGCGGCCGGGCTGGCTGCCCCGCCTGGGCGGCGCCGCGCTGTTTGCCGGCGGCATTGCGGTGGTGGTGCTGATCGGCCAGCGCATGCCAGTGCTGCTGGCGGCGCTTGGCCTCCTTGCGACCGCGCTGCTGCTGCCCCGGCTGCGCGGCCCGGCGGCGGTGGCGATCGTCGCCGGCGGCGCGCTGATCGCCGCGTCCGCAGTGGTGTCGCCGCCCGTGTTCTACCGGTTGGTGACGAAGTTCTCCCGGCAGGTCGGCGACTTCGCCGACAGCCCATACGGCCAGATCGCCGAGCGCGCCGTCGCCATCGCGGAGCAGCATCCCCTGACCGGCCGGGGCTATGACGGGTTCCGCACAGGCTGCCCGCAGCCGCGCTACTTCCAGGGCTGGCACCGGCCCGGCGCCGCCGCCCCGGATGACGGCGGCGGCGCGGCAGTCTGCGTGACGCACCCGCACAACCATTATTTGCAGGCGCTGACGGATGCCGGCCTGCCGGGGCTGCTGCTGTTCTGCGCCCTGGTGGGGACATGGCTTTGGCGGCTTGGCCGGGGGCTGCTGCGTGCGCCGGACCCGCTGCGCGTTGGGCTGTTCATCGCGGCGCTGCTGCAGGAATGGCCGGTCGCGTCCACCAGCCCATTGATCTCGCTGCCGATCGGCGGCTGGTTCTTCCTGCTGCTGGGCTTCGGGCTGGCGGAGGCAAGGTCCGCCGCCGCGGTGCCCCGGCCCGTCCTAGCCCAGGATGTCCCGGACCGCCTGCATGACCCGCTCCACACCTAGGTCGTTCAGGTCGGGGGTTTGCAGGACGGACACCCACTCGCCGTTGGGTCCGCGGGGTGCCGCCTGCTCCGGCACGCCAGCCGCCGAGAACAGCACGAGCGTGGGCGCCCCGGCCGAGGCCGCGACATGGACCGGGCCGGTGTCGTTGCCCAGCACCAGCTCGGCGCCGGATGCCAGCGCCGCGATATCCTCGATGGAGGTCCGCCCGGTCAGGTCCACTGCACCGGGGCAGGCGGCGAGGATCGTCCTGGCCATCGGCGCCTCCATCGCACCGCCGATGACGGCCGGCAGCAGCCCAAGGCCCACCAGACGTTGCGCCACCGCCGCGTAGCGCTCCGCCGGCCAGCGCTTGACGCTGCCCAGGCCCGCGCCGCCCGGCATCAGCAGGGCATAAGGCCCGACCAGCCCATGCCGGTGGCCGCGGGCGGTCAGCCAGCCGCGCTCGGGCGGGTCCCACCGGGTGACGCCGGCGGCCAGCAACTGTTCGCGCTGCCGCTCGACGGTGTGCATGACGTCGCGGTGCGGGTTGGCGTGAGGATGCGAGGCGCCGGGTGCGATCCCGGACCAGGGCGGCCGCCCGGCCAGCCGGAAGTATCGGCCGGACCGCCGGGATGTCTGCAGGTCATAGACGAAGTCGAAGCCGCGCATCGCCGCCACAGTCCGGCGCATTGCCGCCAGGTTCCACCACGGCGCGCGCGGGTCCATCCGGACCTCGTCGAACCAGGGCGACGCCTCCGCCAGCGCCCGGAACGGCGCCGTCGTCAGCAGGGTGATCTGGCTGCCGGGGTGATGCGCCCGTATCGCGGCGAAGGCGTGGAAGGCGTGCACGAAATCACCGAGCGCGCCGAGCTTGATCACGAGGATGCGCTGTACGGCTGCGCGTCCACGGGGGGAGCCTGGCATCAGCGCCACCGGACGCGTGTTGTCCGGGGCGGCAGCGGAGGAATACGGTCGGGCTTCGATGGTATCCAACACCTTGTCTGAGGGGTCCCCAGGCTCTGCGTCCCGGGGGTCTGCTGGGCACGTCACGATCGTCCTGCCCCATCGCGAAGCATTCGGGCCGTCGGCAGCGGGCGCCGTAGCGATGGTGGTGCGCCGGCTGGCTGCCGCCCCGTCCCGGTATAAGCCGCTTGTAATCGGTCGGCCATTCGGTGGCCCCGCCTTCTCCGGCATTCCTTTCCTGCCGGCGCCCCGCCTGCCCTGGCTGCCGCTGACGCCGACCCTGCGCTATGCGGCTGACGTGGCGGGGGTCCTGGCGCCGCTGCCGGCAGGGCTGATCGAAGTCCACAACAAGCCGGACGTGGCGCTGTGGCTGGCCCGGCTGTTTCCGCGCCGGCGCGTCCTGCTGGTCCTGCACAACGATCCCCGGACCATGCGGGGCGCCCGGTCGCCACGGGCGCGCCGGGTCCTGCTGGACCGCTTGGCCGGCGTCGCCACGGTGTCGGACTTCGTCCGCTGCGCCCTGCTGGAGGGCCTGGCGCAGCCGCCGCGGCGGGTGCCGGTGGTGGTCCACAACGCGCTCGATCCCGCCGAGGTGCCCGCCCCGCTGCCGCCGGCCGGGCGGGACCCGGTGATCCTGTTCGCGGGCCGGGTGGTGCCGGACAAGGGTCCGGACCTGTTCATCGCCGCCTGCGCGAAGGCGATGCCGCATCTGCCGGGCTGGCGGGCGGAGATGATCGGGGCCGACGGCTTCTCGGCCGCCGCGCCGGACTCGGAGTTCATCCTAGGACTGCGGCCGGCGGCGGCGGCGGCGGGCGTGGTGCTGCACGGCGCCCGGCCGCATGCGGAGGTGCTGCGCGCCATGTCACGCGCCGCCATCGTCGTCGTGCCCAGCCGCTGGCAGGAGCCGTTCGGCCTGACGGCGCTGGAGGCGATGGCGTGCGGCGCCGCCCTAGTGTGCTCCGGCCGCGGCGGCCTGGCGGAGGTGATGGGGGATGCGGGCCTGCTGACCGACCCGGAGGATTCGGACGCCTTTGCAGGGACGTTGCTGCGATTGGCGGGGGACGCCGGGCTGCGTGCCGCCCTGTCCGCGGCCGGCGTCGAGCGTGCGCGCAGCCGGTTTTCCGTGGCGGGCGCGGTCGCTCGGCTTGATGGATTGCGGGATGAGGCAGCCAGGGTATGACGGCAGCCAGGGTATGACGGCAGCCAGCCAGTTCGCCCTCCGAACGGCAGGAATGCCGCGCCGGTCAGGCGACTGGACACCGGTCGTAGAACAACACCTGCAATCCCGGCACTAGTTGCACCAGCAAGTCAAAGTCGGTGTCCTCCGTGATGACCGTAAGCCCGGCCCCGTGTGCCAGAATGGCGATCAAGGCGTCGCTGATCAATTCGACCCGGTCGAATGCCGTTGCGATCCTGCGCCCTCCGCCCGCGGCGGCCCGAGCAGCTTGGCCTGCCAGCTTTCCTGCGGCCAGCCAATCGGAGTCGCCTGGGACGATCACCTTTGCAGGGTCGATGCGCGACAGCAGCCCGGCATAGATGGAGAGCACGCGGGCGGTACCGGGATGGCCGGGGTCTAGACGGCCCTGCACCCAGGATAGTTCGGCCCGCGTTGGCGCACCCACGAACGCTCGCGGCAGGACAAGGAGCAACTCGCGCAGGATCGGAGGGCCGCGGCCTGCCAAGGCGTTGATGAACACGTTTGTGTCCAGCAGCACGGGTCCGCTCGGCACCACGGCGCCCAGCTTGGGCAGCACAGCCCGGTCGCGCATGGTCAACATCCGGCTCCTTACAGGTCGAATTGCTCCATCAGGTCCGGCGATGTGTCCGCCAGAATGCCCCAGTTCCTGGCGAGCCAGGGACCTAGCTCGTCTTCGGTCGCAAGCGATGCAAGCGCTGCGGTGATCACGGCAGCGGGCGAGGTGGCGCCGATCCGCCGGGCCGCCGCCTCGAACAGGGCCGGAGGAACCTTAGCATTGAAATGCCTGGTCTTGGGCCCAGCCAGCAGGCCCATGCCCTCAGCAATGCGGAGCGCAGTTGTGTGATGCCCCTCGCCGCCCTTGGCTGCAACTGGGGGCTGTCGTGGACGAGGCGCCTTCGCGTTGTTCGGAACAGGCATGTGCCAGCACCTCCAGTATTACTTATAAACTTTAAACGTAACACCTAGAAATTGCTTTGCCAAGCGTGCAAAAAGCAGCGGGCCGTAACTGCCTGTTGCGCAAAGTCACCGCTCCGGCATGACGAGCACTGCCAAGGGTTCGTACGGATGAATCAGGAGGACTGAGCCGTCCGGGCCGCCAACTCCGCCCGGCACGCCGAGGCGCTCGCCACGCATCCGCCCGCCATCCACCACTCCCGCATCGCCGCCAGCAGCGCGCCCACCGCCGGCCCCGTCGGCACGCCCAGCGCCAGGGCGTCCCGCCCCGCCAGCGGGAAGCGCGGCCGCGGCAGCGCCGTCAACCGGTCCTGCACGGCCGCCCAACCTTCGCCGCCGACGCCCGCCTGGGCCAGCCACCCCCGCCCCGGCACTGCCCCCGCCGGAGCGTCCGCCAGCAAGCGGCGTAGCGCGTCGTCGTCCATCCCCGGCGCTGGCGCCGGGCCGCGCAGCGCAAGCAGCCGGTCACGCTCGCTGGTGGACATCCGCAACGCCTCCGCCAGCGGTGCCCCGGCGGCCGGGCACAGCGCGGCCAGGCGCAGCAGCGGCTCCTCCGGCGCGCCGGCCGCCACCAGGCGGTCCAGCCGGCCCGGGTCCAGCGGCGGCGGCAGCAGCGCCGGCAGCACGCCCAATTCCATCATCAGCGCCACCGCGCCGCGCGGGTCGGAGGTGGCAAGAATGCGCTTCAGCTCGCTCCATACCCGCTCCGGCGACAGCCGGGCCAGGCCGGAGACGCCACCGCGCAGGGCGGTCAGCGCCTCGGCGTCCGGCGGCCCCGCGCCATAGCGCGCATGGAACCGGAAGAAGCGCAGCACCCGCAGGTAGTCCTCGGCGATCCGCGCCGCCGCGTCGCCGACGAAGCAAACCCGGCCAGCCCGCAGATCCTCCGCGCCGCCGAAATAGTCCCACACCGCACCGTCCCGTCCCATGGACATGGCGTTAATGGTGAAGTCCCGCCGCGCAGCGTCCTCCTGCCAATCTGCGGTCCAGGCGACGGTGGCATGGCGGCCGTCCGTATTTTCGTCCCGGCGCAGGGTCGTCACCTCATAGCCGCGACCGCCGCTTACAGCGGTGACGGTGCCGTGCCGCAGCCCGGTCGGGACCGCCTTCAGCCCGGCGGCTTGCAGCGCACGCATCACCGCTTCCGGCGGCTCTGGCGTTGCCAGGTCCACGTCGTGCACGGGCCGGCCCGCGATGGCGTCCCGTACGCAGCCGCCCACCAACCGCACGCCCGGCAGCGCTGCCATGACCGCCAGCAGCGCCGGGTCGCTGGCCCACGCAGGCGGCGGGATATGAAAGGACGGCTGCACCGGCTCCCTCTTCCTACGGGAGAGAGCTGGGGTGAGGGGGTCTTGGCTGCGGAGCGGGGCGCAGAATGTTCAATTGGCTCAAGGTCTTGCCTCGGCAAGCGCCGTATAGAAAGACCCCCTCACCCCGGTTCTCTCCCGTAGGGAGAGAGAAGATGGCTACTCGTCATGGCCCGGCACGACCTGGCCATTCTGAAACGCCGCCGGCACATACCGCGATCCCGGTGCTCCACGTTCCGATACTGCAAACCACGCCAACCCGGCGCCGCACAGCAACAGCCCCGTCAGGATGCCGGTCAGCATCGCCGGCGTCGGCCCGGGTTGCCCGCGGGTGGCCGCCGCGCGCCACAGCGCATAGGCGCCCAGCGGCGCAAAGAACAACGCCAACTCCGCAAACCGCACTGTTACGCCCCCTGCGCCCGCAGCCGTTGCGCCAGGTGGACCAGGATCGCCGCCGTAGCGCCCCAAACGTAGTGCTCCGGATGCGGCCACACCCAGAACTCACGCTGCCGCCCGCGCCACTCCGCCCGGCGCCGCTGCGGCGCGGCAGGATCCAGCAGGGTGGACAACGACAGGGTAAAAATCGCTGCGACCTCATCCTCGCACGGCGACAGCGCCAGCCCGGACGGCAGCAGGCCCAGCACGGGGGTGATCCGGTAGGCCGTGCCGGTCACGTAGTCTGGCAGCCGTCCGGCCAGCTCCACCTGTCCCGGCGGCAGCCCGATCTCCTCATGTGCTTCCCGCAGCGCCGTGGCTTCTGCTGAGGCATCCTCCGGCTCCATACGCCCACCAGGGAACGCGACTTGTCCGGCGTGGTCCTTGAGGTGCGGCGCCCGCAGCGTCAGCAACACCCCCGGCTCCGCACCATGCACCAGCGGCACCAAAACGGCGGCCGCAGTCAGAGGCCGGTCCACCAGGTCCATTGCATCATCAGACGTGGCAAGTGCGGCAAAAACCTCGTCAGCGCGCGGACGTGCGTCAGGTGCGCCCTGTAGCCGCAGGCGCAGCGCGGTTAGATCCATGCGTTGCTGGACTCAGTCGGCCTCGAGGCCGACCGGCAGGTCGCCCAGGGAGAAGAAACGCCCCTGGCTCCAGACGCCCAGCACATCGCGTCCGCCAACCATGCCGGGCACAGCGAGCGCCACCAACTCATAATAAACCGCCCTGCAGATGCGTGCCTCCAGGGGCTGCCCGTCCGCACGCACGAGGATATAAGGAATCGGCTCGCACGTTAGGCAGTCGTGCTTCACCCGGATGGGATGCTCCGACCCTGCGGTCACGACCTGGTCCACGTTGGTGCGGAAAGATAGCGCCTGGTGCGGGCCATCTCCCGTCCAATCCAGCTCCACGGCGGTCCAGGGCGTATCCTCAACCTCGATGCGCCCGCGCTCTGCCGGAGTTTCCAGCCAGTAATCGCCGGCGGCATCCCGGCGCAGCACGCTGCTGAACAGGCAGACCAGTTCCTTCCGGCCGATCGGGCTGCCGCGATACAGCCAAGTGCCGTCCCGCTTGATGATGAAGGGCAGATCCCCGCACTCCACCCTTGGCGGGCGCACGTGGGAAGACCCGCCGCGCGTCGTAAAGGTGGAGGACGTCGAAGGACAGGCCAAGGCGGAGGCCCGGCTCATCGGTTGATCTGGTATGGCATGGTGCCCCATGGGCATGGCATCGTTCACGTCTGCGTCTCCGGGCAACGCCGTGCTTCCGTTCCCGCACACGATATAGGTAGCCTCCCCCGGTTGATGAAAGCCCCCGCCGGGCGCAGATCGTCAAAGCAGCCAGAACAGGGGCGCCGCCGTTGTCAGAGTCCATCACCGACCCAAACCGCCTGCTTGATGAGGTAGAGGCCCTAGGCCACCGCGCCGCCGCCGCCCGCGCCGAGATCGGCCGGGTCATCTTCGGCCAGGAGGACGTCGTCGAGCAGGTGCTGGTGACGATCCTGTCCGGCGGCCACTGCCTGCTGGTCGGCGTGCCCGGCCTCGGCAAGACCCTGCTGGTGGACACGCTGGGCACGGTCCTGGGCCTTGCTCCCAAGCGCATCCAGTTCACCCCGGACCTGATGCCCGCCGACATCACGGGATCGGAGGTGCTGGACGAAGGCGAGGACCGCCGCCGCTCCTTCCGCTTCGTGCCGGGACCGGTGTTCTGCCAGTTGCTGATGGCCGACGAGATCAACCGCGCCAGCCCGCGCACCCAATCCGCCCTGCTGCAGGCCATGCAGGAGGGCCGGGTCGCGGTCAGCGGCGCCGATCATCCCCTGCCCAAGCCGTTCCATGTGCTGGCGACGCAGAACCCCATCGAGCAGGAGGGCACCTACCCCTTGCCGGAAGCGCAGTTGGACCGCTTCCTGCTGCAGGTGGACGTGGGCTACCCGTCCGAGGACGCCGAGCGCGCGATGCTGCTGGCCACCACCGGCTCCGGCAGCGCCCGTGCCCGTCCGGTGCTGACGGCGGCGGAGCTGATGTCGGCGCAGGCGCTGATCCGCCGGGTGCCCGTGGGCGAGACGGTGGTGGATGCGATCCTGAAGCTGGTCCGCGGCGGACGCCCGGAAACCGCCGGTCAGGACGCGGTGCGCCGTCATGTCGCCTGGGGTCCCGGCCCACGCGCCGCGCAGTCCTTGATGCTGGCCTGCCGCGCCCGCGCCCTGCTGGACGGCCGCTTGTCCCCCAGCATGGACGATGTGGCCGCGCTGGCGCAGCCGGTGCTGCGGCACCGCATGGCTCTGAATTTCTCCGCGCGCGCCGAAGGTGTTGGGCTGCCGGAGGTCATCAACGGTCTGGTCGGCGCCGTTGTCTGAGCGGTTGAGGGCCGCACTGCCCCCGCTTGCGCCCTCCACGCAGGCCCGCCGGGCAGAGGCGCTGGGCGCCCGGCTGCCGCCCCTGCTGGTCGCGGCGCAACGGGTGGCGGCTACGGTGGCGCAGGGCGTGCACGGCCGCCGCCGCGTCGGGCAGGGGGACAGCTTCTGGCAGTATCGTCCCTTTCTGCAAGGCGACGGGTTGTCGCGCGTAGACTGGCGCGCCAGCGGCAAGTCGGACCGCCACTTCGTTAGGGAAACCGAGTGGGAAGCGGCGCAGACCGTGTTCCTGTGGCGCGACGCCAATCCAACGATGGCCTGGCGGAGCGGCGCCGCCGTGCCCGAGAAGCGCGAGCGGGCCGAGCTGCTGCTCCTTGCCCTGTCGGCGTTGCTGCTGCGTGGCGGTGAGCGCGTGCGCCTGCTGGGCGGCGCGCCCCGGCCGCGCGGCGGGCGTGCGGCGCTGGAGGGCATTGCCGAGGCGATGGCCGACCTGCCCCCGGACGGCGGCGTGCCGCCAGTCCCAGCCGTGCCGCGCCATGCCCGCGTCGTGCTGATCAGCGACTTCCTGGCGCCCATCGCCGAGCTTCGCAGCGTGGTCGGCGCCCTGGCCGCGGTGCCCACGACGGGCCACCTGCTGCAGGTGCTGGACCCTGCGGAGACGCTGCTGCCCTATAACGGCCGCATCCGCTTCCGCGGCCTGCGCCAGGAGGCGGACGAGGTGGTGCCTCGCGTGGAAGGCATACGCGGCGCCTACGCCGAAGCGCTGGCGGAACAGCAGCGTGCCCTACAGGCAATGTGCGCCGCTGCCGGCTGGACGATGGGCACGCACCGGACGGACCATCCGCCTGAGGCGGCGTTGCTGGGCCTATACACCGCGCTGTCCCCGGCATGAGGAACGCCTCCCTGCAAACAGGGCATTGGCGCCTGCTCCCTCTCCCTCCGGGAGAGGGCCGGGGTGAGGGAAAGGCCGCAAGCGCTGGCATAGATATCCGACGCCAGGCTATCGCCATCCTTGGCCGAGCTTACTCCGTGTGGCTTCCCTCACCCCAACCCTCTCCCGGAGGGAGAGGGGGTAAGCAGAGATGATCTTCGCCGCTCCTTGGCTCCTGCTCGCGCTCGCTGCCTTGCCGCTGCTGTGGTGGCTGCTGCGCGTTACTCCTCCGGCCCCGCGCACCCAATCCTTCCCCGCCATCCGCCTGCTGGCGGGCCTGCGCTCGCCGGAAACGACCGCGGCCCGCACACCCTGGTGGCTGCTGGCATTGAGGATCGCGGCGGCCGGGCTGGTGATCCTGGGCCTGGCCGGGCCGGTGCTGGATGCTGGGGGCGCCCTGCCGGGGTCGGGTCCCCTGTTGCTGGTGATGGATGATGGCTGGGCGAGCGCCGCGGATTGGCCGGCGCGCGTTGCCGCCGCCAATGCCACCCTGGACCGCGCCGCCCGCGATGGCCGCCCTGCCCTGTTGCTGACCACCGCACCTGGTGAAGCCGATACTCCACCCGCGCTGCCCCCGGCCTCTCCGGTGCCGGAACTCCGCTCCCGTTTGGCAGCCTTGCGGCCCAAGCCCTGGATGCCCGACCGCGCCGCTGCCGCCAAGGTTCTGGGAGGCGTGCATGCCGGCGCCGTCGTGCTGATCTCGGACGGCATCGCGGCGCCGGGCGACGACGCGTTCGGCCGCGCGCTCGCCGCGGCCGGGCCGGTGACGGAGATGCGGCCGGACCTGTCCCCCGTGCGCATCCAGCGTCCACCGCACGCTGACGCCGAGGGCCTGACCGCCCGGGTTGAGGCATTGCCGCAGCCCGCCGACCAGCCCTTGGCCCTGCTGGCCCAAACCGGCGACGGCCGCACGCTGGCGCGGGCCGAGGGTGTGCTGCGTGCCGGCGCCGGCGCCGCCGAAATCCCGGTGGTGCTGCCGCCCGAGATGCGCAACCAGCTTGCCCGCCTGGTCCTGGCCGGCCCGGCGTCCGCGAGCAATGTCGCACTGCTCGATGAGCGCTCCCGCCGCCGCCCGGTCGGGCTGCTGTCGGCCGAGGCCGGCGCCGACACGCCGTTGATCGGTCCCTTGTTCTACGTCCGCCGTGCCCTCGCGCCGACCAGCGAGCTGCGGGAAGGCACGCTGGCCACCCTGCTGCAGCGCGAGCTGTCCGTGCTGGTGCTGGCCGACGTGCCGCTGGACGGTGACGACGCCCGGGCGCTGGACACCTGGGTCGGCAAGGGAGGGCTGCTGATCCGCTTCGCCGGGCCGCGTCTGGCAGAGGCGGGGATGGCTGACGAGGATGGCGGCGTCCGCCCCGCGCCTGACCCTCTGCTGCCGGTCCACCTGCTGGCCGGTGACCGGCAGTTGGGCGGCGCCCTGTCCTGGAGCCAGCCGGCCGCCCTGGCAGCCTTCCCAGAGTCATCCCCCTTCACTGGATTGACCGTACCGCCGGAAGTGCTGGTAACCCGGCAGGTCTTGGCCGAGCCTACCGCGGTGCTCGCCCAGCGCACCTGGGCCAGCCTTACGGACGGCACGCCGCTGGTGACCGCGGCGGCGCATGGGCAGGGGCGAGTGGTCTTGTTCCATGTCACTGCCAATGCCGACTGGTCCAACCTGCCGCTGTCCGGCCTGTTTGTGGACATGCTGCGCCGCCTGGTGGACCTGTCGGCAGGGGTGGCCGGGGTTGCCGACGACACCCTCCTGGCGCCGTCCGAAACCCTGGACGGCTTTGGCAGCCTGTCGCAGCCCTCCCGCGCCGCCACGGGGATCACCGGAGCAGACCTGGCCCATCCCGCAGTGTCGCCGCGCCACCCGCCAGGCATCTACGGCCCGCCGAGCGGGCGCCAAGCCCTCAACCTCGGCGCCGCCCTGCCGGAGTTGGTTGCTGCACCCGCGGTGCCTGGCGCATCAACTGCTGCCTTGACCGGCGCCCCGCGCGAGCAGCCGATCGGTCCGGCGCTGCTGGCAGCCGCGGTCGGGCTGCTGGCGTTGGACCTGCTGCTGTCCCTGGGACTGCGCGGGCTGCTGCGGACCGGGGCTGCCACCGCGATGCTGCTGCTGGCCATCCTGCCTGCCCGCGCCGCCGATCTGCCGGCCCTGGCGACGCGGCTGGCCTATGTCGTGACCGGCGATTCCCGGGTGGACGGCGTATCGCGCGCCGGGCTGGCCGGCCTGTCCGCCTACGTGAACCGCCGCACTGCCGCGAGCCTCGCCGAGCCGGCTGCTGTCACCCCGGGCGAGGATGACCTGTCCTTCTATCCGCTGCTCTACTGGCCCATCACGCCGGATGCCGCGCCAAACCCGGCGGCGGTGGCGGCGCTAAACGACTACACCAGCCGAGGCGGCATTATCCTGATAGATACGCGCGGCGGCGGCACCGAGGGCGCCGGCACCGGGGCAGGCTTCAACCCTGGCAGTGACGCCGCATTGCGCCGCATTAGCGCGGGCTTGCAGGTTCCGCCTTTGGCGCCGTTGAACGGGGACCATGTGCTGGCGCGGTCGTTCTACCTGCTGCAGGACTTCCCCGGGCGGTTCGATGGCGACACCGTTTGGGTCGGGCGGGACCAGGACCGCAGCAACGACTCTGTCAGCCCCGTCATCATCGGCGCCAATGATTGGGCAGCGGCCTGGGCGGTGGACGGCTCCGGGCGCAACCCTTACGCCACCATCCCCGGCGGCACCCGGCAACGCACGCTGGCCTATCGGTTTGGGGTGAACCTGGTGATGTACGCGTTGACCGGGAATTATAAGGGTGACCAGGTCCACGTGCCGGCGCTGCTGGAGCGGTTGGGGCAGTGAGAGCCTTTCTTCTCCCTCTCCCACCGGGAGAGGGTTGGGGTGAGGGGGGCTGGCTGCGGAGCGGGTCACAGACCGTACCGTCGGCTTACCGCCCTGCATCAGATGAATTTGCACCTCAAGACCCCCTCACCCCGACCCTCTCCCGGTGGGAGAGGGAGCTGGCCCGCCTTGGAAGTTTCCGCCCATGAAGCTCGAACAGGCCTACGCCGCCCTGCGCTTCGACCCTGCCCTCCCCTGGTGGGCGCTCGGAGTGCTTGCGGCTGTGTGCGCCCTGGCGTTGCTGCCCGCCATCCTCCGTCGCGCCCGCGGCACCGCCTGGCGCGGGTTGGCCTTCCTGGTGCTGCTCGCCTGGCTGGCCGGCCCCCGGCTGATCCGCGAAACCCGTGACACCCTGTCGGACATCGCCCTGCTCGTCGTGGACCAGACCGCCAGCATGTCGGTCGGCGACCGTGCCGCCCTGCGCGACGCGGCCCGCGCCCGCCTGCAGGAACAGGCGTCCCACATGCCCGACCTCGAGCTCCGCACGATTGAGGTGCCGGAGGCCGGGCACGACGGCACCGCCCTGTTCGCCGCCATTGACCGGGCGTTGGCCGACATCCCCCGTGCCCGCCTGTCCGGCATCGTCGCGCTCACGGATGGCCAGGTCCACGACATCCCTGCCACCCCGCCCGCCGGACCCATCCACGTCCTGATCCCCGCAAAGGGCGAGGAGACCGACCGTCGCCTGCGCGTGATCGAAGCTCCGACATTCGGCGTCGTCGGCAAGGATGTGACGGTCAAGGTCGTCGTGGACGATCTGGGCGTCCCCAGCCCAACCGGCTCCGCCCGCCTCACGATGCGCCGTGACGGCGAGCCGCCCGTCACCCAGGATGTGCCCATCGGCCGCGAGGTCGAGGTCACGCTGCCCATCACCCGTGCCGGCCCCACCGTCGCCGAGCTGCAGGTGGCGCCCCTGCCTGGCGAGGTCAGCCAACTGAACAACCGCACTGTCATCCAGGTCAACGGCGTGCGCGACCGCCTGCGCGTGCTGCTGGTCTCCGGCGAGCCTCATGCTGGCGAGCGCACCTGGCGCCGCTTGCTGAAGGCCGACCCGGCGGTTGACCTCGTGCACTTCACCATCCTGCGCCCGCCGGACCGCGACGACCTGACGCCCTTGAACGAGCTGGCGCTGATCGCTTTTCCGACGCGTGAGCTGTTCCAGGTCAAGATCAAGGAATTCGACCTCATCATCCTGGACCGGTTCCAGAACCGCGGCATCCTGCCGCCGACCTATCTCCGCAATATCGCCGATTACGTGCGGCAGGGCGGCGGGCTGCTGCTTTCCGTCGGACCAGAGTTCACCGGCCCCACCAGCCTGGCTGCGACGCCCCTCGGCAACGTCCTGCCAGCCCGGCCCACCGCGGGTGGAGAGGTCCAGGGTGCCTTCCGCCCGGAAATTACGGCGCTGGGCACCCGGCATCCCGTGACGGAGAGCCTGCCCGGCTGGTCCCCAACCGGCGAGCCGGCCTGGGGCGACTGGTATCGCCGCATCAACGTTGCTGGGTCAGCCCTGAACCCGGAGATGGCTACCCCGGACGGTTCGCCGCTGCTCCTGCTGGAACACGTGGACGAGGGCCGCATCGCCATGTTGCTGTCCGACCAGATCTGGCTGTGGTCCCGCGGACACGAGGGCGGCGGCCCGCAGGCCGAGCTGCTGCGCCGCATCGCCCACTGGCTGATGAAGGAGCCGGCGCTGGAAGAAGAAGCGTTGCGCGCGCGCCTGGAGGATGGCCGGCTGCTGGTGGACCGCCGCACGCTAGGCGACGGCCCGGCACCGGAGCTGACCGTGACTGCCCCAGATGGTGCCGTCAGCCGTGTGCCGCTCGTGCCGGGTCAGGCGGGCCGCAGCACTGCGTCGGTGCCCGCCGCAGCGCCCGGGGTTTGGGCGGTGTCGGATGGCGCCCGCCAGGCTTTTGCCGCCGCCGCGGATGCCAACCCGCGGGAAATCGCGGACCTGCGCGCCACCGCCACTGTGATGGCCCCCGTCGTGCGCGCCAGCGGCGGTAGCGTCCGCTTCATCGGCGGCGGGGTGCCGGAATTGCGCCGGACCGAGCCAGGGCGGGACAGCTCGGGGTCTGGCTGGTTCGGCCTGCCGCGGCGGCATGACCATGTGGTGACCGGCCTGGACGCCTTGCCGCTGCTACCGCCCTGGGCGGCGCTGCCGCTGCTGCTGGGACTGGTACTGCTCGCCTGGCGGCGGGAGGGGGCGGGATAGGCAGCCGGGAAACCACAACGTTTCCAAACAAAATCAGATCGGTTCCGTTATTGACCTGGTCGGCGGCATAACGCTTTCTTGAGGCTATCCGGCCTACGAGTTTCCTGCGGATTGATCCTCGGCTTGAAAGTCAACGTCATGCGCCACCTGCTCATCCTTGCCGCCGTGCTGCCGTTTGCCGTCCATGTCCCGGCCGCACGCGCCGCGGATCGCCATGTGGACATCATCAATAAGACCGGCCAGACGATGACCAACTTCTATGCCTCCAAGGTTGGTGCGAAGTCGTGGGAGGAGGACATCCTCGGCAAGGACACGCTGGACGACGGCGACACCGTCACGGTCAATATCAACGACGGCACAGGCGCCTGCCGGTTCGACTTCAAGGCGGTGTTCGACGGCGGCAAGTCGATCGAAAAGGGCAACATAGACGTCTGCAAGATCGGCACCTTCACATACAACCCATGATGACCGGCAGCGGCGGCGAGGCCGCCCCTTCCCGCCGCCGCCCATCCACCCCAACTTTGGTACGCAGCCCAGGAGCAGCGTGCCTTCCAGCCCTTAGAACCCCCTCGCCGCCGCGCCGCACGATTCCGCTTGCTGGCCCTGGCCGGCTTCGTCGGCCTATGCCTGCTGACCGGCCTCAGCAACGCCGCCGTGACAGCTGGCGGGATACGGGGGTGGTATGCCGCGCTGGCGCAACCACCCGGCACGCCGCCCAACTGGCTGTTTGGCCCGGTTTGGACCGTGCTGTATGTGCTGCTGGGCGTAGCCGCCTGGCTGGTATGGCGGCGGGTGGATGTCGGCGTGGACAGCAAGCGCGCCGCCCTGCGTGCTTGGGGCTGGGCGCTGGCGGCCAATGCGCTGTGGTCCCCGGCGTTCTTCGGCCTGCACCGTCCCGACCTTTCACTACTGGTGATCGCGCTGATGCTGGGAACCGTGGCACTGGCGCTGCAGCGGTTTCGCCAGTTGCAGCCGGCCGGTGCGGCGCTATTGCTGCCCTACCTGGCCTGGACGATCTATGCCGCTTACCTGAACGCCGGCGTGTGGTGGCTCAACCGCGCCTGATCGCCGTTGTGGCAACACGTTTTGGAATCACCTATACCGCCGGCATGAAGCGCATCCTGCCTTTCCTGCTCCTCCCCCTGTTCTCCCTCCCCGCTGCGGCGCAGCTTAGTGGCGGCGCTGGCGGCATCCGTCCCACGCCCGGCACCTCGCCAAAGGGGCAGGTCGTCAAGCGCGAGGCGCCCCCCCCCGCCGTGCCCGGCGCCCGTGCCGAGCCCACCGCTGTCGCACCGGCCGATCGAAATGCGGCCGACCTGCCGCCGAATGAGGCGCTGTTCGACGCCATCAACCGCGGCGACCTTGCCACCGCAAAGGACGCCATCAATCACGGCGCCGACCTGAACAGCACCAACGTCCTGGGCCTGACGCCGCTGGAGCTGGCAGTGGACCTCGGCCGCAACGAGATTTCGTTCCTGCTGCTGACGCTGCGCGGCGGCAACGGCTACACCACCTCGGGCGGACCGCCGGCCGCCACGCCGCAGAGCCGCGCCGCTGCCGCACGTGCCGAGCGTGATGCCGGACGCAACGCCGCGCGGGAAAGCCGGGCCGAGCGCGAGGCCGTCGCCGCCCGTCCTGGCACTGGGCCGTCACCGCAGGCGCCCCGGCTGTTCGCCGGCCAGGGCGGCACCCCGGTGCCGCAGGCCGGGTTCCTCGGTTTCGATGCCGGACGCTAACGAAAGCGCCGCCGCTAAACCCACCGCGAACGACGCAGCCGCCGGGCTGCCGGCGGACAAACGGCCGCGAGTTGCAGGCTCGCTCCGTCAGTATTGGAATCTTGCCGGCGGTTACTGGTCCGGGCCGACCCGGCGGCAAGCCTGGCTGCTCACAGTTGCCACCATCGCGCTCGTGGTGGCCAACATCGCCGTGCAGTACGGCGTGAACCGCTGGAACCGCTTCTTCTTCAACGCGCTGGAGCAGCATCAGTCCAACATCGTGCTGTCGGCCATCGGGCTGTTTGCCGTGCTGGCCGTTGCGTCCTCCGCGATCTCCGTATTCCAACTCATCGCGCGCATGAAGCTGCAGGTGTATTGGCGCCGCTGGCTCAGCGAGCGGCTGGCGGTGCGCTGGCTGGGCGACCAGCGCTTCTACCGCCTCGGCATCGCCGCCCCCGACATGGACGCGCCGGAGTTCCGCATCGCCGAGGACGCCCGCGTCGCCACCGAGCCGGTGGTGGATTTCGGCTCGGGCATCATGAACGCGGTGCTGACGGCGGTGGTGTTCTTCGGCGTCCTATGGACCGTGGGCGGCAGCGCCGACGTGTTCGGCGTGACCGTGCCGGGCTTCATGGTGATTGCGGCGATCCTCTATTCCGGGCTGATGTCCGGCTCGATGGTGCTGTTCGGCCGCCCCTTGATCCACCGGATCGAGGCGAAGAACGCCGCTGAGGCCCGGTTGCGGACCGAGATGGGCCGTGTGCGGGAAAACGCCGAAAGCATCGCCCTGATCGGCGGCGAGGCCGACGAAACCCGCGGCCTCCGCCTGACCCTGGACTTGCTGGTCGCGGCCTGGAATCGGCAGATCAAGCAACTGGCGCGGATGACCTGGCTGATGGGCAGCAACTGGGCCGTGGCGCCGGTGTTCCCGCTGCTGCTGGAAGCGCCGAATTACCTTGCCGGCAGCATGACGCTGGGTGACCTGATGCAGACTGCTGCGGCCTTCGTGCAGGTACAGGTCGCGCTGAACTGGCTGTTCGACAACTACCCTCGCATCGCGGAGTGGCTGGCTTCTGCCGGGCGCGTCACCGGCCTGTGGGCGGCGTTCGTCAAGCTGGATGCCTCCGTCGGCACCGGCGCCGCCGATCGTATCATGATCGGCGAAAGCCCGGACCGGACACTGAAGCTCGTGGGCCTGTCGGTCGCACAGCATAACGGCCGGGTGATGATAGACGAGGCCGACACGAGCGTGGCACCGGGCGACCGCGTGCTGCTGACCGGCGAAAGCGGGACGGGCAAGAGCACGCTGATCCGCGCCATCGCCGGGCTGTGGCCCTGGGGATCGGGCCAGGTGCTGCTGCCGGCCGGCGCCCGCGTCGCCTTCCTGCCGCAGCGCGCCTACATCCCGCATGGCACCATGCGGGATGTGCTGAAGTATCCACTGGCGGCAGTTGACGTGCCGGATGAGGTCCTTTCGGCGGCGCTGGAGCGGTGCGGGCTTGGGCACCTGGCGGGGCGGCTCGGCGACGAGGACCGCTGGGACAAGCAGCTTTCAGGCGGGGAACAGCAGCGCATCGGCTTCGCCCGTCTGCTGATCCAGCGCCCGGACCTGGTGATCATGGACGAGGCGACGGCGGCGCTGGACGTGGGAAGCCAGGCCAGCATGATGGAGCTGTTCAGGGACGAGCTGCGGGAGGCGACGGTCATCAGCGTCGGCCATCGGCCGGAGCTGGAGGAGTATCACACCCGCAAGCTGTCGCTCCGCCGCTTCGGCGCCGAGGACGATCATGTGGCGGAGGACAGCCTGCGCCGGCTGAAGCTGGGCAGGCTGTTGCGGCACAGCCTGCGCCCGCGGGCGTCACCGGACCCTGCGGTGCCAGTGAGCCGGTAGGGCCTTCTGGTATTGCCCAAGGGAGATGTTCGCTATGCTCGTGAATGCTTGCCTGAACCTCAAGACGAGCTTGCTCAACGTGCAGAGCTTTGGAGATGCGCGTGAACTGTGGGGCTTGTAGGCATCGATAACAGCAGTCCGCGTTCATTGGCTGAGCAAGTCACGGCCAGCCGGTGCGACACCGGCAGCGGCGACGCCGCCATGTCCGCCGCTACTGCCTCGTGCAGCAGACCCAGGTCCAACTCCCCAAACCGCAACGTGCCCTGCCAGGGGTTTGGCACGTTGGTTGCAGCCGGATACGAGGCATCCACCTCCCACGGGAACGGCCCGGCGCCGTGCTGGGTCGCGTAGGCGCGCGTCACGTAGGTCACGTCCGGCGCTTCAATTCCGGCCTCCTGCTCCAAGATCGCCACGACAGCCAGCCCGGTGCAGCTGCGGGTGACGTGCGGGAACCAACGATGTTCCGCGTCCAGGAGCAGGCCCTGCGCGCCTTCGAACAGCACGGGGCCGGAATGCCCCCGCAGTGGCGTCCGCCGCCACCGGCATATCGGCCGCGAACACCCGTGCCGCGTCCATGAAGGCATTCCGCACCCCGGCGCTGTCCAGCCGCGCCAGCCAGTCCGAGCCGGGCCTCAATCGCAGCTTGTCTAGCCGTTGCAGCACCCATCGCGCCCGTATGCCGTGCAGCACGTCCCGAAGCGTGCAGGCATCGCCAAGCTGCCCAGCGGTCAGTGCAAATCCCGCCTGGACGACGACACCGATGCCACCGCCCGCCGGGTGTCGCGCGACAAGCTGCCCATGGAAGCGTCCTATCTGGAGCAGCTTTACACCTTCTCGGGCCGTCACCGGGACCCGCGCGGCTGGTCGCTTGCGGTGGCCTACCTGGGCCTGGTGCCGTCGGCACACCTGTGCGGCGAGGTGCTGCGGGACATCGTGCCGGTGGAACGGCTGCCGCCCCTGCCCTTCGACCACGGCGCCATTGCGGCCAAGGCGGTGCGGCGGCTGCGGGACAAGAGCAGCTATTCGTCCCTGCCGGGCTTCCTGCTGCCGGAGGAGTTCACGTTGCAGGAACTGCGGACCTTGTATGAGCGCATCACCGGCGAGGCGCTGGACAAGGCGAACTTCCGCCGGCAGGTAGTGGGCGCACAGCGACTGGTGGAGCCGATCGGGCGCCGGCGCATGGGTGAGGCCCACCGGCCGGCGGAGCTGTTCCGGCTGACGTCGCCGGGCACGCTGCTGCTGCGCTCGGGCAGCGGCCCGGCGCGGCCGCTTGATGACGGATAGCCCGCCGCCATGGCAGTTTGACAGCAAGCGGTGGGATGCCGCATCCGGCCCGTCCCGGCAAGGTGCAGATATCGGCGCAATCCCGGCGCCCTATGCAGAGGTCATCATGGACCATTCCGTTCCCCTCACCGACGACGCCCGTTATGACGCCATCCGCCGCCGCGACCCCGCCCTGGATGGCGCCTTCGTGTTCGCCGTCCGCACCACAGGGGTATATTGCCGCCCCAACTGCCCCGCCCGCCTGGCCCGGCGCGAGAACGTCGAGTTCCACCCGACCCCCGCCGCCGCCGGTGCCGCCGGCTTCCGCCCCTGCTTGCGCTGCCAGCCGGACGGGGAGGGCCTAGCCGCCCGCCACACCGCAGCGGTGCAGCGTGCCTGCCGCCTGATCGAGACCGCGGAGGAGGCGCCCACCCTCGCTGCCATCGCCGCCGCCGCTGGCCTCAGCCCGCACCACCTGCACCGCGTGTTCAAGGCGGCCACCGGCGTTACACCGAAGGCCTATGCCGGCGCGCACCTGGCCCGGCGCGCCGCAGACGGGCTTCGTAGCGGCGGCACCGTCACGGAGGCCATTTACGGCGCCGGCTACAGTGCGCCCAGCCGGTTCTACGAGCAGTCCGCCGCGCGGCTGGGTATGACGCCGACGGCGTATCGCCGCGGCGGCGCGGGCGCGGCGATCCGGTTCGCGGTGGGGCAGTCCTCGCTGGGCGCGGTGCTGGTTGCGGCGACGGGGAAGGGCGTGTGTGCGATCCTGCTCGGCGACGACCCGGACGTGCTGGTGCGGGACCTGCAAGACCGCTTTCCACATGCCGCTTTGGACGGCGGCGACCGGGATTTCGACGCCACCATCGCCCAGGTGATCGGGCTGGTGGAGGCACCGCGGCTTGGCCTGGATCTGCCGTTGGACATTGGAGGCACCCTATTTCAGCAGCGGGTTTGGCAGGCGCTGCAGGCGATCCCGCCGGGCCAGACCCGCAGCTATGCCGCGGTGGCCGCCGCCATCGGCAGCCCGGCGGCCGTGCGCGCCGTCGCCGGCGCCTGCGCCGCCAACCCGCTGGCCGTCGCCGTCCCCTGCCATCGCGTCGTGCGCCGGGACGGCGGCCTATCGGGCTACCGCTGGGGCATTGAGCGCAAGCGCGCCCTTCTGGACCGGGAGGCCGCATGAGCCGGGACGGGGTGGACTGGGACGCCGCAACGGACGCGCTGGACGCCGCTGGCTGTGCCGTCCTCGGCCCGCTGCTGACGCCCGGAGAGTGTGGCGCGTTGGTCGCCGAGTACGATGGGGACGCCTTCCGCTCCACCGTCGTCATGGCCCGGCACGGGTTCGGTCGCGGCGAGTATAAGTACTTCGCCTATCCGCTGCCGCCCTCGGTCGCGGCGCTGCGCGCCGGGCTGTATGTCCGGCTCGCCCCGGTCGCCAACCGTTGGCATAAGACAATGGGCATAGCGGCCCGTTTCCCGGCGGAGCACGCGGCGTTCCTGGCACGCTGCCACGCCGCCTGGCAGACACGTCCAACGCCGCTGCTGCTGCGCTACGGCCCGGGCGACTACAACTGCCTGCATCAGGACCTGTATGGCGAGCACGCCTTTCCGCTGCAGGTTGCGGTCCTGCTATCCGAGCCTGAACGAGATTTTACAGGCGGCGAGTTTGTGCTGACGGAGCAGCGCCCCCGGATGCAATCCCGGGCGGAGGTAGTGCCGCTACGCCAAGGGGAGGCAGTGGCGTTTGCCGTGCATCACCGGCCGGTCGCCGGGACGCGCGGCACTTACCGCGTCACGATGCGCCACGGGGTCAGCCGGGTGCGGACAGGGCAGAGGCACACGCTGGGTGTCATCTTCCATGACGGAGCGTGAGATAGGGCGCGGGTGGGAGTTCGGTCCCATTTGGCTACATTGGCGTGTGGTCGTGCGAGGAAGCGGACGACGTTAGCCTTGGGGGGAAACTGGCCCAACCAGGGTCGTTCTGCATTTGGCGTAATCTCGCCCGGCTTCAGGACACGGCTACTGGCGAGGTCTTGACAAAGCAACGGCGCCTTGCGGCGCCGTTGCTCAGTGCCTGCGAAAGCCGCAGAATTAGCTGCGCTTGGCCCGGCGCATGAGGCCAAGGCCAACCAGGCCCGAACCCAACAGGGCGAGACTGACCGGCTCCGGCACAGCAGATGGAGTGGGCGTCGGCGTCGGAGCAGGGGTCGGGGTGCCAGGGCTGCCACCACCCGATCCCAAGATCGTCTGGTCAATAATGCTGATAGTAGCGGACGCAGGTGCCGTGGAACTAGATGTCCTCAACAATACGTCCTTGCTTATAAACACCGAAGTTAGTGCCGGGCTCAACGTGAGCGTGCGTTGCGACGCAGTCAAAGTACTGACCGTAATTTGGCCCAATTGCGTGCCTCCTTGCGCTGTAGACACGGTCTCAACAACCTGAGACTCAGCAATGCTTGAGTCGGAGGCCGAACCATTGAAGCCAAGAGTGATTGCAGAGATCGAATTCGCTGTAAGTGTGTAGCTCAGGATTACATCGAGAAGGGATGGGGCTGCAGCAGTCGTGGCAGCAACTAGCCCACCTTGGAATTCGATTCCGCTAGTACCAAGGGCAAACACTCCTAGGTTTCCGCAGCCACCCACTGTGTTGTTGACGCCTCCACCAGAAGGCGGGGAACAAGAAAAGTTAGAGAACGTGAACCCGCCATTCGTGATGGTCGTAGCGGACGTGATCGGGGCGGCGTATGCGCCTGTGGCTGACAGGATGCCGGCGATCCCAGCAAGAAGAAGCTTCCTCATAGACTTACCCTCAAATTTAGGGACCATCAAGCTGGTCCGAGTTCCCACAACAGGCCGCCTTGCCCCTCGGCAGGTTCAAGCTGCGTTAACTACGCATGTATCGTGCCAACTCGACCCGACTTAATTTTTCCTAGCAAATCCAGTCGTATGCAAGCCAACGCCGGACACCTCATCTAGCCGGGGTAAAGCAAGTGTAAAGTCTATTTTACACGATGCAAGGCTCATTTATAAGTCGCTTTACACATTTGTATAAACATCGTGCCGACCGCGCGATGCGGCCCGGCCCTGTGCCGCACCTTTCGCCGCCCGCTGTGACAGGGCCGCGCTACCCGTGGGCGCTGTTGCAGCAAGCCCGAACGGTAGTCTTGCGCGGCACGGAATCGGCTTGTCGGCGGTCATGCCGAGTGGGGACGCATAAAGGCTGCAATGCCCAGCGTCCGTTGAGTCCGGGCGTCAGATTGATGAACCTGTTAATCGCAAGTGTTACTATACAACCGGATAATTCCTAACTTGAACACTCTGTTAACGAATTGCAATAAACGCGTGCAGTTCGACACGAAGGGCAGTGCAGTCAGGTATAGGGCTATTAACGCAAGCTGCCTGACAGCTCATACTTCTGGAATATTTTGTAAATCTTACAGCCGCAACTTCATTATTCATCAGCAGAAGTAGAACATCATGACAATATTGACAGTGGGCGCTGGCCAGCAATTCTCCACCATCTCTGCCGCCGTTGCAGCCTCGCGGGACGGCGACACCGTGCAGGTCCAGGCCGGCACCTACGTCAACGACTTCGCCACCGTGAACACCAAGATCACCATCCAGGGCGTCGGCGGCATGGCCCACCTGGTCGCCACCATCCCGCCGCCGGACGGCAAGGCCATCCTGACCACCAACACCGACATCACCCTCGATCACCTGGAGTTCTCAGGCGCCGCCGTCGCCGACCGGAACGGCGCAGGCGTCCGCTACCAGGGCGGCAACCTCACCGTCACCAACAGCTACTTCCACGACAACGAAAACGGCATCCTGGGCGGCGCATCCCCCACCGGCACCGTCACCATCCGCAACAGCGAGTTCAGCCACAACGGCGAAGGCAGCGGCAGCACCCACAACATCTACATCGGCGATGTCGCCAGCCTGACCATTGACAGCAGCTACTTCCACGACGCCGTGGTCGGGCACGAGATCAAAAGCCGGGCCGAGAACACCACCATCACCAACAGCCGCATCCAGGACGGCCCCACCGCCACCTCGAGCTACAGCATAGACACACCCAACGGCGGCAACGTGCTGATCCAGGGCAACGTCATCCAGCAGGGGCCAGCCTCGCAGAACCCGGTCATCGTCGCCTTCGGCGAAGAGGGCAACGTCCATGCCAACAGCATCCTCAAAGTCCTCGGCAACACCATCCTGAACGACTTGCAGTCCCCCTCCCTCGCAGCGGTGTGGAACGCGACCGGAGCCCAGGCCACACTGACGGGCAATGCCATCTTCGGCGTTCCGGCCAGCCAGATGGTCCGCGGCAACGCGACGATGTCCGGCAACGTGACGCTCCCGTCGGAGCCGGCGCTGGTGACGACATCGCCCTGGGCAACTGCCACGACGGCCCCCTCTGTCATCGTGACGCCCACGCCCACCCCGGTTCCGGTGCCCACGCCCACCCCCGCGCCCGCTCCAATCCCCGCTGCGGCGCCGGCGTCAGGAGCATATGTGTTCGAGGGTCCCACCTGGGCCAGCCACACTATCACCTGGAGCTTTGCCAGCAGCACCTACTCGCAAGACGCCGCTACGCCGTTCAGCAGCCCCATCGGGGCGGCCTACCAGAGCACGGTTCAGCAGGCCGTGCAGCGCTGGGCAGCAGCATCAGGCCTGAACCTTGTCCAGCAGACTGACACCACGGACCCGACCAAGGCTGCCAACATCCGCATCGGCTTTGCCGACTTGGGCACGGCCACATCGAACCAGATCGGCTACACCAGCTATCGCGACACGGCTTCCGGCACCGGCGCCCTGACGTTTTCCGGGGATACGGTGGTCCGGCTGGAAGACCCCAGCAAGGACCCGCTTACGGCTGGATCCGGGGGGAGCCTAACCTACCAGGGATACACCACCACCCTTTACCAGACCATCCTGCATGAGTTCGGCCACGCCCTGGGTCTGGATCATTCCAAGGACGCCAGCACGGTCATGTATCCGACCCTGGGCGCCGGAAACCCTGACCTCGGCGCGGGTGACATCGCCGGCATCCAGGCCTTGTATGGCACGTTGCCCTCCCAGTCGCCCACGCCAACCCCGGTGCCTACGTCCTTGACCACGTTGGTTGCGACTTCAACGGTGGCGCCAGCTCCGACCCCGGTCCCGACGCCCACGCCCGCCCCAGTTCCTACGCCCATCCCTGTTCCCACGCCGGCGCCGGTCCCGACGCCCACGCCCACCGCCACGGACAGCCTCGTGGTGCGCCTGAGCGAGGACGCCTACCAGGGCGATGCGCAGTTCACCGTCAGCGTGGACGGCCAGCAGCTCGGCGCGGCGCAGTCGGTGACAGCGCAGCATGGCGCCGGGTCGCAGGCGTTCAACTTCGCGCCGAGCCTGACGCCCGGCACGCACCAAGTGTCCATCGCCTTCGTCAACGACCTGTGGAACCCCGGCGTCGGCGACCGCAACCTGTATGTCGAGGGCATCACCCTGGGGGGCGTCGCCATGCCCGTCAGCAACGGTGCCCTCTACAGCAACGGGTCCATGACCGCGGCCGTGACCAAACCCAGCACCACCGCCACTGTACCCACGCCTACGCCGGTTCCCGCGCCGACGCCTACGCCCGCATCCACTAACAGCCTCGTCCTGAGCCTGAGCGAGGACGCCTACCAGGGCAATGCGCAGTTCACCGTCAGCGTGGACGGCCAGCAGCTTGCGGGCGCGGTGTCGGTTACGGCGCTGCACGGTGCCGGGGCGCCGCAGGAGTATAGCTTCGCGCCGAGCCTGACGCCCGGCACGCACCAGGTGTCCATCGCCTTTGTCAACGACCTATGGAACCCCGGCGTCGGCGACCGCAACCTGTATGTCGAGGGCATCACCCTCGGCGGCGTCGCCGTGCCCGTCAGCAACGGCACGCTTTACAGCAACGGGTCCGTGACCGCGACCGTGACCGAACCTGCCACGCCGACGCCGGTGCCCATGCCTACGCCCACGCCCACGCCGATCACGTCGGACACGCTGGTGCTGAACCTGAGCGAGGACGCCTTCCAGGGCGACGCGCAGTTCACCGTCAGCGTGGACGGCAAGTCGCTCGGCGCGGCGCAAACCGTCACGGCCCTGCACGGGGCAGGGGCGTCGCAGGCGTTCACCTTCAATGGCCAGTTCGGGCCGGGCGCGCATGACCTGGCGGTGACGTTCACCAACGACAACTGGAACCCGGGCGTCGGCGACCGCAACCTGTATGTGAATGGCGCCACCCTGAACGGCACGGCGTCCGCAAGCACGGGCAGCATCACGCTCCTCGATGGAACGCACGCAGCGCACATGATGGTCGGCACAGCCCCAGTATAAACGCAGCGGCTGCATAAACGCAGCGGCTGCAATCGGGTCCAGGGCGCTGCCGCTGGTGCGGAGACCCTGGATCATGACCGGCCCGCAGCTGCAGGCCAGGCTCCGCCTGGTCGCATCACGGGCTGGTCCGCCGGCCTCACATGATCGCGGCAGAAGGCCGGTGCAGGGAGGCAGAGCAGTGCGGACGCCGCGAGGCACGCACCCTTCTGCCCGTCTGGGCCTGTCCCTGTCTGGACCGCCATTGCACCGCGCGGACAGGGTGCCAACGACCCTTATGAGGCTGCTTGACGACGTCCCGTATTCCGGCGTCAGGCAAAGCTCCCTTGTCGGGGACAAGGATGTGCCCTGCTGCCGCGCCGCGGCGCGAGCCTTCCAAACATCGTAGACCTAACCCACCGCCCGCGCTTCTTCCGTTGACTGCCAAGCCAGGCAACCGTTAGGTTCGCCACCGTATCTTTTGCTGCGGTTGAACCGGCGGCACCGGCCTTGCCTGCGGCATTGCTTATACAGGCCAGAACCACGAGCCGCCGCAGTCAGGATCATCTGACCGCGGCGTTGGAAATCTTAAAGCCCAGCCTGGCTTCGATCTGTGCAACCGCACTCGGCCAATCCGCATCATGGCCGAAAAACGAAGGAGGGACCTACTGTGGGATGCTTTCCAATCAACATCACGCGCCGCCTTGCAACCGGCCTTGCCGCAGCCTGGGCTGCAGGTTTGGCGGCACCCCACGTCATCAAGGCCGCGGCGGCCGCCAGCCCGGTGCGGGTTGGATACTTCTCCAAGAACCTGCCGACGATCGTGGCGGACGTAAAAGGCTTCTGGGCGGCAGAAGGATTGCAGGTCCAGCTGCTGCAGGTGGCGGGATCGGTCCCGCAAGCGCAAGCACTGGCCAGCGGCCAATACGATCTCGCATTCTGTTCGGCCGACAACACCGCCAACTATCGGCTGAACGCGAACAACCCGCTGGGGCGGCAAGCTGATTTCCAGATCATCGCCGGCCAGGACCTTGGCGCCGGCTTGGGCCTGTTCGTCGCCCCCGGTATTGCCGACGCCAAAGCGCTGGCCGGGGCGCGCATCTCGGTTGACGCGCCCGACTCCGGCTTTGCGTTCGTGCTCTACGCCATCCTCCGGTTAGCTGGGCTGGAGCGTGGCGTGCAATACAATGTCACGACGCTTGGAGGAACCGCCCAGCGCTTTGCCGCCCTGACGCAGAACCAGACCGACGCCACGCTGCTGTCCGCCGGGTTCGATGTGCGCGCGGCTGCCGCCGGCTTCCCCGAGCTGGCGTCAATCAACCAACTTATCCGGCCCTACCTTGGCAGCGTCATCGAGGGCAGGGAGCATTGGATGGCCGCCAACCGAGAGACTGTCGTGCGATTCCTGCGCGGCTACTACAAGGCCCTGCAATGGTCGCTCGCGCCGGCTAGCCAGGACGAGGCCACGGCCCTGCTTCTCGCGGCGACGCCGGGCGCCGGCAGCAAGCTCGCGGCTGCCCTCTACGCGGCTCAGGTCCAGCGCACGGACGGGCTGATCGAGGACATGACCGTCAATGTTCCCGGCCTGCTCAACCTGCTCGCGCTGCGGCAGATGTTCGGCGGCTTCGCTCAGCCCCGGACGGTGCAGGACCTGGCCTTCCTTGCCTCCAGGCGCTCGGGCCTTTGGACGAACACCTACCTGAACCGGGCCATAGACACTGCATATGCCCCTGCCAACGGGGCCGAGGATGCTTCCGACTGATCCGTGGCCGCGGCAGCGCACCAGCGGGGCGTCCTACCATGTTTCCCCGGCGATGAGCGCAGCCGTTCCAAGCAAGGCCATCCGGCCCGGCTTCATCAGTCGCCCTGGATCGCCACCGCCCGGGGCGCCGCTGCCGGGGCGGCATTTGGCTCTGCCACCGGCAGCATCAACGTAACGACCGTACCCTTACCGGGCGTGCTGCTGATCCGCAGCAGGCCACCGCTTTGCTCAGCGAAACCGTGCGCCAGCGCCAGGCCCAGCCCAGTGCCGACCCCCGGCGGCTTGGTCGTGAAAAACGGCTCCCGCGCCCGGATCAGCACGTCCGGCGTCATGCCGGCGCCATTGTCCGCGGCCTCGATCAATATCTGGCCACCCTCGGTGTATGCGGACAAGCGCAGCGTGCCGCCGCGCGGCATCGCGTCGCGGGCGTTGGTGGCCAGGTTGATCAGCACCGTTTCCAACTGCCCGCGGTCGGCCAGCAGCGGCGGCAGATCCGGCGGCACGTCCACGTCCACCCGGATGCCGGCGCCCAAGGTGTGCTGCAGCACGAGCCGCAAGCTCTCCAGCAGCTCCGCCGCGTCAACCGGGCCGGCCTGCAGGTCGGCCCGGCGCGCCAGCGACAGCATCCGCCCGGTGATGGCCGCGCCCCGGTCCACGGCGTCCCTCGCCATCCCGGCCACACGTTCCACCCGCGCCGCGTTGCCCGGCGCGCGCAGGATCAGCGACAGGCTGCCGCCCACCGCCTGCAACACATTGTTGAAGTCGTGTGCGATGCCGGAGGCCAGCTTGCCCAGGGCCTCCATCCGCTGGGACTGGTGCAGCGCCGCCTGCGCGGCCTCCCGCGCCTGGACCTCGGTCGCCACACGCGCCTCCAGGTCCTCCGTAAGCTGCCGCAGCCGGGACTCGCTGACCTCCAGGGCTTTTTGGGCGCGCAGCCGGTCGTCCACGTCTTCGGTCGTGCCATACCAGCGGGTAGGCCGGCCGTCGGCGCCCAAATGCGGTGCCGCACGGGCACGCATCCAGCGCCAGTGTGTCGCGCCGGACAGCCCAGGCCGGTCCTGGACGCGGAACAATGTGTCGTAGGCCTGTCCGGTGCGGACCGCGTGCGCCCAAGCAGCCTGCGCCGCCGGCCGGTCGTCTGGATGCACCACGTTCAGCCAGCCGTCGCCCAGCCGCGCCTCGGCCGCCGTGCTGGTCGCCTGGCTGACGCGGCGGCTGACGGTTACCAGTTTGCCGGCTGAGTCCGCGGTCCAGTACGCCTGCGGGCTGACCTCCCGTGCGGCGAGCAGCTCGGCCTCGCTTTCGCGCAGGGCGGCTTCGGCGGCGCGGCGGTCTGCGTCGGCGGCGTGCAGGGCGGCGGCGACCTGCTGCGCTTCAACCAGGTCCAGCTCCTCCGGGGCGGCGTCGCGGCGGGCCAGGGCACTGATGGGGCGGGCAATCCGCCGGGCCACGGCCAGCGCGGCTGCGGCCGCGAGCAGTGTCAGCACGGCGCCAAACCCGGCCAGCGGCAGCAGCGTCTGCAGCAGCGGCGCCCGCACCATCACTTCCGGAACGCCGATCCCGACGGTCCATCCCGTAATGTCAGAGTGGACGAAGCCGGTGTAGGCCACGACGCCCTCCAAAGTGGTGGCCATGACCCAGCCCTCCGGCTGAGCGAGGGCCGGTATGGTCCAATTCTTGCTAGCGGGGGTGCCGAGCCTGGCATCGTTGTCCAGGGTGCGCGCCAGGAACAGGCCGCCGCGGTCCACGACGGCGCCGATCCAGTCCGGGGGCAGGCGCTGCGAGCGCAGCATCGCCTCGATCCGCTCCAGCGGCAGGGCAATGGCCAGCACCCACGGTAGCCCAGCAGGCTGCGCTCCCGGAGTTGGGACCGGCACGTTCACCGTGACCTGCATCCGCCCGGTCAGTGCGCTGCGGGTCAGATCCGACACCCATGCCTGCCCGGTGGCGGCAACTTGGACCGCCTGTGCCGCCTGGCTGCGCCGGGGCAGCACGGTCCCGGCCGGATGGCGGCTGTTCAGCACCTGCTCGCCATCCCCCCGGGACAGCGAAACCGGACCGTTCAACAGGGCGGCCGCCGCCTGCATTTCAATGTGGAAGGCCGCCAGGTCCCCGCGGGCGAGCGCCGGCGACCGGCCGAGCGCCTCCAGCGCAGTACGATACAGTGCGGCCTGATTGTCCATGGCCAGCGACAGCGCGCGGGCCACTGCCGTCACATCGCGCGCGAAGCCACGGGTTTGGTCTGTCGCCGTGTGCCTGGCCAGCACGGCGGCAAAGGCGATGAACGGCACCGCCGATACCAGTACCAGCAGAAGCAGGTAGGTGCGTATGCGGAAGCTTCTACGCACGCCGGCGCCCCCGGATGTTGATCGCCGAAGTATCGCCCTGCGGCCAGCTAGCGCAAGCCGCGGCTTCCCTGTTGCTAGGCCGGACAGATGATCCCCGCAGCCTTGCCGGCCAGCACGATAGGCGCCCAGCGCCAGACAGCGGCCTGCAGCCGCGTTAGGATGTCCCGCATTGCCATGGGCTTGGCCAAGTAGTCGTGCGCTCCGCGGCCCAGCATCGCCGCCCGCACCGCCTCCCCCCGCCCGGACAGGGCAACGATGGCGCAGTCTCCGTCCCGCGCCAGCCGCGCGAGCAGCACGCTGCCGTCCATGTCGGGCAGGTCCAGGCTCAGCAGCACGGCGTCGGGTATATAGGCCGGCTTGAGCCGCAGCGCTGCGCCCGCATCTGCTGCCCACAGCACAGTCCAGCCGGCCCGGCGCAGGCCACGCTGCAGGGCAGCCGCTACGGCTGGGTCAGCCTCGACCAGCAGCACTCTCGGCGTGGTCACCGCTTGGGGCGTCAGCACCCGGGATGTCAGCACAGGGGCGGCATGCATAGCAAAAATCTCCCGTCTGGACAGCGTCGGGTTGGGTCGGTCAAGCAGCACGCGGAGGCGCCGCGCTTCGGATACGCCGGTGAGCGGCTTAGGCACCGAGCGTGGCAAGTCCATGTCAGTCCCAGGGGCAGAATGGCCGACTGCCGTTAACAAATGCTGACTCCAAGTCCCTGCGCAAAAGCTCTGCCAGGTGTCCGGTCCCTGCAACTCGCTGCTGGCCCTGCCGCGCCGGGCGTTCTATCCTTTCCCACAACGGCCGCGACGGGCCGGCAGGAGGATGCTGTCCATGGCTACCGTATCCATACGCGGCGTCCGCAAGTCGTTCGGCGCCACGCCCATCCTGCATGGCGTCAGCGTCGAAATCGCTGACGGCGAGTTCACCGTGCTGGTAGGCCCCAGCGGCTGCGGCAAGAGCACCTTGCTGCGCATGATCGCCGGCCTGGAAGAGATTGACGGCGGCGAGGTCGCCATCGGCGGACGCGTCGTCAACAAGGTGCCGCCGAAGCAGCGGGACATCGCGATGGTGTTCCAGAACTACGCGCTGTATCCGCACATGACGGTGCGGGACAACATGGCCTTCAGCCTGCGTCTGGCGAAGGCGCCGCGGGAGGCGATGGACGAGCGGGTGGACCGCGCCGCCAACATCCTGGGCCTGGCCGGGCTGCTGGACCGCTATCCCCGGCAATTATCGGGCGGGCAGCGGCAGCGGGTGGCGATGGGCCGCGCCATCGTGCGCGACCCGCAGGTGTTCCTGTTCGACGAGCCGCTGTCCAACCTGGACGCCAAGCTGCGCGTGCAAACGCGGGCCGAGCTGAAGGATCTGCACCAGCGCCTGCGCACCACCACGATCTACGTCACCCATGACCAGATCGAGGCGATGACGATGGCCGACAAGATCGTCGTCATGCAGGGCGGACGCATCGAGCAGGTTGGCTCGCCCTTGGAGCTGTATGACAGTCCGGCCAACCAGTTCGTCGCCGGCTTCATCGGCAGCCCCGCCATGAACTTCCTGCCCGGCGCCGTCGAGGCCGGCGGCTTCCGCGCCGAGGGCGGCACGCTGTGGCCGCTGCCGCCCGGCGTCACGCAGTCCTACAACGACAACATGCCCGCCGTTTACGGCGTGCGGCCCGAGCACCTGCGCCTAGCCGAGGCCGGTGCTCCCGGCGCCGTTCCCCTGCTGGTGCAGGTCGTGGAGCCAACAGGCAGCGAAACCCAGGTCCATGGCCGCCTGGGCAACCTGCCGGTCATGGGGGCCTTCCGCGAGCGCGTGACCATCCAGCCCGGCGCGCCCCTGACCGTCACCGCCGACCCCAGCCTGGTCCACCTGTTCGACCCGAAGACCGGCGCCCGCCTCGTAGCCTGACCTGCTCCCTCTCCCTCCGGGAGAGGGCTGGGGTGAGGGAAGCCGCAAGCACAAAGCCCAACAATCATAGGAGGACACCACCCATGACCATCACCCGCCGCAACCTCGGCCAAGCCTCGTTCGGCGTCGCAGGCTTGGCCGCCGCCGGGCTGCTCGGCCACGGCGCGCAGGCCGCGGTGCCGATTGCCGAAGTGCCTCCCCTAAATCTGCCCATCGAGAAGGGCGCCAGCCTGCGCGTGCTGCGCCCCAGCAAGTTCGTGGACCCCGACGAGGTCATCTTCCGCGAGAACACCAAGCGCTTCGCCGACCAGACCGGCGTTCAGGTCCGCGTGGACTTCGCCGCCTGGGAGGACCTGCGGCCGCAGACGGCGGTGACGGCCAACACCGGCGCCGGGCCGGACGTGGTGGTGGGCTGGACGGACGACCCGCACATCTACGCCGACAAGGTGATGGACCTGACGGACGTAGCCACTTACCTCGGCAAGAAGTATGGCGGCTGGGCGCCGCTCGCCGAACGGTATGGCAAGAGGTTCAAGACGGACCAGTGGATTGCCATCCCCATGGGCGGCAGCGGCGGGCCGGCCATCTACCGCGAAAGCTGGCTCAAGGAAGCCGGTTTCGACAAGTTCCCGACCGAGATGGACGGGTTCCTGGACATGTGCCGCAAGCTGAAAAAGAACGGCCACCCCGCCGGCTACGCCTTGGGCCATGCGGTCGGCGACGCCAACTCGTTCTGCCACTGGCTGGTCTGGTCCTTCGGCGGCACGATGGTCAACGAGGAGAACCGCGTCACCATCAACAGCAAGGAAACGGTCGAGGCGCTGAAGTTCGCGAAGGCCCTGTACGAAACCTTCATCCCCGGCACCAACTCCTGGCTGGACCCCAGCAACAACAAGGCGCTGCTGGCGGGCGAGATCGGGGCGACGCAGAACGGGGTGTCGCTGTATTTCTCCGCCAAGAACAGCAAGGAGCCGGCCATCGCCGCAATGGCTGCAGACCTGAACCACGCCCGGATGCCGATCGGACCCGTGGGCCGCAGCACGGAAGCCGCGCTGGCGATCAACGCGATGGCGTTCAAGCACACCAAGGCGCCGAACGCCGCCAAGGCTTACCTCACCTTCATGATGGAGGCGCCGCAGTACGACCATTGGCTGACGGACAGCTTCGGCTACTGGTCGCAGCCGCTGCGCGCCTATGCGCAGAGCGACGTTTGGAAGAACGACCCGAAGATCGCCGTGTTCAAGGATACGATGGAAAAGTCGCTGTGGCTGGCTTACCCCGGGCCAATCACCGAGGCATCAGGTGCGGTGGCAGCGGATTACGTGATGGTGGACATGGTGGCCAGCGCCGCCACCGGCGACAGCACGCCAGAGGACGCGGCCAAGGAGGCGGAGCGGCGGGCCAAGCGTTACTACCGATAGACCATATTCGGATCAAACGGCTTCGTTTGACCGAACAAATGCTCGCAAAAACAGCAGGTAGAGCAGGTTCGGTGCGATTGCCCACGCCGAACCTGCTATAGCGGAGGGACGCCGCCGGGCCTGGCCCCGCGGCGCACCCATCAAGCCGTCTGCGGCGCCTTCAGCCGATCGTTAAACATCTTCCGCAGCTTGGAAACCTTAGGCGTGATGACGGCCCGGCAGTAACCCGACCAGGGGTTGCGGGCGTAGTAGTCCTGGTGTTCGTCTTCCGCCCGCCAGAATTGAGTCAGCGGCACGATTTCGGTCACGATCGGGCGGCCCCATACCGCGGCAGCGTCCATCTCCGCCTTGACCTCACCGGCCGTCTGCGCCTGCGCATCCGAATGCGTCAGGATGATGCTGCGATACTGCGGCCCGACATCGGCGCCCTGCTGGTTCGGCGTCGTCGGGTCATGCAAAGTGAAAAACACGCGCAGGATGTCGGCATAGCTGATGACCGCCGGGTCGAATGTGACCTGGACGACCTCGGCGTGGCCGGTGCGCTTGCCGCAGACCTGCTCGTAGGTTGGGTTGGGCACGGTGCCGCCGGCGTAGCCGGACACGCTGGACTGCACGCCGCGCAGGCTGGTGAACACCGGCTCCAGGCACCAGAAGCAGCCGCCGCCCAGGGTTGCGACCTCGAAGTTTGTATCTGGCATATTGGCCTCCTTATCGTCGGAGGAAGTGGTGCGGGACAGGGCCAATGTGAAGTCTGAGCAGACTTGCACGGCCTGCTGCACACACGTCGGTGTCGGCGGGGCTAGGCCGCGCAAGCCTGCTTAGCTCTTCATGTGTGCGCAAACCTTCAAAGGTTTGCTTAGGCCGCAGGCGCCCCAGGCTGCCGCAGCGGGTGCGCGTTGGCGAATGCCGGCAGCGCCATGCATGCGCCCTGGATGCGACGCACAGCCGGGAACGGCTGCAGGTCCGCCCCGAACCGCTCCGACCCGGCGACGTGGCTCGCCAGGCAACAATCCGCCATCCCCGGCGCATCCCCGGCGCAGAACGGCCCGGCGCCTACCTGCGCCTCATAGGCCTGCAGGCCCAGCGTGAACCAGTGCGCCGCCCAGGCCTTCCGCGCCGCGTCGTCCGCCCCGAACGTCTTGCCCAGGTAGCCCTGCACCCGCGGCACCACCAGCGGATGCGTGTCCGCGGCCGTAATGGCGCACAGGGCACGGACCCGGGCGCGGGCGGCGGCGCCGTCCGGCAGTAGGGGCGGCGCCGGATGGGTTTCCTCGACCCACTCCAGGATTGCCAGCGACTGCGTCAGCACCGTCCCGTCATCCAGCACCAGCGCCGGAACCGCGCCCATTGGGTTGATCGCCCGGAACGACGGCACGTGCTGGTCCCCGGCATCAAGGTCCACCATCGTCTCAGGCACGGCGACGCTCTTCAGGTTCAGCGCGATGCGCACGCGGTATGTCGCCAGCGAACGCCAGAAGCCATGAAGCTGCATATACAGGGTTCCTTAATGCTTCGCGCCGGTCATCCGGTCCACGTAGGCGATGCCGATCGCCGACAGGATGAACAGCCCATGGATGATGGACTGCCACATGACCTGCTCCACCTGAACCGGAGCCGCCGCGCTGTGTTCGCCGCCGCCGCCGGTCGCCTGGCCGAGCGCGATGAAGCTTCGCAGCAGGTGGATCGAGCTGATGCCGATGATCGCCATCGCCAGCTTCACCTTCAGCAGGCCGGAGTTGACGTGGCCCAGCCACTCCGGATGATCCTTATGGCCCTCCAGCCCCAAGCGCGACACGAAGGTCTCGTATCCGCCGACGATCACCATCACCAGCAGGTTGGAGATCATCACCACATCAATCAGCCCGAGTACGAGCAGCATGACCTCTTGCTCGTTGAACTCGGCGGCGTGGCTGACGAGATGCCATAGCTCCTTCAGGAACAGGAACACGTAAACGCACTGCGCCACGATCAGGCCGAGGTAGAGCGGAAGCTGCAGCCAGCGGGAGCTGAAGATCAGCGCCGGCAGCGGACGCAGCGGCGGGTGCGGACGCATCGCCGTTCCGGCCGGCCCGTGCGGCAGGGAAGGCGCGTGCGTGCCGGGCAGGAGGGCCGCCTGCGGGCTGAGCGCGGAGGATGGCTCGCTCACGCCGCATCCCGTGCGGCCGTCCGCGGGCCGTTGCGGCGCAGCAGGTAGATGGACACCACCATCACGAGAATCAGCCCGGCCAGCACGCCCAGCTCGATCATCGCCGCCTGGAATGCAGCATCGTGCCCCGGCTCGACCGTCTTGCCAGGCATGTTCTGCGAGGTTTCCAGGGTGATCACCAGGACCCGGCGTATGCTGGCGATCAGGCCGACGATGAGGAACGGCTCGCAGGTCAGCTCACCGGACCGGATCGAGACGCGGACGGTGTGCAGGATCTCGACGATCATCAGCACGAACAGCAGCCGGTCCACGATCACAAGCACGCTTTTCGCGCTGCCCGCGGCCAGCACCCCGTCCCACACCTGCACCACGGCGCCGCCCAGCGCCAGCAACGCCGTCAGCGAGAGCACGATGCCCAGCGCCATCATGATCCCATGCTCGACCGTCAGGAATGCGCCGGACGACACGCGTACGCCCCGGCCCACTTCCTCGCTGGCGTCGCGTATAGCCTCCGGCACGCGGGTGTCCATCGTCCTACTCCTTTACCGCTCCCGTGAGCGAGCTGACGTAATACTCCACGAAGAACGAATACAGCAGCGCCACCGGGATGGAGCCGAACAGCGCGCCCGCCATCAACGCGCCCCACTGGTAGTCGTCGCCCTGCACCAACTGGGTCAGCACCGCCACCGGGACCGTCTTCTTCTCCGACGATTGGATGAAGGCCAGCGCGTAGATGAACTCGTTCCAGGACAGGGTGAAGGCGAAGATGCCCGCCGAGATCAGGCCGGGCACCGCCAGGGGTAGGGTGATGCGGCGGAGTATCTGCAGCCGGGTCGCGCCATCAATCAGGGCGCACTCCTCCAGCTCATAGGGGATGGACTTGAAGTACCCGATCAGCAGCCAGGTGCAGAACGGGATGAGGAAGGTGGGATAGGTCAGGATCAGCGCCAGCGGGCTGTCGAACAGCCCGAGCTTGAACACCATCGTCGCCAGCGGGATGAACAGGATGGAGGGCGGGACGAGGTAGGCCAGGTAGATCGCCAGCCCCACCAGGTTGCTGCCGCGGAAGCGCAGCCGCTGGATGGCATAGGCGGCCAGCACGCTCGCGAAGATGCTGATGCAGGTCGCCGCCGCCGCGATGCCCATCGTGGTCATCAGCCATTGCGGATAGTCCGTGTCGAACAGCAGCTTCTTCACGTTCTGCAGGGTCGGGCTATGTATCCAGAGTGGGTTAAAGTCCTTGTAGTTGTACAGCTCGTTGTTCGGCTTGAACGTGGTGATCGCCATCCAATAGAACGGGAACAGCAGCACGATGATGAACAGCACGAGCGGGACGTAAAGCGTCACCACCCGGCGCGGCACGCTGTCCCACGACAGCGCGCCCTGGCGCTCGATCGGCGGCTTGATGGCCGGGACAGTATCGGCAACGTCGCTCATGACTGCTCCCTCTCCCCTCGGGAGAGGGCCGGGGTGAGGAGGTCTTTGCTGCGGAGCGGGGCACAGCCTGTGCCGCCGGACCGAGATCCTATGCAGGCAAGGGCAGCGCGTGCCCGTCCCCTCACCCCGGCCCTCTCCCGGCGGGAGAGGGAGCAGGACGGCGTCTGCACCACCCTAATCATCACTCCCTCCCTGCTGCCACTTGCGCCGGGACAGGCCGAAATAGCTGAACAAGGTCGCCGCCACCAGGAACGGGATCATGGCGACGGCAATCGCCGCCCCCTCGCCCAGCTGTCCCCCGGGGATGCCGCGCTGGAACGCCAGCGTCGCCATCAGGTGCGTCGAGTTCACCGGGCCGCCGCGGGTGATGGCATACACAAGCTGGAAGTCGGTGAAGGTGAACAGCACGCTGAACGTGAGCACGACCGACAGCACCGGCATCAGCATCGGCAGGGTGACGTTCACGAAGCGCTGCCACGGCGTCGCCCCGTCCAGCATCGCCGCCTCATACAGCGACGGCGAGATCGTCTGCAGCCCGGCCAGCAGGCTGATGGCCACGAACGGGATGCCGCGCCAGATGTTGGCCGCGATCAGGCTGAGCCGTGCGTGCCAGGGCGTGCCCAGGAAATCTATGTTCGTGTCAATCAGCCCGGCGGCCTTGAGCACGTAGGAGATGATCGAGAACTGCGGGTCGTAGATCCACCAGAACGCGATGGCCGACAGCACTGTGGGCACGATCCACGGCACCAGCACGATCGCGCGGATCAGCGACTTGAACGGGATGTTGTTGTTTAGCAGCAGCGCCAGCCACAGTCCCAGCCCGAACTTCCCGACCGTCGCAACGCCGGTATAGAACAGCGTGTTGGTAACCGACAGCCAGAAGATGCGGTCGTCCCATAGGCTTTGAAAGTTCTCCAGCCCCACCCACACGCCGGCGCGCCCGATGCGCGTGTCGGTGAAGGCGAGCCAGACGCCGAGGCCCAGCGGGTAGGTCAGGAACACCAGCAGCAGGGCCAGCGCCGGGAACAGGCACAGCGCCGCCAGGAACAGGCGGTTGTCGAACAGTCGGATCAGCCAGGTGTTGCGCGGCGGCGACCAGCGCCAGGGATGCGTTCCTGCCGCTGCGGGGGGAACCAGATGGTCCGCCACTTGCTCGCTCATCGCCGGCCCTCCCTGGCTGCTGCCGGTCAGTATGCCGGGTTCCGGGCGCGGCAGCCAGGGCGGATACGCACCCTCGACGGTCAGCCGGGAGGCCGGCCGCAGCGAGCGCGCAAGACGGGCCGATGGAGCCGTGCATTCCATAGGGCTTGGTGTAGCTGGCCCGCAGCCGCCGGACCGGCGTCCCGGCTGCGCCGGTCCAGTACAGCATCTCGATGCCGCGGCCCGGCAGGCCACGGATCGTGGCGGCGATGCCGTTCTGATCGGGCGAGGTAGCCGTTTCGTCCCACTGCGCGGCGGCGGACAGCGTGCGCCAGGCTGGCACGGCCTGCCACTCGCGCTCCGCGGCCACCGCGAGGTAGCTGCCCTGCGGCACGACGGCCACCACGCCGGGCATCGGCTTGACCGGCCCGGCGTTGAGCGCGCGGACCACCGCCTCCGGGCCTAGAGCATGTCCGGATCAAACGGCTTCGTTTGGGCCGGACAAATGCTCGCCACAACAAAGGCTAGAGCGTGTTTGGTGTCTCCACTTGCACCAAACACGCTCTAGGCTAGCGCACGGCACGGGCATGCAGCATCCCCGGCAGGCGCATGTCCTGGATGTCGGCGGCCACGCCCGTGACCTCGGCCGGGATGTCCACACGCGGCAGGCCGCGCTGGCGCCGTCCGGCATCGCCGAGCCGATCCGCCCCATCTTCGCCCGGCATCCGAACCTGGAGGTGCTCATTGGCGAGGTGGACGGGGTTGGTCCTGCGGCGCGCGCCATGTCCGTGCCGGGTGTCGGCCAGATCGCCTACGACTATCTCGTGCTCGCAACCGGCGCCGCCTCGACTTGGTTCGGGCATGCCGAATCGGCCGCATACTCGACCGGGCTCAAAAGTTTGAAAGACGCCGAAGCCTTGCGCCTGCAGCTGCTCGGCGCTTTCGAAGGCGCTGAAAGCCGCACCGACCCGGCCGAGATCCAGCGCCTGCTGGCGTTCGTGGTGGTCGGGGGCGGCGCCAGCGGCGTGGAGCTGGCCGGCGCGATCCGCGAGATGGCTCGCCTGGCGCGTCGCCCGTCCGACCTACCCCTCCAGCTTAAGCCACTGGCGGCCGTCGCGGGCCAGCAGTTGGTCCGCGCCCGCGGGGCCTTGGCTGCCCGCCGCGTAAGGCTCGACGCCGCCCTCTCCGCGCCCCCAGGATTCGAGCAGCGACTCGACCGCGCGCCAGCCCGCCTCCACATTGTCCGCACGCTGGAACAGCGTCGCGTCGCCCATCATGCAGTCATATAGCAGCGTCTCGTAGCCGACATTCGGCTGCTCCTTGAAGAACGTCGAGTAGCGCATGGAGGTCGCGACCCGGCCAAGCTTCATCACCGGCCCCGGCACCTTGGCGTCGAACTCGGACTCGATCCCCTGCGTCGGATCAATCATGAGCCGCACCACGTTCGGGGTGGTCTGCTCGACCGGGGTATCGCGGAACATGCGATATGGCGCTGGCTTATAGTGGACGGAAATCTCGGTGCAGCGGCCCGCCAAGCGCTTGCCGGTGCGCAGGTAGAAGGGAACGCCGGCCCAGCGCCAGTTCTCGATATCCACCCGCAACGCCACATACGTCTCGGTCCGGCTGTCGGACGCCACATGCGGTTCGCTGCGATAGGCCGGAACCGGGTCGCCAAATTTCTCGCCAGCGGAGTATTGGCCGCGCACCGCCGCATCGGGTTGGACCGGACGGATCGCCTCGACCACATTGGCCTTCGCGGTCCGCACATCCTCCGCGTCGAACGAGTTGGGCGGCTCCATCGCGACCGTGCACAGCAGGGTGAACAAGTGGCTGGGCACCATGTCGCGCAACGCCCCGGTCGGCTCGTAGAAGGCGCCGCGCTCTTCCACGCCGACCGTCTCCGAGGCCGTGATCTGGACGTGGTCAACGTATTCCCGCCGCCAGGCCGGCTCGAACATGCCGTTGGCGAAGCGCACGGCCATGATGCTCTGCACCGTCTCCTTGCCCAGGAAATGATCTATGCGGAAGACCTGGCTTTCCCCAGCCTGCTTGAGGATACTCGCATTCAGCGCCTGCGCCGACGGCAGGTCGGCGCCGAACGGCTTCTCGATCACCAAGCGGCGGAACCGGCCGCCGGTTTGTTTCAGCAGGCCAGCCTTGCCAAGCCCTTCGGCCACAGTCGCGAAGAACCGCGCGGCAACGGCGAAATAGAACACGGCGCTGCCCTCGCCGATCGCCTTGCCGATGCGGGTGAAGGTCTCGTCCTGGCTGAAATCGCCCGGCAAATAGCTGAGCCGCTGCTGCACCCAACCCCAGGCGGCGTCATCGAGCTTCGGCGTGTAGAACTCGGCGGTCTTGTCCGTGGTGAACGATTGCATCGTCTCGGTCAGGCCGCGGCGCCAATCGTCGTCGCCCTGCTGCACCCGGTCCAAGCCAATGACCTTGAAAGCATCCGGCAGAAGCCCGCTACCGGAAAGATTATACAGTGCCGGCATCAGCAGCCGCTTGGTCAGGTCGCCGCCGGCCCCGAAGATCACCAAGGTGCATGGCGGCGCCGGGACGACGCCCGCATTGGACACTGTAGGCGAGGCATTCGTATCGGCGGTCAATCCCGGCTCAGCCATCCTGTCCCAGCCCCCGTTACGCGCACTTCGAAACGTTCCCAGCGTTGTTGCGGATATGGTGCAACATGGGGCGCGGCCTGCAGGCTGTCCCGCTCGCGGCCGGCTGGCGCAGACCATCATTTCCGCGGCCAGCCATGTCAAGCGGAGCTGGGCTGGATCGGTTTGCGTTCAAACTGGAAGCAATCCGGTCCAGCATTTTCGTTTGCGAGCAGAGACCTGCAGCTTCAGGCCCGGTCGCTGCGCGTAAGGGCGCGGCTGCAAGCTGCTCCGATCAGGGTATTTGTTCAGGCGGGTTCGAGTTGCTGTGCGTGCGGGTGGTGCGAGACGAGTTTCTCGGCGCACAGCAAGCCGATCATCCTGTTTTCGATGGTGAGCAGGCCCTGCACGTAGGCCTTGGATGAGCCGGAAGCGATGTCAGGCGTGGGCTGGATCATCTGCTCGGTAGCAGTCAGGATGCCGCACACCGCGCTCACCAGCAGCCCGGCCATGTCGGCGCCGATTTCGACGACGATGATGACGTGCTGCGGCGTCGGCTCGGAGGCAGGCAGGCCGAGGCGTTCGGCCAGGTCAATGATCGGCAGCACCGCGCCGCGCAGGTTGATGACCCCGCGCACGTACGATGGCGCATGCGGCAGCGGAGTGGCTTGGGTCCAGCCGCGGATTTCGCGCACGACGGCGACGCCGATGCAGAACTCCTGCGCGCCGATGCGGAACGAGATCAGTTCACGGCCGTGGCCTGATGGATCTTGCATGGATGTGTCCTGACGTGGCTGGGGTGGGCGCTGAAAGGGTGATGGCGGCCCGCTGGGGCCAGCAGGCCGCCGTATCCTGGGATCAGAACTCTTGCCAGCCCTCCTCGGCGGCGGCCACCGGCTTGCGTGCGGTGGCGTCGCGGCCTCGCCCACCCTGTGCGACCACCTTCAGGGCGGCGGCGGGCTTGGCCGGGCGCGGCGCAGCCTTGGCCGGACGGCGCAGCGGCGCGACATTCGCGGGCATGCCGCCCTCCTCCTGCCCAAGCTGGAACCGGCCGGTAACACGGGCCAACTCCTCGGCCTCCCCGGCAAGCGCGTGGGAAGCTGCCGTGCTCTGCTCCACCATGGCGGCATTCTGCTGCGTCACCTGGTCCATTTGGTTCACGGCGGCGTTGACCTCGGCCAGGCCCGTCGCCTGTTCCTGGGCCGCGCTGGCGATCTCCCCCACCGCGCTGTTGATCTCGGCAACCTGGGCCACGATGCGCGAAAGCGCCTCGCCGGTTTCACCGACGAACTTCACCCCCGAGCCGACCTGCTGCGCCGAGGTATGGATCAACGCCTTGATCTCCTTCGCCGCCTCGGCAGAGCGCTGGGCGAGCGCCCGCACCTCGCTTGCCACCACTGCGAAGCCGCGCCCGGCGTCCCCGGCCCGCGCCGCCTCGACGCCGGCGTTCAGCGCCAGCAGGTTCGTCTGGAACGCGATCTCGTCAATCACGCCGATGATCTGGCCGATCTGCTGCGACGACTGCTCGATGCCGCCCATGGCCGCAACGGCCTGACGGACAACCTCGCCGGAGTGCTCCGCATCCGTCTTGGTTTTGGAAACCACCGCGAACGCGTGCTTGGACCCCTCGGCCGTCCGGCGCACCGTCGCAGTGATCTCGTCAAGCGCCGCCGCCGTTTGCTCCAGGCTGGCAGCCTGCTGCTCGGTCCGGCGTGACAGGTCGTCGGCAGCCTGGCTGATCTCGCCCGTGCCGGAGCGGATGCCGCCCACGTTGCCGGCGATGGCCTGCATTGCCGCCTGCATCTGCGCGATGGCAGCGTTCAGGTCGGACCGGAGCTTCTCATAGGCCTCGGGCAACGCGGCCTCGATGCGGTGGGTAAGGTCGCCGGACGCCAGCCGCCCCACCGCCGCGCCGATTTCGGCGACGGCCTGCACCCGGCCGGTCACGTCCGTCGCGAACTTCACCACCTTGGTGACCCGGCGGTTCATGTCGAAGACCGGGTTGTAGGACGCCTGGATCCAGACCTCCCTGCCGCCCTTGCCGACCCGCTTGAACTCCCCGGCAACGCAATCGCCGCCGTTTAGCTTGCTCCAGAACTCACGATACTCCGCCGATTGCGCGTAGCTCGGTTCGACGAACATGCGATGGTGCTGACCCCTGATCTCGTCGAGGCGGTAGCCCAGCGTTTTCAGGAAGTTCTCGTTCGCGGTGATCACCTCGCCCTTGACGTTGAACTCGATAATGGCCTGAACCCGGGAGATCGCCTCCAGCTTTGCGTCAACCTCCGCACTCCTCAGCTTCTCGCCGGTGATGTCCGTCGCCTGCTTGACGACCTTGGTCACAACGCCCCGGGAGTTCTTGACCGGGCTGTAGGAGGCCTGGATCCAAATCTCCCGGCCACCCTTGTAGATCCGCTTATATTCTCGGGCGTCGAACTCGCCGCGTCCAAGCTTGGCCCAGAACTCCCGATACTCCGGGCTGCGCGCATGCTCAGGCTCCACGAACATGCTATGGTTCTGTCCCACAATCTCGGACAAGCCATACCCAATCGCGGCGCAGAAGTTCGGATTTGCGGTGAGTATCGTCCCGCGAGGGTCGAACTCGATGATGGCCAGGGACTGGCTGAGCGCAGTCAGGGTCGGGTTCTGCTGAGCTTTGAAGCCAAACATCAAGTCTTCTCCGGTTTGGGTATTGCTCCGGGAAGTGTGATGGCAATTGCTTAAAACATTCTGAGCAGAGCCAGGCGGCGACGACGGGCTGCGCGGCCGTGCTTTCATGGAGATGGTGGGACCGGCGGCTTGCGGCCGTGCGTCCGGCAGGCTGCGGCACGGCGCCGATGGAATTCATATCCGGCGCCGGCTCAGGTCCCGCAAAGCCGTTCCTGGACCGGCGCCTGGGAATGCGCTTCCAGCAACTGGGCCTCCGGCAAAATGGATGCTGCTCCGGACCTGGGCGCACGGGGCGGATCAGGGGGCCGCGCCAACGCCCATGCGGGCCAGCAGGGACCCCAGGTCGGGCACTTCGACATCTGGCGCCTCGGTCAGCAGCCTTGCGGAGCGTCCGTTCCGGCGTACCCAGACCGTCGCGCAGCCGAGTTGCCGCGCAGGCGCGATCTCTGCGGCGCCCTCGGCGACGTGCGTGACAGACCCTGGCTCCACCCCGAGGCGCCGGAAGGCCTCTTCGAAGATGGCCCCGTCCGGCTTGTAGCAGCGGGCCTGCTCGGCAGTGACGACGGCATCGAACGGGACTTCGAGTTGCCGGGCTGTGGCGGCGAACAGGTCGTCGTCAATGTTCGATATGATGGCGAGCCTGTAACGGCGGCGGAGGGCGCGCAGCGCCTGCACCGTGTCGGGAAAGGGCCGCCACGATGGGATCGAGGATGCGAGCAAAGCCCGTTGCGCAGCGCCGACCGGGAAGCCGAAACGCTGTCCGAACCCCTCCACGACGCTGGTGAGCACCGCCTTGTATGGCCTAAACGGCGCCTGGCAGAGTGGCTGTTCGAGGTCGTGGGCGACCGTGATGATCTCGTCGTCCGAGAGCGTGACGCCGTGCCGGGCCAGCAAGGGCCGCAGGGACGCTATCGTGCCTATTTCCCAATCAATCAGGGTGCCGTAGCAGTTAAAGGTGAGGGTGGTCGTGCTGTCGAGGCGGCGCATGGGTATCCTCAAGGCGTGCGGCTTAAGGATTCAAAGGCTTGCCAGGAACGCCGCAAGCCTCGAACGGTACGGTCAAGTTCATCGCGAAGCCCTCGAACAGGGCCGGGACCGGCGGGTGATCCGTCGGCGGCCTTGCCGCAGCGGCCGCCCAGCTTCGGCGATTGACACCGGCGCTTCCAGCCCATCAATCCCCGCCGGTCCGCCCCCGAAACGCCGCCCGGGGATAGACCCCCAGCACACGTATCTCACGCGAGAAGAACGCCAGCTCGTCCAATGCCCGGCGCAGCGGCGGCTGGTCCGGATGGCCGTCCACGTCGCACATGAACTGCGTCGCGGTAAACTGCCCGCCCAGCATGTAGCTTTCCAGCCGGCTCATGTTCACGCCGTTGGTGGCGAAGCCGCCCAGCGCCTTATACAGCGCCGCCGGCACGTTGCGGACGCGGAAGACGAAGGTGGTCATCACGTCAGGCGCATCCGCGGGCAGCATCCGCGGATGCAGCGCCGCGACGTAGAAGCGGGTGGTGTTGTGGGCGGCATCCTCCACGTTGGCGCGCAGGACATGCAGGCCGTAGATTTCGGCGGCGAGCGACGATGCCACCGCCGCATCTTCCGGCCGGTTCCAGCCCGCGACCAGCTTGGCGGCGCCGGCGGTGTCGGCCTCGATCACCGGCTCGGCATGCAGCTCGCGCAGGATGTTGCGGACCTGGCTGAGCGCGACGGAGTGCGAGTGGACCCGGCGCACCCCCGCCAGCGTCGCGCCGGGCGGGCCGAGCAGGCAGTGCTCGACCCGCTGGAAGTGCTCGCCGACCAGGTGCAGGCCGCTGCCCGGCAGCAGGGCGTGCATGTCGGGGATGCGGCCGGCGAGGCTGTTTTCGCACGGCAGCATCGCCAGCTCGGCGGTCCCGTCGCGCACGGCGGCCATCGCGGTCTCGAAGCTGTCGCAGGGCAGGGGGTCGTGGTCCGGGAAGGCGGTCCGGCAGGCAAGGTGCGAGTAGGCGCCGGGCAGGCCCTGGAAGGCGATCTTGCTCATGTGTGTCCCAATATGGTGCGGGCGCGCTCGAGGTCCTCAGGCGTGTCCACGCCGAAGGGGGCGTGGTCCACCCGGGCGCAGGCAATCCGCATCCCAGCCTCCAGCGCGCGGAGCTGCTCCAGGTGTTCCCGCCGCTCCAGCGGGGATTCCGGTAGTGCTACGAAGCGGGCGAGCGCCGCCCGGCGGTAGGCATAGATGCCGATGTGGTGCCATAGCGGCCCGTCGCCGGCCGGGATGGCGGCACGCGAGAAATATAGTGCCGGCGACACCGCCCGGCCGCGGTCGAAGGCGCAGGCGGCCTTGACGACCGAAGGCGCCGCAGCCTCTTCGGCGGTCAGGATCGGGGCGACCAGGGTGGCGATGTCTATGCCGGGGTCGGACAGCGGCTGCAACACGGCGCGCAGCTGCAGGGCGGGAATGGTCGGCAGGTCGCCTTGCAGGTTGACGACCACGTCGTACCGGCCCTGCGGGTCCAGCGCCGCCAATGCAGCATGGACTCGGTCGGAGCCGGACGGCAGCGACGGGTCGGTCATGACGGCCGTGCCGCCATCGGCGCGGACGACGGCAGCAACTTCCTCGTCCGCACAGGCCACGGCGGCCGGGCCGATGTCGGCCTCCCGGGCACGGTCCAGCACATGCAGGATCATGGCGCGTCCGGCAATCAGCGCGAGCGGCTTGCCGGGCAGGCGGGTGGACGCCATACGGGAGGGGATCACGATGATGGGCGTCATGCCAGGGCCAAGAACCCGGCGCGGCGCTGGTGCGTATGTTGGGGCATGGTGTGCCGGCAGCTTTAGGCGGGCGCACGGGCCGGCGCAACGCCGCGGCGGCCATCAACTCCCACCGGAGACTGCCGACATGGCCCGCATTGCCGCCGTCCTGCCCATGACTACCGCCCTGCTATCTGTCGCCCTGTTCGCAGCGCCCGCGCTGGCGCAAACTCAGCAGCCGTCCATGACGCCGTCCAATGGGCAGCCGTCCCTGTCGGGACCCGCGCCCAACCTCGGCTCGCCGCAAGCCGAGCAGAGCCAAAGCCAGCAGCCCGGCAATGTCCGCAACCTCGGGCCGTCAGGCGGGACGCCGCGAACGGGCGACACCGCGGGCGCCACCAAGCCGCAAGGGCCGGTCAGCGGCACCAGCGGCACCGGCCAGGTGTCAGGACAGCAACTGAGCCAGCCCAGCCCGACGCAGTATCAGTCCCAAGCACAGCAGACCCAGGGGCAACAGCCCGGCAACGTGCGGGACCTGCCGCCGAGCGCAGCAACGCCCACCAACGACCCAAGTGGCGTCACCAAGCCGCAGGGACCCGTAACTGCCCCGGCAAGCCGCGCCCAAGCGGGAACGCCGGCAAGCGGGACGGCACGCTAAGACGCCGGCCTCTCCCGCATGAGGAGGGAGGGGCTGGCAATTGCCCCGCCGTTGCAGCCCATCATTGCCGGTTGCGCGGCGGCATGGCAGTCCAGCCGATGCCCGGCCCAGCACCCAGCGGCGCCGGCCCTCATGGAGTTGCAAGTGGTCCCGTGCCTTGGATGACCTGATCGCGGCGGCCGAGGCTGCGGCGGACCTGGCTGGCGCCGCCATCCTGCCGCATTACCGCCGGGGCGTCGGCGCCGACCTGAAGGGCGACAGCAGCCCGGTCACGGTCGCCGACCGTGCGGCCGAGGCAGCGATGCGCGCCTACCTGACACGGCGTTTCCCTGACCACGGTATCCTTGGCGAGGAGGGCGGCCTGGACCGTCCCGCGGCGCGGATGCGCTGGGTGCTGGACCCGATTGACGGCACACGCGCCTTCATCACGGGGCGCCCGACCTTCGGCGTCCTGGTGGCACTGATGGACGGTCCGGCGCCGATCCTGGGGGTGATAGACCAGCCCGTGACGGGGGAGCGCTGGGTTGGCGCGGCGGGCCGGGCCACCCAGTTCCGCGGCGGGCATGGCCGTGCGGGATGCCGGCCCTGCCCCGCTCTGGCCGCGGCAGAGCTATCCTGCACGGCGCCCGAGATCTTCACCCCGGCGCAGACGACGGCGTGGCGCAGGCTGCAGGCTGCAACGCAGCGGACATCCTGGGGTGGGGACTGCTATACCTATGGGTTGCTGGCGCTGGGCGGCATAGACGTGATCGCGGAGCCTGGGCTGCAGGTGTGGGACTGGGCGGCGCTGGTGCCAGTCGTCGAGGGCGCAGGCGGGCGGGTAACCGACTGGGCCGGAAACCCGATGCACCCCGACGGGGATGGCTGCACCCTCGCCGTCGGCGACCCGGCACTCCTTGCGGCAGCAGTCGGGCTATTGTCTGGCGATGCTTCCGTTTCCTCTGGGACCGGGGCGGGATAATAATGGCTATTCGCAGGATATGAGCAGTGGGCGGACCGCGAACCGGTGCCGCCTTAGCCATTCGCCGGGTTAGACGACAGCCTAATCCCGGAGAGGAGGCCGGTGAAGGCTTTCCGGAGATGGCAGCCCGCTACACCCCCGGCAGTTCGTTCACGCAGCCAACGCGCCAGCCTTCCGGCAGGTGGTCCAGCCGGGTAAGCGACAGGTTTTGCACTGACAGGTGCAGCGCCTGGTCGGCGTCGAGACGCAGCGCGTGTGCTACCGCCGCCCGGATGGCGCCGCCGTGGCTGACGATCACAACGTCCTGGTCAGCATGGTCTGTCACCAGGGCGTCCAGGGTAGCGCCGACCCGGACCAGCACCTCGGCCATGCTTTCCCCTTCCGGCGGGCGTTCGGTGCCGGCAAGCGGCCAGAACGGGTGGGCGGGGGCCTGCAGCAGCGGCGGCAGGGCGGCATGGGCCAGGCCCTGATAGCTGCCAAGGTTCTGCTCGATCAAGCCGGGCATCACGTGCAGGTGCTGGGCGGGATAACCGGCGGCGAAGATCGCCTCCGCAGTGCGGCGGGTGCGGGACAGCGGCGTGCAGCACCAGGTGGCGGGACGGGGTAGGCGGGCGGCGATGGCCTGGTACGTCGGCACTTGTGCCACCAGCGTGTCAGGGCACAGCGACACGTCCATGACGCCGTAGAGCATGGCGCGCTCGTTTTCCGCCACGAGGGCGTGGCGGATCAGCCAGAGTCTGGTTTCCATAGGTGTTCTGTTCCCGGTGCTGGTTTGGGAGCAGCTTTTATCCAAGTCCGGCGGGCATGTAACCTGAGTGCGCATCCGGGCGCCGTGCACGATGCACTGATCCAAGCCTGCAACTGAGGCGTTGCCCGTCCGGCGACGCCGCCCCCGTGCGCGACCCGCTCCTTGAGGCTGTTATGGACCCGGCGAAACCGGGGAGGCCAGCGTCACTTCCCGGCACGCTCAGGCGCAGCAGGAGAGCAGCATGCCCAGGCTGGTGTTCGGCGTTGCCATACCGGCCAGCATCCGATCTTCTGTTTTGCCGGGGACCGAGAGTATGACGACACGTCCCTTCCCGGCTTTCAGGATGGTGCTGCGGCAGCCGCCGAGATCAACCTCTGCCGCAACGCCGTCAGACAGGGCGTGCATGGTGCTCACGATGACGCTCAGCTTCTCGTTCGGGCGCCGCCGATGCTGGCGATCTCGACCCCGTTCCTGGTGGAAATGGATGCCCAGATTAGGCCGTTGCACCGGGCAGCCAGCATGGCCAGACCCCCCGGCACGCTGCATCCGGGGCGCGGTGAGGTTCAAGCCGGTCACGTGCGGTGAAATCCCAGGCGGTTCCGGATACCGCGCAAGTTTGCGGCGTGCCCGAATCCATGGCTGGACGGAGCGGTCAACGCAGGCACCAGCTCGGGCGGCAGCTCCTTGCATTTCAGGATGCCAAGCTCGTCGCAGGCTGCCAGGAAAAGAGCGGCTTCGTCGGCGTCATGCCCGGTCGCCTTGGCAAGTGCAGCTGCCGTCATGGCCCGGCGGCCGAGCAGGCCGCACCAGGTGATGTGTTGGCGTGCGTGCGGCAGGCCCGGAAGATCCGGCATGACCTGAAGCTTAAACGTCCCGTGCCGGTAGCGCGCGGCCTCTTCCGTGCCGCCGCACCGGAGGACCACCACCCAGAACAGGTTCCGGAGCGGAAAGCCCGGCACGCTCACGCGGGGGCCGTTATGGGCCGGCTGCACCGCATTCCGGCCATAGTAGGAGTTCTGCGCCACGCTGACATGAGCGGGCACGAGCGCCTCGGCTGGGCTGTCGAACATGGCTTGCAGCGTAGTGAATGAGTAGCCCATCTCGATCGTGGGCGCCGCGCAGATGGCCGGAAGTCCGCGCAAGTGGATCACGACGACCTGTGACGCCGCCCTTGCCTGGCGCAACAGGTGCAGCAAGTCGCAGCCTGCTGCACCGGGAACGACCACAGTACCGGCTGCGGCGGATGCAGATCTGGATGCGGGCTGCCGCTTTGGCCGGTCAAGCTCCATGACGGCTGTCCCGCCCTGGCTCCGCGCGTCAGGCTCCCGGTCGGCCGTGCGGCTTTGGGCTGGGGTATGCGGAAGCAAGATGTCATATGTGCGCGGCGCCGGTTCGGCATCGTCATCCACAAGGAAAACGCTGCCCGGCATCTCTGGCGTTTGCACTGTGTGCGATATGGGTGAGCGTACGGGCCGTTTGGACAACCATGCAAGGACGGTGCGGAAGAAAGACCGCACCCACCCCAGTTTCGGCCGCGCCCCACCCTGCGCTGCAGCCCCGGGCAGGCTCGGCATGGCGAGGGCTTTGCCGAGTTGCGCGGCCTCGTTGAGGACGTGCACGATGCCGCCAGGCCCATGCACCTGCACCGGCTTGTTCAACGTCAGCCCGCCCGAACTCAGAAACCCGAGGGTTGCTGCGGCGCGGGCCCCGCCACGCGTTGCGCTGCGCTGCCACGCAGCGGCACCCGCAGTTGAATCGATGTCACACAGCAACAGGTCGTAACTGTCTCCACCCGTCATGGTGAACGACCATTCGGCCGACAAGCGCCGGCGCGTCAGCCTCGCCAGGTTTTCGATATCCAACGCATCGGAGGCCGTAAACCCGGCGAGAAAGCAGTGCAGCTTTGCCATCGCATCCTATCCCGGTTAATCAAGCGGCATGGAAGCGCCGGACTGATCACTCAGTTCAGCTTCGCGTCATCAACGTTCCGGAGACGGCGTGGCATCGCCAGGTTATAATTTGCCTTGCTGCGCGCGAGATAGGCAAACAATGCGTTGTCGACCTTAACGCTCCGGCAGTGATGCTGGCCGTGTTGCGCTCGCAGGATGTATTCGATACTGTCGTGCAAACCCAGCGCCGAACCTGTCTTCATTTTGGCCTCCAAGACCTCGGTGTCGCCCGCAGCCGCCGCAGTCCGGTTCACCCCCTCCCCGCCAGCTGTAACGGGGCACATGCCGCTCGCCCGATCCGTCGGCGTAGAACCAACCGCACCATCAATCATCTTCGTTTCATCGGGAACCGATATGCCGGCTTCGCCACTTATGCCTCATACTGCTTTATCGCCTTTCCAGAGACCGTCATTGCCCGACAATCCATGATCCATTCAGACACGCCACTCTATTTTGACCACATTCATATTATATATGGAACAAAATTTTGCCAGGGCCGATTTGTCAAATTTTGTTGAAATCCCGCAGTAGGGCTTGAAAGCTCTCGTTATATAATTGAGGTCCCGCTGGTAAACTCAGATCCCCTCGCGAGCGCGATTTCGTGACATATGGCGAACTGGCACCTGTCTTGCCCTGGTGCAAGGTTGGCCGATCTCAGGATTTGGGATGGCTACGCAATTATGTGACGACTTGACGGATCCTCGGCACACACGGCACGATAAATACTTCCAGCCAACCGAAGGCGGCAAGGCCCGCACAGACGCTATACGGCAGTAGGCGCTGCATGTTGCCGTCACGTTGCACTGTCGAATGGCTTCACAACGTGACAGCGCCCCAGAGCGGCCTGGCCATCGCCGCCCCTATCCCTTCCGCCCACGTCTTACAGACATTCAGGACACGCCGGTGAGGCGCCTTGAGGTGCAGTCTGCCTCGCTGATGGATGAACGCAATCCTTCCAGGCATTGCCCCTGGAATATCCGCCAATCAAAGAAAACGTCGTCTGGCCGCGACCTGCACTAACAGCGAACGGCTCCCACAATTGAAGATAGCTGGTAACTGCCCAGCTTCTACTGCTCGGATCAGCCCACCCGCAACTCGGCGATCAAGCTGGAGGGGTTGGCGGCGAGGGTCTGCAGGATATTCCAGCCCTGCTTTTTCGCCGTCGAGAGAACCGAG
>JAABUK010000815.1_pt1 | contig 62834 bp, 44 predicted proteins | sample 5559141 | NCBI WGS metagenome assembly JAABUK01 (sample SAMN10711869, study PRJNA513367) | rock metagenome | isolation source: Antarctica rocks | place: Antarctica: Victoria Land, Pudding Butte nord | collected 2016-01-03
CGGCCCTGGAGCGGGTCGCCGCCCTGGCCGGCACGGTCGCCGACAGCTTCGAGAAGGGGGCCGAATTGCTCCAGGAGATGGCCGGCATCCGGGCCTCCGAGTCGACCGTCGAGCGGACCACCGAGGATGCCGGCACGCGGCTGGCCGAGGCGGTCGGCGCCGGCACGACCCTCGGGCCTCGGGTGGATTGGGACTGGCCCAAGGACTACCAGGGGCGGCGATGCGCCTACATCGAGCTGGACGCCACCGGCGTCCGCCGCCAAGGGGAGCACGGCGGCCCGGCCGAGGGGCGGATGGCCTATGTGGGGATGGTCTGCAACCCGTGCCCCGAGTGGCCCTGGCCCGATGAGAAGCGCCGGCCGATGCGATCCCGCTACCTCTCGGGGCTCTACCCGCTGGAGGAGTTCACGCCGCTCTTGCGTCCCGTCGCCGGCCGCGTGGGTATGGGCCGGGCCGACCGCTGGATCGGCCTGAGCGACGGCGGGGCCGGGCTGGAGGACCGGCTCCGGGAGAACTTCCCGCGGGTCGAGGTGGTGATCCTCGACTTCTTCCACCCGGCCGAGCGACTCACCGGGCTGGCCCGCCGGCTGCACCCCGAGGACGAGGCCGTCGCCGAGGAGCAAGCCCGGCAATGGCGTGGATTGCTCAAGCAGGAGGGGGGCGCGGCCCTGGCCGCGGTGCTGGGCGAATGGGACTGGCCGAGGCGTCCGGGGTTGTCCGACGCGGTCGCTGAATTGGTCGGCTACCTCGAGCGGCACGCCCATCGGATGGAGTACCCCGAATACCTGGCCAAGGGTTGGTGCATCGGCAGCGGGGCGGTGGAGTCGGCCTGCAAGACGGTCGTCGGTCAGCGTCTGAAGCTGGCGGGGATGCGCTGGGGCGAGGACGGTGCCGATGCGGTCTGCCACCTCCGCGCCCTGTACCGCAGCGAGAAAGGCCAATGGGAAGCGTTCTGGAACCGCGATTTCAGCTCCACCTGATCAACTGCACCACCAACTATCGTGACGCTCACCGGATGATCGGGCGCGTGGGCCCGGCGCACCCCGGCCGCGGAGGTCGTCGGGATGGGCCGGTCAGCCCATCGGCTCCTTGAGCGAGCGGACGAAGTGCGCCCCCTTTCCCTTGGCCTTGAGCTCGGCGGCGCGGGCCTCGGCGGCGGGCTTGTCCGCGTAGTCGAAGGTCTGGACGGTCCGGCCGCCGATGTCGCAGACGGCCCAGACCACGCGCATCCGGGCGGTGGCCTCGGGCCTGGGCCGGCGTTCCTTCGGCTCGGCCCGGGGCTTCTTCTCGGCGGGGGTGTTCAGGCCGAGGGCCTCGGCCGCCTCGGCGGCGGCCCTCAGCTCGTGTCGATTCAGGGTGCGACGCGCCATGGGGATCTTGTCTTCGGGCAACTCGGGGGAGGATCGGGGGTGGGCCCACCGCGAGGGCCCCGCCCGGGCCATTTTATGTATCACGGGCAAGGGCGAGCGGACAGGCCAACCCGCGCGATCATCCCCCCCGGCCGCCGGGCTTCCGGAAGAGGATGGCCGACTCGACCGGCTCGAACCCGAGCGAGAAGTAGAGGGCCAGGGCGGGCCGGTTGGTGGCGCCGGTCTGGACGGAGACGACCTCGCCCCACTGGCCCTTGACGTGCCGGAGGATCTCCGCGATGAGGTGCCTGGCATAACCCTTCCGACGGTGCTCGGGTTCCACCCGGATCGCGGTCAGGCCGGTCCGGGCCCGGCCGTCGAGCCGTCCGAAGGCGGCCATGTCCCAGGCGGAGGCCCGGGCGAGCTCGACCTCGTCGGCCTTGGAGACCAACCGATAATGGGTGATCTGCGAATGGCCGATCGACGAGGCCTCCCACCAGTCGGCGGGCATGGCCTCCTCTTCGATCTCCACCCGGGCCTGGCGGCGGAGGATGGCGGCCTTGGGGTCGCGGGCCTCGGCGACGGTCAGGTCGACGTCGAGCAGGACCATGGTCGAGACCTCCTCGTAACCCGAGTCGGTCGCCGCCCTCCGCATCGATTCGTGATCGCCGAGGATCCCCCCCGACTCGCTCCCGCCGTAGATCCCCCAGTAGAAGGGATTGAGCGGGTATTGCATCCCCGCATAGAGGACCTTCGCCCCGCGACCGACGAGGTAGCTCTCGGCCGCGGCGAACAGGTCGCGACCGAGGGCCGGGTCGTCCCGGTCCGGGTCGAGGACCAGCATGGCGACCGTCCCCAGATCGTGATCCGGCCGATGCCGGGGATTCGAGAGGTCGGGGCCGAACCCGGCATGGGCGAAGCCGACGGCCCGCCCGTCGTCCTCGGCGAGGATCAGCCCTTCGCGGTCGAATTCGAGCCGGCCGATCACCATCGCGTCGAATTCGTGCGGGCCCAGCGGGCGGACGACGCCCCGCTCGGGGAGCCCCCGATTCCACAGGTCGGCCAGGGCGGGCGGGTCGCCGTTGCGGAAGGATCGGAAGCGGATCACGGGGCCTTCGGGTGATGAGGGAGTCGGGTCCGCGCCGGTCGACCGACGCCGATCAGTCCACCGCGACGAGCACGTCCTGCCCTTCGACCTTGACCTCGAACACGGGCTGTTTGAGACGGTCGTTCAAGGTGGTCCTGCCGGTCCGGACGTCGAATTGCCAGCCATGCCATGGGCAGCTCACCAGGGTCCCGTCGAGCGGCCCATCCGCGAGCGGGCCGCCCTGATGCGGGCAGAGCCCGTCGATCGCCGAGATCGTGCCCCCCACGTTGAAGATCGCGATGATCTTCCCCCCATGCTCGACCTCCAAGGCCCCGCCCGGGGGGAGGTCCTCCAGTGTCGCCATCTTGACGAATTGCGCCATCCCCAGGTCCTTCTCCCGCCATGACTCGTCCCGCGCCGGGCTTCGGTTCGGAGTCGGCAGTTTAGCACAATCGCGGGGCGTCGAGGTACGCCGAATTCCGGGACGTTTCGCCACGGGCAGATACAATGCCCGGGGAAACGGCCCCCCGGGCGCCCCCGCCCTCCCGGCGGCGTGGCCCGACGGCCGACCGGGCCGGACGGGCGGGACGTTGAGCGACGAATTCGACCTGATCGTGATCGGCGGGGGGATGGGCGGCCTGGCGACGGCCGCGCTGGCCCGCGAACGGGGCCTGGATGTGGCGCTCCTGGAGGCCCACACCAAGCTCGGCGGCTGCGCGGGCTATTTCCACCGGGGACCCTTCACCTTCGACGTCGGCGCCACGGCCCTGATGGGCCTGAATCCCGGCGAGCCCATCGGCGACCTTCTGACGCACGTCGGGGTCGATTTCGAGGCGACCCTTACGTCCAGCTATCGCGTCCACTTGCCCGACCGGATCCTGGACGTCGTCCCGGACGCTCGGGCCTTCGAGGCCGCGTCGGCCGCGGCGTTCCCGGGCAGGGCGGCCGCCCGCCGCCTGTTCTGGCGGCTGCAAGCGGCCGTGGGCGGGAAGCTGTTCGGGGTGGCGTCGCGGGTGCCCCGGTTGCCGATCCGGACCGTGGGCGACGTGCTCCACGATCTCCGGATCCTCGGCCCGGGGGGCCTGCTCGCGGCCTCGACCTGGCCCATCACCGTCCGCGACGTCCTCCGGCTGCTGGGCCTGGACGACGTCCCGTTCCGGTCCCTGATCGCGATGCTGCTCCAGGACACCGCGCAGGCCGGCCCGGATACGGTCCCGTTCGCCAACGCCGCGGCGTGCCTCCAGGCGTACCGACTCGGGATGAGCCGCCCCCGGGGCGGGATGAAGGCCCTGGCCGAGGGGATCGGCGGGCGATTCGCCGCGACCGGGGGCGACCTCCGGACCGCGACCCTCGTCGACCGGGTCGAGCCGGTCGAGGGCGGCGGATTCGCGGTGACGACCCGTCGCCGACACGTCCTCCGGGCCCGCCAGGTTGCGTTCAACCTGCCGCTCGACCTCGCCGCCGGCCTCCTGAGGCGGCCCATCCAGGGACGTCTCGCGTCGATGGAGGGCAAATCCCGCGCGGCCTGGGGCGCGGTCACCGCCTACCTGGCGATCGATCGGGCCGCCGTGCCCGACGATTCGCCCTTGTTCCACCAGGTCTTGCAGTCCTACGATCGGCCGATCCACGACGGCAACAACGTGCTCGTCTCGCTCTCGCCGCCCGACGATCCCGGCTACGGCCCGCCCGGAGTCCGGGTCGCGACCCTGTCGACCCACACCGCCCCGCAAGAGTGGGCGGGACTGGGTCCCGAGGCTTACTCCGCGAAGAAGGCCGATTATCGGGACCGGCTGCTCCTGGCCCTGGGAACGGCCCTCCCCGAGGCCCCCGGGTCGCTGGTCCATGCCGAATTCTCGACGCCGAGGAGCTTCGCCCGATATACCCGGCGGGCGCTCGGGGCGGTTGGCGGCCCTCCCGTATCCCGCCGCAATAGCGTGTTCTTCGCCGTCGACGCCGACGTCCTCGGCCCCGGCCTCTGGGTCGTCGGCGACTCCGTCTTCCCCGGCCAGGGGACGATGGCCACCGTCCTTTCCGCCATCCGGGTCGTCGAGCGGATTACCGGCCAGTCCTGGGAGCGGATGAAGCGGGGTGATGGCGGCTGGACCTACTTCACCCCGGGATCGATCGCGATCCGGCCCGGCAGTTCCCCCTTTTCCCCCCTCCCAGGATCGATGGTCGAGCACGAGTCTCGATGATCGATGGGTCGCTCATGGCTCGACCTCGTACTCGAGCGACATGATCCCCGACCTGTACGACCTGTGGCCGACCAATCTCAGCCGGGCCTGCCCGGCCGGGGGAGGCAGCAGCGGCATCCCACCGCCGAGCAGGACCGGGATCACCGAGATCTCGACGGTGTCCACCAACCGAGCACCGAGCAGGCTGCGAAAGAGCGACCCCCCGCCGAATAGCCAGATGTCCTTGCCGGGCTCCTCTCGAAGCCCGGTCAGGGTCTCCTCCACATGATCAGCGATGATGGTGATCCCCGCGTGATCCCGCGGACGCATCGTGCGGGACACGACGACGGTCCTCATCCCGGACATCGTCCCGACTCCGCCCCGGGTCATCGCGACCTCGAACGTCCTCCGGCCCATCAGGATCGTGTCGAAGCCGTTGAACATTTCTCCGAAATCGATCTCGGGATCCATGATGATCCAGTCGATCTCGCCGTTGGGGCCCGCGATGTACGCATCCAGGCTCATGGCGACCGCGTAGCGAATCCGTCGCATCAGAGCCTTCCTTCTCCGAATGGTATTTGCACCGTTTGATGCATATTTACCGGTCACTCGGCCTTCAGGGCCCGGAGCAGGAATGCCCAGCGGTCGGCGGCCTCCTCGATGACCTTGGAGGTCGGCTTGCCGGCGCCGTGGCCGGCCCTGGTCTCGATCCGGATCAGGACCGGGACCTCGCCCGATTGGGCCGCCTGGAGGGCCGCGGCGAACTTGAAGCTGTGGGCCGGGACGACCCGGTCGTCGTGATCGGCGGTTGTGATCATCGTGGCCGGATAGGCGGTCCCGGGCTTGATGTTGTGGAGCGGGGAATAGGCGTGGATCGCCTTGAAGTGGTCGGGATGGTCGGACGAGCCGTAGTCGTCGACCCAGGCCCAGCCGATGGTGAATTTGTGGAACCGGAGCATGTCCAGCACGCCGACGGCCGGCAGCGCCGCGGCGAAGAGGTCGGGACGCTGGGTGATGCAGGCGCCGACGAGCAGGCCGCCGTTCGATCCGCCGCCGATCGCCAGCTTCGGGGTGGACGTCACCTTGTGCTCGATCAGCCAGTCGGCGGCGGCGATGAAGTCGTCGAAGACGTTCTGCTTCTTGAGCTTGGTCCCGCCCTGGTGCCAGGCCTCGCCATACTCGCCGCCTCCCCGGAGGCTCGGCTGGGCGTAGACCCCGCCCCGTTCCATCCAGACGACGACGGCCGGGCTAAACGTCGGCGTCAGCGCGATGTTGAAGCCGCCGTAGCCGTAGAGGTAAGTCGGGTTGGTCCCGTCGAGCTTCAGCCCCTTCTTGTGGCTCAGGAACATCGGGATCCTGGTCCCGTCCTTGCTCGGGTAGAAGACCTGGGTCGTCTCGTAGTCGTCGGGGTTGAAGTCGACCTTCGGCCGCTTGAAGACGGTGCTCTCCCCGGTCTTCATGTCATACCGGTAGATCGTCGTCGGCGCGGTGAAGGTGGTGAGCGAATAGAACGTCTCCCGGTCCTTCCGCTTGCCGCCGAAGCCCGACGCCGTGCCGATCCCGGGGAACGACACCTCCCGGACGAACTTCCCCTTCGGGTCGAAGAGCTTGACCTGCGAGTGGGCGTCCTTCAGATACGAGGCGACGAACGTGTCGTCGACCATCGAGACGCCCCGGAGCGTCTCCGGGGCCTCGGGGATGACCTCCGCCCAGCGCCCGGGGGCTGGGTCCCGGGTGTCGATCGCGACCACCCGGCCGCGCGGGGCGTCCTTGTTCGTCTGGAACCAGAAGATGGGGCCGTCGTGCTCGATGAAGTTGTATTCGGCCTCGAAGTTGTCGATCAGCTCGACGATCGGGGCATCGGGCCGGTTGAGCTCCCTGGTGAGGATCCGATATTTGTGGTCGGTCCCCTTGGAGACGGTGATGATCAGGTACGCGCCATCCTCGGTGACCTCGCCGTGGAATTGCCACTCCTTCTGATCGGGGCGCTCGTAGACCAGGGGATCCTCGGCCTGGGGCGTGCCGAGCCGGTGGTAATAGAGCTTCTGGAAATAGTTCGGGGCCTTGAGCCCGGCGCCCGGCGCGGGCTCGGGGAACCGGCCGTAATAGAACCCCTTGCGGTCCTTGGACCAGGAGGCGCCGGAGAATTTGATCCATCTCAGGTGGTCGTCCAGGTCCCGCCCGGTGGCGACGTCGCGGACCTTCCACTCGTTCCAGTCGGATCCGGCCGAGGCGATCCCGTAGGCCATCAGGCCGCCATCGTCGCTGATCGCCATCCCGGAGAGCGCGACCGTCCCGTCGGGCGAGAGGGTGTTGGGATCGAGCAGGACCCGGCCCTCGCCGTCGAGACGATCGGTGGAATAGAGCACCGACTGGTTCTGGAGCCCGGAGTTCCGGGAGTAGAAGTATCGCCCGCCTTCCCGGAACGGGGCGCCGAACTTCTCGTAATCCCAGAGCTTCGTCAGGCGATCCTTGAGGGCCGACCGGGCGGGGATCGATTCCAGGTGGCCGAAGGTGACCCTGTTCTCGGCCTCGACCCAGGCCCGGGTCTCGGGCGAGTCGGGGTCTTCCAACCATCGGTACGGGTCGGCGACCTTGACCCCGTGGTAGTCGTCGACCACGTCGTCCTTGCGGGCGACCGGGTACGGGAGATGCCTGGCGGGCTCGCGAGGGGCATCGGCGTCGGACGCGGACCCAAGGCTCATCAGGACGACTCCGGCCAGGCTGGCGAGGGCTCGACGGGCTCTCATGGGGCGGGCTCGCTTCGGTTGCGGAGGGGTGGCGCGCCCGGGGGCGGACCGCGCGACATGGGGTCTCATCTTAACGGCCGCCCCCCCGGGCTCGCCAGGCCCGATGCCCGCTCGACGGTTGTCACGCGGGGGGCTCGGGATCAGAATAAGGTCCGCGGACCGGATGCCCGGGCCGACCGTCATGACGACCCCGAGACCCGAACCGATGAATCGACGCCGCGTCGCCGCCCTCGCCTTCGTGCTCTGCGTTGTGGCTTCGGGCCCGACCCCCGCCGGAGACCTGCCCCCCGTCTCGGAGCGGGCCCGGAAGGTCCACGAGTCGGGGATGCTGTTCGACGGGCACAACGACCTCCCCTGGCGGCTCCGGGTCGCCGGCGACATGGACTTCGGGACGCTCGACCTCTCGAAACGGCTCCCCAGCGGCCAGACCGACATCCCCCGCCTCCGCGAGGGGGGCCTCAAGGCGCAATTCTGGTCGGTCTACATCCCCAGCGAGCATCCCAACCCGACCCGGACGGTCCTGGACCAGATCGACCTGGTCCACCGGATGTGCGAGCGCTATCCCGAGACCTTCACGATGGCGACGACCGCCGACGACGTCGAGCGGATCGTCAAGCAGGGCAAGATCGCCTCGCTGATCGGGATCGAGGGGGGCGTGGCCATCGAGGACGACCTGGCGATGCTCCGGGTCTTCGCCCGCCTGGGCGCCCGGTACATGACCCTGACGCACAACACGACCCTGGGATGGGCCGACGCCGCCGTCGACGAGCCCAGGCACGACGGCCTCTCGCCGTTCGGCGAGCGGGTCGTCCGCGAGATGAACCGGCTGGGGATCCTGGTCGACATCTCGCACGTCTCGCCCGCCACGATGGCCGACGTCCTCCGCGTCTCCCGGTCCCCGATCATCGCCAGCCACTCCAGCGCCCGGGCGATCGCCGACCACCCGAGGAACGTCCCCGACGAGATCCTCCGCGAGATCCCCCGCAACGGCGGCGTGATCATGGTCAACTTCTTCTCCGGGTTCATCGTCCCGGAGGCGGCCAGGCGGTCGCAGGAGGCCCGGGCCCTCCGGTCGAAGTTCCCCGACCCGGCCGAGTATCGCCGGGCCGTCGCCGAATACAACAAGGCCCATCCCGCCCCGCGCGGGACGATCAAGGACGTCGCCGACCACATCGACCATATCGTCAAGGTGGCCGGGGTCGACCACGTCGGGATCGGCTCCGACTTCGACGGGATCACCGCATGGCCGGTCGGCCTGGAGGATGTGTCCTGCTATCCCCGGCTCACCGAGGAGCTCCTGGCCCGGGGCTATTCCGAGGCGGATGTCCACAAGGTCCTGGGCGGCAACATCCTCCGCGCCTTCCGACGATCCGGCGAGGTCGCCGAGGGCCTCCGGAAGACGACCCGGCCGGAGGTCGATCGGCCCCAGCCCGAGAAGGATTGAGGCGGCCGATCTTGCCCGATTTCTTGCTTTAAAAAGGCACACCATATGCCCCGTCGCCCCGCCCTGCTCCTGATCCTCCTGGCCCCCCTGACCGCCTTGGCGCAAGGACCGCCCTTGCCGAGGCTGGGGATCGAATCCTACACGCTGCCGAATGGCCTGAAGGTGGCGCTCCACCGCGACCCCGGCGTCCCCCGGGTGACGGTCTGCGTCGCCTATCACGTCGGGTCGAAGGACGAGAGCGCCGGCCGGACCGGGTTCGCGCACTTCTTCGAACACATGATGTTCCGGGGGACGAAGAACGTCCCCAACTATGACATCCCGCTCCAGGAGACCGGGGCCCAGTCGAACGCCTTCACGACCGAGGACCTGACCGTCTATTACGAGACGGTCCCCGCTTCCTTCCTCGAACGGGCGATCTACCTGGAGGCCGAGCGGCTGGCGTTCCTGCCGGTCGCGCTCGACCGGGAGAAGTTCGATACCGAGCGCGAGGTGGTCAAGAACGAGCGCCGGCAGTCCTACGAGAACGTGCCGTACGGCCTGGCCGAGGAGGCGATCCTGGCCGGCGTCTTCCCCCAGGGGCACCCCTATTCCTGGTCGGTGATCGGGTCGATGAAGGACCTCGACGCTTCCTCGCTCGCCGACCTCCGGCGGTTCTTCGCCGAGTTCTACCACCCGGGCAATGCCTCGATCTGCCTGGCGGGCGACTTCGACCCGGCGCAGGCCCGGGCCCTCATCGCCCGGTACTTCGGGCCCATCCCCGCCGGCCCGGCCCCCCGTCGGGCGGCCCCGCCCGGCCCGGTCCGGCTCCCGGGGCCGATCTCGCTGGCGAAGACCGACAAGGTCACGCTCGCCCGCCTCTATTACGCCTGGCCGACCGTCGCCGACGACCACCCCGACGCCCCATCGCTCCACCTCCTCGCCTCGATCCTGACCGACGGCGAGGCGTCGCGGCTCAATCGGGCGCTGGTCAAGGAGGCCCGGGTCGCCAACGACGTCGACGCCGACAGCGACACCAAGGAGATCGGCGGCCTCTTCACCCTCCAGGCCACCGTCGCCGAGGGCAAGACGCTCGGCGACCTGGCCCGGGCGACGGACGCCGCGCTCGGGAGGCTCGGGACCGATCCGCCGACCGCCGAGGAACTGACCCGCGCCCTCGCCAGGTTCGAGCGGCAGACCTTCGACCACCTGACGTCCCCCCTCGGCCGAGCGACGATGCTCGCCTCCGACTTCGTCCGGAAGGGCGACCCGGCGTACTATCAGCGCGATTATGCCCGATATTACCGGGTGACGCCCGCCGACCTCGCCCGGGTCGCCCGCGAATACCTGACGGCCGGCAAGCTCGCGATGACCATCTCACCGGCCGGGCCCGGCGAGGCCCGGAGCGAGGCCGCCCCGGCCGGCCCGCCCCCCGGCCCGCCCCCGCCGCCGATCCCGTCGGCCCGGACCCCCGACGGCCCGGAGTGGAAGACGCTCCCGGCCCCGTCGCCCTCGCCGGCCTGGCAGCCTCCCCGCCAGGTCCGCAAGACGCTCTCCAACGGGATCGAGCTGTGGGTCGTCCCCTGGCGGACCCTGCCGATCGTCGAGGCCCGGCTGATCATCCCGGTCGGCTCGGCGGACGACCCCGAGGGCAAGTCCGGACTGGCCGCGCTCACATCCTCGCTGCTGGACAAGGGGACCAGGTCGAAGACGGCCGACGAGCTGGCCGAGGCGCTGGAGTCGCTCGGCGTGACGCTCTCGGTCGGGTCGACGTCGGACGCCACCGCGGTCAGCTTCTCCGTCCTCGCCCGGAACCTTGACCCCGCGTTCGGGCTCCTCGGCCAGGTCCTGACCGCGCCCCGGTTCGACCCCTCGGACTTCGACCGCGAGCGGAAGCTCCAGGTCGACGCCATCCTCCAGGGTCCCGACTCCCCCTCCTGGATCGCCCGCCGGGCGTTTCGGGCCCTCCTCTTCGGGGATGGCCATCCCTATGGCCGGCCTCCCGAGGGGTCGGAGCCGACCGTCAAGGGCCTGACCCTGGACGACGTCCGGGCCTTCGCCGGGAAGTTCACCGCGGACCGATCCCGGCTGATCGTGGTCGGCGACGTCGACCCCGGCCGCCTTGCCGAGACCCTGGAGGCGTCCCTGGGCGCCTGGAAATCGACCGGACCCCGGCCCTCCCCTCGGCCCCGGGCCGCGGCCCGTCCCGAGCCCGGCCTGATCTATCTGGCCGACAAGCCGGGGGCGGTCCAGAGCGTCATCAACGTCGGCCGGCGCTGGGTCGACCGCAAGGATCCGCGCTACTTCGCCGCCGCGATCGGCAACCACATCGTCGGCGGCGACTTCCTCAGCCGGCTCAACGCCAACCTCCGCGAGAAGAACGGGTATAGCTACGGGTGCAGCTCCAGTTTCGGCTACCGGAGGACCGGGAGCACCTGGCAGGTGAGCACCTCCGTCCGGGGCGACGTCACCGCCGAGGCCCTGAAGGAAATCCTCGGCGAGCTGGATGGCCTTGCCGGGGCCCGGCCCCTGACCCCGGAGGAGATCGCCACCGGCCGCGAGGCCGAGGTCCGATCGTTCCCCGAGTCGTTCGATGACCCGGGGAGCATCGCCGGGATCCTGGCCGGGATCGCCCCGTTCGACCTCCCCGCCGACTACCTCGACGCCTTCATCGGCCACCTCCGGGCGGCCCCGGTCGCCGAGATCCAGGGCGCCATGAAGGAGGTCGTCCTGCCCTCCGATCGGGTCGTCCTCGTGGTGGGCGACCGGGCGACGGTCGAGCCCCGGCTCAAGGCCCTGGGATTCGCCAAGATCCGGATCGTCACACCCGACGGCAAGCCCGCGGCGAGGTGAATCCCGGACCGACGCTCCCCAAGACGAGTCGACGTCCGCCGTGCGGTGATGGTGGGGCCTTGCAAAGGTTGGGCGAACCCGGCGATCCCCTCCCCGATATTGCCGGATCGCCGATCACCGTAATAACCGGCCCATTCTTCGCAGGACCCCTGGATCTCGATCTTCGATGGTGCAGGTCAGGGATGATGACATTCCCCGAAAATCGAGGGATAAAAAGAGGACGATTCTTGCGATAATAACGATGGACTCCGTAAGCGCCCCGTGGGGACACCGCCGATCCCCAGGGTTCGTCCCGGGTCGCCCTCCAAGATCATCCTTAATTGGTCGCGGCAGGGGATCGGGATCGGGCGATGACTTCGCTTTTGGGTTCGTTTTTCCCAGGTCTGTTCCGACGGAATGGGGACGACGAGGCCGAGGAGGTTGGCTTCGTTTTTCCGGGAGGGATCGGCGGACGGCCGGGTGCGGTGGGTTCGATTTTCCGGGCCGAAGCGGCCGTCCGGCGACCGCCGGCCCGGGGTCGGTGCTCTGGAGGGGTTATCGATGCGGCTCTCCGCCAGGAAATGGCGATGGATCGGCCTGGGGCTGGCCGTCGTCGCGATCGCCTTCTTCGTGGTCCGGACCTGGGTCGTGCCGGCCGTCATCCTGGGGCAGATCCAGGCGAAATATCGGGGCCGGGTGGTCGTCCGCGACTGGTGGTTCGGCCTCCACTCCGCCGGCCTGGTGGGGGTCTCGCTGGGGGAAGGGCCCGAGGCCGACTCGCCGGAATGGCTCTCGGTCGACCGGATCGCGGTCGACGTCTCCCTGGCCAGCCTGATCCGGGGCCGGGTCTCGCCCACCCGGGTCGAGATCGATCATCCCCGGATCAAATTCCGGATGGACGCCAAGGGCCAGCCGATCACCAAAATCCCCCTCGCCCCGCAGGACCCCAAGACCCCCGCTTCCCCGTTGCCCGAGATCGACGCGCACGACGGCGAGTTGACGCTCGAACAGGCCGGCCGCAAGCCGATGACGATCGCGCACGTCGAGGTCCGTCTCCGCGACGGCGAGGACAAGGAGAGCCTGGAGGTCACCACCGACGACCCGACCTGGGGCAAGGTGACCATCAACGGTCACTTCGACGAGACCTTCAAGAATGGCGAGCTCCGGATCGCCTCCAGCCCCGGTTTCGTGGCCGACCCGGAGAAGCTGGAGCGGATCCCGTTCATCCCGGCCGAGGTCTGGTCCAACATCGAGCCGACCGGGCCGGTCGACGCCATCGTCAAGATCACCCTCGCGGCCGACTCGCCGAAGCCCGTCCGGGTGTACACCGACATCGCGCTCAAGGGGACGACCGCGAAGCTCGCCACCCTCCAGATCCAGGCGACCGAGGCCACCGGCCACGTGATCGTCGACGACGCGATGGTCAAGGTGCAGGACGTGAAGGGGAAGGCCGTCGACGGCTCGATCGCCGCCAGCGGGATGCTCGACTTCTCCAAACCCATCCCCCGGTTCGACCTCGACTTGCGGCTGAAGGGGATCGACGTCACCAAGGCGCCCGCGTCGTGGCAGCTCAACGAGTTGCAGGCGACGGGCCGGCTCTCCGGCAAGGTCGACCTGATCGTCTCGTTGCCGCCGGGCGGCCCCGACCTGACCGGGACCAACGGCGAGGCGGTCATCGAGCAGGGGAGCTTCCAGGGGATCCCGATCAAGTCGCTGAGCGTCGGCCTGACGGCCGAGGGCGGCGACCTCCAGTACGCCCCCCTGACACCCGGCTCCGTCCGGAAGGACGAGGTCGAACGGGATCCGACGGCGCCGGTGCCGGGCCGCGCGATCGCCATCGGGCTCCGCAAGCACGCCCCGAAGTCGGCCGCCCCCGGCGTCGTCGACGTCTTCCGGCCGCTGGTCGCGGTCCTGCCGTTGATCCGGCTGGCGACCCACGACGAGGGCGTCCTCGGCTGGTCGGCCTACATCGCGTCCGAGTTCGTGGGCGTCCAGGACAAGCAGCCGACCCCCAAGGCGGGCGGATTCAAGCTCCCCAAGACGGTCTCGACCCGGATCGAGCTGGAGGACGTCGACCTCGTCACCATCCTGGCCAAGGCCGATAAGTTCGGGATCAAGATCCCCGTCCCGATCGCCGGGAGGCTGTCGATCAAGGCCGCCGCGACGATCCCGATCGGGTCCTACAAGGACATCAAGGGTTACACCTTCCGGGGCGACGCCACGCTGTCCGCCGCGTCGATCGACCACGTCGATTTCGGGCTGATCTCCGCCCATCTCGATCTGGTCGACGGCGTCCTCGACCTGTCCGACTTCCGCGGCCAGCTGATCGACAAGCCCTCGGGCGACGACAAGAACCCGCCCCGCCCGACGGCCGTCCCGCCCAAGGCCGGGCCGCTGCCGCGCGGGGCATTCCGGGGGTTCCTCAAGGCGTCGATCTCGCCCAAGGGGCCGCTGATGGCGAAATTCGAGGGGGTGCAACTCCCGCTCGGCGAGCTTTTCGCCCCCTTCCTGCCGGTGCCGACCCCCCTCTCGGGCGAGCTGACGCTCAATATTGAAGCCAGGGCCGACGTCGCCGACCTCTCCAACCCGATGGGGTGGAAGCTCGACGGGCGGGCCCAGAGCCATCGGATCAAGTATCAGGGCGCGGTCCTCGATGAGATCTCCACGGCCGTCCATCTCAAGGATGACCGGCTTGAGATCGCCGAGTTCACCGCCCGGCTCGCCGGCCACCCCCTGTCGGGCCAGGGCGGCCTCAGCCTCGCCGCCCCCTATGCCTACGACGGGCGGATCTCGATCGCGGGATGGGAGATCGCCGACGTCCTGGCCTTCGTGCCGGGCCTTCCCCGGCCGGCGCCGGCCTCGGGCGTGATCGACGCCAGGGGCGAGGCCTCGGGGACGCTCCAGCCGTTCGCGATCCAGACCCTCGGCGCCGCCCGGATCCTCAAGGTCCGGGCCGGCCCGGCTCCGCTGGGCAACGTGGCCTTCCACTGGACGACCGATCGCGAATTCGTCGCGCTCACCGGCCTGGAATTCCACCCGTTCGGCGGCAAGGTGACCGGCGAGGCCCGGATCCCGACCAAACCGGGCCCTCCGCTCCATGCCTCGATGAGCCTCAAGGGGATCGACGCCGCCCGGCTCTCCGCCGCCTTCCTGGGCGACTCCCTGTCGATCGCCGGCAGGGCCGACGGCCGGGTCAAGGTCGTCATGCCGATCGACGGTTCGATCATCGACGCCGACGCCGACCTCGTCGCGCCCGAGATGATGGTCCGGGAGGGCAAGGCCGGCGACGGGATCCGGGTCGGGTCGCTCAACCTCAAGGCGAGGGCCCGCAAGGGCGTCCTCCACTACGAGGCGACCGCCCAGGGCCTCGGGGGGCATGTCCGGTTCCAGGGCACGGCACCCGCGACGGCCGACATCGCCCGGGCGACGACCAACGCCCAGTTCCAGGCCACCAACGTCCGGCTCAACCCGGCCTGGCGAGGCCTGGGGATCTCCGGGGGGCTGGCCCAGCTCGATGGTTATGCCTCCGTCGACACCAACCTCCGGGCCTCGATCAGCCCGTTCCGGCTCTGGACGCACGGGAACATCGAGCTCACCGGGCTCCATTATGGGAGGCACCTCGACCTGGGGAACCTCCGAGGGCAGGTCGCGACGACGCCCACCACCTGGCGGATCGAGGAGCTTCATGGCGACCTGCTGGGCGGCGTGGCCATCGGCTCGGCCTCGGGCGCCACGTCGAAGCCCGACGCCCCGAAGAAGATCGCCTTCGACTTCAAGGTCGACCGGGCGTCCCTGCACCGGATGCTGTCGTCGGTCCCCATGCTGGCCCATGGCGCCGAGGGGCATGGCTCGCTCCGGGTGTCCGGGCAGCTCCACGAATCGCTCCGGGCCACCGCGGAACTGTCCGTCCCGAGGGCGAAGGTGCTCGGCCTGCCGATCTCCGACCTCCGATTCCCCGGCGAGATCGAGCTGAGCCCCTCGTCCGGGATCGGCTCGTTCCGCTCCCGACACTGGGTCGCCCGGGTCGCCGGCGGGTTGGCCCGGGGGAACGTCTTCATGCGACTCGGCGAGGAGAGGTCGTTCCAGACCGAGGTCAATTTCACGGACGTCGACTTGGAGACGCTCTCGCGGTCCCATTCCCTGGGCAAGGGGGCCTCGGGCAAGGTCTCCGGCAAGATCTCGTTGAGCGGCCACGACCCCTCGCATATCGGCAAGATGCGCGGCAAGGTCGCCATCGACCTGGACGACGCCTCGCTCGTCTCGCTGCCGATCGTGAAGGAGTTCGACCGGTTCCTGGGAGGGGCGAAGGGCGGGGGCCTGTTCGAGGACGGCGACCTCCAGGGCACGATCTACAACGGGACGCTCTTCATCGAGCAGCTCACCCTGCAAGGGAAATTGGTCCAGGTCCACGCCACCGGCGCTGTCACGTTGGGGGGGGCGCTGAACCTGGAAGTCCTGGTCAACACCAACCAGATCATCCCCCAGACGGGACTGGCCGTCGTCAGCCTCGTCCCCGGCCTGGGCCAGATCCTCGGCCGGGGCGAGGAGGCCATCATGCACCTGGCAACCTTCTTCGAGAACAAACTGCTCCAGTTCCGGGTCACCGGGACCCTCGACAACCCGACCGTGCAGCTCGACCCGGGAGTTGCCGTCGGCCAGGGTGCGGCCGGCTTCTTCGCCGGGGCGCTCAAGGTGCCGGTCGGGTCGTCGCGATGACCGGATGGGACGGCCCCCTGGGAGTGTGACCTCGGATTGATATTTCGCCAGCAGCCCGAATCGAGATCCCGATCTTCATTCGGGCTGCGAAGCGGCTGTCAGTCGCCGTACACACTTCATCAACCCCATTTTTCCGCGGAGTTCCAGGATGGTTGATACGCAAAATCAGATGAAAGATTCAACGAATTTATAAAATTCAATAATATTTAAATCTATAAATTTTGATATGAATAATTCTTCAATTGCCCCCGAAATTCTTTGCCGCAGAATCCCCATGATTTGCCGTTCACTCAGGCCATCCCACCCCATATCCGCCACGACCAGATCGCACACGAGTTCATTGCCGTCCAGCTGGATGTTTTCCACGCCTTCGGGCCCAAAACTTCCCAGAGAACCACCCACCCGCAAGGTTATCGTCACCTTCTCAACATGATCGTTTGATCTGGCGTGAAAGAAGGGTTCAAGCAATCGGCGTAACGCGACCGCCTGAGTGATCACGCGGCGGCATTCGGGCCCCTTCAATTGCCCCGTCAACGAAAGTATCATGTCTACATGCCTCCCGTCGACGAAGCTTGGCGGCCCTCCGAGCGAGTGAGAGTTCTCATCTCTACCCACACCTGACGGATCCGGCTCGCCGTAGGTTCTCATGGATCGAATCGAAAACCGGAGATTCTGGCGGGATAATGACCAGTTCCGATCTCGACGTTTAGCGGAGTGCCCCATTTCATCCGTGCCGCGATTCCTCCTCTCGGGTGCTGTCCCGTCGGGATGCGTCTTGATCGGAGGTAACACCGAGCCCTATCCGGCCCCTTGGCGATCCGCAACGTCACCAATCATCAAAACCTCGTCGGATTGATGACGCAGGCCACGATGCGACGGAACGCAGGGCGCTTGCCGCCTCAGGGCTGCTCCCAAACTGGCAGCCCGAGGAATACACCAAAGCACGGGGGGTGGGCAAGATTGCCCACCCCCCCCGGGATCTCGGCGGTTTGACCTTCGGCTGACGTTATTTCTTCCTCACGTTATCATTGGCATTGTCGGCCATCTGGGGCCGTCCGGTGGAGGCGTTTGGCTTGCGGACGGAGGCGACGAGGTCGCGGAAGTTCTGGCGGGTGGCCTGGTCGATCTGGGATTGCTTGAGGACGACCGAGCAGGCCCAGTTGGGGTAGGTCTCGACGAGCCGGCCCATCAGCGAGACGAACCAGCCGGCCTCCTGCACCTGGTCTTCGAGGACCTTCTCCAGGAGCGGGCGGACGGTCTTGGCCAGGCCTTTCCACCCCTTGGAGTCGACCTTGACGAAGGCCTCGACGTCGTGCTGGATCCAGGGCTCGCCGTTGACCTCGCGATAGTAGCCCGAATGGACGATCAGGAGGATCCGGCCGTTGAGCTTCGCCGCCCCCCGGGGGCTGACGTAGTCGAGGTCGCTGAGCAGGACATGGAGCTTGGGGGATCGGTAGACATATTCCCAGGTCGCGTTGGTGCCGCCGCCGTCGGTCCCCTGGTAGCGGTTGGCGTCGAGCTGGCGGAGCCTGACCGGCGAGGAGGCGAGGTCCTGCCAGAGCGCCAGCGTGACCGCGGGCTCGTTCAGCAGGAGCCGGTACACCTTGGAGTTGCACGGGAAGGTGTCCGGCGCCCCTTTGCGGTGCATGGTGTGGTCGCGGATGATCTCGATCACGGAGTCGCGATGCTGGGCCGGGATCTTGTCGAGCGGGACCACCTGGGCCGGATCGATCGGGCGGGTCCCGGCCGTCGCGGCCGTCGGCGGTGCCGAAGCGGCCACGAAGCCGATCAGGCCGAGGGCGAGGGTCGCCGTCTTTCGGCGCGTGGCGGGGGAAGTCATGAGCGCTCCCGGGAAGTAACCGGCGGTCCCATCCTCCCGGCCCGGGCGACTCCGCCTCAAACCGTCCTGGTCCGCTTCTATCAGATCGGCCCGGGGGGATCAAATCCTGATCCTGGTGCGGGCAATCGCCGGGATTGTCCGGGATCTGCGCGTGGCCGCGATCCGGGCGGGCCTGGATATCCCGCCGATTGCCCGGTGGAAGTGGGCTTGCCGGTTCGGTGGCCCCTATTATGATGACGGCCCGACGCGGTGGAGGGTTCTGGGTCTCGCACGGAGGCAACCATGAACGGGCGACGATGGACGACGGCCGCGATCGCCGGCACCTTGGGCCTGGCGGTCGTGGGCGGGGGATTGGCCTGGATTCTCAAGCCGGCCGGGCGCGAGACCGCGCCGATCCGGGCCGGGACGATGTCGCCGATGAGGACCCTCGCCGAGGGCCTGAAGCTGGGCGACGCGGGATCGTTGGAGGCGCTCTGCCGGCGGGTCCTCGACAAGGCCGACCAGCCCCAGCCGGCGGTCGGAGAGGAAGAAGGCGCGGACATGGTCGCGGTCCTCGAAGGGCTCCGCGCCGGGTTCCTGAAGTTCCATCCGGTCGGCCGGGCGTCGGCCGTCGCGGCCTCGACCCACCTCCTCGACCGGTTCCGCGTCGAGCCCGCGCCGTCGTGCTGGATCGGGTCGCTGGAGCCGACCCGCGACCTGATCGTGGCGGCGCTGGGCGACCCCAACGTCGACGTCCGGTCGTCGGCCCTGTCCGAGGTCGGCCGCCACTGGAACTGGCTCCCGGGACGGTCGATGACGCCCGCCGAGGAGGCGAAACTCGCCGACTGGAAGGATCATTTCTACCAGCCGGCGGTGCGTCGCCTGGGCGACCGCGAGCCGAGGTCGAGGGCGGCGGCGGTCGTCTGCCTGGGGGCCCTCCCCTTCGACGGGATGGCCGCCCCGGCCGCCGCTTACGTCGACGACCCGGATAACGGCGGGGTCCGCCACAAGGCCCTGATGACCTTCGCCGACCGGCCGGCCCTGCTCAGCGTGGACTCGATCCTGAAGCGGCTCCACGACCCCGAGCCCGGCGTCCACGAGCTGGCCGAGCTGATCCTCAAGGGCCGGGGCCTGACCAAGGACCAGATCTATCTGGGCCGGCAGATCTACAGCCCCCGGGCCGAGGTCCGCGTGTCGGTGATCCCCCTGATCCGCGACCGGACGGACATCGACCCGGTGATCTGGCTCCTCCAGCTCTCGCACGACCCCGACGAGGCCGTCCGGACCAAGGCCGTCGAGTCGCTGGTCGACCGCGACTCGCCCGAGGTCGACAAGAGGCTCCGCGAGATGGCCTCGACCGACACCTCGCCGGCGATCCGGGCCGCCGCCGGCAAGCACGTCGCCCGGACCCTGGCCGACTCCTCCGCCGCCCTGCCCCCCCTCCCCGGGTCGCCCGGCCTGAACCCGAAGGCCAACTGAGGGCGTCTCGCGACCGGGATGGGACGGATCATCGAGGGCCGGTGGCCGGGCAATCCGGCCATCGGCCCTCCTTCCATCCGACCCTGGCCGGGGTCAATGGTAGATCGGCTCGGAGAGCGGGTCGACGCCCCCTTCTCGCCTCGCCTTCTCCTGGTCCGCGGGCAGGTAGCGCGATCCCCGGAAGTAGAGGAAGCTCCCCAGGGCCAGCATCGGGACCACGGAGAGCATGCCAACCGTCAGGTTGGTGGGGCCATTGGGCGAGGGCGTGACCCGGGCGCCGATCGAGTCGAACAGGAGACCGAGCCTCGACCCGGCGACGGTCGGATTGCCGAAGAAGTCGGAGACCAGGCCGATGAACAGCGGCGAGCTGATGTCCCCGAACAGGTGGACCAGGAAGATGCAGAGGGCATATCCCGCCGCCCGGCGGTTGGCCGGGACCACGTTGGCCGTCACGGTGTTGCTCGGGCCGAGCACCGAGGCCATCATGATCGAGGTGACGAAGAGGAGGACGAGCGACCGGGTCCGGTCGGCTTCCAGGATCGCCGCGGTCCCGCACGGGACGGCGACCGCGATGGCGATGGCGGGCCAGAGCAGGTAAGACCGCCGGGTGTACTTGAGCATGGCGTCCGCCGCCCAGGTGCCCAGCGCGATCCCCAGGAGCCCGGAGATCGCGATCAGGCCGCCAATCCAGATCCCCGCCTGGGCCGCGTCCATCCCCCGGACCCGCTGATAGAACGTGGCGGCCCAGACCGCCAGGGCCCCCAGGGCGAAGGTCACCGCCGCCTGCCCTGCGGTGTTGAAGACGAAGGTGGGCGTCCGGAAGATCGAGAGGTACTCGGCCATCCCGGGACGGTCGGCCTTGCTCGTCGTCTTCCCCTCGGAGGCCCCTCGCCCGGGGTCGTGCATCATCAGGCCGGCCAGCGCGGCGACCAGGCCCGGGATCCCCACGATCCAGAAGGCGTATCGCCAGTCGGAGTGCTCGGCGAACCAGCCGCCGACCCCGTAGCCGATCGCCCCTCCCACGGGGAGGGCCAGGAAATAGAGGCCCATCACCCGGCCCCGGTGTCGGGGAGGGAACAGGTCGGACAGGAGCGCCGGGGCGATGATCCCGTAACTCGCCTCGCCGATCCCGAGCAGGGCACGCCAGAGGAACATCTCGCGAAACCCGGCCGCGAAGGCCGTCCCGACGGTGGCCACGCTCCAGAGCGTGACGCCGAAGGAGAGGAGACGTCGGCGGCTGTACCGGTCGCCCAGGACCCCCATGAGGGGCGAAACGATCGTATAAACCACCATGAACGACACGCTCAGGATGCCGAACTGGGTGTCGCTGAATTGCAGCTCGCGGGAGATCCTTGGCCCGGTCGAGTAGAAGACGTAGCGGTCGATGTAGTTCAGCAGGTTCATGCTGAACAGGACCGCCAGCGCGAAATAGGGGCTCTGGAACGAGGGGAACGCGAATCGACCGGTGCCCGGCACGGGAGAGGGTCGGGGATCGGAGACGGACATGAGGCGGATCTCGGCACGAGGGTCCGGGCCAGGCGATCCGGGCCTTTATACCCGCTCATCGTCCCGGTGGCGAGCCCTCGCCGCGAGATCGCCTACGATCGATCGGCCTTGGGCGAGGTGGCCCGTTCGCGGGCCTTCTTGTTGGCGATCTCGGCGTTGATCACGACCAGCAACTCGGTCCCGGTCGGCACGGTCCCGGGGAGCCGGAGGTTGAACAGCCCGCCCTTGTCCATCAGGATCCCCGGCTGGATCCCGGCCGAGATGATCAGGGTCTGGCCCAGCGGCCAGTTCTTGATCGGCTGGTTGAGCCGGGTCTCGGTCACCTCGGGGACGTCCAGGCTCAGCTCGCCCGGCCCGATCTCGTGGGGCGCGAGCACCTTGACCGGATGGAGCTTGCGGACGGTGTTCGTCGACAGCTCGATGGCGGCGTCGAGCGTGTCGCCCTCGTAGCTCAGGAGCGGGCTGAACCGGAGGACGACGCCCTCCTCCAGCTTCTCGACCTTGGGCTGGAAGCCCAGGCCGACCGCGCTCTCGCGCTGGACGCCCCCGGTGAACGGGCGATCCTCGATCCGGGAGACCTTGACGGTCTGGCCGTTGAGGACGTCCAGGCTCTTGTCGCCCAGGAGCTTGAACCCCTGCCAGACCTGCATCTGGCTGATGACCATCTCCGCGTCGGCCACGCTGGTATGCCAGATCTGCTGGCCCTGGGGTCCGCTCCCCACCGGGACCAGCCGCTGGTGGACCGCGTACCGCCACCGCGAGTCGGCCGCGGCGATGAACCGGACCCGGATCGTCAGGATGTCGGCGTGGGCATCGGTGAACCGCTGGACGACCTCTTCGACCTGCTTGAGGATCTTGGGCGTGTTATAAGCCCGGAGCTGGGTCCGGCTGGCGCAGAGCACGGCGATCTTCTCGCCGTGCCAGGGGGCCGGCGTGGTCCGGCGGAAGACCCAGTCGATGATGGCCGTCTGCGGGCTCGCCGCCCCGGGGTCGAGCGCCGTGTAATTGGCGATCGCGAAGTTCTTCCACTGGAAGCCCGCCTGGCCGGGGAAGTTCGCCGGCAAACCCTCCGAAGGCGCCGCCTCCGCCCCTTCCTCGGCCCCGGACGGCCCGACGTCCTCGTTGGCCGGGCGCGACCGATGGTTCGACGGCGAGCCCTCCTCCTCGTCGGAGACCCGGCGCGACCTCGCCGCCTTCGACGAAGGCCGACGCGGGGCGTCCTGGCCGAAGAGCCGCCCGGGGAACGCGAGCAGGGGGAGCAGGAACATCGAGCGGCGATGCATGCCAGGGGCCTCCTTGCCGGGCTGGCGGCGCGATCCTCTGGGCCGATGACGCGGATACCTACCCGACCCCGGGGATTTCCTCAAGGCCAAGTCGCCGGACGGCCGAAAGGCCGCCCCGAGGCCGTTCCTCGCCTTAATAGGCCGGCAAGCTCGGGTCGACGTCCTCGATCCATCCCAGGATCCCGCCCGACAGGTTGACCGCATCCCGGAAACCGGCCCCCCGGAGGAGGGCGACGGCCTTGGCACTCCTCGCCCCGCTCTTGCAGTGGACGACCATCGGGACCGAAGGGTCGAGCTCGACCAGGCGCCCGGCGAGTTCGGGAAGGGGGATCACGGCGGACCCGGCGATCCGGCAGATCGCGACCTCCTCGGGGTTCCGGACGTCGAGGATGAACGGCCGATCGCCCCGGTCGAGCCGGGCCTTCAGCTCGATGGGCGTGATCTCCTCGACGTCCGCCGACGGCCTCGGTGCGGCCTCGGATCCCCGGACCCCGCAGAACTCCTGGTAGTCGATCAGCCCGGTGATCGTCGGGTTCGGCCCGCAGATCGGGCATTTCGGGCTCTTGCGGACCTTCATCTCCCGGAAGGTCATGTCCAGGGCGTCGTAGAGCATCAGCCGTCCCAGCAGAGGCCGACCCACGCCCAGGATCAGCTTGACCGCCTCGGTCGCCTGGATCACCCCGATGACCCCCGGGAGGATCCCCAGCACCCCCCCCTCGGCGCAGTTGGGCACGAGGTCGGGCGGGGGCGGTTCGGGATACAGGCACCGATAACAGGGCCCGTGTGGCGGGAAGAAGACCGAAGCCTGCCCGTCGAATCGGAAGATCGACCCGTAGACGTTCGGCTTGCCCAGCAGGACGCACGCGTCGTTGACGAGATACCGCGTGGGGAAATTGTCCGTCCCGTCGACGATCACGTCATAGTCATCGAAGATTGCGAGCGCGTTCCCGGAATCGATCGGGAATTCGTAGCGGTGGACGACGAGGTCGGGATTCAGGGCCTTGAGCTTCTCCTCGGCGCTGTCGATCTTGGGCCGGCCGACGTCGGGCGTGGCGTGGATGATCTGGCGCTGGAGGTTGGAGACGTCGACCACGTCGAAATCGACCAGCCCCAGGGTCCCGACCCCGGCCGCGGCGAGGTAGAGGGTCAGGGGCGATCCCAATCCCCCGGCGCCAATGCAGAGCACCCGCGACTCCTTGAGCCGCGACTGGCCCGCCATCGCCACCTCGGGCATGATCAGGTGGCGGGCATATCGCTTGATCTCGGCCGGCGAGAGCGGGCGGGCGGCGGCCCGGCCGCCCAGGAGGTCGAACGGGAGCGAACTCATCGGTGATGTCCCGGGGAGGCGAAAGGGAGGGGCGGGATCGACAGGGACGCCGAGGCGACCCCGACCCGGATCCGGATGCCGAGGATCAACGGGCCTTGCCCGTGTATCGGCCGATCAGCAGGCTCGCGTTGTGGCCGCCGAAGCCGAAGCTGTTCGACATCACGTGGTCAACCTTGACCTCGCGGGCGACGTTGGGGATGTAATCCAGGTCGCACTCCTCGTCCGGGTGGTCGAGGTTGATCGTCGGCGGAAGCACGTCGTCGCGCATCGCCAGGGCACAGGCGACCAGCTCGACCCCGCCCGAGGCGCCCAGGAGGTGCCCGAGCTGGCTCTTGGTGCTGGAAACCTGGAGCTTCCGGGCGTAAGGCCCGAAGACCGACTTGATCGCCTTGGTCTCGGCCAGGTCGCCCAGCCCGGTGCTGGTCCCGTGCATGTTGATGTAGCCGACGGAGTCGGTCGGACATCGGGCGTCGGCCAGGCAGAGTTCCATGGCCCGCTTCGCCCCCCGGCCTTCCTCATCGGGGGCGGTGATGTGGGTCCCGTCGGCCGACATCCCGTAGCCGAGCATCTCGCCGTAGATCCGGGCCCTCCGGGCCAGGGCGATCTCCTCGGCCTCCAGGATCAGGATCCCCGCACCCTCGGACAGGACGAAGCCGTCCCGGTCGCGGTCGAAGGGCCGGCTGGCCCGGGGCGGGTCGTCGTTCCGGGTGGACAGGGCGCGCATCGCGGCGAACCCGCCGAGTCCCATCCGGGTGATGGCCGCCTCGCTCCCCCCGGTGATCATCACGTCGGCGAGCCCGGCCTGGATGTGCTTGAACGCGTCGCCGATGGCGTTGTTGGACGAGGCGCACGCGGTGGCGACCGAGGTGTTGATCCCCTTCAGGCCCCAACGGATCGACACCTGACCGCTCCCGGCGTTGACCATCAGCTTGGGGATGGTGAACGGGCTGATCCGCGACGGGCCCTTGGTGAGCATCGTCTCGTGCTGGGTCTCGAACTCGTTGAGGCCCCCGATGCCCGAGCCGATCAGGACGCCGCAGGTCTCGGGCGGGTAGGCCGAGAAATCGATCCCCGAGTCGGTGACGGCCGACTCGGCGGCCGCCATCGCGAATTGCGCGAACCGATCGAGCCGGCGGGCCTCCTTGGCGCCGAACCGGGCATCGCCGTCCCATCCGTGCACCTGGCCGCCGAAATGGACCTTGAAATGGGTCGTGTCGAACAGGGTCAGGTTGGAGACCCCGCTCCGGCCCTCGCAGAGGCCCGACCAGAATCGGTCCACCGTGTCGCCCAGGGCCGTGACCACACCCAGGCCCGTGATGACTACCTGGCGTCGCATTACTTGCTATGTTCCTCGATATAGCTGATGGCCTGGCCCACCGTCTGGATCTTCTCGGCCTCCTCGTCCGGGATGGTGATGTCGAACTCTTCTTCGAACTCCATCACCAGCTCGACCGTGTCGAGCGAATCCGCCCCGAGGTCGTTGACGAAGGAGGTGTCGCGGGTCACCTGGTCCTTGGCCACACCCATCTGCTCGCTGACGATCTCGATCACGCGTTCTTCCACAGACACGGGCGAACCTCCTCACCCGGCCCTCGTCGAGGCCGGTCCCCGCCCGGGTGGGCATGGGTCCCGGCGATCGGCCGAGCGAGGGCCGGAGTCGTCTTTGATCGTTGGGGCCGAACCGTCGAAGCGTCCGCCGGCCCGAGCCGACGACGCGCAATCATCACCTGGACCATTCCCATCGGACGATCGGCACCCGCCGCATGAGCTCAAGCGCAATGGGGCCGCCGCGAAGCGCTCAAGTTATCACCCCGGAGACGGATTGTCTACCGATTCCCCTCCGAAACCCCCGCCTTGCCGGACCGTCCTCAGGCCGTCATCCCGCCGTCGACGGCGATCACCTGCCCGGTGATGTAGCTGGCCGAGGGGCTGGCCAGGTAGGCGACCAGGTCGGCGATGTCTTCCGGGGTGCCCAGCCTGCGGACCGGGACCCGCTCCTTGACCTCGGCCTTCACCTTCTCGGGCAGGACGTCGGTCATGTCGGTCGCGATGAAGCCGGGGGCCACCGCGTTGACGGTGATGTTCCGCGACGCCAGCTCGCGGGCGATGGTCTTGCTGAATCCGATCACGCCCGCCTTGCTCGCCGAGTAATTCGCCTGGCCGGGATTGCCCATCAGGCCGGAGACGCTGGTGATGTTGACGATCCGCCCATACCGCTGGCGGATCATGATCGCGCCGACGGCCCGGCAGAACTGGAACGTCCCCTTCAAGTTCACGTCCATCACCTGCTGCCAGGCCTCGTCCTCCATCCGGAGCATCAGGCCATCGCGGGTCAGGCCGGCGTTGTTCACCAGGATCTGGATCCTGGGATGTTTCGCCTCGATCTCCTCGACCACCCGGGCGACGTCGGCCGAGTTGCCGACGTCGGCGGCGAACCCGTCGGCGACCCCGCCCGCCGCCCGGATCGCGTCGAGCGTCCCTTGCAGCCCGTCGACGCTCCGGGCCACGCCCGCGACGGTGGCGCCGGATCGGGCCAGGTGGAGCGCGATCGCCCGCCCGATCCCCCGCGAGGCGCCGGTGATGAGGGCCACCTGCCCGGCCAGGTCCACGCGCACGCCCTCAATCTTGTCCTTCTCCGCTTCGGCCATGGTCGTCGGTTCCTGTCGATCCTGATCGCCGGGCAGGGCGTCCCGGGTCGAAGTGATAATGGGGCCGGTCGACCCCGATCAACGCCAAAACGGGTCAGCGGGCCGGCACGCTGGTGCAGGGCGCCTTGCGGTCGATCCGCTTGAGCAGGCCGGTCAGGACGCGACCGGGGCCGATCTCGTAGAAAGTGTCGAACCCGTCGGATCGCATCCGACGGATCGAGTCGTCCCACCGGACGCCCCGGATTACCTGCGCCACCAGCGTCCTCCGGAGGTCGTCGGGGCTCTGGTGGGGCGCCGCGTCGACGTTCGAGTAGACCGGGATCCGCGGGGGGAGGATCCCGGATGAGGCCAGGACCTCGGCGAGCTGGTCGTCGGCCGGGTGCATCAGCGGCGAGTGGAACGCCCCGGCGACCTTGAGCGCCACCACCCGGCCGGCGCCCATCTCGGTCGCGACCGCCTCGACGTGCGACATCGCCGCGGCCTCGCCCGAGACGACGATGTTCCCCGGCCCGAGCAAGTTGGCCTTCCAGGCCCGCCCGTGGGGCGCGACCCGGCGGCAGACCTCGTCCACGGCCGATTCGTCGAGCCCGATCAGGCTCGACATCCCGCTCGGGGTGGCCAACGCGGCGGCCTGCATCGCCCGGCCCCGAAGCTGGACGACCTTGAGCCCCGATTCGAAGTCGAACGAGCCGGCGAAGGTCAGCGCGGTGTACTCGCCCAGGCTCAGGCCCGCCGCTCCCTCGCAGGCCGCGATGACCTCGGGATGCGACAGCCTCAGGCCCTCCAGAGCCGCCATGCTGGCGACGAAGATCGCCGGCTGGCTGACGTCGGTCGCCTCCAGCGCCTCGGCCGGCCCGTCGAAGCAGACGGACATGAGGTCGAACCCCAGGACCTGGTTGGCCCGATCGAAGAGCTTCCGGGCCGCGGGGACCTCGTCGTAGAGGGCGCGACCCATGCCCACGACCTGGGCGCCCTGACCGGGGAAGAGGAAGGCGATCTTGGGCATCGGCTCGGGTCTTGGGGGAGGTTCGAGGAGGCGGAATCTCGGCAGATCCGCCCGCCGGGTTCCCGATCGGCGTCGCCCATCATACGGGAAAGTTCAGGTCGCCGGCAATTCGCGCAGCGACGCGGACAGTTGAGCGACGAACTGCGAATTCACCCGCTCCTCGGCCATCGTCCCGGCCACCCGGAGGGCGTTCCGGATCGCCCGGGCGCCGGAGGAGCCGTGGCAGATGATGCAGGCACCCCGGAGCCCCAGGAGCGGCCCGCCCCCGAATTCCTGGTATTCGAAGCGGGTCTTCAATTCCTTGAACGAGGCCGCAAGCTTGTGGCCGGCCTCGGGGCCCAGCTCGGGCAGGATTTTGCTCAGCTCTTGCTTGAGGGCGGAGAACAGGAATTCGACGGCCCCCTCTCCCGCCTTGAGCAGGACGTTGCCGACGAAACCCTCGCAGACGATCACCCGGGCATGCCCCTCGTAGATGTCGCGGCCCTCGACGTTGCCGATGAAGCGGTCGGCATGCGGGCCGCTCTGGAACATGGCCCGGGTCGTCTTGACCAGCTCGTTCCCCTTGTCGTCCTCGGACCCGACGTTCATCAGGCCGACCTTGGGCCCGGCGATCCCGAGGATGTTCTCGGCGTAGATCGAGCCCATGATCCCGTAGGAGTAGAGGTCTTCGGCCTTGGCGTTCATGTTGGCGCCGACGTCGATGATGACGATCGGGCCCTTGTGGGACGGGAAGATGGCGGCGATCCCGGGCCTCCGGACGCCCGGCAGGAACATCTTGGCGTTCATGAGCGCCGAGGCGACCATGGCCCCGGTATGGCCGGCCGAGACGACGGCATTCACCTCGCCGGCGGCCATCATCCCCCAGCACTTCGAGATCGAGTTGTCCCGCTTCCTGCGGAGCGCCTCGACGGGCTTGTCCTCCATCCCGATCACCTGGGCGGCGTGGACGATCGGCAGCCGGGCGCGGTCGGCCTCGGGTGTGCGGGCGAGCTCGGCCTCGACCCGGGCCTGGTCTCCGACCAGGACCACGGTCAGGTCGGGCCGGTCGCGCACGGCCTCCACGGCGCCGGCAACGATCGGGGCGGGAGCGTGGTCGCCGCCCATCGCGTCCAGGGCAATCCGCATGGGGTCAGTTCTCCGAGGATCGGGGCGGTGGATCGGCCGGAGGACGGGTCGGCTTCCGGCGGGCCCAGCTCGATCGCGACGGTCGAGGGGCCCGGTCGACCGCATCCTAGGAGAACCGGGCGCGGCCTGTCAAGCCGCCGGCCGGGGCGCCGCGACATTTCGCAAGTCGTTCTCGATTCGGCGATAAGGGATCGCCGGACGGTCCCCACCGGGTCACGCGCAGTCGGCATCGGCGCGGCGCGCCCGGCGGCGGATCGGGCCGTACTCGACGCGGACCAGGGCCGACGGGTCGACGTGGGCCCGGGTCGCGCGGCGGACCTGGCGGGCGGTCACCCGGGCGATCCGGTCGGGCCACCGGAGGGGCTCGTCGAGGCCGAGGTCCCACCGCTCCAGTTCCAGGAGCCGCTCGGCTCTCTGCTCGACCGTCTGGTAGTCGAACACCCACGACCCGGCCAGATAATGGCGGGCCCGGTCGACCTCGTCCTCGGTGAAGGCCCCCTCATGGATGAGCCGGACCTGCTCCAGCGCCGCCGCGATGGCCCGGTCGGCCTCGTCGGGCCCGGTCCCGAGGTAGATCCGGAACAGCCCGGGCTCGATGTCGGCCGAGTCGGTCATCCCGCCACCGACCGAGTAGGCCAGCCCCATCTCGTCGCGGATCACCCGGCTCAGGCGGTCGGTGAAGCCGGGCCCGCTGCCGAGGATGTGGTCGGCCACGGCCAGGGCATCGAAATCGGGATGGGACCGGGGGATCCCCAGGTGCCCCAGCAGGATATGCACCTGCTCGCCCGGATACGCCACCCGCCGGACCCGGGGCCGGGCCGACCGGACCAGGCGGGGCACGGCCGGGTGCTCGGCATCGCCCCCCGCCCAGGCACCGAAACGGGATCCCACCAGGGATTGGAGCTTCTTCGGGTCGAAATCGCCGACCGCGACCAGGAAGGCGTTGCCGGGGACGAAGTAGCGGCGGTGGTGCTCCAGGACATCATCGCGCGTCACCCGGGCCAGCTCGCGAGCGGCACCTCGCGGGTCCCGGGCATAGGGATGCTCGCCGTAGATCAGGCCCCGGAACAGGAGGTCGGCGCGGAACGAGGGGTCGTCGCGGTCGGACGCGAGTTCCGCCGAGACCTTCCGCCGGGTCCATGCGAGCGCCTCGCCGGGGAAGGCGGGCCGGATCGCCATGTCCGCAAGCCATCCGATGGCCAGGGGGAGGTCCTCGGCACGGACCCGGAGCGAGGCCCCGGTCGAGCCGACCTCCAGGGCCCCGCCGACATCCTCGATCGCCTCGGCCATCTCCTCGGCGGATCGGGTGGCCGTCCCTTCTTCGAGCATCCGGCCCGTCAGGTAGGCCACGCCCGGCCGGGCCTCGCGGATCAGGCCGGCGTCGACGAACAATTCCAGCGCGACGACGCCGGTCCCCGGCCGTCGCTCGCTGAGCAATCGCAACCCATTCGGGAGTATCATCTTCCGGGGGGCATAATCGGCCAGCTTCGTCGGCGCCGCGGGGATTTCGAGCGCGAGATTCGCCGGCTCGGGGGTCGGAGACGGCCGGGGCCGTTCCAACGGGGCCCGGGCCTCGGCCGGCATCAGGACCGTCACCGATCGGGCGGGCCTGGGGATCGACCAGCCGACGGTCAAGTTCCCCTCGGCCAGGTAGGTGGACGCGACCCGCCGGATGTCCTCGGCCTGGACGGCGAGGGCGGCCCGGTGCTCAGCCTGCCAGGACCTCCAGTCGCCGTGGAGCGCGAACTGCCCGATCCCGGAGGCCAGCCCGGCGAGGTCCTCCTGCTCCCATCGCCAGGCGGCCTCAAGCCGGTTCCTCGACCGGCCCAGCTCGGCCTCGGTGGGGCCGTCGTCGGCGAGCTGGCCGATGACCTCGGCGATGGCCCGGTCGATCCGATCCGGGTCGGCGTCGGGGATGGCCTCGACCTGGAGCAGGAACTGGCCGGCCCGCCGGGCGCCCTCCTGGCCGGTCTCGACGTAGGTGGCCAGCTTCTCGCGCTCGACCAGCCGGTCCCAGAGCCGGGAGCGTCGGCCGCAGGTGAGGAGGTCCGACAGGATGTCGAGCGCCGGCCCGTCGACGTGCCCGAGCGGGGCGGTGTGCCAGCCGAACAGGCCCCGGGCGACCGATTCCGGCTCGATCAGGCGGAAGTCGCGGCGGCCCGCCTGCCTCGGCTCCTCGAACGTCGGCGAGGCGGGGGCCGGATCGCCCGGCGCGATCGCCGCGAATCGCGCCTCGGAAGCGTCCAGGGCCCGCCCCGGGTCGACGTCGCCGACGATCACCAGCACGGCCCCTCCCGGCCGGTAATGGTTGGCGTAGAATCGCTTGAGGTCGGCGACCTCGATCCGGGACAGGTCGTCGGGCCATCCCAGGATCGGATTCCGGTACGGGTGCCGGGCGTAGCTGGCGATCAGGTGGGCCTGGTCGAGCCGGCTGAAGGGCGATTCCTGATCGCGGGCCCGCTCCTCGGCGATCACCTGCCGCTCGGCCTCGACCTCGATCGGGTCGAAGGTCGCGCCCCTCATCCGGTCGGCTTCGATCGCGAGGGCCAGCTCCCACCGGTCCGAGGGGAAGGCGAACCAGTAATGGGTGCTGTCCTCGCCGGTCTCGGCGTTCGACTGCCCGGCCGCCACGAATGCGAGGCGGTCGATCTGCCCCTTGGGGAACCGCTCGGTCCCCTTGAACAGCATGTGCTCGACGAAATGGGCCAGCCCCGTCTTGCCCGCCGGCTCGTCGAACGATCCGGCCGGATAATACAGGTCGCAGACCACGACCGGGGCGTGCCGGCGCGGGAGGACCAGGGCCTTGAGCCCATTTGCCAGGGTCCGCTCGAAGACCGGGAGGTCTCCCACCCACGGGGGAGAGGGGCGGGCGGTCGATCGTCGGGCCATGGCTGCCCTTTCCTTGAGATGATCTGGTGCGCCGACCGGGGGCGGATCGAATCGGCCCACATCGGGGGTGCTCCGGGCGGGGCCGTGGGGGCATCGAAATGCCCCCGCCGTTCCCTTCGTGCACAGTTTACCACCCCCGGCCCGGGGGTCGAGCCTCTTCCCCGATAATCCGTGCGGAAAGCACGCGGCCGACGGGCTTTCGGGATTCGTTCGTGGCGTCCGGATCGGGGGCCCACCGGGCCCCGACCGCGGCGGATCTTGGCCTTGCACACCCGGGACCGATCCCCGACAATAGCCCGTCACGGTCGGATGCCCTCCGCGCGGGGGTCGAGACCAGCCGGGGGGGACCCGGGCAATGGGGGCTTGCGAACCTGGTCAGGGCGGGAACGCAGCAGCCATAAGCATCGCCTCCATGTGCCCGGGAGCACCTCCCCGGCTGGTCACGCCCTCCGGGGCATCCCGCTCCCGCCCGGATCACGGGGCGGATCCCCTTTCGATCCCCGCAGGCCCGACGGAGCGCGCCTCGTGTCCCGACCCCGAGGGGCCATCGCCAGCTCGCCCGAGCCCGATCCCGCCGGCTATACTGTCGTCGCCCGACGCTATCGCCCCCAGCGGTTCGAGGACGTGGTCGGCCAGGATCACGTCGTCCAGGCGCTCCGCAACGCCATCCGCCTCAATCGGGTCACGCACGCCTATCTGTTCAGCGGGACCCGAGGCGTCGGCAAGACGTCGATCGCCCGGATCTTCGCCAAATGCCTGAACTGCGCGCATGGCCCGACGGTCGAGCCCGACCTGACCTGCGACATCTGCCAGGCGATCGCCGTCGGCCAGGACGTCGACGTCATCGAGATCGACGGGGCCAGCAATAACGGCGTCGAGCAGGTCCGCGAGCTCCGCCAGAACGCCGGGCTCCGGCCCAGCCGATCCCGGTTCAAGATCTACTACATCGACGAAGTCCACATGCTCTCCACCGGCGCCTTCAACGCCCTCCTGAAGACGCTGGAGGAGCCGCCCGAGCACGTCAAGTTCTTCTTCGCCACCACCGAGCCCAACAAGATCCCCGTCACGGTCCTGTCCCGATGCCAGCGGTACGACTTCGCCGGGATCACCCCCGACCAGATCGTCGAGACCCTGGCCGACATCTGCGTCCGGGAGGAAGTCGACGCCGATCCCGAGGCGCTCGGGGTGATCGCCCGGCGCGCGTCCGGGTCGATGCGCGACGCCCAGTCGCTCCTGGAACAGCTCCTCTCGTTCGGCGGCGAGCGGCTGACGGTCGAGCTGGTCCAGCAGCAACTCGGGATCGCCAGCGACGACCGGATGCTCGACCTCCTCGACGCCCTGTCCAGCCGCGACGCGGCCGGGGCGATCCGGATCGTCGACCAGACGGCCTCGGCGGGCGTCCAGCCGACCGAATTGCTGGCGGGCGCCCTGGAATTCCTCCGGGACGCGATGGTCCTGGCGGTCGGCGCGGACGTCGCGACGCTGGCAACGAGCCCCCGCCAGAAGCCCCGCCTCCGGGCGATCGCCGACCGGTGGCCGCTCGACACGCTCCTGGCGGCGCTCCAGATCCTGGCCGAGGCCCGGGGACGGCTCCGGGGGAGCCCGCACGGCCGGACCCTGGTCGAGATCGCCGTCCTCCGGGTCGCCCGGCTCGACAACCTCGGCGACCTCGGCGAGGTCGTCGCCCGGCTGGTGGCGCTGGAGTCGGGGGCGCCGCCCGTCGCCCCGGCCGAAAAAAAAAAGCTGACGCCCGCTGAGCCGGTCGCCGGGCCGGCCGACCTCCCGGCGGACCCGGACCCTCCGCCGATCCTCGCGCCCCGTCGCCCGGAGCCGGACCGGGAGGAAGGTCCCGGATGGGATCTCGATGCGATCGCCGCGGGATGGCCCCGATGGTCCGGCTCGCTGGCCCCCGAACTCTCGACGAAACTCGGCCAGCTCAGGCCAACGGCGATCCCGTCGCCGGGGATCCTGGTCATCGAGCCGGTCCCCGGCTACAATTGGCTCATCGACGCCTGCGAGCGGCCCGACCTGAAGCTGAAGATCGAGGCGGCCCTCCGTCGATGGCTGGGCCGGCCCGTCGAGGTCCGCTACGATCGGCCGCCCGAGACCAGGGCCCAGGCCCCGCCCCGACACCCGGCGGCCATCGCCCGGGACGATGGGCTTGCCGACGATCCCCTGGTGAAGCTGATCGTCGAGCGATTCGAGGCCAAGGCCGTCCGCGTGGAAGTCGACGACGCCCCGGCCCCCCCCGGGTCCTGAACGTCCGAGAGGTCCCCGGGGGATTCCCCCACCCCCTTCTCTTCCTCGACCTTGCAGAAAAGGGATGCCGTGTTCAATAACATGGGAAACCTCGCCGATCTCATGCGCAATGCCGGCAAGATCCGCGAGAGCGTGGAGAAGGCGGCCGAGGCCCTCGGGCAGATCCAGGTCGAGGGGACCGCGGGAGGCGGGGCGGTGACCGCCCGGGTCAATGGCAAGATGGAGATGCTCTCGGTCCGGATCGACCCCAAGCTCCTGGCCGACGGCGACGCCGAGCTGCTCGAAGACCTGGTGACGGCCGCGGTGAACCAGGCACTGACCCGGGCCCGCGAGGCGGCCGGCGCGTCGATGAGCAAGGTCGCGGGCGGGTTCCCGCTCCCGCCCGGGCTGTCGAACTTTTTCGGCCCGGGGGGGGCCTGAACGGTGGGCGGTGCCGGCGGGGCCGTGGATCGGCTCATCGACGCCTTCGGTCGGCTCCCCGGCCTCGGGGCCAAGTCCGCCGAACGGCTCGCCTATCATCTGCTCAAGGCGCCGGCCGAGGAGGCCCTGGCGCTGGCCGAGGCGATCCGCGCCGTCAAGGAAAGCGTCCGCCACTGCCAGGCCTGCTTCCACCTCACCGAGGCCGACCAGCCGCTCTGCACCATCTGCCGCGACACCCGGCGCGATCCGGGGCTGATCTGCGTGGTCGAGCAGTCGCGCGACCTGCTCGCGCTGGAGAAATCGGCCACCTTCGGCGGCGTCTATCACGTCCTGCTCGGCCGGCTCGCCCCGCTGCAGGGGGTCGGCCCCGAACAACTCACCGTGGATGCCCTGGAACGACGGGTCCGGGCCGGGGGCGTCCGCGAGCTGATCATGGCCACCAACCCGACCCTGGAAGGCGACGGGACCGCGCTCCTGGTGGCCAATCGCCTGGCCGACACCGGGGTGGCGATCACTCGCCTGGCCCGCGGCCTGGCATCGGGCAGCGTGCTCGAATTCGCCAACAAGGAGATGCTCGCCGATGCGATCAACGGCCGGCAGCGGTTCTGATCGACCTCCCCTTGCGGGCGAGGGAGATCCGTGGCATAATTTTTGCTTAAGATGCCCGCCCGAATCCTCCCGGGATCGAAGCAAGCGGAGGCGTGACTCGAGGGGCGAGTCGGTCGGACGCGGGGCGGGCGAGGTTGTGCCGTGGCCAAGGCCCCGGTGAAATTCCCGACGAACTTTCCTTTCCGCGGCGGGCAATAGGAAATGCGTCTCGACACCTCTCAGCATCAGCGAATGGACATGCGCCTGCGGATGGCGCCCCGCATGATCCAGTCGATGGAGATCCTGCAACTGCCGCTGATGGCGTTGCAGGAGCGGATCGACCAGGAGCTGATCGAGAACCCGATCCTGGTCGACCTCCGCGAGACCTCGACGCCGGTCGAGGGCGAGGCCGATCCCGAGGCCGACCCCGGGGCGACCCCGACCCCCGAGGAGCCCGCGACCCCCGAATTCGACGAGTCGGACGACTGGTCCGATTCCTTCAGCGAGACCCATCGGCTCAGCCGCGCCGCCCTGAGCGAGGAGGCCGACCGCAAGCACGACGCGATGCAGAACATGGCGTCGAGGCCGGAGTCGCTCCACGACGACCTGGCCCATCAGCTCGGCTTCCTGGAATGCGACCCCGCGGTCAAGGCCATCGCTGAGTACCTCATCTATAACCTCGACGATAACGGCTTCCTCGCGGTGGAACTGCGTGACCTGGTCCGCGATTACGGCGGCGACGTCACCTATCCGCAGGCCGAGGAGGCGCTGGGGCTGGTCCAGAAGCTCGACCCGCCCGGCGTCGGCGCCCGGAACCTCCGCGAGTGCCTGCTCCTTCAACTGACCCCCGACGTCCCCTGTCGCGACGTCCTCCAGGTCCTGATCTCGCACCACCTCGACGACATCCAGCAGAATCGCCTGCCGGCCATCGAGAAGCGGACCGGGATCCCGATCGATGACATCAAGGAAGCGATCGATCACCTCCGCCGCCTCAACCCCCGGCCCGGCGCCCGATTCGCGGCTTCGAATTCCCAGTACGTCGTCCCCGACCTGGTCGTCGAGGCCAACGAGCACGGCGATTACGAAGTCCGCCTGGCCGACGACCACACGCCCCAGCTCGCGATCTCGCGGCAATACCAGCGGATGCTCAAGAACAAGCAGTCCGACCCGGTCACCCGCGAATTCATCCAGAAGAAGATCCAGTCGGCCCGATGGCTGATCGAGTCGATCGAGCAGCGGCGGAGCACGCTCCTCAAGGTCGCCCGGGCGATCATCGAACACCAGAAGAACTTCCTGGACAAGGGCCCCGAGGCGATCGAGCCGCTCAAGATGCAGGAGATCGCCGACCGCGTCGAGGTCCACGTCACCACGGTCAGCCGGGCTGTGGACGATAAATGGGTGCAGACCCCCCGCGGGATCTACGCGCTCAAGCGATTCTTCGGCGGCGGCACGACGGCCGCGAACGGGGAGGAAGTCGCCTGGGAGACGATCAAGCAGAAGCTCCTCGAGATCATCGCCAAGGAAGACAAGCAGAACCCCCTCTCCGACGAGGAGATTGTCGAGGAGTTGAGCCACAGCGGTTTCCCGGTTGCCCGCCGGACCGTGACGAAATATCGCAAGGCCCTCCGGATCCCTTCCAGCCGGCAACGCAAGGAATTCTGAGCGGGAAATCGAGCGGATCGCGAAACAAGTGAGGCCCGGGACGTCGTCGGACGCGTCCCGGGCCTCTTCGACTTCCCCGATCCCGAAGGGATCGCCTCGTCAGGCCGAGCTGGCCCGGCCGGCCGCGGGCATCGGAGTGATCGCGGGGCGGGGCCCGTCCGGGATCGACGTCACAATCGGCTTGCCGTCGAGGAGGCGGTTGGCGGCGATCTCATAACCGATGATCCGGGTACTCTGGAGGATGTGGAACGCCTCCATGTAGCCGACCTCGCGGGCGAGGCGGAGGATCATCATCTCCATCTCGTTGGCCGATTCCTTGGGCTGATTCGGGTCGGAGTCGAGTGCATCGTCGGCCAGGTAGTCCAGGGAGACGCCGACCGCCCGGGCCAGGGCGATGGCATTCTCCAATCCCGGTAACGACTTCCCGTTCATGATCCGCGAGATCTCGGAGTCGCTGACCTCCGATTTACGTGCCAGCTTCTGGCCGTTCAGGCCGAGTTGCAGGATTTTCTGGCCCAGCTTCTCGCTGAACTTGTTGCAATTCTTCCACATCTTCCGGTCCGACATGTGAGCTCCTCCCCGTGGTGCCGATACCCCAATTATACGACGCCGCGGTGTGATGTGTCTTCGCGAAAATCCCATTTCTGCAAACTATTCCCACATCATCAAGGGGAATCCCCACAACCTCCCGGACTGACATTCCGTTCCTGGGATCGGGCCGGGATTATGACCGATCGGCGCGGCGGATGCAATTCGGCCGCCGGCCGATTATCCTGTCGGTTCGCGAGGCCCGGGGGAGCGGACCCCGGCCCGATCGGCCCGATCTCGACGCGGTGGCGTTATGGCTTTCGTCGACCAAGCTACGTTGGAGGTCCTCGGCCACGACGCCGACTCCCGGGAGGCGATCCTCCGGGGGACGGTCCGGGCCCGATTGGCGGAGAATCCCCCGCCCCGGATGGACGACCACATCGTCGCGACCTACTTCTTCGCCTTCCGGACGAACACGCTGGCGAAGGCCGTCGAGGAGATCAGCTATCACGCGACCAGCGGGATCAAGCATCCGCCGAGGGGCTCGTTGCTGGAGGCGTGCTCGGCATCCCAGGCGGGGGTCGACCCGTTCGACTCGGGAGGCCAGGTCGGCCTGCTGCACGTCGCCTTCCCGCTCAAGATGATGCTCCAGCCCGACGGGCATCTGACCTCGTGCGACATCCTCCACACGGTCGCGGGGGCTGTCATTTTCGACATGTACGAGAACCGGGACGCCCGGCTCGTCGCCCTCCAGATCCCGGAAGCGGTCATCCGGACCTTCCCCGGGCCCGCTTACGGGCCGTTCGGCCTCCGGAAGCTCGCCGGTTTCTCCGACGACCAGCCGGCCTTCGGCACGATCCTCAAGCCGACGGCCGGGATCACCCCGGACGACGTCGAGCGGCTGGTGGCCGAGGTCGCCGGCAGTCGGCTCCTGATGTTCGTCAAGGAAGACGAGGACCTCTACCCGAACCTCGACTACTCGCCCGTCGGCGAGCGGACCCGACGCGCCGTCCGGGCCATCGAGCGGGCCCGGGAGGCCCGGGGGGGGCTCGGGCTGATCTACGCCCCCCACGTCAGCGGCGCCCCCCACGAGATCCTCGACACGGTCCACGCCGTCCTGGAGGCCGGCGCCAACGGCGTGATGTTCAGCGAGACCTATGCCGGCGGGGCCGTCCGGATGGTCTGCGAGGCGACCCGATTCCTCGACTCCCCGCCGGCCATCTACGGCCACAACGCCGGGATCGGGACCCGATCCAACGGGGCGATCTTCCGGGAGGTGATCGACCTCCTCGCGCGGCTCGATGGGATCGACCTCCGCCAGACGGCCCCGGTCCGCCCCGGCCCCCCCTACATCCGGCCCCACGGCGCCGAATGGCTCGCCTCGGAGGAGGCTCTCACCCGCCCCCTCCCCGGGATCCACCCGACCATGATCACCCGGGCCGGGGCGCTCGATCAGGGCAACCTGATCCTCAACCTGATGGACGCCGAGGACCGGGGGATCGTCCCCAACGTCCTGTTCCTGGCCGGATCGGCGATCAACTCGATGAAGAATGCCCGGGGGGAGGCCGACCCGATCCTCGGGACCGAGGCGATGCTGGAAGCCCTCGACGTCCACCGATCGGGCAAGCTCCGGGGCGTCCCGATCGACGAGCACCTCGACGCCCTCGTCGCGATCGCGCGGGCCGAGGGCCGGTCGGCCCTGCTCGAATCGCTCCGGCAACGATACCCGGGGAGGGTCGCCTGATGGAGACGAGCCGGATCGCCCGGATCCTCGACGAGATGGGGACCCTCCTCGAAGTCCGGGGCGAGAACGCCTTCCGGTGCCGGGCGTACCACAACGCCTCCCAGGCGTTGAAGGGGCTCCCCTCGGACCTCTCGGAGATGATCGCCGCCGGGAGCCTGGCCGAGGTCCCGGGGATCGGCGAGACGATGCTGGCCAGGATCATCCAGCTCGCCACGACCGGCCACCTCCCCGCCTTCGACGAGCTGAGGAAGTCGACCCCTCCCGGCCTGGTCGCCCTGCTGCGGGTCCCCGGCCTGGGGACGAAGAAGATCAAATTGCTCCACGATGAGTTGAAGGTGGAGAGCCTGGCCGACCTCCGGGCCGCGGGCGAGTCGGGCCGGATCGCCGCCCTCAAGGGGTTCGGCGCCAAAACCCAGGCGAAGATCCTCGAAGGGATCGACTTCCTCGAATCCGTCGGCGACCGGATCCTCCAGAGCACGGCGAGGCGGCTGATCGCCCCGATCTACGAGGCCGTCCGGCATCAGCCGGGCGTGATCCGGTCGGCGATCTGCGGGAGCCTCCGGCGCCGGGCCGAGACGATCGGCGACCTCGACATCCTGTTCAGCTCGGCCGACCCCGCGCCGGTCCTCGATCGATTTGTCGCGCTCCCCGACGTCGCCAGGGTGCTGGCGCACGGACCGACCAAGGCCAGCGTCCGGCTCGCCGAGGGGGTCCAGTGCGACCTCCGGGGCGTTTCCGACGAGCAATTCCCGTTCGCCCTCCATTACTTCACCGGGTCGAAGCCGCATAACATCGCCATGCGGAAGCGGGCGATCGATCGGGGGATGAAGCTCAGCGAATACGGCCTGGAAGGGCCCGACGGCCCGGTCGCCTGCCGGTCCGAGGCCGAGCTGTTCGCCGCGCTCGGGCTGGCCGAGATCCCGCCCGAACTCCGCGAGGACGTCGGCGAGTTCGACCTCGCGGGTCGGGGCCCCCTGCCCCGGCTGGTCGACCGGCCCGACCTGACCGGGACGTTCCATTGCCACACCGACTGGAGCGACGGCGGCGCGACCCTGGCCGAGATGGCCGAGGCCGCCCGGGCCGCCGGGCTGTCCTACCTGGGGATCGCCGATCACTCCCGGGCGGCGGCCTATGCCGGCGGCCTCTCGATCGAGCGGGTCCGCCGCCAGTGGGACGAGATCGACGCCCTGAACGCCCGGCTGGCGCCCGGGTTCCGGGTCTTCAAGGGGACCGAGTGCGACATCCTCGCCGACGGGTCGCTCGACTTCCCCGACGACGTCCTCGCCGGGTTCGATTACGTTGTCGCCAGCGTCCACTCCGGGTTCGGGATGGACCGGGACGCCATGACCGCCCGGATCGTCCGGGCGGTCCGGAACCCCCGGGTGACGATGCTCGGCCACCCCACCGGCCGGCTCCTGCTGGCCCGGGACGGCTACGCGGTCGACCTCGACGCCGTGATCGAGGCCGCGGCCGGGTCGGGCACGATGATCGAGATCAACGCCAACCCGCACCGGCTCGACCTCGACTCGACCCATTGCCGGAAGGCCCATGCGCGCGGGATCGCCATCGCGATCAACCCCGACGCCCACGGCACCGGCGGGTTCGCCGACCTCGATTACGGGATCGGGGTCGCCCGACGGGCGGGCCTGGCGCCGGCCGACGTGTTCAATGCGGCCGGGCCCGTCGAGGTCGTCGAGGCGCTCGGAAGGCTCCGACGAAGGGCGACCGGAGTGTCCTAATCGCGGGGCCGCCCGGCTGCGACCCTTGCGGGGGTCCCCGGCGGTTCTATAATGACTCCGTGAAGGAAGGTTGCGTGGCCGGTTCGCGCGAAGACGGGGCGGGAATTGAGCCCGGACCGGCCGGAGATACCCGGCGAGATCGCCCCGCGACGCGACGACCCGACGCGGCATCGGTCCCCGGAGTCCGTCACCTCACGTCCCGACAAGGATCAACGTCATGCCCCCTCCCAATCCCGTCGAGGCGAAGCCGAAACTCTTCACCGCCGAGGAGGCGAACAAGGCGCTGCCGCTGGTCAAGGCGATCGTCGGCGACATCGTCCGCCAGTTCGAGGTCGTCAACTCGCTGAAGCAGCGGCTTTCCGCGGTCCACGGCGAGCGTCGTCGGCCGGCGAACGATCCTTACGCCGAGGAGACGGCCCAGAGTCAGGCCGAACTCGACGCCGAGGAGATCAAGCTCGCCTCCTTCATCGACGAGTTGACCCGGCTGGGCGTCGAGTTGAAAGGTCCCGACGGGCTCTGCGACTTCCCCAGCATCCGGGACGGCCGGGAGGTCTGCCTCTGCTGGCGGCTCGGCGAGCCCCAGGTGACCCACTGGCACGACAAGAATGCCGGCTTCGCCGGGCGACAGCCCCTGGACCGTCCCCCGTCCCGGCCCGGCAATCGTCCCCATTGAAGACATCCGTACCCCTCGCCGATCTCCAGCGGAATCATCCGATCCATCCCGGCGGCCCGGCCTCGGATCCTCCCGAGGCCGGGCCGCTCGCGTCGACGGATCGGGGCGACTGACGCCCGGAGGGCGGGGGAGCTTGGACCGGGACCGCCCCGCGCGATAGACTCGACCCCCGGGCGATCGACGATGGGGGGCCAGCGGCATGTCGAAGACGCGGGTGGTCACGATCGACGGCCCGGCCGGGGCGGGCAAGAGTACCGTCGCCGCCCGGCTGGCCGAGCGGCTCGGCTGGCGGCTGCTCGATACCGGGGCGATGTTCCGGGCCGTCACCCTGGCCGCCCTCCGCTCGCGGCTCGACCTCCAGGATGATTCCGCGCTCGGCGGCCTCGCCGGGAAGATCCGGGTGGCCTTGCCGCCCGGCCGGGTCCAGCTCGATGGCGAGGACGTCACCGATCGGATCCGCGAGGTCGAGGTCACCCGGGCGACCCGCCACGCGGCCGACAGCCCGAGCGTCCGGGCCCGGCTCGTGACCTGGCAGCGGGAATTCGCCGAGGCCGAGGGCGACGTCGTCACCGAGGGACGCGATCAGGGGACGATCGTCTTCCCCGACGCCTTCCGCAAATACTACCTCACGGCCAGCGACGACGAGCGGGCCCGGAGGAGGCACGCCGAGTTCTCGTCCCGGGGCGACCCGATCACCCGCGACGACGTGCTCCGCGACATCCGCCTGCGCGACGCCCAGGACGCCGCCCGGGATATCGCCCCGATGAAACCGGCGGCCGACGCCCGGATCATCGACAGCACCGGGCTCGACCTCGACCATGTCGTCGACCTCATCCGCCGCGAAGTCCTCCAGTCCTCGGCCGTCGACGATTGATCGAGCAGGACCACCAGGCAAGATCCCGAGGATGGACGACCGCGATGACCGACGAGACCATCCCCGCGACAGGGCCCCCGGGCGCCGAGGTTCCCGAGACGATCGGGAGGCGTCGCGAGCCTCTCCAGGGTCGGGCCTCCGACCGGTCACGCCTGAAGTTCTTCTGGTACCGGATGGTCCAGTGGTTCTTCAGCACCATCCTGGCCGCGATGTACTCGTTGCGGGCCACGGGGCGGGAGAACATCCCGGATTCGGGGCCGATCATGCTCGTCTCGAATCACCTCAGTCACCTCGATGTCCTGGTGATCGGCATCCTGCTCGACCGCCCCCTGAACTACGTGGCCCGATCGACCTTGTTCTTCTGGCCGCTGGGAGGTTTCATCCGATCGGTCGGGGCCTTCCCGATCCAGCGCGACGGGATCGGGGCCCAGGGCCTGAAGGAGACCCTCCGCCGGCTCCGGATGGGCGGGATCGTCACGCTGTTCCCGGAAGGGACCAGGACCCCCGACGGCGACCTCGGCGAGCTCAAGGCGGGCATCGCGATGCTGGCGGCCAGGGCCCGGGTGGCGGTCCTCCCCGCCGCGATCGCCGGGACGTTCGAGGCCTGGCCGAGGTCCCGGGCCTTCCCCGTGCCCCACCCGCTCCGCGTCCATTTCGGCGAGCCGATCTCCCCCGAACAGATCAAGTCGCTCGGCCCCGACAAGCTGACCGCCATGATCCGGGAGCGGATCCTGGCCTGTCAGGACGTCGCACGCCGGGGGATCGACCGCGACCTGGGGCGGGACGATTGACCGCGGACGCCCGGTCGATCGGGCGTCGGTGAGCACGTCCGCCCTCGATCAGGGGTCATCGTCGGGGCGCGTCCACTGCCCGTCGACGCAGGTGGCCAGCAAGGCGAACCGACCTTCGATGTCCCCCGTCGGCAATCGGTATCGGATCAGATTGGCGGGCGAACCGGGCTCGATGGCGGGTTCGGGCAGCCCGAGGAGCCGCGCGGGTTGGCGGGTCGCGGCGGCGATGGCCTGCGAGGGGAGGAGGCCGGCGTGACGGATCAGGGCGTCGACCCCGACGGCGATCCCCCGATTCGCTCCGGCCAGGTAGGGCGTCCCGGAGACGACGACCTTCCCCGATGGGTCGACCTCCCAGTCGCCGTACCGGCCGGGCGGGAGGCCGGCCAGGGGGCTGGCGTCGCTGACCAGGATGAGACGATCGGGCGTCTTGGCGCGGGCCAGGACGCGGAGGACGGCCGGGCCGAGGTGGTGGCCGTCGGCGATCAGCGAGGCCCAGAGGCGGTCATCCCCCGCCTGGTCCCAGATCGGGTTGGGGTGGCGGGCGATCGGCGAGGCGATCCCGTTGCCCAGGTGGGTCGCCAGCCGGGCCCCGGCCTCCACGGCCGCCCCCAGGGTCGGGGCGTCGGCCGCCGTGTGCCCCAGGGCGATGATCAGCCCCTCGGCCACGGCCCGGGCGATGAAGTCGATCGCCCCGGGCCGCTCGGGGGCCAGGGTGATCAGGACGATCCGGCCTCCGGACGCCTCGCGGAGTCCGAGGAATTCGTCCCAGTCGGGGTCCCGGACGGCGCCGATCGGGTGGGCTCCCCGATAGCCGTCGACCCCGGAGATGCTCGGCCCTTCGAGGTGGATCCCCAGGACCCGGGCGGCGACGTCGGGGAAGGCGTCGCACGCCCCGGCGATCGTCCGGACGCCGTGGAGCAGGTCGGCCCGGGGTGCGGAGATCAGGGTCGGGCAGAGCCGGGCCGTCCCCAGTGCCGCCTGGCCCCGGACGACCTCGGCAACCTGGTCGACGGTCAAGGACGGGTCGGAGAACGAGACTCCCCACCGGCCGTTGATCTGGAGGTCCCAGAACGCCGGGGCGAGCCATTGGTCGGCCTCCCCGACCCGGGCCGGGCCGTCGGCCGGGGTCGCCGACGCGATCCGGCCGCCGTCCAGCTCGACCGCGATCCACCGGCCAGACTCCCAGTGCCGGGCGACGAGGGCCACGGATCAGGGCCCGTCGATGAGCTGGACGTTGTCGACCCGGCAGACAACGTCCTGGAAGTCGTCATTGGTCGAGTATTCCCAGCCGATCAGGTAGCTATTCGGGACGACCTTGCCGGTCGCCCTGTCCTTGAACGGGTAGATCATCGCCTTGTAGGGCTGCCTGGCAAGCCGCTTGTTGCACGCGGCGACCACCTTCGGCTGGGTATAGACGTCGCTCTCGGCCAGGCCGTCGTTGGCGACCCAGAGGCCGAACGGCGCGTCGCCGGGGTCGAAAACGATCCGGGATCCCGCGGCCGGCTCGGGCGGGAGGACCAGGCCCGATTCGATCTGGGCGGTCGTGTGCTTGAACCGATACGACCAGAGTTCCACCCTGCCGGGCCGGGCGGCGTCGGCCCCCGGGCGATACCAGCCGCCCCGGTTCACGGTCTCCAGCCCCAGGGCGACGACCGGCTGGTAGACGACCGGCCCCGGTCCCGCCTTGCGGAACAGCCCGGGCGTCGATCCGGCAGAGACCCTGACGGGGTTCGCCAGGTCGCCGAACATCGAGAGCCCGAATAACCTGTCGAGCACGACGGACAGGTCGGGCTCATCCGGGCCCGGGGCGACTTTCGGCTGCCCGGGACCCTGGCCCATCGCGGCCGGGACCAGGGACGCGAGGAGGATCAAGGCCGGGAACAGGGCTCGTCGCATGGCGGGCGGCTCGCGTCGGGGACCCGGGGTGATGATCGGTCGGAGGTCATCTCGCACCCCTCGGTCTCACTCTAACACCCCGACGCCACGCTTCAAGGGAGCGGCCCCGTGTCCCGATTCCCGAGGCGACCCGGCTTGGACCCCGCCATCGGGATCGTGGGCCCGGATGGCGACTTTCGGCCGCCCGTAGCTTAGGCTATCCATCGCGGACGAGGCAGTCCCTTGAGATCCCCGTCGAGCCCGCACGACCCATGAAGCTGTCCCTGCGGATCACGCTGACGACCACGATCCTGATCCTGATCGTGCTGACCGTCGCCGCGCTGGGCTACACCGCCTACCGCAACGCGACTTACATGGTCGACGACCTTTCCACGCAGATCCTCGATCAGAATTCCAGCCTGATCGACGTCCAGATCAACGGGCTCCTCACGATCGCCAACCGTCGGGGCGTCCTCGATCGGAACCTCCTGCAGGACGGCCAGTTCGACGCCCACTCCTTCGCCAAGCTGGCCCGCTACTGGGTGGAGGTCCTGAAGTCCTATCCGCGGCTCTCCCGGATGTCGATCGGCCTGGAGGCGACGGGCGAGTGGTCGTTCGTCCGTCGGGTGCCCGGCGACCGGCTGGCCATCGGCGAACTCCGGCGCGACCCGGCGACCGGCTTGCTGGGGCTGAGCAACTACTGGCCGGAGGGCTACCCGGACCGCCGGTTCTCCTTCGAGGCCGATGCCGGCGGCCGGGACCCCCGATCACAGCCCTGGTACATCGAGGCCCGCTCCGCCCGCCGACAGGTCTGGTCGGAGGCGTACGTCTTCTCGGGCGTCGAGGGGTTCGACCACGTCCCGGGCGTCAGCTGCGTCACGCCGTTCTTCGCCGCCGACGGCGCCCTGGACGGCGTGCTGACCTCCAGCTTCGACGTGGCCGAGCTCTGCCGCTATCTGAAGGACCTGAAGGTCGGGCGGGGCGGCTTCGCCTTCGTCGTCGAGCAGCGGGACCGTCACCATCGCCGGGTGATCGCCCACCCGGACCCGTCGATCCTGATCCGGACGGCGTCCGGCGCCGGCCGCGACGACCTCCGCGAGCTGGTCCCGCCCGTCGAACTGGCCGACCGCCGGGTCCCGGCCTTCCTGGGCGAAGTCCCCCGCGACCTCGTCCCGGGCGAGGTGGAGGGGACGCGTCGGATCCGGTTCGTCCACGACGGGGTCGCCTACCTGGGCGCTTACCGCTGCCTCTCGTCGAAGGAGACCCCGGACTGGCTCGTCTGCATCATGATGCCCGAGGGCGACGTCCTGTCCCGGGTCGACCGGAGCAACCTGATGGCCTTCTCGGTCGGGCTGGGCATCCTGGCCTTCGCCACGATCGCCGGCCTGGTGATCTCGGCGCAGGTGGCCCGGCCGCTGGAGCGGCTCGCCGTCGAGGCCGAGGCGATCGGCCGGTTCGAGGTCGGGGCCAGCCCGGCGGCCCGCTCGATCATCGCCGAGGTCGACCGGCTGGCCCTGGCCGTGGAGGGGTCGAAGACCAACCTCCGATCGTTCGGCAAGTACGTGCCGACCGACTTGATCCGCCAGTTCGTGTCCACCGGCCGGGAGGCCGCGCTGGGCGGCGAGCGGCGGCGGATGACCGTCTCGTTCTGCGACCTCGCCGACTTCACCTCGGTGGCCGAGGCCCTGTCGCCGGAAGACCTGGTCCGGCATCTGGGCGAATATTTCGACTGCTCCAGCGCCGAGATCACGGCCACCCTCGGGACGGTGGACAAGTACATCGGCGATGCGATCATGGCCTTCTGGGGCGCCCCGGCGCCGTCGGCCGACCACGCGGCCGCCGCCTGCAAGGCCGCCCTCCGGAATCAGGCCGACCTGGCCCGGCTCCGCCCCCGATGGAGGCTCGAAGGCAAGCCCGAGCTCCGGGCCCGGATCGGGATCCAGACCGGCGAGATGATCGTGGGGAACATCGGCAGCGAGGCCCGGTTCAACTACACGGTCATGGGCGACCCGGTGAACGTCGCCAGCCGCCTCGAAGGGCTGGGCAAGTACTACGGCGCGGAGATCCTGATCGGCGAGCCCACCTACCTCGACGCCCGGCCCGCCGTGGTCGCCCGCCCGATCGACTGGGTCTCCGTCAAGGGGAAGACCGAGGGGCTCCGGATCTACGAGCTCTTATCCCTGAAGGGCGAGGACCGGCCGGAGTTCGCCGAGGTCGTCGCCCTGTCGGGCCGGGCGCTCGACCTCTACCGGGGCCGCGACTGGGCCGGCGCGATCCGCCACTGCGAGGAGGTCGTCCGGCTCCGGCCCGGCGACGGACCCGGCCGGGTCCTGATCGCCCGATGCCGGGCCTTCCTGGCCGATCCCCCCGCCGACGACTGGGACGGCGTCCATCGGATGGCCAGCAAGTGATCCATCGTTGGATCAACGATTGACAGAATCAAGCGATCGATACGAGTGAATACTCAATTCAATGACTCCCGGCCGATCGCGATCCCTGATGCCCCCGGATTCACTGGAGTGCTGCCTTGGACCTGTCGGCCTCACGGAACGCTTCATCGAGTTGACGAATCTCCCTGCGAAATTCGAGGATCTCGATCAGCTGCTTGTATTCCGCACGGGAGAGTTCGCCCCGATCCGCCTTCCCTTGCATGATGCTGAGCGGCGTCTCCGGATCCTCGTCGACCCAGCTATGGATGAGCAGCAGCCCGTTCTCGACCCTGTAATACAAGGTCAGCTGGGCCAGGGCCAGCCTGAGTGTGGTCTTGAGCGCGATATCCTCCAGATCGATCGAAACCGTCGAGGCCAGGGTCTTGTTGGCGTCGCGCAACCCTTTGGGAAAGATGTAGATCGGGATGCCATTGGGCAGCCCGGGGCCCTTCGTCGATTCCCTGACATGCTTCAGGAGGTCCTCGAGTGGGGTGTCTTCGGGGAAGTGCATCGCGATCGGCGCGTCGAGCGCGCCCAGGATGGCCTTGGTCCCCGGATGAGGGTCGGGCTGCAAGGTCAGGGCCGGCCACAAGCCGTCCGCCCCTGGGCCCTCGGACGGCCGGGGCGCGGGGGCGACCGTCCCCGCCCTGGTCTGGTCCGGACGCCCTGGATCGGCCTTCGGCCCGTCGCCGGGATCCTTCGACGCCTGATAGGCCAGGACCGCCGCGCCCGTGCTGAGCACCACCAGGACCGCGGCGGCCGTTTTCATCTTGTTCAGGAACATGGTCGTCAGACTCCCGGCCATCAGGGCGGCGACGGTCGTCGGGACCATCCCGGCCGACCGGACCGCCATCGTGGATCGGATCGTGAACACCATCAACGACGCCGGGACCGCCGCCACGGTTTCCCGGATGAGGGCGATCGCGGCCGCCCCGTCCGTCGGGGCCATCCCCCGCCGGGCGAGCCGGCCCTTGAGGATCTCCCGGGCCCGGGCGAGCCTCCCCTTGACCGTGCCGACCGGCCAGCCGAGTTGCCGCGCGGCTTCCTCGTGCGTCAGGCCCTCGATGTAGCAGAGCACGACCGGGGCCCGGTATTTCGCCGGGAGCCGGGCGAGTTCCTGGTCGATCACCGCGCCCAGCTCGCGCCGCGCCGGGTCGTCATCGGCGGCGGCCTCGGGGGGCGCGGCTGATCCTTCGAGGGACCGGCGGCGGGCGGCCGCCGACCGGGCCCGGAGGGCGACCCGGAAGGCGACCCCGTAGAGCCAGTGGCCGACCGGGTCGTGCTCGCCGAGTGCCCTGCCCTTCCTGGCCAGGACCAGGAACGTCGCCTGGAATACGTCCTCGACATCCCGGGGGTCGCCCAGGACGCGGCGGCAGACGCCCATGACCATCGGCCCGTGCCGCGCCACGATCGCCCCGAAGGCGTCCTCGTCGCCACGGTCGAGGTAACGATGCAGGAGTTGCCATTCGGTCATCCCGGCGAGGGTCCCCGCCCCGAAGAGGCGGTGGAGTTGCCGCGCGACCGCCCCGATCTGCCCGCCCCGCATGGGTCTTCATCTCCCGGGTCGCCGAGATCCACCCTCTCATCCCCTCCCGACGATCCGCGGATACAACTTTCCCGCTTATTCCCGGAAATCGCAGGTGGGGGCCGCGGTCGGGCGCCGGCCCCGTCGGGAGGCCCAGGCCGTGAAGCCCGCCAGCCCGACCAGCCCGGCCAGGCTGATCATCGCCCCGAATCGAAACGATCGGGGTCGATAGGTGTAGACCAGCCGGTGGCGGCCCGACGGCACGGCGGCGCCGCGCATCGCCCGATTGGCCCGGAGGATCGGCGCGGGCTCGCCGTCGATGGTCAGTTGCCACCCGGGAAAGAAGATGTCGGCCAGGATCACCAGCCCGGGCCGGGCGAGGTCGGCGTCGAGGACCACGCGGAGGGGATCCGCCCCGGGGTCGATGACCTTGACCGAATCGTCGTCACCGGCCTTCGGGCCCGGGAGGAAGCCGGCCAGGGCGCGCTCGCCCTGGTCATCGGCCTCGATCCAGGCGATCCGGCGGGGGTCATGGCGGGTCCGTTCCGCGTCGGTCCAGAGCGGGTCGTCGTCGAAGAGGATCTCCTCCATCGTCCCCTTCCGATCGGCCCGGGTGAGGCCCGCGATCGGCCGGCTGAACCGGGCCCCGTGGACGACCCAGGCCCGGGGGAAGGCGTTTTTGTTCCGGAGGATCTGGAAGTCTTCGTCCTCGATCCGGCGCCTCACCCTGGCCTCGTCGCCCCGGCCCCGGAGGGCGCCGGGCGGGGGATAGATCGGATCGGTCTGGAGCAGGAATGAGGCGATTCCCCGGTCGGCGTCGAGCCAGACCGGCCGGGCCGGCAGGATGAAATAGCGCGAGTTCCAGAGGTCGAAGCCCCGGCGGGGATAGACCACCACCTTGTCGCCCGGCCTCACCCCGAGGAACCGGGCCGCCTCGGACCGGACGGCCCTCCGGAACGGGGAGAAGAACCAGGCGTAATCATAGAGCTCGGTGACGCCCAGGGTGTAGGTGTATTCGACCCCGTGCAGGAGACCATATTTGGGCTGGAGCGTGTCGGATTCCCATCGGACGAAGTCGCGGATCCGGTCGTCGGAGGTGGACAGCATCCAGCGGGCGGGCTGCCAGATCGGCATCCGGTGGACCCGGTAAGGGCCGTCCGATGGGTCGGCCCGCTCGGCCTCGGCGATCTTCTCCAGGGCCGCGGAGGACGTCTCGAATTCGGACTGGGGGACGGTCCGGACGAGCGGGGCGTTGGCGACGGCGAGGTCGACGGCCAGCGCCAGGACGGCCAGCGGGCCGGCGAGTCCCGGCCGCCGCCGGGCCAGGGCGAGCAGCCCGCCCGCGGCCGACAGGGCCAATGCCCCCTGGATCAGGGCGGCCCGGAGTCCGCTCACGGCGCCGGCCGCGTCGAACGGGCCGAAGATGGTCTGGCGCGGCCGGGCCTCGAATCGGGCGAGGAGCCGGCCAGGGTCGGCGTCCAGGACGATCAGGACCCCGATCGACAGGAGGGCGCCGAGCCAGGCCGCCGCCGAGGGCCGACGCGATCGACCCCCGGCCCCCCGGTCCCACCCGAGGCCGGCGAGGCCCGCCACGGCCAGGGCGGTGAAGCTGAGCAGCTTGCTCGGGAACCGGAACGTGTGGAACCCGGGGACCAGGGCCGCCATCAGGCAATACGGGCTCCCGTCGCCGTCCCGGAGGTGGCCGTCGAGCCGGACCGCGTTGGTGTTCCGCTCGTCGTTCGGCCCGAGCGCCCGGGCCATGTCCGGATGGAGCCGGGCGATCAGGAGCGGGCTGGCGAACTCGCCGAAGCTCCCGATCAGGCTGACCGCCGCGATCCCGGTCAGCCACCCCCGCCAAGGGGGGCCGCCCCGAAAACCGGCGGCGCCGACCGCCAGGGCCAGCGTCAGGCCGCCGAGGTAGAGCGAGGGGACCCAGGATTTGTGGTTCAGTGCCGGGAGCCGGTCGTCCGACGCGAGCGGCAGGACCATGTCGGACCACTGCACCGGCCGGCCGAATTGGCGGCCGAACACGCCCGGCCAGGCCGCCTCGACCAGCCGGTAAGGCTCCAGGCTGAACGGGTAGATGTCGTGCGCCCCCTCGTCGGTCGCCCGGCCGCTGATCCGGGTGAACTCCAGGACCGGCAGGAGCTGCGCCGCCGACAACGCCCCGGCCAGCACCGCCGCCCCCGCCAGCCCCGCCAGCCCGGGGACCAGGGGCGAGGCCGATGGGCCCCGCCGGAGCCATCGGGCCACCATCGCCAGGCCGGCGATCCCCCAGACGCCCGCCACGGCGATCGGGAGCGTCGGGGCCCAGGGGAAGCTGGGCACCGGCCCCTCGTAGATCAGCGGGCGGAAACTCGGGACCTTGCCCGAGGCGAGCCATCGCCCGAACGCCCCCCAGGGCGGCTCCTTCGGCTCGGGGCGGAAGCCCGGGAGCACGTAGGCTAGCCCCAGGGTGATCGCCACCCAGGCCACGACCCCAGACGCCGCGATCAAGACCCCGGTTCGGGCCCGGATCCTCGGTCGGCCCCCGCGACCTGCCCACGCCATCCCGATCGCGTAACCCCCGGCGCAGAGTCCGGTCAGGTAGGCCGATTCGGGGTCGCCCCCGAGCACCTGCATCGCCAGGACCACCGCCAGCTCGGCCAGGGCCCCCGGCCGGCCCAGTCGGAGCCATCGGTCGACCGCCCGGAGGCCCCAGGGGGTCCACGCCGCTCCCACCAGGAAGATGATGTTGCAATACTGGAACAGGACCGGCCCGCCGAAGGCATACCCCAGCGCCGCGATCGTCGAGCCCGGTCGGCTCGTCCCCCACGACCGCATCAGGGCCATCATCCCGGCGAAGGCCAGGGCGGTGTGCGCCACCGCATAAAGCCGGGCCGCCAGGGGGTACGGCAGGGCCGCGTAGATCAGCTTGCCGGGGTAGAGCACGGCGGCCGTCGGGTTGCCGAGCAGGGGCATCCCCGCGTTCTCGCCCGCGTCCCAGAGCGGGACACGCCCGGCGGCCCATTCGGCCTGCACCTTGTGGTAGAGCGGATAATAGTAGTGCGCGGCGTCGCGGAAGCCGAACTGCTCGCCCTGGAAGAGCGCCGCGCGATAGCAGTAGAGGAGCAAGACCAGGCCGATCGCCGGGCCGATCCAGGCCGAGAGACGTCGCATCGCGGGGGGACCTCCGGCCGGGTCGGGAGGATGGGAGGATGACGGGATGGGACGGAGGCCCGCCCGATCGGCCGGGACCATCCTAACATCTCGCCGGGGCCCTCGCCCCCGGCAGGCCGATCAGGCCAGGGGCCGGGCGGCGTGGTCGCCCCGTCCCCGGAACGGGTCGAACTGGCGACGCTCGCGCTTCAGCGCCTCCAGGCCGAGGAGGCGGGGCCGGAGGCATTCCAGGACCTCGGCGAGCGACCAGACCTGGTAGTCATGGCCGTCGAAGCCGACATCCAGCGCCGCCCAGGCGTCGGCGAACCGGAGCGGGCAGGCCCCGGGGTCGCGCTGATAGAGGGCATGGACGTGGCCGTAGAGGTGGATGTTGGGCGACTCGACCGTCCCCCGATGCTGCCCGTCCCAGGTGATCATGGGGTAGTGGTTCAGGGTGATCGCCGCGCCGCCGTCGCGGATCCGGACCTGCTCGTGGGTCGAGGCGAACAGGTCGCGGATCGTCCGGTCGTCGTGGTTGCCCCAGACGAGGTGGACGTCGCGGCATCGGATCTGGTCGCGGAACCACCGGGCGTTCCGGCGGTAATCCGGGCCCCGTCCGAAGGTCCAGTCGCCCAGGCACCAGAGCGTGTCGTCGGGCCCGACCCGGGCGTTGATGTTGTCGGCTAGGGCCCGGTTCATCCGGCCGATCGACCCCTCGCCGATCCGGAGCGAGGACAGGTCGCCGCCCCGGGCCTCGATCTCCAGGAAGGCCGCCAGGTCATCCGGGACCATGAAGGCCACCCGTCGGCAATATTTGATGATGTTGCCGTGGAAGGCGTGGGGGTCGCTGCAATAATAGGTGGCCATGCTCGATCTCGTCGCCCCCGGCCCGATTGCCGGGGTGGGTCCATTCCCGCCCATTTCCGTCGGCCATCGATCTTAACAAGACCCCGGACCCGGCCGCCAGGCGGCCGGCGGCCGGATGGACGTCCGTTGCGGACCTCGCCGGGCGCGCTCGAATCGGCCTGGGCAGATCGCGGCGGATTTGCTAATGTCCGGCCCGCACGTCGCCGAGAGCCCCACCGATCGAGCCCGCATCGCGACCGGTCAAGCCCGTCAACCTCGCGAACCCAAGGATGGGGGATCGCCCATGAAGATGCCGATCGCCGCGGCGGCCGTCGCCGCCAGCCTGATGGTGCCCAGCGTCTCCTCGGCCCAGATCTTCCGCAGGCCGGCCCCGGCCCCGGCGCCCTATCCCTCGCCGGCCGACCCCGGCGTCCGGCGGGCGAGCCAGGCCCCCATCCGGGGGGGAGGGATGAAGGACCCGCTGCCCAACAACTCGGAGGTCCCGCCGCCGGTGATCCCCGAGGCCTCGACCCCGAAGGTCCCCCTGCCCGACGGGCCGCTCGAGCCGTACTTGCTCACCAAGCAGAACGGGCCGTTCATGGTCCTGGCCTACAACTTCCGCGGCCCCGATGCCCCCCGCCAGGCCCTGGCGCTGGCGATGGAGTTGCGGAGGGATCACAAGCTGCCGGCCTACATCCTCATGCCCAAGAAGTTCCCGGGCAAGAGCAACATCCGGGGCGTCCCGCCCCAGGCGCCGGCGTTCGCCACCAAGGATGACGTCGGCAGCCCCGAGAAGGACCGGACCTTCGACGAGGCGGCCGTCATGGTCGGCGACGAGAAGACGGTCAAGGACGCCTCCGACCTGCTCCACCGGGTCAAGAAGATCCACCCGGTCTGCATCGACGGCGTGCCCCAGATGTGGGTCCATCGCAAGGGCGAAGGGCTGAGCCGGGCCCTCCGGACCGCCAACCCGCTGGTCCCCGCCGAGGACCTGTTCCCCGTCAAATCCGACGTCATGATCGGCAAGATCAACGACGGCCCGCACAACATCCGCTATTGCCGGGGCCGGTATACGCTCCAGATCGCCGCGTTCACCGGCCGGTCGACCTTCGACCCCGACAACGACGCGCGGTTCAAGGGCCTGCTGGCCACCAAGAGCCCGCTGGCCCACGCCGCCGACGACGCCGAACGGCTGGCCGAGGCGCTCTCCAAGGATCCCGACATCCAGAAGACCGGCTATCAGCCCTACGTCTTCCACGATCGATTCTCCAGCCGGGTGACGATCGGGTCGTTCGACTCGCCCACCGACCCCGCCGCCCGGAAGCTCCACGACCGCCTGAGAGAGCTCGCCGTCCCCTTGAACAACCGGAAGGTCACGGACACCATGATCGTCCCGGCCACCGAGCTGATGGACCTGGCCCCGATCAAGCCGCAGATGACCCAGGTCCCGCCGGCGACCGCCCGGAACTGATCGGAATCGTCCCGGGCCGCCCGGCCGGCCCGAGATCCGTTCCCTCGGATCTCGGGTGATCCCGGGATACGCCGGGCATTCCGCACAGATCCCAGGACATGCCGCCATGCTCGACCGTGCCGACATCCCGCTCGTCCTCGGGACGAGGAACCGCAAGAAAGGCGTGGAACTGGCCCGGCTCGTCGCCCCGCCATGGGAACCCAACCCCCGGCTGGCCCGCCTGGAAATCCGGACCCTGGACGCCTACCCCGACCTCGCCGACGTGGTCGAGGACGCCGACACCTTCGCAGGGAACGCCCGCAAGAAGGCCGGGGAAGTCGCCCGATCGCTGGGCCTCTGGACCCTGGCCGATGACTCCGGCCTGGCCGTCGACGCCCTCGACGGCGCCCCCGGCGTTTATTCCGCCCGATACGCCGGCGAGCCGGCCGACGACGAGGCCAACAACCGCAAGCTCCTCGACGCGCTCGCCGAGGTCCCCGACGACCGCCGAGGTGCCGCGTTCCTCTGCCATCTCGCCCTGGCCGACCCTTCGGGAGCCGTCCGGATCGAGGCCCGGGGGGCCTGCCGGGGGCGGATCGTCCGCGGGCCCCGGGGGACGGGCGGTTTCGGCTACGACCCCCTGTTCCTGATCCCCGAGTATCACAAGACGTTCGGCGAGCTGGGCGCCCTCGCCAAGCACCAGCTCAGCCATCGGGCCCGAGCCTTCGCCCACCTCCGCCCCGCGCTCGACCGGCTGATCGCCACCGGCGCGCTGCCGTGAGCCGGGGGGAAACTTTCAGATCGAAAATTACAGATTTCAAATTTTAAGCATACGTAATTAAATCCATTTGCTTAAACATATTTTAAATATAGTATTTAGTTTATACATATTCTGAGCCGACCGCCCCCCGAATAGATCGAGGGGCGGTCGGCTTGTCGGTCGGGACGGACCTCGAATTGCGGGTCAGCGGAAGAGGCGGCCGAGCAACGGGTGGCGGCGGTCCGCGGTGTCGACCGGGACGGCGGGAGTTTGCGGGGTCGCCAGGACGCTCTGGGACGAGGCGAGGGCCGGCTCACCGCAGTGGACGACGTGGGGGACCTGGACGCAGACCTCGACCGGGACCTGGCGGGTCACCGTCCGGGGCGTGCAGACCATCTTGCATTCGGTCACCTTGCGGACCACGTTAACCCGCTCGCAAACCGTGGTTGTGCAGGGGACCTGCTTGCAGACCGTCTCGCAGACCTTCTTGATGCACTGGACGGCCTGCATCTCGCAAGTGGTTTCGGGGATGCAACGCGTCCGGGTCTCGGAGAACATCTCGCAGACCGTCTCGCAGACCTTCTTGACGCACGTCTCGGCGACCATCCGGCAGGTGGTCACCGGGAACTGACAGGTCCGGGTCTCGGGGACCAGCCGGCAGGTGGTCACCGGGATCTGCTTAACCACCTGCTCGGTGACGGTCCGGCAGATCGTCACCGGGACCCGCTTCACAGCCGTCTCGCGGACGATCCGGCAGACGGAGACCGGCACTTGCTTGATGGCCGTCTCGCGGACGGTCCGGCAGACGGTGTAGGGGACCTGCTTGAAGGCCTTATCGTGGACCATCCGGGTGACGGTATAGGCCTCCTGCCGACACATCGTCTTCGAGCACATCCGGGTGACGGCCACCGGGACCTGCCTCGTGCATGTCCTCGGCTGCATCGTGCAAACGGTGTACGGCACCGTCTTCATGCACGTCTCGGCGACCAACCGGCAGGTGGTGACCGGGATCTGCTTGACGCACTCGGAGGAGACCATCTCGCAATACGTCTCCGGGACCTGCTTCGTCATCGTCTCGCTGACCATCCGGCAGGTGGTGACCGGGACCTGCTTGACCTGCTCCTCCTGGACCATCCGGCAGGTGGTGACCGGGACCTGCTTGCAGACGGTGTAAGGCACCTGCCGGCAGACCGTCACCGGGACCGACTTCCGGACGGACTGGCGCTCGAAAACCGTCTCCGTGACGTTCTCGGTGATCGTCCGGGTGCAGGGGACCGTCTCGGAGACGTAGCTCCCCGGGCACTGGTAGACGCATCCGTCCTTGCAGATCGTCTTGCCCGGGACGAAAACCTGGCGGGTGACCATCTCGGTCACCTGGCGGCAGGTCGGCTTGCAGACCGTCCGGGGGACGCAGACCGTCTCGCAGACTTCCTTGTTAACCGTCTCGGTGACCGACTTGTAGCAGGTCTCCGACACGGTCCGGTAAGAAGTCGTCTGGACCGGCCGGCAGACCGTATACCGGCACTCCTTGATCACCGTCTCCTGGACCGGCCGGCAGACGTTGTAAGCGACGGTCTTCATCACCGTCCGGCGGACCGGCGTCCGGACGGTGTACCGGCATTCCTTCATCACGGTCTCGCGGACGGGCCGGCTCACCGTGTAGGCGACCTGCTTGTAGGCGCACTGGCGGACCGGGACCATCACGGTATACGACTCCGGCTGCATCACGGTGGACAGCACCGGGACGCTCACCGTGTACGGGACCGATCGATAGCAAGTCCGCTGCACCGGCCTGCTGACGGTGTAGCAGACGTTCTTGTAGGCCGTCTCGTACACCGGCCGGCAGACGGTGTAGGGGACGGTCTTGATCACCGTCTCTCGGACCGGGCGGCAGACGGTGTAGGAGACATCCTTGTAGGTTGACTCGCGGATCGGCCGGGCCACCGTGTAGACGCACGATTTGAACGAGGTCTCGCGGACCGGCCGGCTGACCGTGTACGACCGCGACTCCATGTGCGTCTCGCGGACCGGCCGGTTGACCGTGTACATCACGTCCTTGTAGACCGTCCGGGAGACGGGCCGCTGGACGGTGTATTGCTGCTCGCGCATCACCGTCCGGTAGCAGGGGCGTTGGATCGTATACGGCACGTCCCGGACGTGCTGCTCGGACACCGTCTTCATGGTGGTGATCGTCTTGGGCCGGAGGACCGTCTCGCAGACATCCCTTTCCACGGTCACCGGCTTCGATTCATAGATCGTCTCGCAGATCTGCCTCAGCACCGTCTGGCGCTGGAGGACAAACTGCGTGTGCCCGCCGCAATCCTGGGGCACGGGGCAGCAATTGTTCGAGGCACCGCCAGCATAGCTGGCCGCCTCCGCCGGGTGCGCGGCCGCCCATGTCCCCGCGAACAGGGTCACGAGCAGGACCGACAGAAGTTTACGCATCGTCAGACGCTCCACGACAACACTCCCGACCGACATCTTTGTCTTTCACGCGGACCCGGGCGGCAAGCTCCGCTCGCCCATCGGGACCGCCAACTCAAGATCAAACTTCGGCCGGTCGGACGCACCCACTTCAGGGTCTTTCTCCAGAACTCCCAAGATCCCAAAATCACCAAAAGGCAAAGTTTGCCTACAAGTTACGATTCCTACGCTCGCTACCGAAAACTCCACGGAATCGGCATACCGGTCCCGACCGATCAACTCCCTACTTCCACCCAGGTCGACCGGACCCCGAAACCTTGCCGGGGACGTTCAGGCGGTCGGGATTGCACTTTGTACCGGAAAAAACGAACCCAACGACCTCCGACCGGGGCTTCGGGAAGGTTCGGTTCGACGGGCCAGACGAAGCCAACCGTCCTTCGTGCCCGGTAGCCCGTACTCCCCGGGAAAAACGAACCCAACCACGAGATCGTTCCCGAGGGAGACCGTGGGATCGCGCAACCCCTGAGTCATCTTCACCGCGGCGCGGGGCGAATTATCAGCCTTTTCCGGAACCGGCGTGTGGGGACTACGACCGGCCGGGCCATGGGCTTAGAATGGGGTCAATGATCCCCGAACGCCCCCTCGGAGCCCTTGCGCCGTGGCGAACCAACAATCAAGCGTCGTCAAGGCCGTCTGCCCGCTGGACTGCCCCGACACCTGCGCGATGAGGGTGACGGTCGACGGCGGGGTGGCCGTCGACCTCCGGGGCGATCCCGAGCACCCGTTCACCCGCGGCTTCCTCTGCCAGAAGATGGCCCGGTACCTGGACCGGGTTTATAGCCCGTCGCGGCTGCTGCACCCGCTCCGACGGGTCGGGCCCAAGGGGTCGGGCCGGTTCGAGCGGGTCGGGTGGGACGAGGCCCTGGCGGAAGTCGCCGGGCGATTCGCCGCCATCGCCGGCTCCGTCGACGGCCCGGGGGCGATCCTGCCCTACAGCTACTACGGGACGATGGGGAAGCTCCAGGCGAGCAGCCTCGACCGACGGTTTTTCCACCGCCTCGGCGCGTCGATCCTCGACCGGACCATCTGCGCCTCGGCCGGGTCGGCCGGCTATGAGTACACCCTGGGCCGGGGCCGGCTGGGCGCCGACCCGATGGCGGTGCCGGGCTGCAAGCTGATCATCAACTGGGGCTCCAACACCGCCCACACCAACAGCCACCTCTGGAGCCTGATGATCCGGGCCCGGAAGCGTGGCGCGACCCTGATCGCGATCGACCCCTATCGGAGCCCCACCGCCGCCCGGTCCGACTGGCACATCCAGCCCCGACCCGGCACCGACGCCGCGCTGGCGCTGGGCCTGATGCACGTCCTCTGGCGCGACGGCCTGACCGACGACGATTTCATCGCCCGGGGGACCGTCGGGGCCGACCGGCTCCGGGCCCGGGCGATGGAGGAGTATCCCGTCGACCGGGTCGCCGCGATCACCGGGGTGGACGCCCCGACGATCGAGGAGCTGGCCCGGCGGTACGCGGCCGACCGGCCGTCGCTGATCCGGCTCAACTACGGCCTCCAGCGCCACCGGGGGGGCGGGATGGCCGTCCGGACCATCGCCTGCCTCCCCGCGCTCGTCGGGGCCTGGCGCGACCACGGCGGCGGGGCCCTGCTGACGACCAGCGGCGCCTACGATTTCGCGATGGATCGCCTGACCCGGCCCGACCTGGCCCCGCCGGGGACCCGGGTCGTCAACATGAACAATCTGGCCGAGGCCCTGGCCGGCGAGCTGCCCGGCCCGCCCGTCCGCGCCCTCTACGTCTACAATTGCAACCCCGCCGCCGTCTCCCCCGACCAGCGCCGGGTGGTCGAGGGCCTCCGACGCGACGACCTGTTCACCGTGGTCCACGAGCAGTTCCCGACCGACACCGTCGACTACGCCGACATCGTCCTGCCCGCCACGACCCAGCTCGAACACGCCGACATCCACGGCTCCTACGGCCATCACTTCGTGATGTACAACGCCCCGGCGATCGCCCCCCGGGGCGAGGCCCGGTCGAACAACGACGTCTTCCGCGCCCTGGCCGCCCGGCTCCAGTTCGAACCCGACCTGTTCCCGGACGATGAGACGTTGATCCGCGAGGCCCTCGACGGCGGCCCGGCCATGAAGGGGATCGACCTGGAACGGCTCCGGTCCGAGGGCTCGGCCCGGCTCGACATCCCCGATCGTTACGCCCCGTTCGCCGACGGCCGCTTCCCCACCCCCTCGGGGAAGTGCGAGCTGTCCTCCGACAAGATGGCGCTGGACGGCCTCGACCCCCTGCCCTGCTACATCCCGCCGTGGGAGGACCCGCAGACCCGCCCCGACCTGGCCCGGTCGTATCCGATCCAGCTCCTCAGCCCGCCCCGGCCGCAGTTCCTCAACTCGACCTTCGGCGACTCGCCGACGCACCGCGCCGCGGCCGGCGACCCGACCGTCGAGCTGTCCGGGGCCGACGCCGAGGCCCGGGGGCTGGTGGACGGCCGGTGGGCCGAGGTGTACAACGCCCGGGGTGCCTTCCGCGCCCGGGTCTCGCTCACCGGCTCCGTCCGGCCCGGCGTGGCGGTCGCCACCGGCCTCTACTGGAGCAAGCTCGTCCCCGGGGCCGGCAACGCCAACACGACGACCTCGACCGCCCTCTCCGACATGGGCGGGGGTGCCACCTTCTTCGACAACCTCGTCGAGGTCCGTCCGGTCGCCGGCCCGGATTGAGGGGATCGGCCGCCATCTCCCGTCGGCAGGAACCCGGCCGGGGGATGTCGATCGCTCCCGGTCGACGGTGGCGCGGGACCCGCGTGGGGCCTTGCCGCGCGGGGCGTTCCTGCTGCCGTGGCGGCCGGGCGACACCGCCCGTGGTCAAGGATGATGTTCGTTCACCTCCGCGTCTCGGGCGACTAGGATGGGGGGCGTGAATTGCCTCCGTCGCCGCCACGACCCGGGAGATCGACTAATGGTCGTCAAAGAGGGAGAGAAGAAAATCTCGCGATGGTCTCGGAAATTGCGAGAGAAGGGACTTCGGGAGATCCTGGTGGGGCGATACCGCCGCTACAAGCAAAGCTTCCAGATGGACAACTGGCCGATCGGCCGGCTCGTCGAGCTGGTCGGCAATCGCGTCAAGATGCACGGCCTCGTCTTCTCGGTCGACAATCCCCTGGTCGCGACGCGGCACAAGAGTACGCTTTATTTCGGCCTCTATGAGAAGGATGAGATCGAACTGGCCCGGCATCATCTCGATCCGGAACTGCCCACCATCGAGCTGGGTGGCTCGATCGGGGTCGTCGCCTGCGTGACCAACAAGCTGCTCCGGAGGCCGACCGACCACGTCGTCGTGGAGGCGAACCCGGTCCTCCTGCCGACCCTGGAGAAGAACCGGGACCTGAACGGTTGCCAGTTCACCATCAAGGCGGCCGCGTTGGGCTATGGTGCCGACGTCCTCTCATTCACCGTGACCGACCACTTCCTGTTCGGGAGGGCGGGGGCGGCCGAGGGACGGACCGTCTCCGTCCCGACGGTCAGCGTCGGCGAGCTGATCCGGTCCCACGGATTCGAATCCATCAACCTGATCTCGGACATCGAGGGGGCCGAGGTCGAGCTGGTCGAGAACGAGTCGGAGGTCCTCCGGGCCCGCGTCAAGCGGATCATCATGGAGGTCCACCCGGATCAGAGGGGGTCCGGCCCGATCGCCGGGATGCTCGCCGCGCTGGGCCGGATCGGCTTCGAAACCTCGGAGCGGTCGACCCCCACGGTGGTCGCCCTCATCAACAGGGGCCTCTGATGCGGACCCGCCCGGATCCGGCTCGCTCGCGGATCCTCCCCGGGAGATCCGGGGCCCTCGATGATCAAGGCGCGTCGATGCCGAGGACGACGCGGCGGTCCCCCGGCAAGTCGAGCCCAACCCAGAGGTAAGCTTCTGATGCCAGCCATGCCCCCGACCTCCGTCCCCGGTTACCAGCTCGACCGCAGCCATGAGGCGTTCGCCCGCGCCAACCGGGTGATCCCCGGCGGGGTGAACAGCCCGGCCCGGGCATTCGGGGCCGTCGGCGGCGAGCCCCCATTCATGGCCCGGGCCGAAGGCGCCTTCCTCCATGACATCGACGGCAACCAGTACATCGACTACATCGGGTCATGGGGCCCGATGATCCTGGGCCATGCCCGGGCGGAGGTCCGCCGGGCCGTGACCGAGGCGATGGCGCTGGGGACGAGCTTCGGGGCCCCGACCTTGCGGGAGGTCGAGATCGCCGAGGCGGTGGCGGCGGCGGTCCCCTCGATCGAGAAGGTCCGGTTCGTCTCGTCGGGGACCGAGGCGGCGATGTCGGCGGTCCGGGTGGCCCGGGGGGTGACGGGCCGGGACAAGATCGTCAAGATGGCCGGGCATTATCACGGTCACATCGACGCCCTACTGGTCCAGGCGGGGTCGGCGGCGACCACGCTGGGCATGCCCAACAGCCCGGGAGTGACCGCGGGCGCAACGGCCGACACGGTGATCTGCCCGTTCAATGATGCAGGGGCCGTCGCCGAGGTCTTCGAGCGGTATCCCGGGCAGGTGGCCGCCGTCCTCCTGGAGCCGGTCGCCGGGAACATGGGGCTGGTCCCCCCCCGGCCGGGCTACCTGGAATCCCTCCGCGACCTGACCGCCAGGCACGGGGCGATCCTGGTCTTCGACGAGGTGATGACCGGCTTCCGGCTGGCCCTGGGCGGGGCCCAGGAGCGGTTTGGGGTCACGCCCGACCTGACCGCGCTGGGCAAGATCATCGGCGGCGGGCTGCCGGCGGCGGCCTACGGGGCGTCGGCCCGGATCATGGACCACGTCTCGCCCGCCGGGCCGATCTACCAGGCCGGGACGCTCTCGGGCAACCCCCTGGCGATGGCCGCCGGGCTGACGACGCTCCGGATCCTCCGCGACGAGCCGCCGTATGAAAAGCTCGAAGCCCTCTCCGCCCGGCTCGCCGAGGGGCTCGACCGGGCGGCGACCGACGCGGGCGTCCCGCACGTCGTCCAGCGGGTCGGCAGCATGCTGACCCTGTTCTTCCAACCCGGCCCAGTCTGGGATTACGACGACGCGAGGCGGTCGGACACCGCCCTGTTCGGCCGGTTCTTCTGGGAGATGCTCGCCCGGGGCGTCTACCTGCCGTGCAGCCAGTTCGAGGCCGCCTTCGTGTCGTCGGCGCACACCGAGGCCGAGGTCGACCACACCGTCGAGGCCGCGGCCGAGGCGCTCCGGATCGCCAGGGGATGAACTTCGCATGGCCTGGGTCAAGAAGAAAACGCTGATCGCGACGGCCGCTGCGGTGGTCCTCCCGCTGGGGGCGCTGGTCTATCTGGCCTCGGTCCCGGGCCGGAGGTCGCCCGGGGTGATCCTCCTCCAGGTGGCGGTCGTGGTGGCCGGGCTGGTCGGGTTCGCCCTGATGCTGGCCCGACTCCTGGAGCAGATCAAGGCCGCGCGGGTCGGCCGATGGCTTAAGACGCCCGAGGGGCGGACCTGGCTGGACACGCTCCCCGCCGAGGAACGCGAGCGATTCGAGGGGCGCCTCGATGATTTCCGATGATCGGCCGGCGGCCCGCCCCGCGGCGGGTGCCCCTCCCGATTTTGGAGTTTCTGAGTGACCGCGCCGGGTGGCTGGGTGGCCGGGGTCTGCGGTAATCCGCAACCCCGGGACTTCGCCCGTGC
>JAABUK010000816.1_pt1 | contig 62832 bp, 89 predicted proteins | sample 5559141 | NCBI WGS metagenome assembly JAABUK01 (sample SAMN10711869, study PRJNA513367) | rock metagenome | isolation source: Antarctica rocks | place: Antarctica: Victoria Land, Pudding Butte nord | collected 2016-01-03
AGGTTACGCGACCGCGAACGCGAAAATTCGCGTTATACGCGTTATTCGCGGTGTACGCGAATCGAAATACTGCGTTGCTGAAATTGAGAGTGGTGTCAATCGAATCCTCTCGATGAGGAAAACCCAGGACCGTTCTCAGATTGCGAGCTGTAAAATCGCGCCCAGACGGCCACACAACGGCCGGATGTGCCCTAAATGATTGAAGTTCGACGGTTCGTCTTCATTTACTTACGTAAAAGATCATTATTCATTTTAAATAATAGCTAAAAATAATGTTTCGCGTTGTACGCGTGATTGAAGGCTTTGCCGGGCTTGCGATACGCGTGTTGCGAAAACGCGATCACGCGACTCCGCGCGTACCGCGGTACAACACTGAGTGAGACTAGTCCCTTTATCAATCTGATGAGTGACAGTCATATGAGGAAATGTTGAGCACCCATATATATATTTGCGTGACTGACATATATGCACAAGTGATGGCCTCATTACCAGCCTGCTGGAAGCAAGCGCTGTTGTTGTAGCTACCTGTGGTACCTGTAGGTACCTGTGGGCTGTTGGTAGTAAGGATTGCTTGAATATCCAATTGTATGGTCTGTTGACATCGCTACCCTGGTTTTGTACACATTAACGTTTGACTCAGCCTTCCTCCAGTGACAGGATTTCAACCTGTACCTTGCTCACCATGTGAGTCACTGCAACAGCTAGACTTGATGAATCTGATGCTACATCTGATTTTGACTATTGACAATTGTTGCAACCTACAAACATGCATGGTTGTTTTGTCTTCCCAACATCAGTCTGCAGCCTCAGGTTAGCTTGCTTGGAAGTGTGACGTCGACGGCGCAACGTCAAGTGTTCGAGTGTGAGGAGGTGCTCAAGAACCATGCCTGATTGGTTAGCATTGGCTTACTGAAGCACTCAATTTGGTGGCATGACGAGTCAAAAGGATGGCGAACTGAAGTCATTTCAGCATGGCGCTGACACCTACTGAAAACTCAAGCACTAACGGAAGCCTGGCGCTGCTGTCACAGGATATTCATACAAAAGTCAGACGACCTTTAGCAGTTTATAGACTGTCCCAGCAAAAAGGATCATCTTGCCAAAATCAAGCAGCAATTTTGAACACAAATTTGTTGCAACTTCAATATAACACCATGCTGCCAGATGACGACATGCCACATGCATGCAATATAGCACAGAATCACAGCTATGAAACAAAGCTCATGTCATATTCATGCCTCTTGCTGATGTGCTTCTGCATGTGTAGGACTCCTTGTCTCCACCCTTCCGGCTAGACATGAAAATGGAAGAATACACACTCTTTGACGCATTTGCAGGCACCCTGTCTGACGCTTTGAACTTCTTGATAAGAGCCTTCTCCTGCTCTGACATGGGCGCTGCACTCTCCTCATCATCAGCCAGACGTTTGCTTCCAGCACCACTGCTAGCCAGCCTTGACTGCACCTCAGCTGCCACAGCAGCTGCCAGATCAGCTGCTTGGCTTGCAGAGGTGATCTGGGACTTCTCCTTAGCAGCATTTTGAGCCAACAGTATTCTGTCAGCCTCTGACAGGCCGGTAGGCAACACCTTGGATGCTTTCTTGTCTTTCTTCTTGGCCTTGATGGCTGCTCTCTTGGCCAGCATGGCCTCTCGCAGCTGCTCTACTTCCTCTACTGTACCATTCAAGGGGAGCACATCTTCTGCTGCCCATGTCTGACCTACATGCTCCTCAACTGCCACAGGTACCTGCACAAATGTATAGCGTCCCTGATGGTTGTAGAACAATCATATGTGACGAACACATGCTGGTGGCTTGTCTGAAATTTTCACTGGACTTGAACGCATGATGGCCGGAAAAGCATGCCATACAATCTGTGTGCAGCCATGCACCCTGGTTGAAACAAACCACCGATTGCCTCTGCTGACTTGGACAACATAGTACACACAAAGTACAACATATACCTGCTTGATTGCACGCTCACTGACCACATCCCCAGTGTTCCTCAAGACCAAGAAGCGGAAGCGTCCATTTAGCTCCTGCCCCGTGATGGGGCACACAAACTGGGCATTGTTGCTTGGCTGAAAATTGCCCTGTGTGGTCACATGTGACGCCTCCACAGCATTTTCATTTTTGGTCAACCTGTATGGGCATGCAGAAGAGGCATTACAGGTCATGGAAAGGCTTTGGCAACAATACGTGCAAGCAGCATGATGCAGCCTCAGACGCCTGAATTGCTGCAACGTTCACAAAAACGCAAGTCATGAGGAGCCATACACAGATGTCACAGGACACTAAACTCTTTTTGCAAGCAGTCTGATCGATGCAAAAGAAGATGGATGCAGACACTACTCATGCATATGTAGAGTGGCCAAGCACCTGAGATCGATGAGATGCTTCAGGCTTGATATGTATGACAAAGAGCCCGGTAACGATTTGCTAACAAGCGCCTGCACCATAGCATCCTTGTTGTACAAGTTGCCAAGTTCATCAGCTACACAAGGTGGGTTCAAGGGCTCTCCGGATAGGTTGCATCGTGTCCATTTGGCCAATTTGGCTTCCACAGGGTTGACCTGCAGCATGCAAAGCAGCAAATGACTGGAGGAGATGAGCGGACTCAATGCCAGAGGGCTGAGGCTTGACTGCAATGCGGTATGCAAGCACTTCTGTCACCCTGTGGTGCAGAAAGAACAAGTTGATGCTGTCAACCAACACGGGGTACAAGAGGTTTGACAGCTGTAAAAAGGCTTCTCAATCACCTTGGCTGCTTTCTTGGTGGCATACATTTCCAAAAAACTGCTTCGAGACTCAGCTCCTGTTGAGCCGCCATCTCCTCCTCCACCCCTCAGCCTTTGATGCAAAGCAATGAAGTCTCCAGGTCTGACACCTGCTGAAGCTAGCTGGACTTGTTGTGGCCAGTTCCGACCTTGAAACTCGTAACTCTGCAGCCAGGGTTGAAACGAATGGCGTGATGCGCACTCAGAAATCAACATGTAGTTTTCGGAGGGTCCTGGGCGGAACTGAACAACATCCTAGACAAACACCTACCACTTGACCCGAACTCTCTGCTGTTTCGCCCGACCCTAGCCTGTCCGTGAGAGCCTGAAACGTTTCATGAGGACCAGCTTGTACTGCTACAGTACCTCCTGAGCCTCCACATCTCAAAAACAGCTGCATACTGCAGTCGCAACTACCGATCTGTTATTGCTTTGTGTTTGATCCAGCACAACGTCTGTCCTGAAACACTGTGCGAGCAGCTTACGTCTTATGCCACAAGTTCACCACGTGGTGGTCTGCGGAGGTCGTTGAGCTCAAGAACATAAAACGAGTGCAGGTCATCTGCTTTTGCAAGCCACTGCAAATGCCCCCACGCATTACGTAACAGCGGTTTCCAGAATCCAGGAGGCGTTTTGCATGTTTAGTGCCTGCAGTGCGCACTGCCCACGCATGACATACACGCATGATCACGCAGCAACCAGCTGCACTAAATCTTTGGCACAATTCAGCTCATGCTCACTAATGTCACTTGCACGGTGAGCTGGGGTGCCTGATTTAGTCATCTGGTCATCTACAGATATCTCTGCGCTGTTTTTGCATGCGCATCACAAGTTGGAATGTAGATGCTAGTACATATGTATGCTATAAGCACGCTCGCACACTGAAGGCCAGTGCTTGCTCTGTGTTTGGGTCCAACAATTCAGAAAATGTTGGATTGAACTGTACATGATGCGAGCGTTACATTTCTGCATGCAGGGTAACCGGCACTGTTTGACCGGTGTGTGTCAAACCGTTGAGAGGCAATGGCGATGCTCGCGTCTGTATACGCTCTTCCCGTGGCTGGGCAAATGGGACTGGTTGCGGGGAAGGCGATTTGCTTTCTTCCGTCTTTTTCATCGGCTGATCTCTAGCACGACACCAGCAAGACGAGCTCGGGTCAGCAACGCATCAGCATAGGAGTTTGCAGTGAATCTGCATCATCTGTTAAAGCAGCTCGACGGAGTTGTGCTTGGTGCGGAGTGGACCAGTTGATCACATGAGGCTTAGAGCTAAGGCAGGGGCATTTATTGTCAGCACATGCCTTTTCATCAATTTATCAGCGGGCGAAAGGACCGACGCTTTTATCGGGTACAACGAAAATCTGAAATTAGACTCAGTCAAAGCCAACTGCAAGAATAAAGAGGACCAATGTGCAGCGTGGCAAAAAGATGGCCAGTGCCTTGCAAATCCTTACTATATGCGGTCAAACTGTGCCCAAGCGTGCTCAATTCCATCTTGCGTTGGGTATAAGAAGCAATCACTTCCTTGGAAGGGCTATGCCACTGAGTATCACACAAAGCAATATGCCACCAGGTGAGCCCACCTCAGCTGCTATGATAACCCCTGCTGGTGGCAAAGCAGGATGGACTCTGGAACCTTGCAGTAAGACAAACAATCTGACTGGACTCAGGTGCTGCAGATCACAAGAGCATGCAATGCCAGTCAAAAGCACATTCAGAAGCTTGACTCGCAAGATATGAACACTCCTCTGCACAAGAAATGCTGCTGCGCATGCACCCCACTTCATCTTGTAAGTTTTTTCAGGTTGCCTGGGGTGCAAGGGCTAGGGGCTGACCGGCACTTCAAGCGTGATGCCTCAATGGGGGGCATCATTCCAGGCCATAACATGCGAGGGGACCCCTGGCTGACCCCTGAGCACCCTGGGGGTTGGCACCTACCTTGGGGCTGAGGATACAGAAACAGACGAGCAAGTTGCTGCAGCTGTTATCACCAGTGTGCAACAGTAAGTCAGGCAAAAATGACTGTGTCACACCGGCTCTGCATCAACATGCAATGCTGGCCAGACAACAGCCATCACAAATGTTTGCTGTGTCAATGAAGTTGCAAGATTTTAAGTGGGTGCTTGGTTTTGCAGCCTTAGCTGATCTAAACCAGAGTATGTGCTGACGTGCATAGAGCATGCTGCTTTTTGCCAACATAGTCCCTCGTTGACGAACCATCTATGCTTGACATGTCTTGGCACCAGCACCAATGAGTAATGTTCATGACAACCTGTCAATATGGCTCTCATTGGGAAGCAAGCCAGCAGCAGCAACCAACAGTATGATTACACTTGCACAGTTTGTCGACTATCCCCAAATAGCATATCTCGGCATACACTCAGCACGCAAAGAAGCACAGGCAAAAAGTCTTCCACATGGCAACCCAAATTGCACCACAATGGTCTGTAACATGAAGGCTGAAAGGTCATGTTATGGAGTCACTCCCCACAGGGGCTGGAATGTCATTGACACTGCGAGCAACTACCGTGGAGGTCATGGGGAGAGGGCAATTGGATATGCCCTGACAGCTCTGCATGAGCAGCTGGGACTCACCCGTGAAATGCTGTTCATCTCTACCAAGGCTGGCTTCCTGCAAGATGAAGTGAAGAACCAGGTCAAGCATTGCTGGCACTTCTGCCTAACAAGCAATGCACTCATGAAACCCACTTCTTCGTCTTCATGGGTGTCTTCTAGCTGCAGCATGCACGGCTTCAGTGCATAGTATGGGCGGTGCACAATATCTCATGTCTGTGCAGCTTGTATGCGCCAACAGCATTTCACAGCTGCTTGTACATGTAATGACTGATATTCCTGCAGACTCAATGCCAACAAGCAAACCCAAACGCATTCACGCATGGTATGACTGATTGGCCTGCCAAAGCCTTGCTGTTCAGCTCAAAGGCATAGCATCTGAGGTGTGACAAATTCTCATGGCTGCTTGCAGCTGCTGAAGAGCAGGGACATTGCAGAGGGCGACGTGATAGGGGGCAGCAGCTGTCTACATCCAGCCTGCCTGCAGGCCTCCCTTATGCAGAGTCTCCAGAGCCTCAGAGTCAACACAGTAGGTGCTTACACTCTCCATAGCAGTACCAGCTGAGCTGTTTGTGTTTCAACTATATAGCTGCGTATTATTGTACTTTACTATAAAAACAATGTATATCACCATCACCATCAACATCTAGCTTCTAACATTTATTAGATGTGAGTGCCCTTAAGTTCAACCTTGTTCCGGGGACTCCGCCATGCACAACTCTAAGCCCGATCGCTTCGCACGGTCGCATGCTCATCATTATTACTTTTATCAACACCATCCCCACCACTTTCATCACCATCAATGTTGCTTGCAGTGAGCACAGACTACCCCCTCCTAAGCATGGTATGCTGAAAGGTTTCATATCTTGCTCCTCTTCTGCCTTCAGGTAGATCTGCTGTATCTGCACAACCCAGCAGAGATGCAGCTGGGACCTCTTGGCAGCCAAGCCTTCATGCAGCGCCTGGCTGAGGCCTTCACATGGGCAGAAGGGGCACGCAAGAAAGGGCTGATCCAGGCATATGGCCTAGCCAGCTGGGACTGTTTCAGGAAGGCCCCAGGGAGTGCAGGCTACCTTTCTCTGCTCAGCATTGTGCAGCTAGCACAGCAGGTTGGCGGTGTTGATCATGGCTTTAGGTGCTCGCTTTCAGTGATACATGAGCATGCGCAGACTGCACAATGCAGCAGCAAGCACTTGTGTTCTCATCCTCACTTGTGTCTCTGCTTGCGATTGCATGGCGCCCTCACAAGTACCATATCACAATCAGGAATAACCAAGGGTTTGATACTGGCGACAAGACACCCTGCATGCACAAAACAAAACGGCTACGCCTGCCAAGGGAGTTGTACCTCACACAACCCCCCCCCCCCCCTGTTACAACCCTGCACTACAGAATGCAGCCAAGCAGGGGGCGCTGTGCTTCTGAGGGCGATAGTGCATATCTACTCAGGCATCAGACAAGAACCTAGAGGGGCCCCTGTTGCTGCTCAGACTGACTGCATGTGTGTCAGCCAGAATAGCGCAATGCATGCAGAAGTGTAAAGACATGGGGCTTGTCAGGCAGATATGTACATTGCTTGTCATGCACAGCTGTGCCTGCACTGTTCTGCAGCTGTCGTTGACACAACTTGGGCCAGAGTGTGCTCATCTTCCATCTGCATAACTCATTTCAGGTCTTGTTCTGTCTGTAGGTACGTGCAGCTGCCCATCAATGTGGCCATGCCTGAGGCTTGGCAAGACAACTGGCAGCCCGTGCCAATTGCAATGCCGCTGCCTGACGCCGAAGTAGTCACAGGTTGGTGGCTCACGCCTCTGTGCAACTCTGGTTTAGCCCATCTCCTGCTGATGCTGTCGCCTGTGCCGAGACAATGTGTCCCTGTTGGTCGCTGCGTGCTGCGCTCAGAGCGACCCTGGCTGTGACTGTGACGCGTCCTGCAGTTGCACAAATACAAGCCTGTTGGGCAGCTGACAGTGAACCGCCAACTTGCTGTCTGACTTGTTTTAATTGGGTGCATGGTGTTACTGGCATAGTGCAGCATTCTGGGTTGATGCAGAGTCTATGGGAAGTCTGGTAGAAGCAGCAGGCAAGCTGCAGGTTGGGATCTTTGCTTCAGGGCCTCTGCAAGAAGCTGCCCTGCTGCAAAACGCTGCCCTGCAGGTGAGCATATCATCAAATAGCAAACTTATACCCTATGCCAAACTTAGTTGCGGAGGCGAGCATGTCGTTCGTCACACCCTAATCTGTTGTGCTGTGCTGTGAATTGCATACCAGCTGCATGCTGTCCACGTGTCAGTGGCGAAAGATCTGCAGGAGAGACCACTCTCTTGCATGTATACAGCACCTACTGCATTGCGTTATCGAGTGATGGATGCAGTGGATGCAGAACCAGCTTGACTGATCACATTGCCACCTGAGTCCAGGAAGTGAGGTATAGCAAACAAGCATGCTTTGAGACAAGTACACAACAGCTTTCATGGCTGTGTCTGTTGCAGAGCAAGCTAGATGTCATACCAGAGCTGAGCAACGTAAAAGGCACAGGACCAAAGCTGATACAGATTGCAAGGAGCACACCTGGCATCGTAGCGACTTTGGTTGGTCACAAGTCTAAGACGCATGTCTTGGCCAATGTTGCTCTTTCCAATATTCAGCCGCTTACGCTGCAGCAATTCAATTTGGTCATGGCCGCGCTGGCCTCCTGAGGGCACATGTCTCCGCAGATTGCCCTTGCCTTGTTGACTTTGCATGCTTTGCTCTATGTTTTGCAAGCACAATGGTGAAATTGCGCTATTTACAATTGGTCTGCAGTGGTGTGGGCAGCATTGCCCAGATCTGGTCTAGACATGGTATGTACGTCTAGACATGGTACGTGTGACATCATAGCAAGCAATAATTGGTCGCAGCAGCTAGTCCTGGTAATGGATTCAAGGACTACACTGGCACAACATTGGGCGCATTTCACAGCTTGCCTTTGGTGAATTTGCAACAGTACGATACATCGTGCTTGGGGTGTGCCTTTGGCAGCTGATGTAGTCTTTCGAAAGTCGACATGCTGATGTAGCCAGGTGCCACATTGCTCATCTAACATCAGTCAATCGATTGTTACACGTTGATAATACAGGTACATATATGGGTGCATATATAATTGCGGATCCCAGCTAGACCTAGAGGCACGTTGTCCCAAACCACATGCTCATCACAAGTGCTTGTGCTATATATTCCAATGAGACACTCTACTGGTACATCATTCGTAAAGATAGCCATGGCCTTCAACCCAAAGAAGCAACTCACAAACATACTACTGGGATCCCGGAAAGTTATGTGCAGCCGTATGACTGTGTTGAACCCAGCCACATATGTGACTAAGATTCATCTACGTGGTGTGCACCAAGTCGACACCAGAGTGAGATTTAAGGCCCTTTGGCTGATACTTGATACTGCACAAAACATGTAAAACAGATTATCAAGCTGTACATAGTATTGCGGCACTGAATCCAATCTATCATGGGAATAACAATGCGTTGATCATCACATACCAATCTGCTGTCTGGGCCCTACACAACCTGGAGCAGAAAACAATCGAGATAGAAATGAAGCAGTCAGGCATTGCTTCACACAGCAACTCTTGCTGGATAACATACTTATATTGATGAGCTAAGTTTGATGCTCAGTCGAAGTCATAACGCCTTCCCATTCCCAGCAAACTTGCTCCAGTCCCCAAAATGGAGAAGTCTTGAAATTGCACACAAGAAACAAAAAGCAACGAGCTCTACACTTGAGTTTGCTGATGCCCCTGAACGGCAGATCAATTGTCACAACCTCTGCCCTGCAGGAAAGTCAAGTCAGCGATAAAGGAAAAAAGAGTTTGCACCAGCGCAACCCATAGTCATTGCCTCTGTCCTTGGCTTGATGTTGTGGAGAGTGAACAGATCCCATCCATAAACAGGCAGACTGAGGCCCCAGAGATTGCCTCTCAGGCAGCATTCCCCTGTTGGACCAGAGGCTTTTGTTTGTACTGTCGCGTAGCATCTATGTTGGCATGAAGCTTCATGAGGCCCTTGCTGCCTGTTCAGCGCTCTGCTCCCATTGTCTCAGGTTGGCAGTGACGCCGTCCAGCATTGGCTGTGCATCTGGGAAGAGATCCACCATGGCCTTGAACATAGGGGTGCCCACAATGTTGAAGAACCCAATCTGAGACCTGGTCATGCCACCTGTACAGTACACAGTGCAACATCACCTACTGCTCAGCAAGGCCCTCCAGCATGGGTAATGTCTGTTTGATCACTGCAACTGGGAGGCCATTGACATGGGAGGAGAAGGCTTCACACGTTCGGTGGACTTGCGCAAACGCCTTAACATCGAACAGCACCACGGACAGAATGTCCAGTCAGGTGTCTCAAGACTGGGATGCTGAGACTAACAACCATGCACATCTGTGCATATGTATAGTCCATGTATTTGCCTCAAAGCTGTAGGCACTGTGTGCTCTTGGCAGTGCAGTGTACCTTGGAGGGTGCGGTCCATGAGGGGACTGACTGTCAGGCAACACTCCTTCTCCCTGTCTCCCTGCACAATCACTGATGATCATCACCAACATGCACCAGCACCAATACACATAATCAGCAAGCACCATCACCAACATCAGTACCCAAACATACGCTGTACACTTCACAAATTCACGACCAAAGTTTGAGAATTAGAATAGTTTTGTGCCAATGAAATCAAGGCGCACAAGGAATGATCACAAGGAGAAGGAAGAGTGTTGGTATAGTGGACCCCAATGCTAAAAGAAGCTGTTGCTTGTTTGCATCCAGGATGCCATGGCTGGCGTCGCTGTTGGCAGCACACCACACTAAGTCAAGAAAGAAAAGAAAAGAAAAGACTACGCCTTTTGACGTCAATTTAATGAGAAGCCAAGTTTTATTCCGGGCTGCCCAGGACACTGAGTCAACTGGTTGATCAATGGCATCTGGAGGGCAGGTAGATTAGAGTAGAGAATGACGCCAAAGAAGAAGCAAAACAAAGCTTGGAAAGCTCAATGTGCAAGGTGACAAAGGTCAAGGTGATGGCATGCGCTTCACCACAGCAGATACCGGTATCTGCAAGGACAGAAAAGCCTCAAGCAAGATCACTTCCATAGCCATCAGGACCGTCTCTTCCTTAGGGCTGAGGTGGTCACATCAGTTCCCAGTATGAGGTGATGCTTAGCAAGCTAGCATGACAAGGACAAGGACAACAATGACAAAGAGCTGTTGTGTGAGTCTGACATAAAGCAAGACCTGAAGCAGACCCATGCCTAGTTTGAAGCATGCACACACCTGGCGGAAGAACTCTTCTTCCAACTGCAAGGCCCAGCGCTTGTGGGTGTGAAGACTGGCGGCCAAGTGGCCAATGTCTGCACACTTCAGCACCATCTGCACACACCACAAATGGAGGAGCAGTCTTGACCTGCGTCAGAGCTAGTTATGCAATTCATACCACCACAACTGATTTCCATTAACATGGGTGTTGCGAGGCCATCATGCCATCTTTGTTGTTCTTGAGCACACAGGGATAGGAAGTCGATTCTGACTTGTGTCTGTAATGCTGACTTGCGTCTAAAGCAAAACATTGGCTGGCGGTGTTAACAGAGGAGTCGGCTAGCACACCTGTGGAGCCTTTTGTCTCTTTAGGGCCTGCATGCTTGCTTCTGGTAAATGACATGAGCAGGTTTGTGTGTCATTCTGTTTCTGGCCGCTCAGTATGTGACCAGACGCTTGAGGGAGAACAGTCAAAGAGCAGGTTGAGTTGTTCAGCTTGACCACAGATCAAGGTACAGCTGTCAGCATAGCTTGTGGCAGTCAGCAGTCAGCCGAGCCAAGCAGCAAGTACAAGCTCACAATGCCATCATGGTGTCACCTGATGCACCAGCGTCTTGTCCTCAGACTTGATGCTCTCCCAGTCCTGAACAGGGCTTGCAGACGCGCTCTGCAGTGAAGACTCTGCAGCACTGCTGGGTGGTGTCCTCTTGAAGGCGGCCTGCATATTCACGTTGCAACCCTAAAAAAACCGATCATAACAATCACAGGTGTGCTACCAGTTCTTGCTAGGTACATCCAACACTGGTGTCCTGAAAGCTATGAGGCTTGTCAGCGTCTGCTGAACATGAGGTCATGCCAACTGCTGCACTTGGCAAATGAGACAAGGAAACCCTGATGCTGATTCTGTCTATGACAAAGTGCTGTTGAGGCTCTTGTTGCCTTTCAATCTGCTCACGCAGGGATTGGTGTGATGCCCAAAAGCTCTGCACAAGCAATGTAGAACGTAGTGTGTGCAGCTGACCATACAGTGTCATGATGACAAACAGCAGTTTGCCAGCATGTGAGTCACAACCAGAGAGTGCAGTATCATTGGGGTTTGCACCTGATGCGACAGCGTCTTTTTGCATGTCACATACATGCAACACAAAGCAGGCTGGTTGTATGTGCACCTGGAATCTTGACACGATGTCAAAGTGCTTCTTCATGTCTGTGCCCAGCACCATGTTGATGCATGTGGACCGCAACACCAGCATGTCCTCAGACCTCACCCATGTCAACTGTGCATGCACAAAGCATGTGTTGGAATAGACGCTGCTACAGTCTACACACCAAACGAAAGCTTCATAGCATATATGCTTTTGAACGTGCATATGTACAGCATACATGAGAGTATAGACTGCCAAAGAGCTGTAGCATAACAATTTCTGCTAAAATTCATAGACTGGGCAGTAAAACTTGCTTCAGTAAGGCTTCGTGAATGCACATTTGTCAGCGCAATGACCTGCACTGAGTCAGTTGCTGATCAGCATGCAGAAAAGTCAGTGGCTGCAAAGCGTAGGCGCAGCATGGACTGGCACACTGCATGAGAGAATGTGAACATGCAATCGTGGGCTACTGGACCACAGTGGCTATGGGTACAGCAGAGTGTGCCAAGAAAACTTATAGGCTTGAGCCTGTAGCAGCACACAAGCTTCTGAAGCCCCTCAGTCAGCCCAATGCTATGTGATGCTTGCAGGATGATGTAGGAGCTTACCGGCATGAAGGCCAACTCTGGGTCAAAGATGAGTCTGACAGCAGCAGCCAAGTGGTGATTCTCCAGAGGTGATTGGTCATTGTAGGTGATGGACAGAGGGTGAGCAGTCTTGATCAGGAAGTCGTTGTTCACACCACCATGCTCGAAGTCATGTACTGCTGCTGACCAGTAGGCTGACATCAGCTGTATCTTGCCTAGGGCTTTACTCTGCATTATGCCGCCATGGCACAGCAGCATGTGAGTCATCTGTACCACTGACGCCACATGTATGCTGCAGACATCACACACCATACGTAAGCTTTTGCACATGGCTCATGGCTCACAACCTCTGTACAATCAGAGCTTTGCTGCAACGTCGTCAAAGCCTTGGTTGACAGGCACAGCATAACTCTAGTAGAGCTTTGTGACTGGCTGTGAGGGCCGACTTTCAGGAGAGCTGTGTGTAGATGTTGATGGGTGCTGAAAGTGTGGTAGAAACAACACAAGCAAAGCCAGCAGCGACAACATTGCATATGCTGCTGATTAGGATCGATGTCACTGACAGTGGCACCCCATTTGTCTCTGTAACATAGCGAGTACTGGTTGGGAGTGAGCTGTCTTCTGTAACTTTGATCGGCATATCAAGCTGCCATGCTGCATGCAGTGCTGACTGTTCTGCTTTGCATGTCATGCCTGCATTCTTGTGATGCTGCAGACAGGACTTGCTCTGCAAAGGAGCATGCAAACAGAAAACCATGCAGCAAAGCCCTATATGAGCTGAGGCAAGACCCAACTGGCGTTGATGCCTCACGATGTTGCGGTGTGCATGCAACTCGTGGTATATTTGGCAGTGTCAACACACAATATGCAAAGCTGTGAGTCAGCAACAGACCTGTTGTGGTAGGGGTTCTGCATTTGGTAACCACTCTCTATCCTCTGCAGAAACCGCCAGAGCTTGGCTGATTCCAATCCAAAATGCAAGATGCAGCCCGAGACCTTGTAGAAATGGAATGTCAGCAGAGCCAGGGTATGGCCTGGGGTGGCCTCAGCAAACTTGAAGATGTCAAACTGCCAGTTGTTCTCTGCATCCTGTAGCGCAGCCAGCAAACTGCATATTATGCTTTTACCTCCGCCTACATGCTAGGCGTGTAGCGAGGCGACACTATGACCAAGGTTGGCAGCTGTTTTTGATACATTGTAATGCTGTAATGCAATGTAGTGCTCATCCCGCTGTGAACACGAGTGTGCACCTTATTTTATGGATTGCTGCAGAACAGCACGTCTGGTCAAGACATTTGCAAAAGGTAGGCAGACATTGCTGTCAAGGTGTCAACATGGCAAGCGCTTTGGGCGCTATTGACCAGAGTCCTTTGCAGGAAGACACATCTCACACATCTTGCAGTGTGCTGCAGCAACAACACAACAGTGCCATACAGCACAAGCCCACTACACAACAGCCTGCTAACAGTATGCGCGGTCACACTGGCATCACTCAAAAGTCATGCAATAACACCATACAATGGGCAAACACCATGAGAGCCTGGTGCAGCAGCATCAACATGGAAGAAGTGCAGTGAGAGCCAGGCATTACCAGAAGCATCTTTTCAGTGCTGGTGGTGAGAGCTGGTGGCACAAAGCTGCCGTTCTGCTCTGTTGCAAACACATTGTCCATCCAGTAAGGGCGTGCAGTGCCTGATGGAAGAGATGAGGTGGATTTGGTCAGGCTGGCAGACATGGAGCCCTGCCTGTCAGGCAGCAGGGCACTGCCTCTTGCACTGCCCTACACATTCAAGTCAGGCTGAGACAGCTGGCGGCCCAACACACTCATGTGCCAGCTGGCAAAAGTTGCACATCAACTGCAGGCCCTTTACTGTGCCGCATGCAGACCCTTGATTTGACAGTAGGCTTGGCATTACTGACATGTTGACATTGCTGCTGACAGAACGGTGCTGTCACAGAGGGGAAGCATGAGCTGCTTCATAGCAGCAAGGGCTGTGCAGCTGCCACATGCAGGTTGCCTCAAAATGCTCTGCAAAAGCTTTGATGGTATCCATTCTATGTGTCTCCTGCCAGAGTTGATGCCGGATTGCGCATGACAACAAGTCTGCATGACAGCACCTTGATCTTGCTGACAGACGCTGTGCTGACATGCACAGATGCAGAAGTTGCTTGACGAAGGAGCCTGTTGCTAGCACACACACCTAACAGTTCACCATGCACAGAACATGGGTGCCGACTGATAGGAGGCTACTGGTGAGGGCAAGAAGTTGTGGGGGTGAGTTGGAAAGAGTGCAATGACTTACCTGCAGCAGCTGCAACATGGACTGGCCGACCTCGTTGTCTATGCTGCGAGCTTGCAGCAGCTGGTCCTCCAGCCCTACAGGTTGCCTCAGATTGGTATCAGACTCGCTCAAAATGTTGAACAGGTCCAAGGCCATCTCCACAGGGGGCACTTTCCCCTGCAGGTGACCACATCATGTAATTATTGCACATGACTCGAGACTTGTGACCCGAAGTGCTCTTGCGCCATTCAGATTTTGGGATGAGACACACGACTGCCCAGCTGCTTGCTAGCAACCTGCCGCTATGTGAGTGCACATGCCAGGTCAAGGCCGCACCCCAATGACATCTTGCAGGAAGGTGAGGGTCTTGTCGATGGGGGTGTCAGAGTCAAAGCCGTGCTTGCGGTGCTGGAACTTGTCATGCAGGATGACTTCCAGGCGCTGCGTCAGGCTCTGCGCCTCTTCTTGCAGCCTCAGCTGCTGCTCATGCAGAGCAAAGGAGTCCTGCTCCAATTCCTGATTCTGCCTGCATTTTGTGGGAGAATAATAATAATAATATGAATAATCATAATAACAGTAATAATGATAATAATAATCACGACGCTTTCCAGCTCATGATGAGCTAGGTAGGTGCGGGAGAATATGACCTGGCAAGTGCAGTACAGTGATGAGCTTCAAAAGGTATGCTTGCTATTGTGGCATCAATTACTTCAGATTGAGGGTGCTTAAGTCCGGCCCAGCTGCGTTAGTCACATTACTTTTGGCATTTCATACTGCTTGACAGCTCTGAAGGGATCTCTGATGGGATCTGACTTGTGTCGCATGCACCTGATGCCTGCAGGCTAAGCCTGTGTTCCAAACATTGCACAACTCTGCCTGTCTTGCATGCAGTTGCACTTGGACATGCTCAGCATGGTGCTTTGTAATGATGTTGACATGGCTAGGTGGGAAGTGAATGAGACTCACTTTTGCAGGGCATCTTGGTGGGCGGTCAGCTGCAGCTCAATGTGCTTCTGCTGCGTGATGTTGTGCCTCTTCACCAGCACTGCTGGAGACGCATCCACTGGGTCCTGCAAAGAGTTGACTAGTTGGTGGGGATCATAGACAGCTCATGCAGCCAGATTAGGCTTGCATTGGCTTAGTGATTACAGAGCGTATCATCAGCGGTCTTTCTGCAGAAAGCGGCTGGGGCGGATTGTGATATGGCTGACGCAGACACACAATCACACTGTAACATGCTAGCACATGCATCAAGGCTGAATGCGAGATCCTGTACATGCACTCCATCAGCAGCAAGTAACGGGCAATATATGATATCATATAATATAAGACACTTTGATGAGCAGGGTGAACTCTGGAGATAGTCTTGCTGGGAACGAAACAAACAAATGCTTTTCCTCTGATGTAAGCTACAGCATTGCATGAACACATGACTGGAGACGGCAAGTGCAAAGAGGGTTGAGTCATCACCAGCATAGGCCACATTTCAATCATGGACCACTTGGTGCTTCCATCCTTCTTGCTCTTGTGGGCCTGAGTGTGGCGATGGCACTCCAGCTGCAGGTTGAAGACTGCATTCGTTGCATCATCATATGCACTCTGTGCCTCATCTTCCCCTCCTGCATGTGAGTCATGAAGCCTCTCCATTGTCTCAAAGAGCTTTTGCATGATGGAGGGCTTGCAGACAGTGTCAGAGCTGTCTGTGATTGACAGTTGGTTCAACGTGACTATCACCAGCCTTGAGCATCAACTGCTACTACATGAGGGTACCCCACTTACACCGCAACACAACAGCAATGTTAACTGTTTGAGAATGGATTGTACTGCAAGGAGCAGACAGCAGAGAGCAAAGCCCATGGGAGCCCAGTTGGTATCAGATGCTTGCAAACCTTGACACATGCAAAGCACTAGCATCGCTGCAACCACAAACCCTGAACACATGCCAAGCTCTGTCATCCTGTTGCTCTTGAATTTTCAACACATGCGAGTGCTGCCATCCTTTGACAAGAATCATCACTGTGGACAAGGGATGTCACTTGGGCACATCTTCTGAATGGGTTGTGCTTGAGGAGAAGAGAAGATCAAAGCTCACTTGGGTATACTCCTTCCTCAAAGAGGGTCTTCAAGGTGAGCCCAGTCCCACCAGCATCACCTGCAACAATGCAGGGCAGCCTGTCACAATGGTCCTACATTGTCAACAGATGCCATGATGTCATATAGAGCCTGGACAACAGCTGCCGCCATGTGAGGAGCTTGACAATACCATGTGCCAGGTGGCATGGTGCATCTCTAAGCACTAGGCGCAGAGTGCGCTCTGCTGCATGCACTCCCAGATGCAAAGGTACAAGTGCGGTGATTGCAGATTGCCCAGTCCCCTCTTTCAAGGTGGTTTGCAACTGGGAACCAGGGAAATGACTTGCCTGCATGTGAATGTGCAAATGCCTGCAAGGCAGAAGCGTTGGCATTCAAGAGAACACCGCAGCTGTTGAACAGAAAGGTGTGCAGTGGGTTCCTGCTGTGGATGGCAGCAACGCGCAGGTCTGTCACACTGCCGTCCAACTCTGCTACATGCATCAGGGCAGTCTCCACTTGAGTAGGTGATGTCCTCACCCTGATAGCCTGAATAAGCAATTGTACTTGTTTGTCAGCATGACTAAGCATGTCCAGGCACCGCATGTCAAGCAATCACATAAGGACAATGATGATGTTATTGGCAAAGTGCTCCATAGCATGGTGCCAAGATGTGCATTTCTGAATCGTTTTGGAGAGAAGCGTAAGGGGCCTGGTGGCAGTACAAAAAGGACATCTGGGATTTGCTGGTGGTTGGAAGATTGTGATGTACCAGTATATGGTGAGGACTAAATGTGGGATGCAATGCAAATGCGCAACTTGAAGTTTGACAACAGATTCAAGCGACGCTTGCACCTACAAATGCAAAGGCAGATTGCCAGGTGGGTGCAGAAATGACATGAACATAGCAGCAATGCAGTTCATAAGGACAAAAGCACAGTCAGCCAAAGCAAAGGACTTGAATCTCAGGCTGATCAGGAGGTAGTAAGCATAGTCCTGCCACTTTTTGCTGATGGCATACCTTGCTGTCAAATCTGCAGATAAAGTTTGGCCCATCTGCTGTCACACCTTGAAAGAGGGGTCTCAGAAAGTTTGAGATATTCATCCATGACTGATGCGACGATCCGCCCTAAGTGGCAATAATGCACTGAGTAGCAGGCGTTATTATTCAGCGTATGGCAAAATACATGCATGCTTGAAGGACGCAGTAAACTGTACAACAGGCCAGCAGCAGCTGTAGCGAATGCTTGTGTACCTTCAAGTTAGCAGGGCTCATCTCTTTGGTTTTATGGCAAATGATGCATCAATGCAAGTCACAGAGGGAAATGAAGAAGAGATGCACCTGAGTAGCCTTGAGGATCCATGCCCGCTGTAACTGCCTTTCTGTCTCTGAATACGACTTGCTGATCTCAACAAATTCAGCTCGTGATCTTGGCAAACCAAACTGCTTCTTGCACTCAGCGTTTTGGAACACCACCCGAACTATGTCTTGCAAGCCTTCAGCACTGCAAGGGCCAACCCAGGACAACACACTCAGCATTGTTGACTGCAAGTGTGCTGTTTACAGCTCCTGGAGTTGTTGCCTGAAACCTGTGAGGGTCTTCGTATACACCCGAGACAACTACAGTTACAGGTTTCTGCAGCTCGTGCAGGACCCGCAGGTCGCGCATAGTCCAGATTCTATGGGCTGAATCGTCATCGTCATCTGAATCAGCAGCTGCATGGCCATGGGGCGCCTGCTTAGTAGCGTTGTCTGCATACACAGCTGAGGATCAGAGCCATACGAGGTCATGATGACACCGCAGACCTCCTGTATGAAGGAAGTCGATGTGTACAGTAGGATATTCATGCGCTACTGTTTATGTCATGCAGTTCAGCGCACTAACTCACTCTTACCAGCCATCCGGCTTTAGTGCAGTCCTTCTTGGGATCAGTGTAGTACGCTTCCGGCGTCACACCGGCGCAGGAAACCGCACCTGCTGTACAGAGCTGAGGGTATGTATAACTGACTCTCTCTCATGCGTCGCGTCAGACTTTCGCGTGGCGTTTGAAGGCGCCAACTCGCACAATGCAATAGGCAGAAAGCCTCTCAGAATTCGAATTGTGGGAGAATTTTAAGAGCTGCACAAAAGTGGCCAAAACAATCAGGCGACACCAGTCGATCAAACAGTGCAAAGCACTCCATGCATGCAGCCACACAGCTAGGTTGTTGCCTTGCCTTGCAGTTTCAAGCTCGCTCAGACCCATCTGTACAAGTGCTGCTTGTGAGCTGAACACCTACAGACCCTAAGGGTCAGTGCAAAATTGTACACATGCCAGGCAGCCAAATTGATGAGATTCATGAAAGCGATGAGCCAGCCTTGCTGCATAAAGGTCAATGTTTTGCAGTGACAGCAGAAATATCTACAGCTGTCATGTCATGGGCGGCGCCGTCAAAATATCAACGTTTTGGGGTGGAAAAAAGGGTTTCATCACCAGCAACTAGATGTGTTTGTTGCTGCGTGCTGTACTGGTTGCAACTGATCCATCCACCCATTGTGCAATGGCCTTTAACTTGCCCGCCAGCTGTGCACATGATCCAAGAGGCACCATAATGTTGAAGAAATTCTTCAGGGAGGAGCTATTTGCCGATGCAGAATTGGCTGAACACGCTGTCCAGCACTTCCTCTGTGACATCATCGCCACTGACCTCCCCCAACGCTGCTACTGCAGACCTCAGATCAATAGTCCAGAAGTCGATAGGAAGACCTTCGCTGATGCTGTCTGTCACTGCCAGTAAAGCTTCTTGTGCTCGAATTAAAGCCTCTGCCTGTCTGCTATTGACAGCCCAGCTTACACCTCCTGCACACACGCAACATCAATGTGCCAAATGACCCACACTACTGCAGCGTGTCACACAAAGCGTACGGTGCACCTGTCAATGCACAATCCATCGAGGGCAAAGTTATATCTGTGTGCACATGTCGTGCACCACTTTAGCCAGCAGGCAACGACATATGCAGCACGAGCTACCTGCAGCCAAGCTGGGGGCATCTGACAGCTGCAGCAGGGCAGCACTCAGGGCATCCAGGCCCAGCCCTGTTGTGGCACATGTCTCCACACAAGCAGCAAACGCGTCAGCGCAGCTGCTTGGAATCCCATGTACAGCAGACACTTGATCCCCAGACGCAGATTGGTTGCTGCTGACAGTCACCACAGCTTCTGGTGCAACTGAGGGGTCTGAGAGAGACTGACTGCTGGCTTGACTGGCACGCTGTGTGGCTGATGCAGTGACATCTGCAGCTGTGGGTGTTGCTGCTGAAGAACCTAAGCCTGCAAGGTTGTCAGGGCTTGATTGAACAGCATCGCTGCCTGGTCTGCTGTCAGCATTGCTGGCATTCAACCAAGATGTGGGTGTCTTTGGCTGAGCCTCCTGTGCATCGCCTGCACTGCTTAAGTCCTGAGGTTCTGCTGAGAAGCCATTGCTGGGGCTGCTCAAAGCACCAATGGCAGTCTGACTTATAAAGTGTTGCTGCTCTTTGCTCTGAGGACCCCTATACTGTGTAGCTGCTACATTCCCATCAGAGCCATCCTGCATGCTGCTTGATGCTGCACTGGCAGTGCTGGACTCACGTGTTTCTGCTGAAGAAGCCGTGTGCAAGAGGCTTTGAGATTGAAGTTCTGAAGCAGCCAGTGCAACAAGATCCACTTTGTTCCAGACAAGAATGGATGCAGCAGAAATGGCGGGCTTGTTGCCTGGTACTGCCCTGCCCCAGAGGTGATCAAAGATGACCTGGTCATCAGGTGTCCATCCAACCTGTGAACACCTGGCCCAGATCAGCATATGGCTCTGACCAGTACAGATGGTGCAAACAAGTGATAAAGCAAGCAGGGTCAGGCTGCAGCATTAGTAAGAGCCATGAAAGACACTCCTGATCCTATATGCAGGCACTCAGCACATTTTCTGCGTGTTCACAGGCAGGACAACAGTACAAAGGCAAGTGCCTTTATCGTGAGTACATGCCTAAATGCATTGCCAACACTTGCTGAAAACATGACATGACTTCAGGCATCATCCAGACGCCATACACTCAGACAGCGGTTGATTACCTAGGACAGCCAAAACATGACCCCATAGAGGGAGCTACTCAGGACTGTATGTACCTGACGCTGGTAGACAACAATGTTGTGTTTTATGCATGAATGAATGCATGACAACCCAGCAAGCAAGACTGACCTGAGCATCAAGCACCATGATGGCGATATCAGCTGACGTGGCAGCAGCTCGGGAGCGCTCCACTCCCAAGCGCTCTACCACATCAGAGGCTTCCCTGATGCCTGCTGTGTCCAATAGGCTCACAGGTACTCCAGCCACCGCCACATCTGCATGCAGGCTGATCTTGGATCACTCCCTTCACTTTTCTTGTATCCACCCCTTTTCGTTGTAGCTTATGCACTGCTGTTTACAAATGGGGCTGTGGCAATGTGGCAGCGTGACTGTGTTGCAGCATGACTGTGTTGCAGCATGACATAGTCAGACTTCTGTTTGTCGTAGACTGGCTAGCACATATGTTCCAATACGGCCTTGACTGTTGTCTGGTTGCCAAACAGAAGCAATCCTTTGTTGTGTCAGGTGGCTAAGTAACATTGAAGTTTGCTTGAAATCTGTCACATGGAGAAGCTTGCTCAATGTGGTGCATGTCTGGCAAACATTGGACTTGGTTGTTTGAAGTGAGTTGTGATTACATCAGCTTCTGAGCAGCTGCATACTGGAGAGGAAAAAGGCAGGCATGATGCGGCCGAGCGAAGACACTTCAGGGTGGATCTCCAAGTACTTTGGCTTGACGACCAAGCGACTGGACAACCAGAGGGTGAAGGGGGAAGGCAGTCACCTGCCTGAACAATGTCTCGAGTTGTACCGGCCACCTGGGTGACAATTGCCTTGTCTGTGCCACTCCAAGCATTCAGCAGGCTGCTTTTACCTACATTGGGTCGACCAACCAAGGCTACCTGCAATTGCATAGCACTGTTGCTGGTCACTGCCTGTTTGCTGCATCCGACAGATGCAACATTGATGCAAATGTTTGGAAGAGGACACCTTGACTTTTGTCCCATTTGGTACAGCAGTCATTCCAATTGACTCACAAAGGGTTCCGGGCGCTGCTCTGCAAACATGCTGACTAGAAGCTGAATTTGGTCTCACAGTACCCAATGAAGCAAGCCATGCGTTTGTGTGGCAGTGACACTCTGATAGAACGAACTGCAAACACTGATTACTCTTTCCAATCCCAAATGTCTATTTTAGTTCAAAAACGTTTATTCTACAATGATATTCTACACTCAGAAACGCCTGGGGACAGTAAAAACGCGTTCCTACATTGGGGAGATGGTTTAGGGCTTCATGCTCCAGGCAGTGACTATGCACTAGACTGACTGCATTGTGCTGAAGCATTCACAGGATTGCAGGGCAGCCCACCTGCAAGCCAGCCTTCAGTAGGCGGCCTTTAGAAGCCGTGTCCAAGGCCTCCTTCACTCCACTGCTTATGTCTCGTACTTGCTTCTGCAGCCGCTGCGCATCTGTCACTGGCACATCTTCCTCAAAGTCTATCATGGCCTGCAAGCATGAGACTAGACAATTGCTAGCTTGGCTGAGATTGTAGCAGCACAGAATGTGTGCAGCACTGATAATGTGCTGATGCTGCGTAGTGCGCACTGCAAATGGCACTCAAGTGCATGCAGGAACACAATGTGGCAAGTTGATGTCACGTTGAAGGCGTCAAATTCAACATTGAAGTACCTTGCAGCAGCTTCCCTGGCAACATCATGGCAACAATGACAGCCAACATGCAACACAGGTACCGCTCACACAGCCGTGTGATGCCTGGTTGAGATTGCAGGCACTTGCTGGCAGGCAGCACAAGCAGGCAGTCTCATAGTATGCAGACAGTTACATTCAGCAATAGCAGGCACTTGAGAGCCACCCATACCTCTAGCTCTGCCAGCAAGGTGAGGGCTGACAGGCGAAGCCTCTGGACTGTAGCCCCAATGCCCCCAGTGAGTCCAGCTAGGGCGCTGTCTGCTGCAGCAGCAGTGCGAGCACCCACCAGCTCATTCACACTCTCAGCCTGCAAGCATGTATAGCCTGATGCTCTGTACACATGTGCACAGGCTGCGTCTGTTGAAATATGATGAGCACTCCTGCTGTGAATACTTACTTGCTTGAATGTTGCTGCACACACAAAAGTGCAGGTCTGCATCAAGTCAGTGCTGTTTTTTGACAACACTGTGCAAGCTATGTCCAGTTGTGGGTGTCACTGCCTTGCTGCTCAGCATAAACGAGTCAGCAAATCAAAGGCAGCAATTGTGAGACGGTCCTGGCATAGCATGACACTGACAGATTCACACACTCTCATGCAAGGCCATTCATGACCTGTAAGACCTCAAGCAAATGCAACGACACCTGAGAGAGGTCGAGGCGGCCATTGAGAAAAGCACGTAAGGTGAACTCTCCAGGCTTAGCTAGACGTGCCCCCTCGCGGAGGCAGCAGCCCAGCACCCGCTGAACACACACCCCACCTCCATGACAATGCAACTCAATCACATCCTCACTAGTGTAAGACTTAGGCGCCAGCATGCTCAGCAACAGCACCTGCATGGAGCACCAGAGTAAAGCTATCAAGGCTTGAGAACCATCTGAAAGGCTGTTTGAGTTGCTTGGGACACATACTGCATGCAGTGCACCTACATGCGCGAGGACTTCCTCTACACACAGGGAGATGTTAAAAAATGCCATGTTCGTTTGTGTGAAGTTGGCATGCCACAAGCGCAAGAAGCAAGGGTTTTTAACACTCGCTGAGACATGCCACACATATGCAAGTGCCAGTTTTCACCTCATCCACGATGCCACCTTCAGCGTCCAGGACATGTCCATGGTATACCCGATGGGATTTGGGTGTCCACTGCTTTTTGGAGCTGCTAGGCACGAACACTGATGATGCAATCTGGACAGCATCTGGCCCTGATAGTCTGATGATTGCTACAGAGCCTTGCTGTGCCCCTGCATTGTCATTCACAAACTTGCTGCTGCTGCAAAAGCTGGTCGGAAAACACGCTGTTGTTTCATTCTGCTCCAGCTTGCATGACAAGAATATACAGCCTATGCTAGGCATACCCCACCTGTCACAACTGCTGCAATGGTATCCGTGTCAGATGAACTGGCTGTGGCTGGGTCACTGGTGGTGAGCTGTTGATTCTGACTAGCTTGTACCAAGGCATGGACTTTGACATGTCGAAGATGCCATGTCTTGTGCAGCTTTGAAAGCTTTTTAGCAGTTGCAAATCCATAAGCCTTGACAGGGCCAGGTCTGATCTTACTGTGAAGCCATACATTCTGAGCGTTTGAAGCGACAGACATGGATGGAAAGAGCTAGATCTCGTATTGCCCTTGTTGCATGACGGAAGGACTGTTCTGTTAAGCCTACAGTTCTAGTAGGCAAACCTTCAGGCATGCATATGCTGTGCTTTGTAAACTCTGCAAGTGCAAGCCACACTTGCGCCAACAGCACTGACGGCTAGGTCCCACCACAAAAAAATGCTGAGGAGGGGCAGATCAACGCAATGGATCGCAGCCCTGCTGTTTCGCATCGCACCTGCTCGGCACACGAAACGCCAGCATGTGACTCAACCACTGCACAGTTCCGTCTGACAGTCTCTCACGGATGTACGTACATGCCTGCTCAGGGCAGTCTCGATGCCCAGCAAAGTTGCTGGACTGGTACATTGGTTACCGTACTCTGTAGATAGATGTTGCATTCTCGCCAGGCTTTCCATGGTCACATGCAACCTCAGCTGATCGCACTGTCCTGTTTGCGTCGTACAAGTTTTCGTAACAGCCATGCGTGTGACTCAGCGCAAGCAGTTTCTGATATTGCTTGCGTTGTGTTCTGGCCCAGCTGCGTCGGAGGACAACAGTGCAAACAGATGTGACCGTGAGCGCAGTCGTGCAGCTCGAGCTGTGCTTCGGCAGGTGAGGCGTGAACAAACAGTCATGTCCTTGCTTATGCATTATAACAGATCTCGCAAGCAATCTCACACCGTCTGCAGCATGTCCTACCAATGACAGCAAAAGCAGACCACCAGCTGACAGAGCAATGCCCTTTCCACCCTCTGCGAGACATGTAAGTAGCATCTCCCCCTTCCATAGCTCTGTGTCATGCATCACTCACCACTCTTGATGTACACACATGCATGTGCAACATGAATGTCCACATGTACTGACTTCTTTCCACCAAACAGCCTGCCGGTGTCATAACAGGTATGGTATGCAAGATGCGGCTAGGCACAAGCACCGCGGCATCCAATGGAAATGTGGCTTCTGTGACAAAATCTTCAGGACAGAAGCGTTTCTGGATCAGCACATGGACAAGAACCATCAACATGAAAAGCATCCAGTGAGCTTGCTGCTGCCCAGCGCCAAATGTTCTGCTTCTTCATCAGGTGCAGATGCATTACGCAGTCCAGAACTGAACATACATTTGGTCCTATCGTTGGTTGCGCACTTGATGTGTTTGCCTCCTTGCATAATGCCACTCTCTCACGCCATGCACAATGGCATCTTGACCTTTCCCTGAAGCTGTGATTGCTCTGGAGAATTCATGAGCTGGAAAGCATTCGATTATTTCTATTCTGGACATGATCTGTGCCCCTGCAGAGTGCGGATGTGTGCCTGGCAGACTTGTTTGAAATGCTGCACTGCGATCACTTTGTCCAGGGGCATCGCAGCAGCTTCAAGTCCTTTCAGCAGCGTACATCCCCCTGTCGTCCAAAGCTGAAGGGCCAACTGAAACACCATTGCCAGGTCAGCGTATGTGGTGGGGTTGCATCTTCTGCATGTCCTGAAATGTCATGAATATGCTGCGCAATTGCTGTCACAGCTATCTGAGCTTGCATGCAGTGTCAAAGTTGGCATGCACCAAAAGCCCATCTGTTGTGGCATGCAATGACATGCACTGGTCCAGTCTATTCAGTTCGCACATGGCATCAGTCACTGACCACCTTACTCGCACAAAAGCAGCCGTGTTTGCAGGATGTTGCAGATGTGTGTTTTCCCATTGCAGATGGCAGAGAAGCTACGTTGATGCATGGTGAGTTTTCAAATGCGTTTGCAGGCCACGCTCATGCAGTTACTCCTGCTTTGTACACCTCACAAAGTGATGGTGCGCGGTAGCTTACAGGTTCAATCTCACATGTCAGTCATGCTCATGTATCATCATTGTGTGCTGACTCAGCATGTGCAGGCCTAGACGCTCCATAGCTGTTATGTGTGATGTTTGTTGAAATGCATAGGAGATGCTGTGCATTTGAACTGAACACTTCTGACATGCACAAACTTGCAGTGACCGACAGATCTCATAATTAACCTCATACTGCTTAGTGCTTTGCGACCAAGTGTGTTGGTACCTGGTGCTGCAGAGTACTTTTCAGAGCACTTCTGTGATGCCCACACCTGCAATAGGAAAGAGCAGCTAGCACGGCTGGAAACTGTTGCCCAGGTCTGCTTAGCCTGCTTTGACTTGACAGCGTACTTTGCATACACTTTTGCTCCTCTCAAGCAGCAACATCACATGGTTTTGACATGCACAGGCACACTTGTGCTCTGCTTTTGGTGCGCTGTGGAGAGATAGTACCTGAGGCAGCAAAGCTTGCGGCATGTTCATGCACATTCTGTCACCAGACCAAGTTCTGTCTGCAGTCATTGCAAACATTATCAATGGGATAATCTTGGCTTGTCATACACCGCTCATACAGCAGCTTCTGCACCAAGACACATGTTTCACATTGCACTGTCAAGATGCACAACTGGACTTCATCGCCAACGCACATTTGCAGCCACTGCAGGCTCGTTTGATAGCACACTACACCATGCAAGCAACTCATGATATTGACATGCAGTTGGGGAGTGAGCATCGAGTGTGGGGATACCGGATACTGGTTGGCTTGCTGATGCTGTTCATGGTATTGCTGTATGCTGGCATCTGGGCATACATGCAGTACTACACGTAAGCACGTCAATGACTGCATTGCTCTGCTGTGTGAATTTCATACTCTAAAATCAATCATTATGCGGTGCTTCTGGCATCAAGGCTGCTCATTGACATGATTTATATGATAGAGCTGCTTCCGCTGATCATCCAGCTTTTGCTGTCCATGGAGGACATTTGCAGGACATGCTAGCTTTTGTACATACATGGCAAACAGACATTATCCTGACACATGTCATCAAGTCTGGCTTTGGCTGAATGCTTGTGTTCCCTTGATAGATTGGATCTCAGATACACTTTCCCAAGGATACACTAACCTGCAGAGCTTGGTAAAGTGCCTGGATCATAGGGGTATTGCATCCGACACAGTATGCATTCAAGCAAGGTTGTGTTAGGCTGCGCAATGCATTGAAATGCATCTGCCTGTGTTTGCTCAGGGGCCAAACTAGATCAGATTTGCAAACTGTCAGCAAGGCGTCAGCCTGGTCAAAGATTACGAGGAAGACAAAAGCATACTGAGAACTTGGATCTTCGGTAGGCCACCTGGGTGGAAGTGACTCGGCACTGTTCAGTAGTCGATGCACTTGTGGCATGCATGAGCAAGATCATGCAGAATCGTGATTTAAATCGTCTACAATGTACGACATGTCTGCCCAGTGAACTACAATGTTTCAGACAAGCTAAACAAGCAAGTTTCCATTGGATTCATAGACAGCAAGCAAGTTTGTACCAAATTTCCTCGAACATTGCCAAATCTAAGCAGTGAATGTATGACGTCTGATTGCATGCATGCATATGAGGGTCACATCTGTATCAGACCTGTCTAGCAAGTATATACAAACTTCATACTACCTATGCTACAGAAACAGAAAAATGCAAAGCAGACTGTTCGTTGCACAAATACATACCGTTTGCTGTGACTCAACGCAACTTGATTTACACTCTAAGCAACAGCTCACAACATGCATGAGCTTCACATCAAAACAACAGGAATCACTTTGAATGCCTCTGCTATCTACGTAGTCAAAGCATCTTCCTATTGTATCAGTGAGAACATTGGCCTGCGTGCTGAGCATCTTGTCCTTGCTAGTCCTGCCTCTTGAAACAACATCTCTGGCTTGTACAAAACGGTCAGCTGAGCTGTGACTTTGCAGTAAGAATTGCTAGACTACAAAAGCAAAGAAAAGACTATGCCACTTATGCAGCAGCGTTGTATATGGGGAACAAGCCTGTGAAACACTGCCCCCCTGGGTGCTAGACTATGCTTTGATCGACAGACACAACAGTAAGCTGACCTTCGCCTACAGCCTCTCTTCTCAACTTGCTATTTACAGACACTGTCACTGAGGTGCTGCTGCTGTTGCTGAAGCGCTACTGCCCTGTCAATGCTTCCTCATTGCTCAGAAGCTGCTCTGCCAAGTGCCATGGCTGCTTCATAATTGGCTGTGGAGGACTAAATGCTGACCCCTGGAGAGGGGTCCTGCAAAGGGTCCATGTGAAAGCGCTGCTGCTGCTGCTGCATTGCAGCCATCACAGGTGAGTTCCCACCAACCATGCTAGCTGAGCTTTGAGTTCCGAGGGAGTGGACAGGAGGGCCCTGAGGGCTGTTCCTGTCCAGTGTGCGGCTGTTTGGGGGCTGCTGCTGCTGTGCATGCTGCGCATGCTGCCCAAGGGCCAGTTACTGCTTATATTGCTAGCTATGCAGGCGAGGCTGCTAAAAGTGCTGAGGAGTTGGCAGGAGGGCCCCGAGGGCTGTTCCTGTCAAGTGATTGGCTGTTTGGGCGCTGCTGCTGCTGTGCATGCTGCGCATGCTGCCCAAGGGCCTTTTGCTGCTTGCTTCTTGCTTGGAAGTCTGCTGAGGGCAGCCCTGACATTCTTGAGCCTGATCTTCAGGCTGGCCATGTTGTTGCCCTAACAAAGCGGTGCTATCCTATAATTGAGCTTCACTTTTGCTACCTACAATTTCCCCGTGATGAAGCAGTTGCAGTCGACTTGCCTGCTCCAGAGATGTTCAGGTGGGAGCAAGCATGGCAGGGGTAAGGCTATCAGTGGCGGGGGCGAGAAGAGCCCAGGATGGCTGCAGCCAGGTTGTGGGTGAGGGTGGCTGCCCGGCCAGGGCAGGACACCAGCCAGGCTGCAATGTTCTTCATCCCCCTGGCAAAGGAGATGCCTGCTGCCTTGCAAGCCTCCTTCACTCTCCTCTTGAACCCCCTGCCATCAAGTCACACCTCTGTCAACTGACCAACAAGTAGTGTGTGCAACTGTGTCCAGTCTGTACTTTTGAGCAAAGTTGTGCACATTGTGAAGAGCATGCTGTTGTGACTTGGCTCATAGCACATTGCACAATGCATCAGCTCAAAGCAGTCTGACAAAATCTATGCATCAGCAGCAGTCAGATGTTTATGACAATGCAGCCACAGGCAACACACTAATGTACCTCTTGCTGCTGCCTGGAATGCCCTCCTCCTCCTGCTGCTGCTGCTGCTTCTGCTGCTGCTGCTGTTGGTGCTGGGTATCAGGGGCATGCTTGTTGCTGTTCAGCTTGTGGTCCACACAGGCCTGGGTGCTGGTCTCAGCACATGATGATGAAGTCTCCTGCTGCAATAGCTGCAGCTTTGAGTCTGCTCCTGCCAGCTGAGAAGAGTGTGGAATATTAGTAAGCTCACCAGCTGACAAGACCGGTACATCTGCATGAAGCTGCACGTCACGCTGGCTGTCAGAGCTGACCAAAATGGTTGCTGCAGACTCTGCACCCTGCTGTGTGACTGACAGCTGTGCTTTGTTGATGAGGGGGGGTGGCTGTGGGTGTGCCTGGAGCTGCTGCTTCACAGGCTCAGCTGGCAGGAGCTGGCTGTCCTTGGATCTCTTTGCAATCTGAGCCAGTAGTGACAGGTACGGCCCCTCTCCTCGCCCCAAAGCCTCTTGCAGCATCTGGTTATCCTGTACAAAGCAATGTCCGACCTCAAAACAGTGCCAATAATTGATGATTGGTCTGTTGTACATGGCATAGTATGGTATTACCCAACTGGTTGCCGGCATAATCTTACATTCCTGCTGAGGCTGGGGGCCAACCACATGAGGGGGCATTGGCTCTTGTACAGAGCCAGCAAGCCATCAGGGGTGTAACGTTGTGCAGATGCAGCAGCAAGCACAGACTTGCATCTGCAACAAACAGGCAAGGTTCACTGAATGCACAGCAGGAATTCTGGCCAACACAGTTGGAGATCAGATGCATGATGACTGAACCACGTCCTGTACTGCATGTATGTCTACCATCATTACTTACAAGCACTCAAGTATAGGAGACCCTAAGTACAAATGCGATTTGACATGCGACTGCATGTGCCAGCATACACTTGTAGCATTGATGTGAGCACACTGACACATGTGAATTGACACACTCACAGACGCATACACCAGCATAACCAAAGAACTCACCCGAATCTCCACCAGATGGTTGATGAAGACTTGGGTAGAGGTGTCGAAGGTGTGGAAGACTCCGGTAGCCGGCATGCAGGGCATGAAGTGCTCAAAGTGATACAGCCCCTCCTGTGCTGGATCAGCATGCTTGTGCCTCACCAGAAGGCATGTCTTCCCATAGTCAACAGAACCAATGATGGTCAATGAGAAGTGCTGCATGGCAGCCAACAGCTCTCCAAAGGTTGTCAGTCCCATTTGCATGAGCTCGTCTGTTGGAGTTGATGTGCTGAGCACAATGTAGCAGGCCTGCTCAGAGTAGGCGATGAGCTCTTGGCCTGGCTGATTCAGGTAGCCTTCCTCCACTTCCTCTCGCATCATCTGCTCCTTGAAAGCCACAGTAGCCTGCAGCAAGTTGGCAGAAGTTGCGTGTGTGACACAATGCAGGATGCAATACCATGTTGCAGGTGGTGTTGAGAGCCAATGAGAGAGCCTGGCAGGATTAGGGCATCAGAGTGAGCCCCAAAAGAGATTATCTACATGCGTCGTCTTTATCAGCCTGAGGGAACGAGCAACACTATGAAGGGTATGGTGTTGTGGGTCATTGATCTCGCTCAGCATGTCATGCCTCATGGCTTCTTACACACATAAGCACATATCTCAGACGCAAGAGCTTTTCTTGACATGCGTGTTGTCACTTGGCATACACTCAATGCAAAAGCCGCATGAAAGACATCCATGCATGCATAAGTGACTACGGGATGGACATTCACAGCCTATACTAACCTGCATGCCGCCCTTGTCCTCTGCCCATGCTGCAGGATCTACATCCTTCCTGACAAAGTTCTGCAGGTGGTTGCCAGCACGATGCAGGCAGGCCTGAGCTGCCCTCTCTGAGTCTGCTTGGCCTGTAGCTGCCAATGCAGAGTACACAAAGCAGAAGCCATCCCCCTCAGCTGGCTTCACCGACACCTTGGATGATAGGGATGGCAGAGCGTAGATATCATTCCCCATGCACAGCTGCATTCACACCAACAAAACCTCGTCACTCGATCATCATCATTTCAGCAGTGTTGTCCACATGAGTGTGCTTGACAGTGGTGGCATGCAGTTGTACAGAACAGGAGTTATTTTGCTAGGGAGATGTAGCTCATCATGCTTATGCACAGTTCATGCAGTGCGCAATCAGGGGAGTTTGAGGGGAGGAGTGGGGAGGGGGCGGGGGGGGGGAGCTCATCACAAGGACGAAATCAATCACACCTTCTCCAGATAATCTCCCTGCCGCTTGCTGAGGCCCAAGACCTCCTGGCTGTAATCTACAAATGAGTCCTGCACCCAGAGTCTAGCAATAAATAGCAATAACAAGTACTGGTGCCGAACTGATCAAAATCATGGATGTGATAGCAGCAACACAGCCAGTAACAGGCCGTCTGTCAATCGCTCGCTCAAGAACAAGCACAGGGACAGCTGCACTGGTGTCATACCTGGTTTTGCCTGTTGCGTGGCATTCCTACATCCAACTGGCTGGGGATTGCAGCAATACGCGGGCTCTCGCTGCTGCTCCTCTGCATGTACACGTAGATACCGTCGATGTCTGCTAGTGACCTAGCTAGCTATAGCAAAGATGTGCCCGAGACAAAATTTCAACGTCACGATTGGTGATTGCACATTTGAGCAGACCTGAGAAGTTCTTGAGAACGAACGCGGTAAGCTAAAGCTGCTGCCCCCAGAAGACTTCAGCGCGCTGTGACCTGCGCCTGGTGAACTGCGGGAGGGAAGCTGCATGGTTGGGAACGACTTGGCAACCAGTGTCGCAGCTGTTTGGTGCTAGCGGCAGTCAGAGGTGCTGAGGAGGTCAGATGACGGGTTAACGCGCTGCGTATACTCTACAGCCAGCTTTACAGCAGACTCACGCCCAGCCTTGACCTGAATCTAAAAGTGATGGAATCTAAAGACAACTCTGACGATACACCTGCGTTGATACACGACGTTGACACAAGATGTTGGGACTGAACGCGTTTCACGCCAGTCGATCCGTTGTGCAGCTGAAAGCGTACTAGCACTGCAGCAAGCATTGCCATCAATTGATTGCAAACATTGTGCGCTGCCGCTGCAGCTGCAGGCATGCCTTCCCAATTAGCTTAGAAGTATGAGCCTGAAGCCTTGATTGTACCTGGTGGTCATGAGTCAACAACACCTGCTGATCTAAAAACTGCATGCAGACAATCGTGGCCGCTAAACTTGAGACTGAAAACACTCTGACAAAGTATTGTAAACACTGCACTGAAGCATGTCGATCCTGTCCAGAACAAAGGGGCTCCCTGTTGGAAAACATCAACAGATAAACTACCTGACACACTGTTGCTATGACACGCTTTCCAAACAGGCCTTTTTCGTCGAGACCAATTGCAGGAGGCACATTTATACCAATCAAAACCTGTGACTTGCAGATGCAAGCGCAACACCCACAACTGACCATACTTCACGCCCACTACTGCTCACTGACTTGTTACTGCAGTCTTGGCACCTCGAGACTCAGCATCACTACTTTGCTTTCCTTGACTGCCATTGCTGCTGGCACCATTGCTGTTGCTGTTCAAACGTTCCTTTCTCTCTCTACTCTGCACAGCCTGCAACACCAAACACAGGTCTTTGCATTTGAAGCAAGCAGGCATGCCCTGATCTCGCATGAGCAGATCACATAGCACCTGTGTGACCACGTGCAAGCAAGCCCACATCAGCTCTCTGTGTTGCAAGGCAAGCTTTGTAACAGAGTTTCCAGCAGCGCATACTTCTCCAAGGTGCACAGTCTGCAAAGGCAATGCAGACATGACCTGCTGGCTGCGTTTGCTGTACCTGCACTCTATCATCAGCAAGTATTTCCTTTGTGCGCTCCTCGGTTGGGGGTGGAGGAGGGGGCACCGGCTTAGGCATGGGAGGCAATCCTATCTGAGCCCTACTCCGATCCTGTGTGCTAGAGTAAAACAGGCGTTGCAGTTGTGCTGCACTGTCAGACTTGCCCTTGGCATCTGCTGCTTCAGACCTTCTCACCTCTATCGTTTTGCCTGCATTCAAGACTAGCCTGGTCAAAGGATAGTCATGCAGCGCCACTCCTGCTGCCATTGCCAGCAGTGATGCATAAAGCAGAACCATGACTGTCAGCACCATATCAAATGGACCAACTACAAGACAGCTGTCGCGTTTATACAGATTGCATCTGCAACATCACGCACAATATGACAGACTTTCAAACACTGTTGAACAGCGTTCACTACTATGACTGGCACCAGGCCAACAGGCTTAACCAGTCACAAGATGTGTGCTGTAGTGATGCCAGAAGCTGCTTGAGAGTGAGCAGATTTGGGCAGGTGTGCACCTGTAGCCTCTGGTGTGGACAGGGCAGTGACAACAAGGCGCGCCAGCTCATGACGGGAGATGTTGCCAGAGATGGTGTCTCCTTGCTGGGCCTCTAACAAGAATGGCCCTCCCTCTGTTTTGTCCGTGATGCCTGTACAACACTCATGACATCACCCATGAAGTCACATGCGGATGCCTGTACAACACTGATGACATCACCCATGAAGTCACATCCGGAGTGGTGCAGCAAGGTGGAAGATGGCAATGTGAGAAAAAGAACTGCAAGGCGCATGATGACTAATGTCATCAAGGCCACAGGAAACAGCAGGCTGGAAGTGCATGCAGCATGCAGATGACCATGGTAGTGGTGATGAAATTTTTCAAAGCTTCCTGCCAGCAGCAAAAGCCAAGATGACCAAGTGTACCTGTGGACCTGAGGACAGAGTAGGGCAGGCCAGAGCCTCTGACAGCTGTCTCCCCTGTGTACTTGTGGTTCAGGGTGCCTCCAGGATTCAGCTGCACAATGGGAATGTCCTTCTTGCGAGCCTCTGCAGCACGGCACTACTATCATAAGAAAAGCATCAGAGATGGCAGAAGACCAAAAATAACTTTGCTGCAACTGGCTGCAGTCTATACTGCAATCACTTACTCAAAGCACAATGTGGCAAAAAAGCAATGCCGTATAATGTCAGATTAGAGTACACATGTTGCAGAACACAAGAGACAGGCTGCACTTTATGGAAAGTTCTATGTGCTGCTTTGCGAGGCGTTCACAAGCACTTGCAGCAGATATGCCAGCAGTGACCAGTGAAGCAGGCACACACTTGTGAGTCCTGAGGCCTACACACAGCAGCTTAGAAACTGCACAGGCGCCTTGCTGCACTGGGAGCAATGGCACACAACATGGAGCTGCAGAGAATGCTACACTTTCATGGCAGATGCATGGTGACAGAAAGTGCAGCCAATGGGTACCTAGGTCATCGCCTATGATGGCATTGCGCTCCACAGCCGCAGAGGAAACCATGAGTATGCGTGGTCTCTCATCCTTGAAGCCTGCGATGCCATCTGCTATCTGCATGTAACAGACCAGCAGCTGAGGTTGACCAAGACTGACCCAAAGCATGCCATGGCGCCATCATGCTGCTGGGTGTTGCCAACCATGTTTGAAGGTAGCCTCTCCTACGACCACTGGACAGATGCTAGACAATGCATGTGGGCAGACACAAGCACTACATGTAGGCAGACACATGCACTACACAAAGATTTTGTGACAGATCTAGTTTGTTCAGGCTCTGTGAAGAAGCAAGGTTGCTATGCACATTTATGTCTATGCACAGATGGTCAAGACACCAAACTACAGTGCATGTCAACACCATACATTGGGGCACTACACTTATGTGTACTATACCTCATGGTCCATCCCATACTGTACACTTACGTATGTTTATAGCTGTGTGGCAAAGATGCTAACTGCCTGCCTACCTGAAGCTCAAAATTGCCAGGCTTGAATCGTTGGTTGGGCAGTGAGTTGTAATGGAACCGACTGAGCACAAGTCCTATCTGCTTTACTTGCGCAGGGTCCAGAGGCTTTGCTTTGCTGTCGTACTGCGCTCGTGTGACTGGCACAAACTCATGCCAAGGCATGTACACAGTAGTCCACTCCCCATCGATAGTATCGTACTGCGCCTGGTAAGTGCTCTCTGGAACATTCATCTGATCTGCGGTTTTCAGGTTGAACTTGTAGGTTTGACCATCCCCCTTGACACGCAACGAGATGCCATCAAAGCGCTGCAGGTTCAGATCAAGCATCTGCAAAAAAACGCATGCCTGGTCAGTGCATGGAGGAGTGCATTCTTTAGACTGTTGCTTTTTGCAAAGGAAGTGTTTGCAAGCCACACCCAGTTCTTGTTGGAGTGGCGGCCTGGTTTTTGCTGATATGCCTTGAGCTGATATGCCTTGAGCTGATATGCCTTGAGCTGATATGCTTTGAGCAATAGGCAACGCAAATTTTTTGCAATGTGACAGCATGAGGCCAAAGTGTGAGAAGTGCAACACTTCTGCAGCATTCATGCAGTTGAGCACGGCCAGCATGATGGTGCTGAGCGAAGAAGAAAAATGCAATAGACATGGGGCGGGTCCTGAAACCTTTGGCCTGAGGAGAAAAAGCTACAGCAAGCCATTACCTTGGTGCGTGCTCCACAGAAGCCTCCACCATCTGTGATGGTTTCTCCCCTCCAAACAGAGCCCTCAAAATCATAGGGCTGCTTATCTTTGTAATCTCCTCGAAAGGCATGCAGGTCTTCAGCTGTCTGCAAATAGCTGCCTGACTTGCCACCCATGATGGTGTCATCCAGCTTCTCCCAGACTTCAAGATCTGCTGCGCTGCGCATGCTGAGAACCTGTTCCACCTCTGGCTGGAATCTTTGGGCGGGAAGGAAGTGCTTGGCAGCTTTTGCGATGTTGCTGATGCCTTCTGCATCCACTCGCTCTGAGGTCATGTTGTCAATGTATCTGCAGCACATGTAAGGTTGCAGAGCACACGTGATCAACTTGAGGTCAGCAACTCACACAGACCAATACATGTAGCAAAATCAATATCAGAGGTACATTCTGAACTATGTTATGACAGTTGGGTTGCACTGTGAGTTGACCTTGAGATCACACATCTAATGTCTACACAGCATGGAGTGGTTTGTACTCACCCCATCCCACCATCAGGTTGACGCCCAAAAGCTGGTCCTACAGTTGTGACAACCTGGCTAATGCCTTGCCACAAGTCCTTGCTCATCAAAGCTGTGCTGTCTGTGATGTCAACACCGTTCTCAAAATACAAGTGACCAGGTCCATTGGATTTTTTGCCTGCGAATGCCTGCTCGAGCTTGTCCGCTTTGTGAGATGTGGCAACCACTTGTCTTCCTGCCCCAACAAGCTGCAGTGCACAAAGTATTCATCATCTGAATGTAATGCAAAAATCTGTCATCAGCCTACCGCTTTTTGCACGTGCTATGATGATGCTAGTGGAGACATTGCAAATGTGATGAGGATCTTGGTGATGATATTGGCATGACACAAAGACACCATCATTACCTCTGCAACCACCTGCTTCCCAAGTCTGCCTGAAGCTCCAAATACCAAAACTGCATCTTTGCGTGAGGTGGGCTGTGAAGACTGGACCGACTGCACCTCCAGCCCCGGCTGCGAGCCTTCAGCCATGCTAGAAGCCTGTGAAAGGCCCCACAAGGCAGCAGCCAATGCGCCAATCACTGCAGCCCAATTTTGGGTAAGAGATCGATATGCCAGACAACGTCAGCAAGCTGACAATGGTGTCAGACAACGGTCTCACCAGTTGTTGCCACAGCACCACTGATCACCGGCGAGGACTGGATGGTATCTACGATGTCTTCAACAGCAAGTGCAGAAGGGGGAGACCGATACAAGCGGCGTGACCGCCGCACACTGCGGGACAAGGGTCGAAATGGCTGTGGGATTGCCACAGGGCGCAGTAAGGATGCTTGTATATGTTGTTGGCACGTCGATTGCATGACGCCACCGATGCACAACCTGCAACACGCCCGGGCCGAGGTTGTCGAACATCTAAGGCGTAATGCCAATCACATGACATTTTTTCCAAATCGGCACATGGGCCAGCAAGGGACTTCTTAGGCCTCCACGCCAGCTGCCTGCAAGTTCTATCACGAACCAGATCACGGTACCGAGCATGCGTGTTAACGTAAACGCAGCCGTAAGTGGCGCCAAACTGTCAGGCGTCTAACACTTGCCGCCAACTTTCAATTGCAGTTCGTGGGCTGTGCAACATCCGGCACCGCGCTTTGCGACTGTCAAGCGATAGTTGCTTGACCAAGCACTCACGTTGTTTATGGTAGCAGCCATAGGCATTGCTGCAAGCGCCAGAAAGAAAGTGCACGCCCCTGCTGCGCAAATTGCGAACGACGAGCTTGGCTTTCATCAGCACTTCTCGACCATTGCCCCAGTAGGGCGCTGTGCACGGGAGAGCAGTTTGCCCGCAGACATGCAACTAGCTTCTGCCGCCTACAACAATGTCGAGGCAGAGGCGCTTGCCCTGCAAGTCGCTTTGACAAACCGGATGGCAGAGCCCAGCGCAGAGAGAGATAGTGACAGCGAACAGGCGCCACATTCGCCTTGCAGCTCGTATGGCGGAGACTGCGTGGACGAGAACTGGCACGCTGCTTTCGATGGAGGCATGGACGCCACCTGTCAGCTTTACGACGCTGCAAACGTCCACTACACACGACAACAAGTAAGTTAACTCAACTGGCATGTCTGCATCGTATGTATGGGGACATATTCGTGAGTTGCAGTCTTTAGCATATGTTGCAAGGCTTGTTGCTTGTGCGCTGAGTTTGGCTGCACTTTGCAGGGTGTAGAACACAGGCCAGCAGTTAGATGGCAAAGTGACTTGCATTCAGCCAGGCCAGCACAGGCCAGGCATAGCCCTCAGCATGCTATGCTGACGCCAAACAAATCTTGCCTTAAGCAGGTAAACATTTGTTTTAAGGGTAATTTGTGGTCAAGCTACTGTCTCCTGATGCTCCCTGAGCAAGAATTGATAGATCAGAGTGATTTCTCATCAATCCTGTCTGTTTCTCAGAGCAGTTGTGCTAAGTTTGACGTCATGCATGCAGAGACCTGAAGGATTTACACTGTGGTTTTGTGACGCGGAGCCTGAACATTTTACGAATGAGCTAGGCTTTCGCACTAGTGTGAAGTCAATTGATGGCAAGAAAGGAAGACCAGTCTCCTCCAGTAGGAAGCGCAGCCGCCTCAGCTTGTTTGACTGATGAGCTGTCATCATTTGACACAATGGCACATGGCGAGACACTCTGAACTGATGGTCTGTTTTACTTTTTGAAAGCCAGCGTGTATCACTAATGCATACATCACAGGCTTGCTACCATCCCTGTCAGGTCTGCTGCAGTATTCAATTTCAAAGATAGTTGTTAGGGACATGCTGACTGCTCGCAATTTTACACTGATGGGCAGAATCCTCTGCAATGTGGCTGTGACATCCAGCTTTCAACTCAACTTGCATAACTACAATGTATAGGGTATGGTCCAGAATGGCCATCAATTTTGTTAGATCTCCGGCTTGCTAGCTAGAGTAGCTGCAGATATAGCCACTGGATATTGTAGACTATTGCCTATTTGTGGGCACGTTTTGCGAACTGACCAGCCTAATTTAGCATAGATTTTGATCCACCAAATGCACGAGTGTCAGCATGGAGGTCAGGCTTGTACCTCTACAGGGTTTATTTGTGGAGAAGACAATGCGTGAAGTTTGTAAAACAACAAATGAGGTTTGGAATGGACCCACTTTTGTGGTATTATAAGTTTGTCCGCACTTTTTCTAAGTGCATGTTAGCATGCCCTTATGTGTTGCCTGTCTAGAGCATTGATTCAAGAGCAAAACAGCACTTGAGCGGTTTTTCATGACTTTTGCAGCACACATATGTGGAGTTTGCCGACAGCTGCTATATTTTTGCTGTAGTGGTAAGATGGGTTCAAGATTTATTGCAGCAAATGCATACCAAAGCATGCCTACAAGAGCTGGCCGTGGACTTCAACTGTATTCCGAGTAGTACAGTGGTGTGGACAGGATGGTCTCCACCAGGTGCATTATATTACAAGGTTTTCAAGCGTGTTTGTACAGGCCTGCAGGCCTTTGAGCTAAGCCTAAGGCTTGTGAACTCTGTGTGCACAACACATGTGCAATACTGCAACATGGTCGTTGTAGCACAAGTGTTTTTGCTTGCTGCAACGGGTGTATACGGCAACATAGACCACAGCGACAGTGCTGTCATCTTGACATTCTATCTGAGCTGTGGCTGATAGCTGCAGTTGAGCCGGCCATGAGCATCAAGCAATAGGCCCAAGGAAACTGAATGCGAGCGTTTCGACCATGATCTCGTCATCTGCGGAGCAAATTACGAGTACTATGGCGATCTGTGCTCTCATCTTGACTACATCCCAGCTCTCTGCATGAGCTTGTTCTCATTTCCCTGAGGGCGTTGTTTGCTTGTAAAAGCCGGCCTTCCAGCAGGTGTGAAGTTGACTGCTCGAACGTGCCTCGAAGATACTTGCATCGCAGCTGTTTTGCAAGACTGCAGCTGCGTGCTCGACGAGTGAGGCAACCTTGACATCTGGTGCTATGGCTGCTCTGAAACCGGTTCCTCGGATGCCAGCCCTCTGCGTACCTCATGGTGGCGGACCCATGCCGTTGCTCGGGGACCCAACGCACAGCTCTTTGATCCACTGGCTGAGCACCACGGCCAAAGATTTACCACGGCCTCTGTCAATCCTCACAGTATCAGCTCATTGGGAGGTACCTGCATTGTTCGCCTGATGGTATTCCGACCGTTGCCTCTGACCCACCTGATGTTTAGATCAGTCAGTGCCTGGCAGGAAAGGCAGCCAACTGTCACAAGCGATGCGCAACCTCCTCTACTTTACGACTATTACGGTTTCCCTGAGGAGTCTTACAAAATCAAGTACGATGCACCAGGCTCGCCACAGCTTGCTCAAAGGATAGCTGATTTGCTCAAGGCTGCTGGGCTGTCTTGTGATTTTGACTCAAAAAGAGGGTGGGATCATGGTGTCTTTGTTCCATTGAAATTGCTCTACCCAGATGCAGATATTCCAATAGTGGAAATGTCCATGCTCAAATCTTTGAGTGCAGAGGTAAATACCTTGAACTCGGCTGGGTGTGTACACAGCCTATCCAGTTTGTTGTGTGCGTATGCTTCATGCTTTAGTGCCCACAATGTCTCAAGCAAGAAGTATGGTTAGACCACCTGCTTGCCAATAAGCTCAAACATTATCAGCATGCATGCTGCAGCATGAAACATCCTTGACACTATACCGACTGCTCATAGCAATGTCAAGTATCGATAGTAAATGCATGTTGCAGATATATGTGTGAAAAGCAGTGATGGCTCATGAACATTGAGCATGGCTCATTGATGCCGCTTTATGCATGAAGGAACACTTAAGATTGGGGGAGGCCCTGGCGCCCCTGCGGGATGAGGGGGTCATGATTGTGGGGTCTGGCCTCTCTTACCACAACATGCAAGGGTTTGTATTCAGGGGCCGAGGTGATCCCACCACTACCAAGACAGCAAGCCAGGTGAGGTGCTCCACTTCCACATGAGAAACTTCTTTTGGTCCTGATACCATCGCCACATGGGCAAGCTTTTTCAGTAGGCTTCAAGAAAAGCTTTTGCGGGTTTGTTTTTGCACATACATGTATCCAACTACATTGTTCACTTGTATGCGCTCAAAGTTGCTGCCACCATAAGGTGTAAAGCTTGTTTCACAGTATGTTTGTACACCAGCATATGCCAGTGTCGTGCTGCTGCCATGTTCCTGACAAGGTGTAAATCATGTTGCTGTAGGAGTTTGATGCATACATTCAAGATGCGCTACTGAATCCAAAGCACTCACCGCAGCAGCGAAGACAGCTGCTGCTTGACTGGGAGCAGGTAAAACAGTCCAACACAAAATTCAAGCAGCTACACCATAGACACCATTTATATGCGTGCAGCACCATTGCATATCAACCAAACAGGCTCATTAGTTTTCGCCGCTTGCGAGCCTTCACTTGCCATTGTTCACTTGCCAGTGTTCACTTACTAGTCCTCTCAGTCTTTGTTTGCCAGTCCTGCAGCATGTTATCTATGAAGCATGATGTCAGCTGCCTGGACAGATTTGCCAAGCCTTGCAGTCACACCTTTGTGGTGTGTCAGCAAACTCTGCTATGGTCTGCTGACCATGCAATGTGCCATCATTCATGCATGCATCCTTGGCATTGATGTCTGGCATGCACTCGTGCCTTATCCATGCTCATGTAGGGTCCTTCAGCACGGCTTTGCCATCCCAGAGAAGAGCATTTGCTGCCGCTCATGGTGGCTGCTGGTGCTGCGCATTGTGGTCAGGCGCAAGTCACCTTCGATGAAGAGCTTTTGGGAGCAAAAGTGAGTGGATACATCTGGAATTAGGCAGTGAAGCTTAAGCAGGGCTGAAGTTGGAAGCATGTACAATGGTAGATATACTGGCTGCAAATTTCCCATGTCCTTTTGGCAATAAGGAGTGTGTGATAGGGATCGCTTTTGCATTCAGCTAAGCAGTGGACACAGTGTAGGAGAAATGTCAAAGTAGGTGAAGTGTAGGTGCATGAGGTCAGCACTTCTGGGATGACTGAAATGATGAGCAGTCTGATTGAATTCAATTGGCTGTGCATGCTCATTACCAAGTTAGCATGTGTTGTGTGAGACTGAGCACAAATGGCCTTGTCTCAGCCAATGTACAGGTGTATACCTGCCAGTGTTACCATCACTGCTGTTGACCTGCAAACCTGCGGGTGCTCATAATGAGTGTATAACTGTTCAAGGAAGCGAACATGTCAGTGTACAGCTTTGTACCATATGTATGAAGCCATGCAATACATGCAATAACTGATATGTACAGGCTCTTCGGTCGGCTTTGCAATGTTGCCCTGTTTGCGTGAGAGGAGATTCAGATATGAGTCATTGCAATAAGGCCTTCAAAAGCTGTCCTGTGTATGACCCAGTGAGTGTCGCGATGATTGTCTGTGTAGCCCAGTGCATTTTTCTATCTTGCTGACATGCAGCAGATGTTGTTCAATGGCAGCACACAATCCAATCGTTCGGCCCTGTTTCTCAATGTTACAAAAGAGCTGCAATGGAGTTCAGCATGAAACAGCATTTCATATCGAGAGCTGCACAGCCCTAACAGCATGATGCTCAAGACCGCTCTAAGCTGTTGTATCTCAGTGACAGACGCTAAAAGCTACAGAGGATACATCAACCATTTGTAGACATGAACTTGTCCGTACAACCATGATGTCAATCAAATTTTGCTTCTCAACAGAGCTGTGGCCAGAATGTACCCCACTGATCTATGCCATCATAACAGCAATCATAGAGGCAGCAAGCACAATATTGACACAGCAGTACAGCATGTTAAGTCAGGCTCCTATATTGTGTGGCACACACAGTAAAAAGACACAAGCTGTGAGGTCTAGTTGCATTGCAGTACCTGTGACCTGAAAGTACAGTATCAAAACAAGACAATTTCTGTACGGTAAATTGCGTTCAGAAGCCTCCACCGCCGTCATCTCCTCCTCCAAACCCACCTCCTCCACCACCATCATCACCCCATCCACCACCGCCACCGCCACCACCGTCATCAGCCATTGCATCGCCAATCAGGGCACCACCCAACAACCCTGCTCCACCTCCTATCAGCAACCCAGGCATCATACCCCCACCCATCATGCCTCCGCCTGTCCTTCCACCCATCATGCCACCTGCATTATCACCTTGACCCTGTTGGTCAAGCACTGGCACAGATGTGTCACCCAGCAAGGCTGCCAGGATGTACAGCACAACTAGCCAAAGTCTGATGAGCTATGCTGCACTTGGAGATTGAATGCTCTAGGGGACTGTTAAGGTTTGCATGCACAATGCATGCAGATGATCAATTGCATGAATTGTGCCAAGGTTGATTGTTATGCATGACGACCAAGTTCTTCTGCTGTCAACACTAACTTTTGAACAGATGCAAGAAAATATGAGGGCAGACCTTGTTGTTGGTAGCCTTGTTGAGGATACCCCTGCTGGTAACCTGGCTGTTGATAGCCCTGCTGGGGGTAGCCTTGAGCTGGATACCCTTGCTGACCATATCCTTGCTGACCATATCCTTGCTGGCCATACCCTTGCTGTCCATAGCCTTGCTGTTGTCCGTACTGGGGCCTCTGAGCCGGTGACCCGAAGCAGCCGCCCATTGCGCCGTCTCTACGAAACCTGTAACAAGACCTGGACGGTCTTAAAAGGACTGCCAAGCCGATGACCCGCTGCGCTCAGAAGTGATCAGTCGATTCGTCTGTGGCGATGTCAGGCTCAGAGAATCAAGATCAGTGGGGTTTCACGAATGTCTAGCCTTCTTGCGACATGGGTACCCCTCGCCAAGCGATTTGATGCTGTTACGAGTTCTGGCAGCTCGCTGTCCTTCATACTGTGTATGACTTTGAGCCCGTTGCAACTGACTGTGCGTGCGTGCATAATCGGATAATTCCAGCACTGCTGTCAATTTTGGATGTACAAGCTGCTTGAGAACACTCAACATCTGCGGGGAAGCTGCCGCGGAGACGCTTCAAGTGTTGCCATGAAGTTGTGAGTCATCATGCTTGCACACAGCACATTGCAAAGTCAGGCATGGTCTACCAGCCAGTTATACGCACCATATATTGACATGCTGACGGTGCCAGGCTCGTGATTCTAACAAAGGTTTCCGAATATTAACTGCGAATGTACATTGGCAAATGTGCAAGCAGTCATGAGGTGCGTGCTGCATCAGAATTCAAAAATGTCAACTTAGCAGGCTACTTGTACACCAGTCACACAAGCCTGTGATGCACTTCAAAGTGGGTGCCAAGCTGCTGCAAAGCAGTTTCTGCTGTCAAGCACGTGTTGAGCAGCGCCTTGTCATGCATTCTCTGCCATAGCTGCGAGATTGCGTCTTGGAGGGCAGCAAGCTGAGCTCCAGGTGCAGATGGACTGTCTGGCAATAGAGCGCTGCCATCTTCCTCTGCATCTTCAAATTGTCTGACATCCAATGTCTGCTTGCTGTCAGCGTCGGCCTGCATGTATATACACAGCATGTGAGGAGCAGCGGCTGTTTCACATATTCAAGCTGCAGGGCAGTGCTGGTGCACTTCACAGCACCTTTCCACACTTACGAAGTCCACAGATTGTTCCAACATCGATATATGTCATACCAATGCTCACTTGTCCGTTCAACATGGCAGCTGTTGTGTCCACAAGTGCTACAGCTTGTCCCAGAGGGTGTAGGCTGCCTGCACCTGCCTTGGCATACCTAGCAGGAGCTGTAGCGACCCGGTATTCAGAGTCAAAAGGCAGCACCAGAATGTCAGGATCTTGCAACATCAATACTCACCACTGCAGCAACGCCTATTGCTGTCTGTTCACCCCTGCCACACGTAGCTGTCCACTGAGTTGCTGTGAAAACCCACCGGCAAGCTTTCAGTCCAACGATACTTGCAACACACAGATAGACTCTGTCAAGGAAGCAAATGTGCTACAAAAAGCCACTCAGAAGCTGCAACAGGTTGATTTCCAGTGTTGGTACAGTCGCAAAAGTTTAGATCTAGCCTGATGGTGACTGTAAAACTCCAGCTGCATTTCAGTCACAGCCTGTGGAGCTGGTAGCTTGACAAACCAAACTTATCTACTCGCTGCTCTACCAACACAAGCATACTGACTTACAGCTGCTGCAGCTTTTGCCACTGTACGCATATCAGCAACATAATGAGTGCTCCAGAGAGTGCTGACAACATGCTGTGTGCATGTTGTACACATCTTGACAGTGACATGACATAGGTGAGGGTCTGCTGGCGTTCTCTGTAGATTTTGTAAAGCCTAACGCTCAGGCTATAGCTAGCAGCACATGTCAGACTATGCTAGTAGCATGACTGACAGTCTTGGTCGGGGCTTGCTGGTTAGTTACAGCGTCATACAACCCAATGATTGCATTTCAGATGTCCAGAGTGGCAACATGGCTTGCACAAAACATCACCATCCTGTCCCTGGAGTCAACTTGCATACGCATCAGGCTGACACAATGTGCATCAGGCAGCAGATTTGACATGCAAACTGTACATGCGGCACCAAATGACCAGCATACCAAGGATATGGCAATGTCAAAAGATGGTTCGTGACCACCTTTCACAGCCAATTCAGCCTCACGTTTGAGCAGTCGATGCATAAGCTGCATAATGTCAAAGCAAGCGCACCCAGAGGACCAGTGCTAGGAGTGATATTGTTGATAGACAGTCTAATGGGTGTTGGTTACAGGGCCACAGGCTGAATACAGCCTTATTCTGGCTGATTGTGAAGGTCAAAACAGCTCAGATTGTCATCTATATAGTGTATACACTGCCATGGGCTGTGCTTCTCTACTTTACAGCAAACCTGTAGTAGGTCTATGATCTCAGCTGTTTGGCTGCCCAGATCAGCATGTAACCAGCATGCTCGTCCAATGTCTGCTGCACGTGACAATGGTATGGCTTGGCAACACTTTCAACACATCATCAACTCAACAACAGCAGCTGCTCTATTCAAGTACTGTCTGCCAGCAGGATGGCCTCGAGCTCCTGTTCTGTCATGTGAGACAGCACCGCTGGCTCGCTGCCCCTGCATTCAAAGTGCCCGGTCAGATGTCATGCATATCTTGTGATGAAAAAGGCGTACTTTGCTCACAATTCAGTACTCTGTTTTGCGCTGTGCCTAATTAGCATTGGGCTTTGGCAGTTGCAAGGTGTCACAGCTCTGAGTGAGTAGCATGCTTGCAACCCACTTGACCACAACACTTGCTCAGATAGGATGGCTGTGCATGAGCATCATGGCGGCATACAAGGAAGGAAGGTCACCTGAGGTCTAGAAAGCTGCTGTCTCCAGCAAGGAGTTCCACAGCATGAGCTCCAGTTAAAGCAGGCTTAGAGCTGGCCTGCCCTGACACAGCAGGGCTGGGGATGTTAGCAGCCTGTGACCCTCCATGCTGATCAGTACCGATGCTTGTTGCCTCCATTCCAGGAAGCAAGCCAGCTTGCCAGACCGCCTCTTGAGATGCTGCAGAAGCATCCCATGTCTGTGGAGAGCTGGGTGTAAGCAGATTGTCAAACCCGCTAGCAACTCATCCAAGCTCATGACATCACCCAAAATCTGGTCGGCCAGGACACCGTGGGCATTGTCAAAGTCGGGGATGCCTTCTGTCTGAACTGCTTCTTGACTGATGGAGCCCATAACAGCTGAAGCCTGAAGTGCATCCTGATCAGCGACAGTCCAGCTGCTGAGTGGATCAAATGGCACTGGTGACACAATGCGTCTGCCTACAGCTGAAGCAGAACTGGTGAAGCTTTCAGCGGTGGGGCTTGGGCTGTCCTGTAATCCAGCATCTAGTACGGCATACAGCTCAGCATGTGAAGTGTCTGAAGCCTCAGATGCAGCAGGGGTAGACGCCATCATGGGACTGCCAGCTGAGCCTGACATCACCAACCCAGCAGCAGCAGGAGACTGTTGGTGCTGTTTGGTAGCTGGTACAAAGGGTGTCTGCCCTGTGACGGCAGCAGCAGCAGCAGCCTGTGGCTCATCTGTGGATGTGGATGCAGCAGCACCTTGGGCTTGGTCTCTGCTGGAGACATCAGCCTGTGCTGTCTGTGCCACTGCACCTGCCAGCTCTGGCTGCTCACAGTCAGAGGCGGAACTGCCAAACCTGACGTCGGCATTGTCCTGGTGAGTACCAGATGGCTCCAGAAGTCCAGACACAGACCTGTCTGCAGTCTCAGCTAAGCATGCAGCTGGCTCCTCAGCTGAAAGTGGCTCCGCAACAAGCAAGGCGGCCTGATCAGTGCTGCCAGCACCAGGTGTGCTTTGGGAGGGCATGGTGAGGTCGGAGGAAGATAGAGTCCCTGCTGAAGCACTGGATGCTAGAGCAGCATCAGCAGAGCGCTGCAGTGCATCTGCAGGGTCAGCCACTGCTGGCAGCACTGACTCCTGCTCAGAGGAGAAGCTGGCACAAGATGGTGCGATGCCCAATCGCTGCATCTGCCTGATGAGGTTATTTAGAGTAGGACTTGACCTTTTAGGCTGCGCTGCTGCTGTGCTCACAGGGTGTCTGGCTGGCTCCAGAGGATGTGGCCCTGTTTGACTATGAGCTTCTGGCTTGGCGTGGTCATCGGGGACAAGGCTTGATGCTTGGGCAGCTCCACAGAAGCTAGGGGGCGCGATGGAGTAGGCAAACATTGGGTTGCTCCAGGTGGTGGCCAGAGCTGCCAGTGGGGGAGCTGCCTTACTCTTCTCCTGCTGCCCTTCTGCCTGCTGCCCTTTCACACTTCTGAAGGGAGAGAATGCGAAGTGAGAGGGCTCAGCCTGTGGTGTTGACTGCGCGCTTACAACTCCTGTGCTGCTGACTGTGCGGCTGCTAACATCAGCTGCTCTTCTGGACTTGGGGTGGTGAGAGGAGTTGCATGCTGCTCTACCCTTGAACAACCCATGTGGGGACATGCCCTTACTGAAGGCCTGCATGCCAGTGCTGCTGCTGCTGCTATGACTCTTGCCCTTGTCCACAGCACTACATGTCACGCTCTTGCTCTCCTTAGAAGCTGACAATGGCCGCGATTCTGCAGCTGGCTGGTCCAGCTTGGAGCCTGCCAATTTTGTGGCAGCACTACCACCCCTGACTGCCTTCTTGTCAGCCGAATGGCTGCTCTTGGTGCAGTCTGTCAGGGGACTGGAGGTGCTGGGTCTGGCCGGCTTGCTGCCATTGGACAGGTCTCGCAGGGGTGTAGAGCCAGGTTTTGGCCCAGCCGCCACCTGTCTGTCTGCACCATGCTTGGGGGTACCAGGCTTGCTTGGGACAGCTTTGCCCTGAGCAGGGCTCTTCTTGAGAGCTGGCAGAACAGCCTGCAAACATAGGTATGGTTCCTATCATGGCCTGATTCATGCAAGAGCATGTGGTGTTAATTTGGCCAATATGATCTGAGTGCATGATTTGGCAACCTCTAAACATGAATCAACTAAGACAGCTGGAACCACACTTTGCTGAGAGATGTGCATCAGGCATATGTAAGCATGAGAGCATGTGGTGTAGCAACAGGCATGTGCTGAAGCCAGCCCTCCAGCGCACAATCTCAGCTGTGCAATCACCACCATGCAATGCATCGCGCAACAGCAGCTTTAACAAAGTGAATTACCTGACTGCTTCCTGCTGCAGGGGGGTTGGCAGGGGAAGCCGGTGCAGCAGAGGGAGCTCCCTTTCCTAGGATGCAGGGATCGGCAGGTGTTGCCTTTTCTCTGCCCACAACGCCGTTTGCAGAAGGGGAAGGAAAGGCAGGCACAGCCTTTCCAGCTCCTACAGGGGCGTGCCTGGGGGTGGGGATGTTGGCAACCCTGTTGTCTGGCTGCTTGACAGGCAACGCTGCTCCAGCCTGCACAAAGATACAAGCCTGACTCCTGTCTGAAGGCAGGTTTCAACAGAGCAATAGACTCACAGTATATCAGTGCAGTTCTGCTGAAAGGCATACAACTGCAGCTCAAGTGTGACAACAACGCGCGTCTTGTCACTGACAAACACAGACAGTTTGTAAGCCTTGCAGGCAAAGCGCAACTGCTGTCACGCAAGCTGTATCTGTATAACTGTTCAAAACGCATTTGCTTCCCCTGCTGGGACAGATTGATGCTTTTGACACTGAGCAGCATGTGCCTTGGCACTTGAAAACAAAGCATGACACAGGTATGGACACATGATATTCAAATGATGCCAGCTACTCACAGCACACTGCATGTGATATAGACTTTGGTCGAGATGGTGTTAGTCTCTGACTTAGCAACACTGCAACCATGGATGAACAAACTCTGATAGCTGACACCACCTCAGGCATGTGTCAGAAATAGGACATGTGGTACAGCAATAGGCGTGTGCTGAAGCCAGCCCTTCACCATGTCCAGCACATTGGTAGAGCACAGGTATGAGCTAGTGCACAGTCTGAGCTGTGCAATCACCACTGTGCAATGCGTTGCAGGACAGCAGCTGTAGTGCAATGTAAATTACCAGACTGCTTCCTGCTGCAGGGGGTTTAGCAGGGGAACTCTGTGCAGCAGAGGGAGCTCCCTTCCCTGGGTTGGAGGCGTTGGCAAATGTTGCCCTTCCACCGCCCGCAACGCCGTTTGCAGAAGGGGAAGGAAAGGCAGGCACAGCCTTTCCAGTTCCTACAGGGGCGTGCTTGGGGGTGGGGATGGTGGCAGCCGTGTTGTTGGGCTGCTTGTCAGGCACTGCTGCTCCAGCCTGCACAGAGATACAAGCCTGGCTACCGGTCTCTCCCTGTGTGCAGGAAAGTCCCAACAGAGCAAAAGACTCAAAGGCAAATAGTGCAACTCTGCTGAAAGCCATGCAGACGCAGCTCAACTGTGAAAACAATGCTCGCCTTGTCATTGACAAACACACAGAATTTGAAAACTTTGCAGGCCAAGCGCAAGTGCTGCCACACAATTTATATGTGTGACACTTTTCATGATGTGTTTGCTTCCCCAGCTGGGCCAGATTGATGCTGTTAATACTGAGCAGGATGTGTCTTGGTACTTGAAGACAAAGCAAGACACAAGTTTGACATATCTTATTCAAGCAATGCCAGCTACTCACAGTACACTGCATGCGATGCTTTTTGGAAGTCATGCAAGAGCATGTGGTGTAGACTTTGGTCGATATGGTCCTGTCAGACTGAGCAACACTGCAAACATGCATGAAGAACTTCTGACAGCTGTAATCACACTTTTTTGATAGATTTGCCTGTCCTGAGGCATGTGTCAGAATTAGGACATGTGGTATAGCAATAGGCATGTGCTGAAGCCAGCCTTCCACCATGTCCAGCGCATTGGTAGAGCACAGGTATGAGTTAGCGCACAATCTCAGCTGTGCACTCACCACCGTGCAATGCATCGCACAGCAGCAGCTGTAGTACAATGTGAATTACCTGACTGCTTCCTGCTGCAAGGGGGTCAGCAGGGGAAGTCTGTGCAGCAGAGAGAGCTCCCTTTCCACTGCTCACAATGCCCTTTGCAGAAGGGGATAGCAATACAGGCACAGCCTTTCCAGCTCCTACAGGGGCATGCTTGGGGGTGGGCATGTTGGCAGCCGGGTTGTTGGGCTGCTTATCAGGCACCGCTGCTCCAGCCTGCACAAAGATACAAGCTTGGCTCCCTTTCTGAAGGCAGGTCTCAACAGAGCAATATCAAACAGTGCAACTCTGCTGAAAGCCATGCAAACGCAGCTCAAGTGTGACAACAATGCGCGTCTTGTCACTGACAAACCCCTTGAACACCTTTACTGGAACAGTGACAACTTTGCAGACTACATGCAAGCACCATCACACAAGTTAAATGTATGTCACTGTTCAAAATGTGTTTGCTTCGCCCAGCTGGGTCAAATTGATGCTTTTGATCTGAGCAGGGATGCGTCCTGTTGTCAAAGGCACCCTGTATCCAAAGACAAAACAAGACACAGGTACAACACATCTTACTCAAATGATGCCAGCCAGTCACAGCACACTGCATGTGATGCTCTTTGCAAGGCATATTGCCACCCATGCCCACCTCAGGAGTGTGGCTCTTGGCTGCATGAGCCACCTCAAGCAGAGCCCTGAGCCTTGTCACCTCCTCACTGTGAACCCTTGCCTCCCTGTCCCTCTGCTGCTGCAGCTGCTGCACAACCTCAGCATGCTGCTCTGTCACACGCTCAAACCTGGCCTGTGTCTGTGCTGACATGGCTTCCAGCTCAGCTCGAGAGAGGCGCAGATGCTCCAGAGAAGCGTCCTGGCGGCTCTGCAGGCCAGCCAGCTTCTTGAGGGACTCTGCCTTCAGCCTGCTCACATCTGCCTCAAGCTCAGCCACTTTGTCTGCCAGCTGCTGGTTCTTTTCAGACTTGGCGGTCAGCTGGGCCTGCATCAGAAGAGCTGTGTTGGAGCCTGACAACGCGACAGCGCATGACTTGGTGTGGAGTGACTACAGCACAAGGGCAGTCTATATTTGCCTGTGGCCTTATGTCAAATGCATGGTGGCTTGTCATAACTGCAACAGCTGAGTCAGACAAAGGGTCACAACGAAGGTAGCCTGGCTAAGCACGGTGAGAGGAAGCTGCCTGAAAGGCAACTTATGGGCATGACTTAAAAAGCACGTCTGTGTAAGGGATAAGTGAGCACCTGCAGACGCTCTTGGGCCACAAAGCTGCGACCCATGTGGGTAGCATGCTGTGCAGCTTTCTTTGAAGCAGCCGTCAGCTGAAGCTGAAGTTCCTCTTTCTGGCCTCCAAGCACAGCCAGCTGCCTTTCTGAGTTCTGCTTGCCTGCTAGAACATCTGACATCTCTGCATGCAGACTGGTGCTGACTACCTTCTGCTGCTGCAGCTTCTGGGTGGTGGTTGCCAGCTCCTCAGACAGGGTGGTGTTGCTTGCCTGCAGCTGACGTACCTGCTTCTGAGCTGCTGATCCTGATGTCAAGGCATCCACCAGCTGAGCAGAGAGCATGTCAGAACCTGCCTGTAGCTCTTGCACCTGTTCTGCAGCTTCTGATCTGCCTGATAGAGCCTCTGAAAGCTGAGCTGACAGATCAGCATCACCTGCTTGGAACTGCTCTGTATGTTGCTCAGCAGCAGCCTTGCCTGACAACGCAGCTGCAAGCTGAGCTGACGAGTCATCATTGCCTGTTTGGAGCTGCTGTGCGTGTTGCTCACCAGCAGCCTTGCCTGACAACGCTGCTGTGAGCTGAGCTGACAGGTCATTGTTGCCTCTCTGCAGCTGCTGTAGCTGCTTCCTGTCATCAGCTTTCTCTGTCACCGCAATTGTTAGCTCTGATGCAAGCTGAGTGTTCTGTCCTCTGACTTGCAGCAGTTGCCCGCACACAGCAAGCTTCTCTGCTGTAAGCTCGTAGGCGTGCAGAGTAAGCTCTGTTTTGGCTGAGTGGGCCTCTGCCAGCTGATGGCGCAGGTTGACACACTTAAACTCGGCAGCCCTCATCTCTGTGTCCTGAGCAAACTTGCCATTCCTGAGGGACTGAACTTGGTCAACAAGCCTGTCACGCTGAGCTGTAAGTCCCTCAAGGCGCTGCTCTAAGCCGTTGCGTAGATGATGTGAAATATACAGATCAGCACCAGACTCGCTGAGCTTGTGTGTTTGACTGTCACAGAAGGATGTGAGTAACTGGAGCTCAGCGGTCAGAGAAGCTGAGTTGTTTGCTTCAGCTACGCAGGCTTGTTCTGACTGCACAAGGTCCTGCAAGACAAAAGGAATCATGTCACAATAGGAAATGACAGAGGGTGTCAGCGTACGGAAGGGGCACGACCATAAGTATAGTGCCTATGTTCTGATCACTCTTAAGCGCCAAACAATGCAACCTGTTTCGGACATATCCTAGTCTGAGTACATGAACACAGGTGCTGCCTATGTGATGTCTGCTGGCAATGACATTACATTTACAGGCACAAGTGCGTCAGGCATATTTACGATACCAAAAGTATTGCATCAAACAAAGAGACTTGTCTGCCTTGTCTTAACAAGCCATGCAGTTTGCAATACCCTGTGTCAGATCTTGCATATTGTGACAACAATGAGCACTATGTAGCTGTACATTTACAGTCAGGCCGATGCATAGATGCGATTAGCTCATTGTTGACTGATAGTGGACAAATAGTCAAACTTTGGTGGTCACTGTGACTCATGGAACACATGTGTTGATGTGAAGCATACATGATTGGCATGCCATAACTTCCACATCATTCCCATGAGTCATTCGCAAGACCACGCATGCTACTAGGCACTATATATGACATACATTTATTTCGAGCAGTCTCACCTTCTTGCTGAGCTCAAGGTTGCTGATGACATCAGCCAGCTCAGCTGCATGTGACTGCTCAGCCCTGGCTGCTCTCTCCTCCAGGGATGACACATGGGTGAAGGTGCCATGCAGGCGCTCCTCAACTTGCCTCTTCTCTTGCCGGATGCGGCTTACCAAAGCAGCAAGACTGTCATGTTTCTGTTGCAAATCACTGTCAGACTGTTTGTCTTGGAACTTCTGCCACTCTAAGGCTCTGACTCGCTGGCTGTAGTGCCGGGTTTGCCCTTCAGCCTCAAGTGCCCTATTCTCGCTCTTCCTCAGCAAGTCATGAAGGTAGTCATCAGTGGTAGTCCTAGCACGTTTGGTAACCTGCACGCATACACACTGGTGAAAGGACTGCTGATTGCAGCTGAGCACAGTAGAGGCAAGGGCAGAATTGTTACACAGGTTGGCCATGCAATATAGCAGTGGTTTTGCCTCTGCTGTTGCTTGAACAATGCAGGCCTGATGAAGATACAATGGCATTGAAGTGCATCTGCAAGGAGCAATGGGCTTAGACCGCATAACTGCAATGATCTAAGAGCTCGGCTGTGATGTACCCTGCAAGCAAACTATGTCGCAGACTACACACACAAGTTGTGTAGCATATGAACCAGTGCAATACCTGAAGCCTGGCTGCCAGCCCATCACGCTCTGCTGTCATCAGCTGCAGATCAGCTGTCATTTTGTTTGCACGTGCCGTCTGCCCTGTGCAAACCTTGAAAACACTCGCGATTCTGGACGCAGAGGCGCTCCATCCCTGCTTTGCCTTAACCAGGCATAAGATAAGGAATGAGCTGGTCCATTGAAGGGGAGTGGACAATAGATGGGTGCGTCCAGCGGCAGCAATGAAGGCACAAGCCTGGCATGTCATGGCCAGGCAAGTAGAAAGGCCAGAGGCCATGCGCCACACAAGATGAACGCCAACCAAGAGAAAGACCACCTGCAAGACAGCATAAGGCTCTGCTTCCCCTGCATCAGAAGCCTATCTTGCAGTGGAGCAGCCAGGAAAACATATGATTACGTTTACTGAAACAACATGGTGTTCAGACTCCATCTGGACAAAAATTACAGACACAACATCAATGAACTAGACCAGATGCGAGCAGAGTGTCACAACTGGCATAAGCAGATATGAATAGCTGCTTCGATGCTGAAGAATTGCAGCACAGCACAGACTGCTCCTTCCAGTAAGCCCAACATTGCGTATATCAAGCTGTGGGTGGTCTACTGATCTCCACAGGCCACAGGCACATCGCAGCTTCAGAATGTCAGCAGCAACCCTCATGTCAACAGGATACAGTTGCATACCACGGCATCAAGGTCATCTGTGTGAGTGACTTCCAGTAGCTGCAGCACTGTCAGGCGCTTTGGAATGGGACCTGGCACCCCCTCTGCAGAGGCCTTCCCTCGGGAGTGGGGTTGCTGCTCATAGAGGTAATGTTTATGCTTGAGGACGGTTATGTACACAAAGGTTGCCAATGTGGCAATGATGGCAAGGCTCAGCACCTGCAAAACACGGCTTGCTTGGTTCATGTTGAAGCACTGTGACTGTAACTGCACCATAAATACTTTTGAAAAACAGCACTTGCTTGTTGAGCAAGCTGAAGCTAGCCTGAATATTTGCAGGATTGAGTTGCGGCAAACAAGTACAACCGACGTGACAGACAAGACTGCAGAAACCTACCAGTCTGCCAGTCTCGAGTGTCTGCACCATTGCCACAAAATTCCTGCCCCATGCTTGCAGGGGGTTCAATGGAGTGACAACCTTCAGTGTCACTTGGTGGATATGAAAGGCAGCCCACGCTACGTAAGTTCTGCGCTGATTGCAGACTTGCAGATACCCTCGGATCTGGTCTTTGGATTGCCGGTATACGCGAGCACCTTCTGGGGAAGTGCTGTTCGCTTTCATGGGACCATCCACTATGGCCTTAGCTAACAACAGCTGCTCCAGTGTGCTGTCCTCACAATACGTAATCTTGAAACTTGTCACAAGCCCTGAAAATAAGGAGACGACTTGCTGAAGCGTTGACTCACACTATTTACGCGTCGTCATTGCTATGCCAGCCTGCTGTAGTCAACGAGTCTATTTACCTGTGTACCCTGTCAAGGCGCCGAGGCCAAGCGCCAGAGCTACAAGCAGGAGGCAACAGATGCACGCCAAGTGCCTTCGCATCCATCGAACTGAGAACCGCATGGCCAAGGCCTCAGGAGTCACTTCACGATGTGGTGAACTGCTGACCTCGTTCTTCAACAATCTGTTCAACCGCTGAACCATTTTCAGCAGGCTCTGCACTTTCACAACAGGACCTAAGATCTGTTTGGCACAACGCCACGACGCATTGCTTTTTGCATCTTGTTGTGCCCATCAATGAAAGGCATTTTTGTCAAACTGTGTGCAAAGAAAGTTGACCAGAAGTCCGGGATCTTCTTCTTCGTTGGAATGCTAAACTACATAATGTCATGCCTGTGTCTGTCGGTGATCAGTGCATGTGAAAGTCAAATTGTGTCACAAGCAGATTGATGCACGCGCGTCACCACCACCACCACCGCCAATTCCTCACAACAAATCCATGCATGCACCTATGCCATCCATTCTGCATGAGTGTCAGGGCGCATGAGCGCAGCATAGGCATGGTGCTGCACAAAGTTGCTGCAAATTTGTGTATTTCAAGGAGCAGTCTTGGTGACCCAGAGCACTGATCAGGCTCATGAGCATCATCTGATCGATGTCAGGATAGACCTGTGTCTGGCGCAGGGCTGCTGGCTACAGTAGCAATTGTCACTAGACAGACACACCGCCAGTGGCGTCAGGTTTGTATAGCGTGTTGCACGAGTCATCTGCAACAAAGATTGGAGGTTCATAAAAGATCTATCAAATGCAAACCCAGCAGTTTGTGAATTACCTTATAAGCATATTACGCACAATATCCTCAGGAGGACCTCCGGAGCAGATGGAGCAAAGTTTAAATACAACTTGTGGCACCAGGGTGACGGCACGAGCTTGCTGTCAAAACCTTCAAGTTTGCTACCACTCCTTCATGCTTGAAGCTCTTTGTAAAGGCAAACATCACATCTTAAGCCATTCACAAAAGTGGCTCAACACACATGAACGTTGGGTACCTGAGCAAAGTGCAGGCGGGCCCAGAACTGCAGTGAAGTGTGCATAAAGAGTTGAATTATGGGCTGTGTGGAAGAGTATTGATGTTCCTGGACACCAAATTGGTAATGCAAAATCAGCATTCCTTACATCAGCTCCACAAGACTGCAGCACGCACATGGCTGTGTCAGCACATCAGAAATACATGTGGCACTCTAGTCAATGGCAACCATATCGTTGTTCAACACAATAGGCATTATACAACACTATCAAACCCAAAATAACAAAATGCAACATGTTCTTGTCCATCATAAAAACAGTTCCCAGTACAAAGCAGAAATCAGATGGACAAGCAGGCATGTGGCAACTAGGCCAGCTCATAATCTTCTGATAAAACTTGAACTAAATAGCGCTGATAAGGGTAGGGACATTTTCTGCTGACTGTGGAACACTCTGAAAACAACAACCTGATATGACAATCACAAACTCCTTGCAGAGTCAAAACTGTTGCCATTGGCTGACATGGCATCTCCAGCTCAGGTGAAATACAATTGTGCACCAGTTTTCTTGTTGACAGCTTAATCAATATTTTCATGTCAACATCTCAAAATCCACCCATTCCCCCACCACCGCCATCATCGCCTCCTCCTCCAAATCCACCTCCACCCATTCCTCCACCACCATCGTCACCTCCAAAACCACCGCCGCCACCTCCAAAACCACCACCACCACCTCCAAAGCCACCGCCACCGCCACCACCCAATTCATCACCAATGAGGGCCCCTCCAGTTGTTGACTGTCCATTATGGTCAAATTGTCAAGTTGAGGAAAGCTGGAGGGGGCACCCCAAGCTTCTGGCAAAATTTCCCAGAAGATAATTGCTGGCCAAAACAAGCATCTCAAGATTGAGAAAGCTGCCAGCAGCACCCCACTCATCGGGCAATGTGGTATTTTGCTCAATCCAAATGGTCAGCACTGTAATTTCTGGCAGGCAGCCAAGGTAGCGCCAGGCAGTGTCGTTGCTGAATCTGTCAATGATGGTAGTGGTGTAATAGTTGTTTCCAGGCAGGGCGGCCACACCGTATACCTGGGGCAGCTGGTCACCAAAATGAGTGCGCACATCGGTGACAGTTCCTGGGTTACATGAAAAGATGGCATGTGCGACTTGCACCTGCATGGCAAAAGACACAAGTGTGTGTGTCAAAGCCTTTGCAGCTTGGAGAATGCCAGGCATGTGTGCAGCTTGAAGAAGTAGTCAGTGCTCACACAACATTGTCTCAAAGCAGACGATCGGGCTAGGTAGGGCACTGCTTAAGGCTAGTCTATTCACAACATAGCCTCAAGACATGGCAAATACAACAAGATTGAATTAAACAACGGGAGTTCACACCATGCTGACGCCATAGCTACTGAAGACACAATATCATGCAGCAGTGGCCTTTGCATGATCCTCATGGTATCCTCACCATGGCAGATGTTATCAAGGCACGCTTCAGCATAGCGATCTGTGGAAGGTTAGCCTCTGGCGGCAGTCTTGCTTTGACTTGATCTGCTATGGCAGTGACAGGGCAGTCAGAGCATGACGGTTCAAGAGTCTAGTCTTGTCTAGTCTAGTTAAACACGTCAAGAGTGCTTGACTTTGCTGGCAAGCGAACGTCGTGCATAGTAATACCTGTTCAAAGCTGGTATACAAACGCAGGATCGCGTCAAAGTTGTGCGTAGTGAGGTCGCTCTTTGTCAGCTTTATCTCATGAGCCAAGGCTCACTCTCAAGCCCAAAGCCACCGGTGCCGGAATGAAACCGCGTGCGTAAACGGAGGCAACGTGCTACATGGCACAACTTGTAGCGTCCAAAACGTATGTTCGCCGCGACGTCACGTCGGTGCTTGGCCACAGTCACCTCAATATGATCAGTGGCTGAGTGAGGGCTGGCTGACAATGACAGGACAGTGCCGGCCTTCGGGCGGCTAAGTCGGATGATTCCGCACATTGTTGAGCTGCTGCAGGTAATGCAAGCTGGCTGGCAATCGTTTCCCTGATGGTTTCCAATCGCTTCCACGGTTCCGGGAGTCTTTTAAGTCCCGAACCGTCTTTGTTCATCCCTACACTTCAAGTATAAAAGTTAACCAGCACAATTCTGTGCAGCTGAGCTTGTTGCAACGAGCTCAGCAGAGAGTGCAGCATTATTCAATGCATGCAGTCCACAACTCTTCGAGTAAGATGAATATGTGGACGGCATCACAGACCAAGCGCAGGGCTGCACGCAGGTCAAACACATATTATGTAATACAAATTTGGTGCTGAAAGCTTGCATCAGCAGCGCAAGGCACTGCCGGGCGCCGGCCATGGCAGCTTTGCCGCATACGTGTTCCTGAGGTTGATGCAATAAGTTTAGAACATAATGCAGCCATCACTGTTGAGAAACTGCATGACAAGCCAGGCTCTACATCACACAAAGATCCGGCCTAGGACAGCCTTTGATGGTTGAGCTTATGTACATACTGAAACTTTTCATGCCTACTGTTCTATCTACTAGCCATGTTCATCCCTGTTTTGTGATGTCAGCATGAGCACATTAGCCATTGTCCACCTGATCCTTGCCATCATGATCAGAACCGCTCTCATCTGAATCGCTGGCATAGTTGCCTGCAGCTCCAGCACAACGAGTGACAAATTCCTGTTTGTGCATAACTGCAAGGAACCAGCTGCAACAGGATAACACTTTTGCCACGTGGCCTTGCTGCTGAAGGACTGCAAAACAGCACAGCCTGGCCACAAGTGTATGACATGACTAAGGTGAACAAATCATAGCATTGTTTGCTCACCTAGCATGTCCGTGAGACTAGGTTGAGGTGGCGCTGATGCTGGCCGTCTGTCTGTCTCATCTAGTGTTGGCTTGGATGCTATGGCAGCAGGCTGCATGGGTTCTGCTGTCTCATGAGGGTCTCTGTCATCTTGGTCTGGTTTCAGCTTTTTGGTTGGTGGCTCCCCTTGCTCTGTTGAGCTGCTGTTGTGTGCATTTGAGGGCTTTATCCTCACACTATTGAGTGCAGCTTTTGATGCTTGTCTGCTACACACCAAGAAGAGCAATGTTGGGCTGTGCTTTATGCAAATGCAATGGTCCCCCTGTGGATGTGTTCAGCTTGTAGAGTGTTGTAGCTTACCTGCCAGCTTTGTCTTTCCGTGCTTGAGCTGCCCGCAGCACAGCTGCAGCCCTTTCAGCTTCTACTCGAGCTCTTTCCTTCATAAATTGCTGTCGCTCACTATCCCGCAGCTCCATCTCTGTAAAGCGGCGTTTTTCCTCCTCATCCCTTAAGTACAGCAAGTCTCCTTTGTCAAAAGCTGCAAATGCACATTGAATCAGCTCATGACAGCAACCTGCACTCCTGTAGGCTGTGGGTGTGTAAGCAAAGACCTTACCTCCACGGCCAAAAAGCCAGCCGCTCTGGTTTTGCTGTGTGTCTTCAATCTGCACCAGCAGCAACAACTCAGCCTGCTGCACTCCGATGAAGTAAGTTACATGATGTGATCAGCAATCGTACATCGTGGACCATACGCATGTAATCAGCATCTGTCTCAGCACCCTCTGAAAACAGGTCAAGATCCTGCCTCCTGTTGGGATCTGGAGGCCGCAGGCTACCAGGTTTTGGTGCAGCCTTCCCTAGACGATTGATGCCCTGCATGCCATAGGGACTTTTAGGTGTGCAAAGACCCTGCGAGTCTTCTAAGCCGGCTGTAAGACACCCGAGCAAGCAGACTCCGATCACATTGGCGAATAGCGCTCAGCAAGCAAACTGCATCACTTCGGAAAGCACAGACTTACCGCCATGACTCAGCCTTGTACTCTGTTAGTGAAGATCTTGCAAGAGGCGTTCCCGAACAGGAGTACCCGAGTGTAAAAATTCTTGTCTGCAAGAGCTTCCACGGAACGTGCTCACCAAGGAGGCGGGTAGTGTGCGGACCTCGAGGTCGGTCGAGCTCACTTTCACTTATTAAAGTGCTGCGAGCTTAGCCCCTACTTTTACCAAACAATGCGCCATCAAGCTAGCACACACATCTGTTGCTGCGGATTAGTCATCAATATTCCTGGCTGTTGCCCCAGGCTGGTCCTGATAATCATGAGCTTCAACAGTAAAGCAAGTACAAGCATTAGAGGAAGCAGCTTGATAAACACTTTGTATGATTCAGAAGCATTCACAACTGATTTGACTAGCTAAAATCTTGTCAGTTGCATGCCTGCCCCAGAAGGCTGCACAAAAGCACACTTCACTCCTTGTGCTTCCTCAATCGCCCCAGGCAGGACTTGCCGCCCACCCACATACAGCCGAACTGTGAAGCCTGTGTATTCCTGAAGCCCTTTTGTTTGGCTATTATATGGACTGGCCCCCATTTGGCTTTGACTTGTTCTCACACCAAGCATGCGGTCTGCCAGCTTTTGCCTGTCTGCCTCTGCATCCCGTACATCATGCCCCTCTAAGTACTGCTTAGTCTTGCCCACAAACAAATAATGTTTGCCTTCCTTTGATGCTTCAAAGACTCCGTCAAAAGAGTACTCATCTTTCCCATCTAAGCCCTTTATGGCCTTGAAGAAGTCAAGGGCATATATGTCTGTGCAGCCTTCGTCTGTGAGTGCTAGTTGAACAGCTCTGTTTACTTCATCTTCCAAGCCAAATTCAAGATGCAGCTTCCGCCTGGGTATGTTTGTGTTCATTTCTGCCACGGAAGCAATTGCTGCAGCTGCTTGGGCAAGATTTGCAGTTATGGTTGCTTGGACCTTGATGTGCTCATCAAGACTGTGTTGTGGAATGCATGCCATCGTCAACCTAGCGTCTTTTACCCACCTGAGAGATAAATATGATATCACTGAGAGAAAGTTGCAGATAAATGCGGTTGCTATGGCAAATGGAGAGCGAAGCATCACACCTGAGACCAATGTCTGGATATTGGTTTTCAAGCCAACTCCGCTGGCCATCCCAACTGAAGCAGTTGTCAGCAACACAAATGCTTCACACACACACCCCACATTGGGGTAGTTCTGTATGATTTCGGCCAGGGGCTGTAAGTCTGTTGCATGCAGCTCGTTGAAGGAAACATCTATGAAAAAGCGCTCGTGGTCCTAGACGCTTTTATAAATATATGCTGTCTCAAGCTGCACATCATATCAGTGTCCCTCATCAACACTACCCAAATGTGACACTCGGAGGCGCAACAATTCGAACAACTTGCAGCTTGTTACGCCAAGAAACTGGTTGCTCCGGAACCACAGTGTAAGCTTCAGCACTGTAAAAGCCTCGATGACCTTGTGATGCCGCACAAGACGATATGCAGGCACAGTCAGGCTCTGTATTGGATGCCTACATAGCCAGCCAGGCCAGTCCTGGCAATTTGTCAGAATTGGGCTCCTGGAGCTCGCTCCAGTCTGCTCAGGTACATTTAGTCGCTCGCTCGGAGTGTTGTGCGGCACCGGTTGTAGCTGCAGTACGACCAATCTTTCGTCGTGTCGTTCAGGCAGCACTGCAACAAGGCCAAGTCCGGCAGGGCACTTCCCAACCACCTTCACGCTTTGGATCAGCTGAGGCTCTTGCTTTCAGCTCAAACGCTGCTGCAAACTTCGGACAGGACTTTCGTACTTTGGTCCGACCTCACCCGCAGCATCACCAGATAGCAGATTCCAGGTATGTTGTCACAGTCTTTTGCTCTGTCAGCCGTGAAACATAGTTCACACACTGGTCTTTGGCCTGCAGAGCCATAAACAAACCTCCAGCATATGCCAATGCTGATGCAACGGCCTTTGCTCCTGCTCCTGCATGGCAAAGGGATGCAAGAGCAGCTACAGCAGACCCCTGGTCTCTAGCACAGCCTCGCCAACCTGCCTATGGATATGGCAATGACAACAGTATGAGCAGCTGGCAACAGCAGGTAGCTAGCTTACAGCAGCCACCCATGGCTGATCAGCATGCTCAGCCACAGCATCAGGTGAACTGCAGACTCTATCTGTACGAGAAGTCATTGACTACAATTTGGCTTTCTTAGCATCTTACACGGCATTTGTGGGTGTAATTGTCATTGTCTTCACAGTTTGCTCTGAGCCTTCAGCAGTATCAAACCATCAGGGGCATGCAGGCATGGGCACTTGCGAGTGAAGCGCCAGGCCAACAGGCACATCAGCAGCAACAGCAGCACCAGAACCTGGGCGTTGTACATAAGCCTAGCTCAGGTGACCAGCTGGTGCAGGTTAGCTGCTGCACTTTGTCTTTTGTATTGCATGGGAAGTCTAATTGCATCCCTTATCACCAAGGACAGCATACGAGTGCACCTTCCTGCTCTTGAGCCTTTCTAGCAAGCTGAACATGGGCTTACACAACTCAATAGGCACCACAAAGCTGGCTGCACTCCTATCAGTATACCTGATCAGCGGCACGGCCATCATCAAGTTGGCTTGGGCCAGCAGCTGTTGGTCTGACAAGCTCACATGAGGCATGATGCAGTCAAGAATGTCAATCAACTGCACAACACAATGGTCAACTTTAGTGTCGGCTTGTGTGTAAGTCAGCGAAATAGGACTGCTTGCTTGGACTAATTGGACTGATTGTGGTTGCAGGATCTAAGGGCACACTGGGGTAGTATGGCATCATCCCCTCACCAGCCCCAGGCCAGCCTAAATGCCAATGTGCCTCACCCCTTGCCGCCACAGGCCTCGCAATCAGGCAAGCC
>JAABUK010000817.1_pt1 | contig 62825 bp, 79 predicted proteins | sample 5559141 | NCBI WGS metagenome assembly JAABUK01 (sample SAMN10711869, study PRJNA513367) | rock metagenome | isolation source: Antarctica rocks | place: Antarctica: Victoria Land, Pudding Butte nord | collected 2016-01-03
CACTTCTTTCATGTGCCACTGCTGATGACATGTAAATGCTGAGCTGCAGCCAGCTGAGCCTATGCTTGGAGCTGACGAAAGAGCGTACTTTGTTCGTAAGTGGAACCAGGTAATTTCTCCTCAGTGTAATTGCAAATTCCTTCTCAACGCAATTGCAAGAATGCATCGCAATGTTGTCCTTGCTCTGCTGGCTTCCTGCTGCACGACCTTGCGGCCATGTACCTGTTGTGACAACTGCACTGTCTTGCATCAACGCCAGCTCACGGATGTTGCAGGGTGTGGATGCTGTGTTTCAGCCCATTGTGGGAGCCTTGAGTCGGAGAGGCTTATAGTGCCAGAATGAACGTTCACAAAACCAATCAATGAATGATCCAATCTGATGTTTAAACAAGTTTTTGCCAGGTCTTCCTGAAACAGACCATATTGGACATGGTCATAGACCCACACATGCTGAACAGCTGTGAATAGCCAGGGAAGAAATCAGAAACCTTTCCAATGTTGATGAGGGCCACGACCTGTCACAGTCAACTCACATACCGGCCAAGATGATTTCAAATGGCCTGCATATCGTTCCCTATTGATCTCAACCTGGCTGCGCAAAACACTTGCTGCAATAATCATGATGCGTATGACCTACGTTTCTGCTTGGAGCTTTGATCGTGCTGCAAAATGCAAGTCCTCTGCCTGTGGACTACAAAGAGGCATGGAGTGGTGTGTCATACCTTCAGTAACACCATCTTCCAGCGTGTCAAAATCAGGCCTGTTGCATCAAAGCATATCTGCAAAATGCTGGCATCCTGAATGGCCAGCCTATCATGACCCAGGGTGTGCATCAACTGTGACTCAGCTTGATGAAGCTGGCACAGCATATGGTAGGCTGATGCTTGTGGCTTCACTCTGTAATTGACTCAATTGACTGTCAAGATAGATCATCGAATGTCGATGACACTACAATGCAGACCTGAGCTAGGCAGTGTGTCTGCATCTTGGCTGCAGCTGCAGGGCTGACTCAGCTTCTGATACCTGCTTGATGACCGCCTGCCTGCTCCCTGTTGTGGCAGCAGCGGGTGTCAACGCCCTGCATGCATGCACGCATATGCTTTGCTTGCCCCGGTCCATGGATCACATCTATGGCTGCTGCAACACTCAAGTATTGTGCATCGCCAGTGCATGACTCTTGAGCTGCGCACTTAGCTTCACAGTACCTTGACTGAGCCTGCCACTGGTTCTCATCATCAGTTTTGTGTTCTATGCACTAATCACGAGTGTGTCTTTTGGCGTCATGTATGCAGACACATTCCCACAGGGCAACCTGTGGTTTGCACGCTTCAGAGTTTATTTTACACCTGTGGATGGTCTAGACCAGACTGGTGACTGACCAGACAGGTGACTGACTCAGACATCATGTCTGCAGCTGTCAGGCTGTGACTAATTAGCCTTGTGACTTATAAGCATGCTACCCATGTGAGCTCATACAGCGATGCTCATGGGCATATGCATTGCTGATGCCAAACAGCACAAGCTGATGTCATTGCGTTGACGCACACCACGCCTCTGCTAAGTGGCATTTGCAATACACACTTGGCTAGAGCTGGAATGCATTCCCAATGGGCATGGCATGTACAAGATCTTGGCTCAGTAATGTCTACAGCGGAGTCAACGTTTACCAGCTGTGTTGATGCTGACAAAGTTGGCGATGTCATGCATCTTTTACTTGATGTTTGAGTTGCAGGTCAAGAGGCTGCTCAGCAGCCAGCAGCTCAGGCCGTGCTGCTGACAACAGGCTGTAAGGAGCCTTTGCTGCAGAGCGGCGGTGGATGGCTTTGCTGCGTTACGCACTGCCGCTGCCCATTGATATTTTCAAATACTCAGCGCTTGCTGATGCCTGCATGAACTGCTGGCGTGGTGTCAGACTATCAGCGAGAAAGCGAAGCCGTCGGCATCTGGTCTTGGAGCATTTCTCTTGGACTGTTCCATGATAGCCACCGCCGTCCATGCGGATTGAGTTCGACGTGTCCGACAACTACCGTGAGCAGCCGGCTCCTTATCCTTGCACCTCGTTTGCACAACGCTCGATCAGTTGCCTACGAACTTCTGTGGTGGCGACAATTGTGTCCTGGTCGTACTTTTGCAATAGGGCCGCTGCTGTCAGCTTTGTTCGGTAGTCTTAGGAAAGGGACCGACAACTGCGGTCTCGCAGCTCAACAAGCGCTCACGCCTGCGTTGCAGTGCCAGAAGTGGTATCTGAGGCGCACTGTAGCCTGTCACGCTGCGTACCACAGCTTTGACCTGGAATGCAGTGCAGTGAGTGTGGCGGAAGCTAAGGTGGTCCTTTTAAACCTCTTGCCAACGCCGTAGCAGGTAGGCCCGTCAATTTGGATGCCCTTTGCGTGCTGAACCGCCTCGCATGCTAGCATCGGCAGACGTCGCCATCGTGCTGAAGGGGTACCCTGCTGCAGGACAGGCTGCCGAGGACAGCCCCGGCATTGCCGGCGCCAAGCAATCACCCTCTGATCATCCGCCCACAAGGTTGGTCCTGCTATGCACATCTTACAGTGCTGCTTTGTGATGTAGCTTGACCATGTGGCGCTGGCTCAGCACCTTTAGCCGAGCTGATGTAGTCCAACAGTCCAGCACCTGTGCTGTAATCCATCTGTCTTGCCTGTACTCCTTCATGCGACGCAACTTATTGAATCTGGCCCAAATTGAATAACGCCTGCTGGTTGATGCTGTTATTTCTATCAAGCTTCTGAACCATATCATAGCTCCACCACCTTGAAATTCTCAGCATGTGTTTGATACAATCAGACTTGCAAAGTCAGACTGTGTCAGACTCGGCGCATCTCTTGCCATACACTTCTGCATGTATAGCATTGTACAGCATTACTCCCCAGAGGCAGATGCCTGGACGATGCATGCAGGGAACTGCTGATTATAAGCCGTCCCCATTGTTTGACGCAGGTCACAAGTACTGTGCAGTTACAGCCAGCTTCTGCTAGCCTATGGCCAATTACCAACAGCTGACACCCATCTACGCCTTGCAAAGCCCTTCTGGATCAAGGCCACCTGCACAAGCCAACACTGTCATCATGGGAAGCAACAACCATGTTGCCAGAGCCCTCACCTTTGCTGAAGCACAAATGCAGCATGCTGCTGGCCATCCAGCAGCGCCCACAAACCCATACCAGCAGTTTCCATCCCCCCAGCAGCCTGGAGGGGCCTACCCTTTTGCGTCCACCCCTGCCAGTCAGATGCCTATGACCCAGTACACATACATACAGGTTTGACTGAGCCATCACTATAGTTCACTGTAGTCTTGTGGCATCTTGTATGACATGTGTCCCTGCCAGCACCCTGCACAAATACAGAACAGACATTTGCCAAACTTGCAATCCCTCCAAACCAATGCAAGTCTTGAACATTCTCCTGAAGTCAGCTTTGCGTCTGCATTTGGAGCGCATCTGCATCACAAGGTACAAGGCAACGCGTAGCGGGTGCATCAGCAGCACAGAGTAGTGTGTAACTTAGCATGGTACATATTGACACAGTGCACCATGCAGGTGCCAGTTGGAGTTGTGCCTGGTTTGGGTTCTGCAATGTTGCCAGGAGTTGCTGATCAGTATGCTCAACAGGTGGCGTGTAATGCAAAATACCATCCATTCCTGTCAACAGCTATCATACACAAACACATATCCCTTCAAGCCGTCTGTATGCGAACAACATGACGCACTGGGATCATTGTGACATGCAATATAGACACGGACATGCCGTTTGCTTGGCATCAGCAGAGTGGTGCATGTGATGCTGAACATCTGCGCACGTGTTTTGCAATGCAGCCATGTAATCTCAGCACACTGTGACCATTCAATGCACCATGCACAAGACGATGAGCAGCAGTGTGCATGTCACACATGTGTGACATGTTTGACCTGATGCAGACAATGCTGGCCCAAATGCAAGCTCAGCAAAGCCAGCCAGGCATGCACACAGTCATGGTACAGTCTCCCAATGGGGCCTATGGCCCTGCCTATCCTTCCCCTCTGGCCCCTTCACCGTATGCCCATCAGCTCCCTTCAGGCTCTGCTCAAGTGGCAGCTGCCGGCATGCAGCAAATCATGTATGCCATACCCCAACATGCACAGGTAGGTACCTTGCATCCAGCTTGTACCAGCACCAATGGGCTAACAAGGGCAATTTTTTTGTCACAGCACAATAAGCGCAACACCACATGTGATGCAGTGACCAGTCAGACGCCTGAATATGCAATTAGCCTGAACAATCAGTTGAACACTATGTCTTGAAGATGTACTTGTGATCTGAGAGCCCCAACCTGCATTGCTCTCTTGACCACATCACACAACATCTGACTATGACCACACAAAAGTTGCATCTCAACAGTTCACTCTCTCATATGACAGGACACCTAGCTGGTCAGCGTGTTGACAGCTGCAAAGTTGCTGTGCAAGCACTTGACTGCACAGACTGTGCTGACTGCCAGCTGACCTCCTCTCAGGACCCTTCAATACCACTACTACTAATACTACTACTAAAACTACTACTAATACTACAACTAATACTACTACTAATACTACTACTAATACTACAATCTTAAACTTGCAGGGTCATGAACAGCACAACAGGTCCCCAGCAACACCTTCTTCAGCTGCAAGACCCCCCTTCCAGGGCCCCAGCCCCTGGCACCCTGCTACCCCCCGCCCACCCCTATCTCTTGCTGGGCTACCCCCACCAGGTACCCCTGGTACACCCCCTCAGAGATGGAAGCCAGCTAGCAGCCCAGCACCACATAGGGACTCTGCTGGCGTACCAGTCTACATACGTGTCAACAAGCGCATCACTGCCTCCAAAGCAATCGATGTAAGCATAGTCATGGTCGATTGTACACTCAAGTCCATGCATATGCGGTAGTGGAAGTGAGAAAGCTTTTACAGTTTTCTGTGAAACCAGTATAAAACGTATCCCAAGACTTCATGCACATCCTTGAGCACACCTGTACAGCTGCAATCTTTCAACACAGACCCCAGCTTGGCTCATGCCAGCCAACTGAATCTCAAAGGACCACAAGACTTTGACTCGATGCAATGTCCCAGCCACAGTGCCAATGCTGTCAGGCGTGCCTCATGATTGTGCCCATCTGTCTGCAGCAGCAACTTTTGTGCAGAATATCTTCAGCACAAACACCAGCCTAGATGTCACCAGCAACACAAGTCTCACCTGGCTTAAACAGAGTGCAGCATGCTGCAATGTCCAGGACACAATACCAATGCTGTCAGACTTGTCTCCTGCCTGCGCCATGCCTTGCAAACACAGGATGAATCTTGATGCTTGTGCAGGAGGTACTGGAGCTTGTGCGCACATCAGCTGCAGACTTTGATACGGTGTGCATGGCTACAGCACTGCACAAAATGGCCTCCTTGGATGCTGACCCCCAGCAATACAAGCTGCTGGGTGACAGGCCTGAGCTGACCCGCCTGAAAGACATGATCTGTGAGTGATCACCGCCACTGACCCAATTGCTGCCGTCTTGCGTATTGCAAACCTTCACAGCTGTTGTGACCTGTGTGTTGCGCTTCATTACAGAACTTCCAGACGAGTGAGGTAGAGGGCACCAAGCAAAGCTTTTGCACAACAAGTCTAAGCAGCATCTTGCTCTGCAACAGCATACTTTGGCAGTTTGCGGGCTGTGTCTGTTTCCTGGTTTGGACTTTGGCAGCATGTTCAGTGGTCGCACTCAGACTGGGGTTGTGCTGCAGTGGAGCACGCAGAAAAGTTCAGTGCTCGCAACATTGCCAACACGTTGTGGGCACTTGCCAAGATGATGCACAACCCAGGAGATGCGTTCCTGAACAGCCTGGGAGCTGAAGCTGGCAAGAAGGTCACTGACTTCAATGCTCAGAACCATTCCAACACTGTCTGGGCTTTTGCCACCCTGGGTAAGAAACTCACGCACACAGCGCTGCTGACACTCTTACAACATGTTCAAGGACAATAGGCAGTGTGTGAAATGCTCTGTGCTTGCAAGCTTCATAATTGCTGCAAAGATCTATGCATGAGTCTGCCACAACATACTAAGCTGAGGCTGTGGGATGTGGATAGCGGGGTTAGCGCGCTATGCTGCACAAAAGTGAGAAGAGCCAGGTTGTCTTAGCAGCACTGCACCTGTCTACCGCACATGCACGATATGCACTTGATCATGTCTAAGGAGTGCAGCCTTTGAGTTGATTCATCCCAGTACAGCTGACTTGAGACCATCTGTTTGGCTTCATTGCAGGCCACAATCCTGGCACAGAGGTGCTGAGAGTGATGGCAAGGGATGCAGAGGGCAAGGTGGGCAAGTTCACAGCCCAGAACATGAGCAACACCCTGCTGGCATATGCCAAGCTGGAGCACCACCCGGGTCACCTCATGGAGGTCATGGCTGCTGAGGCTTTGCGCAAGCTGGAGACATTCACTCCGCAGGTACAGACTCTTGAGAGTCATGTCCGTGGCACATTCTGTGCGTCTTCAGCCATGCCAGGACACCAGCACATTTACACTGACAGATTAGCGCCTGCGATAGCACTAGCAAACAGGATGAGCATTCAGGCTTCACTTCTCCAAATGTCTTCTGATGTTGTCGTTGAAAAGTATTTTTTTCCTCAAGCAATACAGTGTATACAATGTTGGGCCTCTGACATGCTTGGTAAGACTGCGATCTGCTCAAATGATGTGTATGCTCACAGGCTCTGAGCAACACTGTGTGGGGCTTCAGCAAGCTGGAAGTGGTGCATGAGAGGCTGCTGGATGCAGTGGCCGCCATTGCCCTCAGAAAGCTACAATCTTTCAATGGACAGAACATTGCCAATACGGTGAGCCTTCCTGCCAGAATTTGAGTGTTGCAGGGCAATAAAAACACAATGTTTGCATGTTGGGGTGCCCCAAGCACACAATGTAGCATTGCCTCTTTTATAGCTTGTAACAAATATTCCATCTTGCATGCCTTCTGGCCAGTTTTGTACTGACACCAAGTGCTGTGTGCATCTCCATTCTTGTTATCATAAGAACTCAGGCATGTGCTGCCTTCCATCTGAGCATGTGCTGTCGTAGCTAGTCTCACTCTCAACATCATGATGACAGCCCACAGCCACTCAGCAGCTAGCTTCATCCTGGCCTCTGCATGCACTGTCTTACACATGCACCAGCTCTCATACCTTGACATGCCAATGTAACATTCGTTCCCAGGTGTGGGCCTACGCCAACCTGGGGTATGACCCAGGAGCTTTGATGGATGCTATTGCACAGTGCAGCGAGTACCGTATGCAAGAGTTTAGCCCCCAAAACATTTCCAACATCTTATGGGCCTATGCCAAGCTGGGTATGTAGCCCTACCCTGTCTTCCAACTGAGCAGACAGTGCTGATAATGACAGCCACATTCACTCAAGTCGCACACAAAGATTATCATGATGATGCATGCTGTGCATGCTGTGCATGCTGTGCATGCTGAAGCAGAAGCCAGCTGTATCTGATGGCAAGGTACAGCAGCTAGCTGCAGCTCAACACAGTGGCAGTAAGCAGCTGTCAACTGCATTCCTGGCATGCCCCATCACTGCCACGCTGCTGTTATGACCTATCATTTATATTTCATCTGCAGCCACTTCTGAATGCAGCCCAGAGACTGGAATGATCCACTACTTCTTCTGCTTCGCTGACTGTCACACCACCATTAGTCACTTGCTTCTAACAGATTCCAAGCTTTCATTCATCTGCAACTGCAGGTTTACTGCATCCAGAGATGATGCAAGCAGCAATGCTGCACAGCCAAGCTCTGTTGAGCAGAGAGCGATAATCAGCAAGCTTTGCATCTGTGCCAGCCTACATGCTAGCACTTCATTTGCGCTTCATTTGTAGCATGTGTGTCAGATCTTCAGTCCTTGATATGCCACTCTACATGCTTCATGTGTAGCATGTGTGTCAGATCTTCAATCCTTGATGCGCAGGCAAGTTGCATCCCGAGCTGATGGAAGCTGCAGCGCTGCACAGCCGTGCCCTGATGACCACCTTCCAGCCGCAGAGCATTGCCAACATGATTTGGGCGTATGCAACCCTGGCTCACAGCCCCCCTTCAGACTTCCTCACCCTGCTGTGCGGCCACGCTCTGCATGAGCTGCCCAACTTTTCCCCTCAGAACATTAGCAACACCATCTGGGCGCTGGCTACGCTCAAGCACACGAACAGGGTACTTGCACACTTGCACCTTCAGCTCAGCTTTGCTGTATCCGAAAGCAGGCTGTGTCTTTCACAGCCTGGAATACCTGCATCCTGCGTGGAATGTAACGCCTAGTTTGCCAGTAGCTTGTGACACTTGGGGGGCTGACTTGTCCATCCCAACTTGGGCACGCCCAGAGATGCAATCATTTTCAAGAGACAGAGCGCAATACACAGCATGCATAGATGCCGTGCCTTGGCCCGGGCAAGCTTGCCTGCATCTAGGCAACAATGATGCATGATTGCTTGAGCACCCATCTGACACTTCAGTATTGCAGCTAAAAATATGTTAGGGCGCAACAGCTGCAGTCAAAGGTCACAGCAGTGAGTAGCTGCTGCTGCTGTTGCGCAGGCGCTGATGCAAGCAGTGGAGGTGGAGGTGACGGCAAGGCTGGGCGTGCCTGAAGAGGCCATCAAGTTCAGCAGGCAGCACCTGGCCAACAGCCTGTGGGCTATGGCCACACTGGAGCTGCTGCCGTCAGGGCGCCTGCTGGCAGCTGTTGCTGAGGCCATGAAGGAGCGAGCCAGTGACTGCAACCCACAGGAGATCAGCAACACTGTCTGGGCTTTTGCCAAACTAGGTGAGAGCAGGAAAAGGGAAGACTCTGTCATTTGGCATTAGCAACACTGTCTGGGCTTTTGCCAAGCTGGGTGAGAGACAAGAAAAGAGAAGCCTCTGTCGTTTGGCATTAAGCAAGGGGAAAGCCTCTGGGTGGCATGCATTTGTCTTGCCTGTGGGTCAAACTGGGTGAGTCTAAGATGATGTAGACCAACAAGGCAAGGGAGACTGGGCATGCTGATCTGGCCATGGTCAGCTTCAGTCTATCCACCAGGAGAACAATAGATACTGTGGTAGCCATGTTGGTCATGCTGGGCTGAATCATTTGCAGCACAGGGTAGCAATGTAGCTGGCCTCTGGCTTTTTTGGGCATACAGCCATCAGCTTGTCTTGTTGTGCATGTGTTGTTCATGCTGTGATCAGTTCTAGGACTGAACATACCTCAAAGAAAGACTTCGGTCCAATGAACAAAGGGCTTTGTTCATTGGACCGAAGTCTTCCTTTGAGGTGTGTTCAGTCCTGAGCAGATCCCTGCATGATGTCCTGGTTTTGCTGTCAGCATAGCAACAGTAAAGTTCGTTGATGTGCTCTAACCCAGACTGAGCATTTTGCGTGCATGCAGGCTTTTACAGTGAGGGGATGATGGACAGGTTTGCCAGTGAAGCTGAAGGGCGTATCCAGGAGTTCAGCCAGCAGAATCTGGCCAACATGGCCTGGGCCTTTGGCAAGCTCACCCATGACGCCCCCTCTCTGCTGGACGCCATTGGGCTCAAGGCCACCACCATTGTCAAGGTAGCCTATCTGTTTTCTATTTATTTTATCTTCTGCTCTTTATTCTCATTCGTTTTTCATTTGTATAAGAAATATAGAGAGATATAGAGACAAAGTTTATCATTTTAGCTGTAGTTTGCCTTCAGACCCACCCCCTTGCTCCCTTCTCATAGGGCTTTGCAGTGCCCTTTGATATCTGCCACTTGCCCTCTGCCCTCTGTCCATCGCCCTTTGCTTGTTGCCCGTTGACCAGTCAGCTCATGACTTGTCCTCTTCAACAAGTTGCAGCTGTCCTTCAACAGGTACTGTTTGCACGGTGCACCTATGCTTCCTTCTGACAAAGCACACAGCTGGCACAGCTGGATTACGTGATGATGACTGATATATTCGCTGTAGCTGCTTTAGTGTATCACGCTGTGAATGTGACTATATGTTCAACCAGCTGACAACATGGATGCATGCTGGCATCCAACTGCATGCTGGTATCCAACATGGCTGCTATAGGGGAATGCCAAGTTTTGATTGCGAAAACTTGGTGTTTCTCTATAGCAGCCATGTTGGGCACCGGCATCTCTACCTTTATGGATCCTGTTTACCAGCATCTTTGCGTTAGTGGAAAACCTTGCATCTGTGGAAAACCAACAGCTTCTGCTGCACCTACAGGATCTGTCATTGCAGCACATCACCAACATCCTGTGGACGTATGCCTCCTTTCTGCATGACGTGCCGGATATGCTGCCTGCCTTCACAAGTCAGATCTTTGAGCGCAGTCACAAGGAGCAGTTCAACGCACAGCAGCTCTCCAACCTGCTGTGGTCCCTCTGCATTCTACAGGTATGCCCTCTATGCCCTGGGGTCATTTGTAAATGGCCCTGGGCCCTTGGCGTTTGGCCCTGGATATTTGCAAAGTGCCATTGGACTGACAGCTTGTGCACTGCCATTGGGCTGGATCACTGCATTATGGTCCTCACACTACTGTGAACCCTCTGCATTTCTTGAGTCAGTCACTCCATATAGCAATGGTGTTACTTTCTGTGGCGCTTTTGCATGTGTTGAGATGTAGTTGCATGAAATGTGCAGTGAGCATGTTGCAGACACACATCTGTACACTCCACTGGTGCATGCTCCACACTGTGCAGCCTATTGTCTGACATGCATTGCAACTGTGCCACAAGCTCTATGTCATGAGACCGGCGACTGGCAGTTGCTCTGTTGGATGTACAACGACACAATCAGGAGCCAATGCAGCGCTGTCAATCTCAACATGTGGCGGTGTGCAGTCGTGTGATGGCGTGATGTGGAGGCGCATCATGCAGCAGTTCACCAGCTTGGGCATGGCCCCAGACAACCTGCCGGAAGAAGCCCTCACCCAGATCTACCAGGCAAGCAAACTGGTCTCACAAGTGCTGCATGTCGCTTTGACTTTGTTGGGCCATCATTAACCATGCTGCACAGGTGTACAGCTGTTTTGTCATTGACTCAACGCCGCACACTATGGATTGTAGTTTGAGGCGCTGCATTGATGATGAGATAGCTGTGCAACTGTGCAGGACAGTAAGTGTTTGGATTTGCAACCTGAGGTGCTGAACTGCACCCTTGCATGACGATGTGCTTACGTTTGTCATGCATAAGAGTGCATGCTTCAATGCCATCTACATCTCCTTGGCTTTGTAGATGTGGCTAGTTTGATGCTGACACGCTCATCATATTGTCAGAGGTGATGGCATCAGACTCCTTTGACATCTGACGGGACTGATGAACTTGGCACACCAAATGTGGTTACAGCACAATACACAAACCTGCTGTGTATATGCATGCAGGCTTACTTGCTGATGAAGACTGATCAGGAAGGCGTGGAACTGCCCCTGGGGGAGGGGCTGCTGGAACATGCCCAGCTGGTGTGGATTGAGTCGTGCAAGAACATCAGAGTGTCTGGCTTACACAGGGATGTAGCGCGTGTGCTGACGTCCATGGGACTATCTCACACCATTGAGCAGCTGACTGATGACAGCCTGTTCTCAGTGGATATTGCGCTGGCAGGTACAACGTGACCATCACATGTTGATGCAGCTGTCCATGTGCCGACTTGTGAAGTGATTACTGTTCTGTCACATGTTATGGTTGTCTATCTTTCTACAGTTGTGTGCAGATTCAAACTGTAGCAAATTGGCAGTTCACAGCAGCAATGCTTCTTGACGAACGGCATGCTGCTAGAGGTCCATGATTAATCATGATTCAAATACAGAACTACCACGGCTACTGATGTGGTGACATAGCAACAGGAGGGGCAAGGGAGAAGATCGTGATACTATCCTATTACGCGACCTATTAGGCGATAAATTTGCTTTCATTCTTGACCTTATGATCATAAGCTTCAGCGAGAGGCTGTGCTATTCTGACAATGAAGCTGTTCATTGGAATGCCTTAGGTTTTGAGTGGAATTGTCACAGGTTGTGATTGGAATTGTCTCACAGCGATTATGGTATTGCATGTTGCAGGTGAGAAGGTAGCAGTAGAGGTGGATGGCCCCCACCACTTCACAGCCAATGGGCAGCGGCCCCTGGGGGAGATGAGGGCTAGGCACCGTCTGTTGGATGTGCGAGGCTGGAGCGTGCTGAGTGTGCCGTACTTCCTCTGGGCAAAGCAGGCTGATGACACCACCCACGTCCTGTTCCTGCGCCAGGTATGCTACACTACAGTTCTGCATCAAAGAGTATTGCCTGAGAGAAGAATATAGGCATTCTTGGTCGCTTGGAGTCGCTTTGCTTGCAATTGAGTGACTGCCAACTTGGCCCAATCCTGGCAACAGCGCTATTTTCACAAGCGTCCTTGCATGATGCAGCCCTTGCCTTCTGGTATGCAATTGTGATCTATGCGCGCACTGCAATTTATTGTACGCTTGACGTGACTGCACAGTGAGCATATTGTTGCAAAGCATGTGGGGAATTAAGATAATTACAAGTGCTCAACATTCAGTTTCCAACTGCCTTCTTTAGCTCACTATTGTAGCTCAGCTGTTACAGCGCGGCTCATACCGGATGGATTGAGCCTGCTTACAATCCTGGCTGTGAACTTTACCCACCCCAGTACATCTCCACAGTCATATCTTGTTTGTAAGGCAGCTGCTCAACACACAACCCCCCAGGGGTGCCGCATGTTCAACATATGCTCAGCTCCTGTCATTCAGTCAGGAGATCTGCCTGCCTGAGAGAGGCTCTTTTTGTGGAATCTCAAGAGGCACAGACTGTGCAACTTGTTTCAGGAGATCAACAAGGCCAGGCAGCACCAAGCTCGCCTTTTGGACTGCCCTTCCCTCAGCTCTAATAGGCAACCAGCCCCCACCCCAACAGACCCTGACCCCACTCCCATGGAGGTTGACTCTAAGCCAGTGCCACAGCACACCATTGCTATCAAGGAAGATGATGATTCTGCGCCGTTGCAACATGAGAGCCAGGGACCAATGGCAGTTGACAACTTGAGGGTTTCACACAGCACTACTGTGACGAATCCTGTAGGGCAGGTGTCTGTTGGTGTGAAGCGCTCAGCTTCAGACACAGACTTGGTGTGTGACCAGGTACCCAAAGTTGCTAAGCTTGAGCAGCAACCTCAGACAACACACGCAGCTGGACAGATTGGAGTTGCAGGAGGGTCGGTGACAGTCCCAGGAGCTGAGTCAGCAGGTCAGGCAGCAGACACAATCGGACAGACCGGCTCCGGGCAGCCCACAGCAGCAACCAGGGGGGTTCAGCGAGCTACCACTCCTGATGCAACACTAGCTGAGAATATGGCTTTTGGTGTATGTGTGGATCTGAAGCCAGTCAAGCTTGAATGGAGCCCTGTGGTGATTGCTGATCCCAGCAAATCTGCCAAGGGTCTTGGCAGTTCTGCCAGGGTCGGTAGCAGCTCTGCCAGAGACAACTACACACCAGGGCTTCAGCTGAATCCCATACCCAAAAACAGTCCCTATTCGTTCCTTGCCAAAGATGCCTCAGCAGCAGCAGCTACATCAGCAGCTGCAGTGCCACCTTCAGCATCAGCTTCAGCAGCGCAGGAGCCAGTACAGTCAAAGATGTTCCCTCCAGTGCAGATCAAAATTGAAGATGAGCATGCATCAACTGGAATGAATGCACAGCTTTCTCCTGAGTCCAAGTCAGCCCCTGAGACAGAGCCCCTGCCAAGGACCCAGGGGGTAACGCAAACACAGATCAAGGGTGAGCAGCTGCATGAGGTGCTAGCGCAGCAGACTGACAGCGTGGAACGCACAGCACAGACAGACATCGCATGTGACATGGGGCAGGCTGAAGTGGTGTTGCCACAAGTCAGCACAAGGGCAGCAATCCCAGTCAAGGCTGAATCTACTGGCATGCCTATGGGCAAGCAGGCAGAGCATGGGCACACAAGCAAGATCCTTGGCACAGCTGCTGAACATCAGAGTCTTGTACAGTCACTACAGCCGCCCAGCCCAGCTGTGGTCATCAGCAGTGTGAACCCACAAGCTGGGGTGCAGATTCAGGGGGATGGGGGCAAGGCCGAGTGCGGGGGGGTTCACCCCCAGCCTCAGGGCTCTGCAGGACAGGTGATTGCCCCAGGCATCAGAATGCTTCACCCTGGTTTAGGCCTAGCACTTTCACCTGGGAACCTTCCATCCCTGGAGCCAGCCATCTCTGTCCCGGCAGCAGTTCCCATATCACAGCCCACAGTCCCCAGATCACAGCCCGCAGTCCCCAGCATCAAGCTGCCTGACTCAGGTCAAGCACTGTCTGAAGGGGAAAGTTCTTTTGTTGCAGCAGCCAAGGCTGCTCCCGTTGTGGTGAAGAGTGAGGCAAAGCGTGAGGCTTCAGATCATGATGTTGATGTCAGCAGTGATACAGCAGCTGTGGGTTCAGCGTCAAGCTCCAACAGCTTGAACCTCTCAGCTCTGCTGGACAAGAGAAAGCAGGAGCTGCTAGGTTTGTTGTTCAATAACTTGATGTCAATTGATGTGCATGACAAGTTGCATTGCATGTGCTACATGCCTCTCTGCATGCTGTGAAGAAGAGCTGCTTGAGCAGGGCTGTGCAAGCTGCTGCAACATGACGCATCCAGGCAGATCCTGGAGCAAGAGATGATGTACCAGCACACTAGCCACAAACAAAGCATGGTAGATCATCTCACAGGACATTTGGCCTGCAAAAGAAGCTGGGTGGACATGAATGTTGAGTTGCTTCTGCTGCAGGGCTGGCCAAGGGAAGTGGAGAAATCAAGACAGCTGTTGGACCTAACACAATGTCAATAGGTTTAGCAGCAACCCCACCGTTGCCAATGCCTAGCATGAGCACTGATGCAGTGCCTGTTGTGGATGATGGGAAGACAGATGTGAAGGCTGAGTTGACGGCTGCTGTGACACAGCCAAATGTCAAAAACATCAGAGAGCTTGCCTGAAGTTAGCTTGAGTTGAATATGCTACGAAAGTTGACCAGTGCTGCTGTTGCGCTTGTAGTTCCAGCTTGCAGGACCAGTGCTGCTGTTGCGCATGTAATTCCAGCTTGCAGTCCCAGCAGGTGCTGTTAACAGCCAACAATTTGCACTTCATTCTGTTGCGAATGAAAAGGATGGTCACTGCCGTATGCATCTGCCTTCTATGCGCATTACAACCCTGAAGTGCTTGCAGCTGACCAACAAGATCCCAATGATGAGTCCAAGGTGAATGACTGGCATTGTGCACACAGCTGGGCATGCGCTGCACTTATGAGTCTGCCTTGGTTGCAGCTTGCTGTTTAGACGTATGCTGTTGGAACCAGGCTGTGCTGCTTGCTATCAGTGTATTCAAGGAGAAGAGCGCTTGTGGTTCCTGTGGCCATGCTGGCATCTGTCAGATGACAGCCTGGTATTTGAGCCATTTCAGATTGTGCATGCAAAAATCAAAGCAATTAACTGATCTCAGGTACAGATCAGCCGAGACAGCCGTGATTAATGCATCTGGGAAATCATTATAGGAGCTGCCTCCTGTGGGGCTTGCACACTGCAGCGGTTGTGTGCCACACCTGCTACACTCTCGCAGTCAGTGCTGTCTGATTCTGCTGCCTGCAAGACACGACGGATGTAACGTCGCGACTGTAACTCAATGGCGTGTTTGTATGGCGGTCAAATGTGGATGAGCTAAGGCTTGTCCATCTGAGCTGGGCTCGAACACTGGCAGATCGCCAAATTTTGCGCATCACAGCTTGCAAATGACCGCTACAAGCTACAAATGACCGCTACAAGCTACAAGCTACAAATGACCGCTACAAGCTATGCATGCTGTGACTCATTGCTCTGATCCTGAACCCATTCAGTCAACATTGATGCAGTGGCTGCAACTGCGCTTCATCCAGCGCTGCATACAGATGACGCGGCAGCAACAGTATGGCTGTTGCATGGCTCTGCATTGCCGAACTTGCTGCTGAGTGTACTTGACTTTGACAGGGCATGCAAACTTGCGTCACAGCCGGTGCAGGCCCTCGTATACATCCCATTTGCGTTGGGCGCCCGCTTACCTTTAACGCACAGTTACGTAGCAAAGCCACCAGCATCCCTCAATCGAGGTTTCTGAGTCCTGCAGCCCCGTCACAGCAAGATACAGTGACTGTGCATGCAGGTTTGAGCTCCGTGACATAGCACCTTCCTTGCTGAAAGATGGACAGACTTATTGCCATGTTGAGTTCATTGTCGTGAAGTTGTTTGTTGCTCGAAGGCAGTGACTCAGAGTTGGAGCTGGCTGTCTTCCGGTTCACGTTGGGCATCCCTGGCTTTGATGACACTTTCATACCGAGGGTCGTGGGGTCTTTTGGCATTCTGATTCTCATTGCCAATCACCTGCTAGGCCCTGACACGGTGTCTGACACACAGGTAACTGTCGTCAACTGTGCTTGCGACTCCTGTTTAGCCTGCTTACCCAACCTGCTCAATAAGCATATTGAGGCTGGCACTTGCCATGCCCTGATAGGTCATTGCATGCCATGCAGACTCGTTCAGAGATATTTGCTGCAGTCCTTGCCACGATATGCATCGCCAGTCCAACCATTGAAGCAAGATTGAAGGAGCTTGAGCCTGGCAAGGGTCGACAGGCAGCCCCTCAACAAGTCCAGGGAGCCATCAGCACCTTTGCAATTGCAGATAGCGTGTCTGAAGAGCAGAAGCAGGTACACACGTCTTGAGCTCCTTTGCACATCGTGCATGGCTGAGACACCAGTGCTGCCATGTATGGGATGCAAGGGTTGGTCGTGTTAACCCTGTCGTACACGGCACACCCGATGGTTGGCGGCATATATCATATTCCTGCCTAGGCTAAGGCCCTACCCCGTCAAGGGGGCATCGGCTCTTGTATATGACAGCCCCTAACATCTGCCACAATATTACCTGCAACAGCCCATTGATTTGGATCCAACAAGGGTTCCCTGTATGGCTTGCAGGAGCTTGCATGGGCTTCATACGCTCTTCTGCGAAACACCAACACATGTGGCGTGGCTGTGTTCAGAGGGAAGCAAGCAGTCATGGCACGGGGTGCTTTAGGGCCAGCAGCCAGTGCAGATGGGCCGCAGGCTTGCCTGCAAGCTTTAGCCAAGGTACTGGGGCAGCCTTGCATCATATGCCATCATCTGTCACTTTGTGTCGTGTGAGTGCTGAGTGGGGTTGAGGGGATTAGAGTCAGCCGGGGTAATTCAAAGTGACTCCTCAGCCAGGGGCCTGCTCATGGACGCAGGTGGCTGCAGCTTGGGCTTGCATAAATTCAGCAGATTCTGCCTCATATTATGGTTATTGAAATTAAATGAGTTGTCTGCAGGCGCAGAGCAGCATCCAGAGCCAGCTGAAAGCGGACACCAGCAAGGATGGTGGACAGCTTGCATATCTTCAAGACAATGGAGCTCTGTCCTCAGCTGGTGCCCAGGATTGGGCAGGACTGGTGCCCACAGGTGTCAACAGCATACTCATGTGCCAGGGGGCAACCAGCAGTGACAATTGCGTGCGGCTGGTACTTCTGTCTGATAGACCACGAGCCTGGTCTCGCCGGGAGCGGCTTTGGGGCCTTGCTGTCACAAAAAAGCTGGAGAACAGCATGAGATGTATGGCCTAAGTAAGTTTAGCGGTGTCTTGCAGCTTCTTCACCGTGCACTGAGGAAGCCACAAGCTGACAACTGCAAGACGCGGTTTTGGGCATTGATTAGATGTGTACTCTCAGTGTCTCGAAAAGGTGTACGGTACACATCATGCAGTCAAAGGAGAGGCATAGGTGAACAGTTTTGGACGACTTGACTAGTGGCAGCACTTCCTGCATGGCTGGAAATTTCAATGGCTGGAAGTTAAACAGGACGCTGAATCTACATAAGAGGAACCTGAGAAGCCGCAGAACTTGCATCATGATCGAAACGCAGCACTTACATCATGATCGAAATACCCACAAAATTTGCATTTACCGTCCAAATATATGTCGGACTGGGCTGCGTAACAGCAGATGCATCAACCTCGTGCTACCATCAATACGTACAATCCAATACCAGCATGAAATGCGCTGCCTAATTTAATCAAATGGAAAATGGACAACAGCATGCACAGCAAGACAGCATGACCAATCAGTCACAGACACGCTTTCCTGCATTGACTGACTAAGGTGTCGTGCACCAGATCCAGAGTGGATCCTAAAACCCATGCCTGTTAGTCTTCATGACTTCACAACATCTCTCGGTATCACTCAACATCTACATGCATCAGTTGAACCATGACCCAACAGAAAGCACAAAACAGGAAGTCAGGAAAAAATTTGAAAGCACAGGAAAAGGGGAGCGTTCATTTGTTCAAAAGCCAAGCTGAAGACATATGCGTCTTGACTAAATCACCCTTGCAGACCCGCATCAAAGAGTAATGAGTGCACTGACACCCGACTGGATTTGAATTTCTCACAGTCTTCAGCACGTATGCCCCTTCAGCATCACTCCTGACCTTTGACTGCACAACCAATCCCCAAAAATCGACAAGCTGCTCTTCTGAGTCAGTGTGCCGGTGTTGCTGATTATTGTGCTGATCCCAGTTTGTCTGAGAATGCTGCTGTCTGCTGAAAGGCAATATCTGATTCTGGACATCGCCTTCACAGCAGTCACCAACTTTGCCAGCAAGGACTCCCTCAGCAATGCCATCTCTGAGAAGCATGCTGCAGTACTTCAGACGGCTTTGATTGAGAGCCTCATGGGATGCCATTCCAGTGAACATGCTGTCTGTGTGTGAGGACCATTGGCCATTGGTGATGGTCCTTTTATGCTCGTCCTCAACTGGGGGTAATTGATGAAGTAGTATGAGAATCTCCGGCTTGCTGCTGCTCAAGTGCTCTGCTATGCCATGCCAGAGCTGCAAGCAGGCCCAGAATCATTGAAATTTGCATGCAGCATGACAAGTGTGATTTGTGGTGCAAGATCTGCAGATATGCTGTATCTGTGACTGCAAATTGGGGCAACAATTCTTTGTTCAGATAGAGTTGGCATAACAGCTCACCTGTGGGGAGTCAACAACTGCCTCTGCAACTGGGTAAATTGAGCAGTGCGTGTCCTGCTTGTCTGAGTGCACTAATTCAAGAAATGGAGCTTTGTCAAGCTTCTGAACAGCGTACTGAATTGACTGTTCAAGCCACTCCAGAACTGCAGGTCTACTTTGCTGCCAACCATATGTGGACAAAGGCTGTCGTGCTAGAGGTGCAGCATGGCACATGCAGCTCCTGCGCTTGCAGGGACACCTTGTCTCACGGCGTGCATGTCATAAAACGATGCATGACAGTGTCTGGGGAAGCACAAAACCAGCATGGAAGGCCTGGCATGCTCACCTGGTATCTTTCTGTGGTGTGACTTTAGGATGAGTGTTGGACCCCGAGAAGGCTCTTGGAACATGCACATTCCGCTGGTGAGCCCTTTGACCGGTACTGGCATGGTGACTTCTGGGCACCAGGTCTTTTCCGTTGTGGAGTCCAAGAGTTTCTGCCATGATCAGCTCCTATTGCAGCGCCAGTCTACAAGGACAGAAAGCATGGAGACACAAACCTCACACCACGCAGTGCTGCTTTCGATGTCGAGCGAACTTCATAAATCGGGAACGCCGCGACGCGCCGTCCGTGCAAGCAATCACTCGGTGTCACACTCTGCATCTGCCAATTATCCGATTTCACCGCAAATTTAGCAATTTACCCTGTGTCCATAGTAGCTGTGACAGTTTCAGAGAAACTTGATGAGGGTGACAATGAGGGCAACCATGAAACCAGGCAGAACGTTTCATACGGGCTAGCATTGCTAGAAAGTGTTTAGCCAGAGCAATTTGCAACTTCTCAACATAAAGCAATTACAGACAGGCCATCACAATGTGTCTGTCCATCAGCCTCGAGGAGATCAAAATATGCTTTACCACATTGGGGGATTGTTGACATACTGATTTGGCACATATTGATGCCGCTTGCATATACTATGTCCACTACTGAATAATCACTTCGACTAAAAACCAAGACACGTTTTAACCTACTCAGAGGAGTGAACACGTGAATGCACAGAAACAAAGTTGACTCATCTGCTCTCAACAGGAAGCAAAGGTGCTTTTGCCAGAGTAGTTGCCACAACTTTCTGCACCCTCTGAATGAGCTGCTTGTGCTTCAAGTGCTGCGTCACCTCAGCTCCAAAAGAGTAGACAAGCACCTGACGTGCTGCGTCAGCATCAATGCCCCGCGCCCTGCATTTCACAAAGTGTGGAATGTACAATTCTACACCATCCGCAAAGTCACAGCTTTAGCAAGGTGTGCAATAATGCCGTGAATGAGTTGCATGTGTCAGCAAGCAGCACTTTGACAGGCAAAAGCTTGCTGTCGTAACACATACCTGAAGTAGAACATTTGGTCCTCCTCAAGATCGCTGACAGCACAGCCATGTGAGCACTTGACATCATCTGCGATGATCTGCAGGTTGGGCTTCACATTCACAGTCGCTCTCGGGACCAACAGCAGGTTGCGACTGAGCTGCTGTGCGTCTGTCTTCTGAGCTGCCTGACCTACTCGCACATTGCCATCAAAGACGCCCCTGCCACTGGCTGCTGAAACTATGCACCTGCACAAAAGAGAGACGAGTCTGGAGCCATTTCTGTGGCAGAGCTGCATGATGAAGAAGCACTTGTCAGGCATGCTATGCTGTGCTTGCCAGCATATGGTCGACAGCCAATTATGCCATTACTTGATTGCTGAAGAGTGCTGTCAAATGAATACAGCCTGATCAGTGACTTTGGCATGAAGCTCAGACCTGTGCAATCCATAGATGTGATATGTACATGCGCATAGCTGTGTTGTGCTCTTTGTAAGACACAATCAGCTACTCCTAGGTGGTGCTCAGTACACTTTGCATAGAAGCATCTGCCTACAATACACAAACAAACTCCTGCTCGCCTATGATGCAAGCTACAGCTGCAACAATGGCTGCAGTGTTCAGCAGATGGGTGGCCACAGAAGTGTCCAAGAAAGATTATGATGCAATACATGCTACAGGCACTTGCTACTGCAGGGCCCATGGCAAGAAAAGCTTACTTATGTAACTGGTTCGCCTGGCCTTCAGGGTGATTCAAATGCAGCTTTGAATGCAGGTCATGTAGCTGTCCCTCGCCACACACAGTGAAAGCGCGCAGAGTTGTGCTTGTGGCCTCGCCAACCTGGCAGACAAAAACAGAGTTGGTCAAGCTTTGCTTGCAGCTCTGCTTAGGCAGTAGTGTAGCTGATATTGCAACATCGGCTACGGTTAAATGTAACAGTGTCAGAGTCTGCAGTCCTGAGGCATGATGGGCACGGCCAAAGGCACAACATGGTCTGGCAAGGGCCAAGAGACCTTGTACACATTTGGGAGGAAGCCGAAGTAATTGTCAATATGCATGTTGTGACACTGAGCATAGTCACTGGCTGCCCATTGCTAGAGACTCAAACACAGCCTTGAGATCTGGACTGCCTTGAGCTTGTATAGCTCAGCAGCACAGGCAATGACCACCTGTATCTTCAAGTATGTGTTATGTAAACAGGTAAGTGTGATTAGAGATGAGTTGGAGGCAGACATGGTGGGCTAGTCTGGCAGCACATGTAAGTCGCCACTACGCCTTACCTCTGCTTGTGACTTTTGCAGAACCACAACGGCCATTTCCACATCATGCGCATCATGAGCTTGGATTGAAAGAGATTTGCGTATCATAACTGACCTGCTGTATAGACAGGTCATGACGGGAGATGGCAGCGCCCATGGCGGCTTCATTGCAGGTGTAGGAAGAGCGCGCTGCCTGGCGCACCATGCTGGCCTTCACGTGATAGCTCGCCCCGCTCTGCACCTCCGCATACCTGCGCCCACAGCCCACACTTTACTGCCTCTGCCACTTGCTGCTAGTTACAGGTTGACAGTGACCCACAGCTCACGCTTTACTTTACTGCCACTGCCACCTGCTTCTACCCACCAGATTGACAGCGACTGCACACTTTGATGACTGCAGGAATGTTGAAAACAGCTGCTGTTGCATACTTGCTGCCTTCCATTGCAACTGTTGCACAAGAGGCGACACACAAGATGTGAGCTTTGCACTTTGCAGCCATACATGACAAGCAATTGCTGACCATGTGAGTGGCAGCCACAGCATGGTGCATAGTGAGGTGTGACAGGGAGGGCTGACCCATGATTCAGCTGGGCACCCTCGTCTAGCTGCACTTCTGTGACACTGTTGGTGAAATACTGAGTTCTGTTGCCGGGACCTGGAGCAAACTCTTCCACCAATTCCAAGGAGGAGGAGTCTCCCATAATCACCAATAGGCGGGGGTTGCTCATGGCTGTGGCAGATGATGTGCTCTCTGCACAAAGCAGCTTGGTTAGTGACTCTCCCAGCATTGTATGCAGGCGGCACAGTCAGGTGAAGGCGTGAAAGCTCCACATGCAGAGTGAAGATACACTGACTTTTGGCAGTGACATGCAACATTTACGTTTGATCTGGACAGAAACAGCAGGGCATGACAGATGTCATATTTGTCCAGAGACTTGAGACAACATGCATAGCAGGCCAAGGTGCAGAGTGCAAAGCACTAACAGTGGGCAGCCGACAGCCTTGCAAGGTTACGAGGCTGACCGGTGGATAGGTACAGTACATGAAGGGGCTGCTGTATGTGCACTCCAGCTGGCACCACAACGCATGCTACATCGGTTGCCAGGGCGCCATTCAAAGCTGCAAAAGGCAGTGCGTTCCCATATGCAGCTGATTGCGCTCCCTGCAGTCAGGCACCCTTGTGAGAACGCATGCGCACTGATGCATGTGAAACAGGCTTGGCATCAACAACATCATTTCAACCGCTACTCAAGGGAACAAGACAGATGTGTGATGGCTGATACAAGCCTTAATTGACTTGTTGTACAGGTGGCACGTGACGCAGAGGTACAAATTGTTGAGTGCTCTTTGAGACAATTCAGGGAAGTCATAATGCAGTCAGTTTAAGCCAGTGTGTTTGCAACCATGCTCAGTTTGCGAGATCGCCGTGTGAACACAATGTTAGCTTCTCAAAATGTCAATCATAGCTCACCAGTTGCTGTGAGACAGCCTGACTGGGAGCATTTTCAATGCCGCCAATGTACACGCCGTCTGGCATGCTGGACACGCTGCTGAGTTCTGGTGAGACAACACCGTCAACAACAACAAGACGAGAGGAGGTGGCTGCATCCAAGGGGTGCTGGCCAACAGCTTCTTTAGCGCCGTCACCACTTGCTGCCTTAACATACAAAGCAGCCTGATGCAGTGCCAGGGAAAATGAAAAGCATTGAGATGTGCATGTGGACAGCAAGTTACGATATGGTTGAAAGAGCAAGTTTGAGACATCATTGACATTGTCAGCACTGCATGAGGCAAGCTTGGGCCAATTGTGTATGCATGAGATGCAGGTGGCCGCCTGCATTGTGTTGAATCTCAAGAACGCCAGCAGTGCTGTTTACTGCTACAGTCTGACCTGGAATGACGCAGACATGATTGGCGCCACATCTGTATATCTGTACGCCTCGCTGCGATTTGTTGGCATGCGCATTGTTTTAAGAGTGTCTATGCATTGTTGGTGCAAACGCTCGAGCCTGCACAATTCACAGAACCCTTAAGTTTGCCTTCAGGCCAAAGGATGAGTCACACCTCGTTGTAGTTGCATTGCTCACGTCTCATTCTGAGGTCTGTGATTATCAGTGTGACTGGACAGAGTGCGCTGTATCCATTTGTCATCTGCAGCGATTTCTAGCTGAGTCGATGCAGCTGCCTGTACGGTGTTGCACAGTCGCCGATTACGGCAATGGCCACTCTGCTGAGTCGCCTGCATCCTCTGCTGGAGAGTGCCACATCTGAAATGCCTGGGACTCAAGTGGTGTGGACAAGCGTTTGGGCCTGCCGAGCAGGTAAACGTTTTAGTCGCGAACATTCAAACGCTTCTTGTCAAAGCAGTAACACTCGCCTGTGACCATGCTCTGGCCATGCTGTAGTTGCTGCGAAAGGGGGACGTGCATTGCGAGAGATGCAGCCAGTGGGGGGCTATCGCTGCCAAGGGCGCAAGAACTTGACCTACTAGCGTATATGTTCGAACTCAACTTGATGCTGCAACACAGGATATCGCGAGGTTACACCGATCTTGTTGACACAAGCTTGGATCACGGTTCAACGTGACCGACGGACGGTTCAGACAAAACCTGCCGGCGAAACCCTGAATTTGAAATTGGTGTTCTTTGTCATCAATGACTCATGCTGTTTACATTTCAATTTACGGTGGCTCAGGAGCCGTAGTTGTAACGACAGCCCGTGGCAAATTTTGAAAGGTTGTTGTTGACATCGGAGTCCTTACACACGCCGCTTGCAGCATTGTGATGTCGCAACGGTCCTGACCTGCTGCATCAAGGCTTGCAAGCTATCTCAGTAATCAAGTCCCAGCATTCGTACATAGTGCCACAGTTGCCGACTTCCTTCTGAGACCTGATCAATAGTGGCTGCAAGTGCTCTGAAATAGCGTCAGCTTGAACGAGACAACGTTGCGGTCGGGCTTTGGTTGCCCTGAACTGTTGAAATGGCCACTGGGGATGTGCAAGGGAGCGTCGAGCGGTTGAGGAGTGAGCTCAGGCATATACGATATCCAGCAGACCTAGACTGTACCGGGTAACCGACAAAAACAAAGCAGAGAATATGCCACAAACACAATGGTTCAGCCAGGCTGATTAGCTTGCCTGTCTGCAGAGCAAAGCTTGGGGTGGCAGCAGCATTTTTGCCAGTTCTGAACTATGTTTTGCTGAAGTTTTCTAGGCACGTGGCACACCAACTTGTCAGTGCAGGATATGAGGTAAGCATTGGCATCAGCCGTGTTGGAAAGGCCAATCCCAGCCAGTCAGAGGTGCTCACAACATAGCCATCTGTACATGGCACATGCAGTTGCAAGGGAAGACTGATGCTAGGTTCATTGAGGCAGCCTTCAAGGTCTTTAGGGATAAATTTGGGTTACGGCCAGTGTTGACAGCACCACAATTCCTGGAACAGGTGAACCATGTGTTTTCAGGTGCCACTCACTGTGCTTGCTCAAAGATTTTTTCAAGTCTCTGACCATCTACATTGACATATAGGGCTTTGCTGAGAGAAAGCTGATGCTGGTGTCTGATGTCATTGCTTACTGCAAGAGCTTTCACAATGCTGCAGTGCGTAGAGCCAGGCTTGCAGCTGCCAGTGCACCAACCAAGGTATACTTTGAGCACTCATCTGCTCTCTTGTTTTCAGCACTGCATGCTCAGCAGAGCTGCCAATGGTCAGTCGTGTTTGCAACTCTACTGCAGTCTGGCAAGGATGCAACAACCAGCGGAAAAGCGGCTGCAAGTCAACTCAGCAAAGGCTCTCGCAAGTCCAAAGCCAAATCTGGGGTAAGCACCATCATTACAAGCATCCTACATGCTGCTGACACCAATAGACTAGTTTGCCACACTCACCACCATAGAACACGTGGTATCAGCCCTACTGGTGTGTCTTGACTATCAGTGCTCCTTTTGCAGCACGAAGCTGTCATAAATTCATGACAGCAGCTGCTCAATGTGTGCAGTACTTTCAGCCTTCCTTGTGTGCATGCAATTCAGTGAGCCTGGCATGAGCCGCCCATGTGCAAACATACGCCCATAGCTGTATTGACATGCAGCCTGCCAGCTGTTGGAGTCTCATCATGCACTTAACAAGGTGTATGATGATACAGTGAATGACACTGGCAGCAGTGCTCTAGGGTATCATGCTGCACACATATAGAAAGCTACCAACTGTATGGCCCTTGCCATGTTTGTTACTATTCACCGAATTGACTGATGCCGTTGCATTGACTGATGAAGCTCCACTTTGCAGTTGCCCAGGGCTCCACAGCAGCCCAGAGTGCAGCGTCATTCTGATGCTGTATCAGAAGCTGACACAGCAGCTGCCTTTGCAGCTGCTGCCTTGCAAGCTCGCTTGGGTCCCTCTTCAGCCCAGCTGGCACACATGGACCAGTCCCAGGATATAGACCCCAATCCCTGGGGCCCGTCAACCCATGCTCTGGGGGCTCAGTCCATGCAAACTGGGCACCCACAGGCCTCACATGGCATGGCAGCAGTACCGTTGCATGGCCCCTATGACAAGCTGTCACAGTCAGCTAGTCATCTGCCATCACAGCAGCAGCATGCATTCGGAGGCCAAAGTCAGAGCAGGGCTCAGGGTAAAGCAGGGAGCATGCCAGCTGCTACACAGGCTTGGTTTGTGAATCCAGCTTTTGGAAGTGAGTCACCGATGCCCAGCCCTGAGAAGCAGCCCCGCAGTCAGGGCCCACCCATGCCTCACCCCAGCACCTACCCAGGGGGTGCAGGCCCCCAGCACCCAACAGGCGTCAGCACTCGACAAGAAGGCTTGTCTTCTGTATCTGGGCATGCTGCTGTGCAGCAGGCCAGCCCACAGCAGCACAGTCAGGACGCCTCAAGAAGCATGTCCTTTGGTGCCCATCCGGCGCATGACCAGCAGCAGGCAATGAGATACATGTCCATGCATGCTCCACACTCAGCTGGCCTCTCTGGGCACACACACAACAGACTGCACCAGCAAGAACTGCACATGGACCCTGCAGCAGCAAGCTTGCATGCTCCATTTGAGCCAAGCCTACAGGCAGGTGGGAAGCCTGCATTGAGTCATGATACCGGTCATGCGCTCAATGCGCCTGGTTATCAGTCACCGCAGCAGCAGCACCTGCACCGCCGCCATGTCTTCCCAAGCATGCCAGCCAGGCAGCAGCAGCAGCAGCAGCTGCCACAGCAGGCAGACATTTCTGGGCTGCAGTACCAGGCCATCACGCAGCGCCCTGCAACAGCAGGCTACTCCCATATCTCGGCCCCAAGCTTGCCGCCGCATGCAAGGCAGCCGCCAGTCTCGCCTCATCAAGGACCACACCACCACCTAGTACAGCACCATAAGCCGCAGGCAGAGCAGTCTGATGGGCAGCTACAGGGTCAACTGCTAGATCAGTTGCAGGGGCAACCGGTGAGTGAGCTGCAGCAGCAGCAGCCAGCACAGCAACAGCAACAGCAGCAGCCAGCACAGCAACAGCAGCAGCCAGCACAGCAACAGCAGCAGCAACAGCAGCTTGGCAGGTTGAGTGGAGTGGACATGGGGGCATATGTACAGGGGTTACACCAGAGGTTGGCGGCAGCAGAGGAGCAGGCGGCGCAGGCTCGCCAGCATGGGGAGCGGCAAGCGCACACCTTGGAGGCGCGCATCACCCTGCTGGAGGGCCGCCTCACCTTTGTGGAGGGTGAGCACCACCTCCTGTGCTTGTCATTGAGGTCTTTGTCTGCAGTTGTCTATGCGACAAGTTGTGCCAGCATGTAGCAGTTGTGAGGTGCAGAGACACCATGCATCAAGAGCATCATATTATTGACTGGCTTGCTTCTTTGATTGCAAGTAGGTGTGTAGTCAATGGTGTGCCTTGTGTCATATGACCTGGAGGGACTGACTCCTTGCTCAGGACATCGAGATTGTCTGCTCTGCCCGTCAAAAAGCCTCTCCAGTTTCCAAGTTGCTTGTGAACTGGACAGCACGATGCATTCAAGCTTCGGTTTAGTACCCAGTCACACCATGTTGCGCTGAGCAAGCACCGCCATTCCGACAGTCATTTGTCATTTGGCCTCATGACAGAAGAGACTGGTCTTATAACGTTATGAGTGGTAAACCACTCACTTACAATTTGGCTTCATTAGCGCCTACATAGGATAAAGTACACTGACAAGCAGAAACCAAACTGCAGGTGAGCTTGCAGCTGAGAGGCAGCGCAGTGCCGCTGCTGCCCAAGCAGGTGACAGCGGTGGTGCGCAGCGCAGCGCGGAGATTGCGGTGTGTCTGTCACCCCCAGCTGCCAAGGCCAGACAAGACAAGGCTGCAGCTGGACTGGCAGCACCACACGCTGTTAGTAAACCCCCTATGACCACGCCTCATCGCTGCATGGTAGGTACTGCACACACATACGGTGTACTGCATCTTGTGCTTATCCCTGACATCTCAAACCAGCAGTCTTGGATGCAATTCCCTGCAGCATCCAGCGCTTCGAACAATGAGAGCACCCCTGACACACGGTCAGCACTGGCAGCAGAGCATGGTTGTGTCATAGTTGATGCTTGGCAGAGACTGCAAATGCATGCAATCATGGAGCAAATTGCTCTGTCTTGTCATGCCTCACATAATGTAGTACTACATACAAAGCATGCTGTGAGTCAGCCCCAGTGGCTGACAGAATTGCCAGTGGCACCTGACATGCTGTTAGAGGTGTGCACACACAGTGATTGATGTCTTGGGTAAATCACTGCAGGGGGTAGAAGCCTCCCCAACCAGAAGCACAGCTGGCACACCACGCTACAGACCAGGAAATGTTGGTGTCAGCCGGCAGCTTGGCCTGTCTGCTCTGGCACAGCAGTCCCCTGCTAGAAGCATGAGAGCCCCAGCAGCGCCCGCAAGCCCTGCAAGCTCAATGCATAGCTACAAGAGCACCAGTGAACTGATTGAAAGCATCCAAAACCGGTACCTGGAAGCACAGAGTTTCTTGAAGAGCTATAAGCTTTGAATTGCCGAAGATAGTTGTGCAGACTGTTGAGTGGCCTGCTTACTTTGTTGATGTTGTTGCGATATGCTGAAACAGCTATTGAAGTGTGTGTGGGTGGACTTTGTATGTGTCGAATGCATATTGTTGCTGTGCTCTCAGTCATGACAAACACTATATTATTCCTACTAACGTACCTTTACAGCCTATAGAGTCTATGTCAGTATAATTTGATATCATTCTGCAACATCTGTTGCAGCTGACTGGCAGTACAGATATCTTCCAGCCAGGCTTTCTTACAAGACAATTTTGTTATGAAACCATGAAACCAGCATCTTGTTATCGAAATATCACTCTCTTGTTACACAGGTTTGTTCAAATCACCTTTTGAATGACATCACGTGGAGGCATACATTTGCAGCCAGCGCCAGTTGTAGTAAATCATAAGCGGCCAGCATTTGCAAGATTCTCAGTACTCTGTTTTTGCCTGGATTTGTGATGAAGAAGAAGCCTCATAAACTAGCAGCCGGCGACTTGCACATTCGCTGCGACCTCGCACAGCAAACAGGCGTCTTCGAGGCTCCTAAGTCTCCTGCCATGTCTCGGGGGTACAACGACAGGTCCCGGCAGAGGGTGTCGCTGCTGGTCAGAAATCTTCCTCTGGATGCCAGGTAGACATCTGGCTCGCGTACGAATTTTCGCTGCTGACATTGCACCTTTGCAAGAAGTAAATGGAAGGTGCTGTTTTAGGGCCGATGAAGTGCGTGAGAAGTTTGAGCGCTTTGGGGAGATCCGCGATGTCTACCTACCAAGGGATTATTATACAGGGTACGACACATTTGCGTCCCCAACGATATATCTTGCACAAGCCAGTAGGAAGAAGGTCATGGCAGTCAAAGAACCTCGGTGTTCGTAAGCAAGAGCAAGATTGAGCAAGCATAGCAAAGAGAGGTTGCAAGCCTTAGAGCACAAGAATCAAGCACTGGTCAAGACCAAGGCATTCAAGCTGTCTTCGTTGAGTTTTAGAGTCCCTCTACAAGTCCATGATGGCTTCAAGCAGTACATATGCCCCAAGCCAGCACATACAATGTGCACTCAAGGCTGTGGCGGTACGTCACATCACCTGCTAAACAGCGCCCAGGCTAACAATAACCGTTGCCGTCCCTTTGATCTTGAGCAGACAACTCCGGGAACCTTACTAGGTGCAGCTCTTGCATTGCAAGCTCACACACACCAGGACCTTACTCCGTGCATGCTTTCATTGCTGACAAAATAAATGACGACCAACCATATTGTGGATGGTCTGCAGGCGGTCAAGAGGGTTCGGGTTTATAGAGTACCGTGATCCTCGCGATGCTGATGATGCCATGTACCGGATGGACGGTGCCAACATTGGTGGCAGAGATATCACGGTACAGACGCTGTCATCATATGTGCACTGTGCGGGGTAGCCTGTTCACATGCACCAACTTTGCTGGTTTTGAAATCAGCGACAGAATCATCAATATTTGGTTTGCATAATGCAATATGAAGCAGTCATCTGCTCGTCTGGTCGCTTGCCCCTCTTCCATTGTTTTCAGCTAGAACTGGATTCTTGACAAAATTGTGTGTCAGCTGCAAGCAGCCAGACAAAGTTTGTTTCATATGTGGCTACACACTGAGCAACCGCCACCATAACAATGTCAGGAATTGACACAAGTGTCACACGCTGGTCAAAGTATTCACCAGCATGTGATGCTGTGTATATTGAAGTTTAGAAGGCTCAGCAGTTTAGGACATCTGGAACACAACACCAATAATACGCCACTCAAAGGAGCAGCTTCTGTTCTTGTCAATCTGAGGGCAATAGCTAAGCGCCAAACCTGGCCGAAATTGGTCTGAACCTGTTTAGTCGAATCAGATCACATGTTGACAATCAGACCACATGTTGACAATGATAGGAACACTTTGATGAGTACGTTAATAGTCTCTAACACTGCGAAGGCCATGAGGGACTGATGCCAGAGATTGTTGATTACTGTGAAGAAGCGTGTGTCTGAAGTTTCTAAGCAGGAAGCTGAAGCTAAGGGACCAATCATCGATGGTTTGGAGCGCATCTCAAACCTTGGGAGGTTGGACCACCTTAGCTTCAGCCCCAGCATCTTGCTTGCATAAACTTGGTATGCTTGTCAAGATGCTTTTCCTATGGCCTCTGCAGTGTTAGTTACCATGCTGCCATCAGAAGTGCTTGCAACCGAATGACTGCCAGAATGACTTCATCAAAAGTGGTGGAGGGTTTTCCATGTAGAGGTTTGCGATACATCAGATATCCTGCTCCAACTGTATGCAAGCCTGTGAGGTGGCAGCTAAATCTGTGGCACTGTGCATGTCCCATTCGTAGTGGAAGGCAGGAGCAACAACTCATTGCTGGTAGCTGACTGCTGAAACAGGTTCTTGGGGATCTTTTCAGGATTGTACGTAACTATGGAAAGACATGCTGCTCCTTGCCTGCACTGTTACGGTACAGTAGCAGTGTGTCACAGCACTGCCTCAGCATCTCCACTCTGCAGCAGTGATACAGTCGCTTACGCAGACAATGTTCCCCTGCTTTGTAGGTAGTTCAGTCCAAGGAGGCCAGAAAGACCCCTAGAGAGATGATTGTGAGAGATGGTGAGCTTGCTTGTGTTGCGTGTCGGACATCTGAAAATGCACATGCACTTGCAACAATGTCGCGCTGTGCACCTCATGATCTTGTGTGTCACGTGGGTGTTCATAGGCAGCAGAGCATCTACACAATGCTGCCACGTTGTCAAAGTGCGCTTATGTGTTCATGCTTTCTTTGTTCAGGCATGTCCATGTGTTTTGAGTGATGTATATCATAATGATGATCAGGTCTGTGAATGCTGTGGCCTGAAGATGCAGGGCCGCCCGCCCGAGGAGGAGGGGACAGGGGGGGAGGTAGACACAGGTCTAGGTCCCCCCCTCGCCACAGCAGACGCCGTAGCTACAGCCGCAGCAGGTCACCCCCTAGGCGTAGCCGTGGCAGAAGCTACAGCCGCAGCCCTGCTAGATCAGGCAGCAGAAGTGCGTCTCCCAGGCGCAGTCCTGCACGCTCTGTCAGCAGATCACCTGCAAGGTGAGGAATTTGAATGAGCACATGTTCAAAGTGCTCAACATGTTCAAAATTCATTTTCTTGTTTGGGCTCTCTCAATCTGTCAGGTCCTAAGTGTCTTATGCAAAGTGTTGTGTGCAGGGAAGTGGAAGGTTCACCACGTGGCAGCCCAGCCCGAAGCATCTCCAGATCCCCTGTCCGTGAATGATACCAGTTGTTCAGTCCTCTAGTTGTTTAGTCCTCTATATCTATGCGCTATGCCAAGGTTCAACATGCAGCAAGCTGCTGCCTGCTGTTGGCTGCGTTGACCGATGCATTTTTGCTGTCGTCACCAAGCTTTCAATGCCGTCTTCTGAACTTGTGTTTACCAATCATTAGGCAAAGATGCAGAGTGTTGTATTGCCAGAGATTGGGTCATACAGTTGTCAGCCCTGTACTGTTTTTGTCTCCTGTGCCTGCAGGTGCTCCAGCAATCCTAGTATCGTGCGCAAGTAGCATTTTCAGTGCATTCGTGGCCTTCATGTAAGCGATCTGTTTCCTTGAATTCAAATGGGTTGAATTCGAATGGCTGAATTCGATGTTATCTGCCAGGATGCTCTGACGTGCCAAGCATAGTACAATGCCCATGTTGTCTTGGTCAAAGTTGTTTGCAGCATGACGTAGTGCATCTTATAGGCTGGCTCTCAGAAAACTGAAAGTGACGCTAGCAGCCAGCGACAGCAGCAACGATAATTTTTCTCGGCAGCTTTCCACTACATCATGATCATTCCTACATGACTGTAATGATAGCCTCCCAGATGCATTCCAGTGCATTTCAATGCATCGCGCAGCCTAACACAGCCTTTGCTTGACTGCATACTGTATCTGACACAATATTTCTATGATCCAGGCACTTTACCAAGCTCTGCAAACTAGTGTATCCTTGGGAAAGTGTATCTGAGATCCAATCTATCAAGGAAACTGAAAGTGACGAGGTCGTACCCATATGCAAATATGGGGGCTTCAAATGTAGCAGAAGCTAGATAGTTACCAAGATAATGGCTTGGTGCTGTAAGGCACACAAGACCAAAGCATACGTGAAGATAAGATTGTCAGCATCCGTCGCTCTGGCTTTGTATAGCCGCATCCCAGCAAGAATCATAATAAAGATGACAATGGCTTGTTACGCCACAGCTATGTCATACCCTGGGCACACCGCTACATCAGATTGTGCAACTCAGTCTATACATTACATCTTGTTGCTCTCGGTTTCAATTTGCCAATCAATTGGAGACAGGCCATGGTCCTGAAGGTATGTGTTGGTTTTTGAGAAGTGCTTGCAACCGAAGAATCCCTGCAAGCAACAAAGCTAACTCTGGTCATAGCAATGGAATGGGAACACAGGGATGCACAGAACAGGTTGCTAGAGAGACATGGCCTGCATGTATCTAGCTCATGCTGAGCTGGACAGCGTCAAGGTCACTCAGATTTGTTCATACTGTGTGCTCATGCTGTAAGAACATGAGCACATGCAGGTACAGCTGCCATGCAAATTGAGAGCATACTTGTTGTGCAACATTGCCTAGTGGCAATGAAGTGAGGCCAACTAAACGCTATCAGAACATGCACGAAACAAATCAGGCAGTACAGGATCATTTTGAAACGTACTCTGTTAGCAGACAGGCCTGAAGGATGGGCAGCAGTAAGGACATGATGCCGTGCTCTGTCCACGCCCTTCGCTTTCAGCTCAGCACTCTTTCCCCAAAGCAGAAAGACGACATTCCTCTTCTTCCTGTTCAGTGCGCTGATTGCTGCATCTGTGAATGGCTCCCATCCTTGCTTGGCATGTGAGTTGGCTTGGTGAGCCCTCACTGTCAAGCACACATTCAGCAGAAGCACCCCTTGCTCTGCCCACTGCATGCAAAACAGCTTTGATCAGGCCAAGCTGTCTGTACATTGTTGCCTTCTGCATGTGTGGTTCTATGAAGCACAGAATATCAACTTATGATAGAAGTGAACAACAAGAAGATGATGTTGTCTGAGTGGAATGTTTGGCTGAACCGCTGGTGTACAAAATTGGCCATAAAACAAGCTACACATGTGACTGTAGATGTAAATGGAGTGAATGCAGACTTTGCGGGATCTACGACTTTGTTGAGCGGTGCCTGTAAGCACCAGATTTGCCTGTAGAATTGGCACATAAGGTGCCAAGGTGGTTTGAATTCTGTCATCAAGACACTCAGCTTACCTTGACTAGACTGCCATGCTTTGGCACTGTGCATCCGCAGTCAGTGGCGATCTCCTTGTACATGTTCTTCAAGCTGGAGGGGACAGGCTGACCAGCAGGCACTGAGAAACTGAGACCTGCAGAGAACCCCGCCTGAGTTCAACATGTATCACCTGGAAACATGCCATCTATACAAAGTATCCAAGGCTGAGTTGGCTGCATACCCATGGCCTGATTGACATTGTGGTAAGGATCCTGGCCCAAGATGACAACCTTGACATCATCAAATGGGCAGGTGTTGAATGCCCTGCATGCCAGACCATTTCAGCAAAAGCATCGGCCATGTGGGAATCATTCCAGGATGAGTGCACATAAACGCTCTGACATGCCAGCCGCTGGCAGTGTGCAAACCTGAAGATCATTGATGACGCTGGGAAGACTTGTTGAGTTGCCCATTCATTCTTGATGAACCTTTCAAGCTTGACAAAGTATGGTTTCCGGAATTCGTCAGCCAGATGTGGCTTCCAACTGTTGTCATTCAGCAACCCTGAGAGTATTGGCGATGGACCAGCAGTTGAAGCTGTCACTGCAGAAACAATGCCAGACCTGCAAAAATCAACTGTCTGATCTTGACATCCTGGAGTTTGTCACTCAAACAGCAAAAATGGGGTGAGAAGGCAACTAGGGAGCAAATTGACGTGCAGCATCGATTTGGTTTCATGGGGGGGACTTTGGAGGGTGAAGTGCTTGCTTAGGCTTGATAGGCAGTGGCACGTCCAATGCAATGAAATAATGCGTACGTTGGGCCCCCAAAAGCTTGAACGCTTGCTGTTGCCAGTGAGGGACCATGGGATGCGTCAGTGACACGCTCAGCTGCCTTTTGAGCATCATTTTTCAAAGTGTCGTCAACCAAGTTTAGCACTGCGCTTTCAGCAGGGACAGCAGGTCGCTTCGAGCCTGCCAGCGCAGCATCGCTGGAGGTTGTTGTGCTGCTTACGGAGACCTAAGTGAACCATTGTCGTAAGAGTGCCCCGCTACGCTCAGCAGTCGTACAAATGATCATAAGCACACCTTCTTGCTTGCGAGAGCTTCTGATGATGCCTCAGCCGGTCGTTTTCTCGTGACAAACTTGTCCATCGCTCCAGCACAATGAAGTGTCCGCTGACGCACTCGCACGCAACTGCCGACGTTCGAAGTCGGTGACGTCCACAAGCAAGTGGCGGATCGGACTAAGAATGTCTGTCGGCAGCAGGTCCAGTGCATGCGAGAATCACCCAAGACCGCAAAGTCTGCTGTATAGATTGTGACAGGTCCAGTCGTATTTGCCCGAGGCTTTCGCGTCGAGACCTGAAATGTTTGTACAGGGCATGTGATGGACCCCTTCCCGCCGATCCGTCTCCTCGACTCCTGAGTCCAGCTGATGCTTTGTTCACTACGAAGCGCGCGTCGTCAACCCGAGCAGACCGCGGAGTCAATTCTGGGCGCCTTCGCTGCTTCTGTTTGGACCAGTTGTGTGGTGCAGAGTAGTGTCGCCCTTATACAAGTTTTGCAGCCTCAGATCTTCAAACTCGTAGCAAAATTTGACAAAACTGTCGAGGTCGATTGCAACCATGCTCACGTGCAGCTCAGGCACGTAGAATGCGCGTCGAAGGGAAACTCAGGACCAATGACAGATAGCAGCGACGATGAGTGAGTCAGAACTTGACCCGGTTGCATAGCAACATTTTGCGGTCGACGATAAACAGCCAGCTTGACTGTGCAGGAGTACCCATGGTGACAATGGAATGCATGCCGTTATGACTTATCGCAAGGTGTGGTGTTTGTCGTGCGCTTGCTCGGTTGAACCTGCCGCATGTGAGTGGCTACATGTCACAGTCTCTGGCACACTGCTGCACACTCTAATTTGCAGTTTATATCATTTGCACAGAATGCATTGTGCAATGCTTGCACTGATCTGTCTGTCAATTTGCCACACAGTTGCTGTTGCAGCACCAGGTTTGCTGTCATAGTCCAGGTTATAACAGTGGATGCCGATGCTCAGCTTACAGCTGTTGGCGCTGTTGAGCATAGTCCAGGTGTCAAATGTGATATCAACCCACACTGCAGGGTCGGACGTACAAAATAGAGTCAAACATTGACAGCTCTGCAAGAAAGGAGGTGGTTCTTGATGTTCTGACTGACTATCCAAATCACTCTGAAGTCTTTTCCAGCATAAACTCATCACGAGTTGTTGTCAGAAGGGAACACGAAGCAGAGGTGTTGCAGGTACATTTGTGAAAGCAATCAGTCTGACAGTAAAAGCAGGAATGCTGTGTTCTAGTAAGATGCATGTTGCTGTTGACCTTCTGCAGGAAGGTAAATGGAATGTGCTTTGGTTATCTGGCCGGTTCCAAACTCTGGTGCGAATGCGGGAAGACATGCCTCGTGGACGTGTACTATCGCACAGCCTCAAGTCTAGCATTTTCCACGCACATGACGGAGAGTGGCGGGTAATGTAGCAACCTTTCTTGCATGCTACTTTTATTTTATTGTAGGTGCTGTAAGTGTCTGAAAATAGGGCTCTGTCAAATGAATATGAATATGATACTTATCATCCCAATGCCAATGAATGGTCTTCCTGGCAGTAATGTCTGACATTGTTAGTGACTAATTCCCAAGACATGGTTGCAATGCAGATAAAGTCTTTGCGCAGTGGTGGATGTCGAATATCCCATGTCGCAACTTCCAAGCTAAAGGGCCGATTACCACCCGGGCTAGGTGTGCTGTTGTGCTGATGAAACAGTATCATTAATCTCAAATCTGCATACTATATCATTTCAGCTCTTCTGGAGGCGACAGCCCTTGCAGCTGGGATCAGCTCTGTACCCTGCATGACTTGTATGTATCTTCAAATCATTGGCTGATGTGTGGTGAAGTTGAGCTGTCTATGTGCAGCAGTGCATGATCGATCATAGAAGACAGTCAAGCATGCTATAATTTTGGCGTGTGCGTACAGGGAGATACTTGGCAGGAAGCTTTCTGTCAGAAGAGAACAAGATCATGATAGAGTTGAAAGCAGCTGCTGAAAGACGCTCACCGGAGGCTGCACCAGAATCTGAGTCAAAAGAATCTAGTCATGGCCACACACCTTTTGGCTGGCTTCTCACTCATTTTGGGCGAGAATGGTAAAACTCAGTTTCCAACAAACGAACTTGCAAAGCCTGCCAGCACTGAGTCTTTGTTCAGCATTTTGGCTTTACACTGCGTGTAAATGCTTGAATGATTAAAGTTTGATCCCTTGCAGTTGCAGACAAAAACCACAATTTCGCAGAAGTAAGATTTTGATTGCTGACACTGCATTTCTGTATGATTCGCTTTGAAAATAAAGTCTCCTCAAAACACTTTGACTCTGTATCTGTATTCAATGGCAGTATTGCTTCTTGCCCTAAATTCTCTACTTGCTTGCGTCTGAATGATGTTTCAACAACGATAAACTGCTCGAATGTCAAATGCAACCTGGCATACCAACTTTGTATGCAAGACAGATCTCATCAGAACTGGCACCATTTTTATCAACATGTTCCTGCAACGTGTTCATGCTTGAAAAGCCAGTACGTAACAGCTTGAATCAGAAAGGGAGTAGGTATCAGAAGCAAGGTGTGACAACATAGGGTGCAGTAGGTAGTGATATCTGAAACAACATGCACACTCTGGTCAATGCTGTCTAAGATTGTTTTCAATGTGGAGTCCATAAAGACGCAGCCAAGCAGATGCATGATCAGTTTGCTTCCATTGCTTCTAGCAAATGTCCAGCTCCATCGAAAATTTGATCCAGAACAGCAGAGCCAGCAGGATCCATGGCAGCCATGCCTCCATACCCGCGAGAGTCCACCAAAGGAATAGACAGAGTCCTCTCAGTCTGGCACAACTCCTTCTGCAGCAAATATGGTGAATATGCAATTAGACCAACCATACTGTTGCACAGACTTCGATATCCAGCAGGTGTGACAACTAACATGCCCACACAACTCTTGCTGGTAAACATGCCAATTCTTATGCATGAGCAAATTGCATGCAGAAGCAAAGCCCAGAAAATTCAGCACGAACATTCTGAATGAACAAGGTGATGCCTCTGCAGTGTCACCTGCTCATCTGGTGTAGGCTCTACAGGCTCCATAGGCTGGTCTATAGGGAGCGCCCCAGCAGACTGTACAGCCTTCTCCACAGGCAGCGGTGCAGCAGACTCAACCACACCATCCCCGACGTCATTGCCGGTTTCTCGGAAGCCAGAGGGGCAGAGGGACAGCAGCACCTCAGCAGCCAGGGAGTCTTGCGAGGTGACAGGCTCTGTGCGCCCACTCATGCCGCCTGCCTTTGAGCGTGCTCGCTTGGGGACATATGCTCTGGGAACAGGCTTACTGGCGAAGCGCGCCAGGTGGGTGTGGGCAGCAGCGTTTGCTAAAGTGGGCAGGCTGCGAGCCCTGCCTGAGGAAGCGATCTCTACCCGGTGCAGTGCCCTGCCAGCCTTGCTTGTCCTGCGCTGCAATCATCATTGTGAGCATGTAGAAAGCAGCTATCCAAGCCATTGTTGTGCATGGGCAGACCAACCCAGAGCCGGTACAGACAAGGGGAATCTGAATGTTTGATTAAAACAGGGCATTTTATTGGTCCCAATCAATACTATGTTTTAGGATAAATAGATCAGGTTGTTGCTATGCACCTTGCCATGGAGTGCACAGCTTGATCAAGACAGAGCTACATGCACCAATCAGCACTTGCAACCAACCATAACAATGACAATGACGCATTCTGGCTCATGATGAACTAGGTGCATGCATGACCATGTGTTATGCCAACCATGCAGCTGCAAGCCATCGCAAGCAGTAGCAGTGACCCGAGCATAGAGCATGACTGTGACATGGCCACAGACACAGCTCATGCCAGTGGGGCAGGGTGCACATAGGGCGACCCATACCTGGCAGTGTGATGAGCAGGTGGGCCAGAGAGGGAGGGCTGGGGCTGAAGGCCGGCCTCCTGGGCAAAGCGTGAGGGCTTGGCAGGCATGAGCATGCCGTGCTGGTCCACTGCAATGCTGTGCTGGCGCAGCCAGGTGCCCAGGGGCAGGGCCTGCTGCATGCCTGCCCTGTCCTGCTGACCCACCTCCACCAGTAGAGACTGCTTCCAGTCCTGCTTGCGCCCCATCACATGCTCCTCAAACTCTGACGGGCTCAGCTCCAGGTTCACAATCTACACACCACCAAAACTGCTCACCACAACTCCATGACTTTTGCATACCACAACTTCCACAAAAGCACAAGCTAGTATCAAGCTGCCATAACACATGAGACTTGTGCAAAGCAAATGCTGGTGCATACCTGATGCATAGAGAGTACACACCTCACTTTAGGGGAAGAATGCAGACAAAATGAATGCAAGAATGGATGGATGAATGAATGAGTGTATGGATGAGTGAGTGAGTGAGAGAAGCATACCTGGCCGTGTTGGGCTGCACGCAGAGCTATGCAGCCCCTGGTGATGTCATACACCCCAGATGAGCTGCCGCATGTCACGCGCACCTCCTGCCTCACAGCTGCTCGCTTAGAGGGGCCTGCACCGTGTGACTGCCCTTTCCGCTTGCCCAGTTTGTTTCTGCAGCAAAGCACAGGTCTTGTTACAGTAAGCCCACTTTTCCATGAAGTCTTGTGAAAAAGTCAATGCTTGAATCTGCCAGGAAGGCATTGCTGGGTGTCCATTCTGACAGATGTGTGCTTGAATGATAGCAGTGGCAGCATGAGAAGGAGTAGCAGCTGCAGAGGCAGCGATCTGACATGCAAGCACATGCCAGCCACATGCTGCAAAAGGTCGCATTCAAGGTGGCACATCATTTCACAGATTGGTGCTACAAGATGTGTACGCATCATCATAAACAAACCCAACCAGCAGAGGCAACATGAGCAGGACTAGCAGCTGCAGAGGCAATGGCCTAACTCGGGAAGAGGTGCCATCCACAAGCTGTAAGCATGCATTCAAGGTGGCACATTGGTTCGCAAACTGGCACAAAAAGGTGTGCACGCATCATGACCATATCAAACCCAACAGGTGCATTGAGATTTACACTGTCGTGGCAAGCAAACAAGCATGATGGGAATAACTGTGCAAGTACCTTGGGCTGCCAGAGAAGCGAGAGGCATGGGGGCCAAGCTGGTGGGCTGTGTCATCATCCTCCTCCTGGCCACTGTCTGTACCACTGCCGCAGTCAGACCAATCCCTGCGGACAAAACACCTGGATGAGTGAAGAGCATAAGTTCAACACACATGCTCACATCAGATTCCAAGAACGAATTTGCCTCCTGCTGATGCACCAACAGACTGGCTTGAAAATTTCTGTCAGAAAAGCCTCACACATGACAGCAATCATGACAGAGGGCAAGCATGCATACTTTGAAGCCTTTCCGCCTTGAGGAGACACTTAGCGCTACAGAAGTGCAGCAGTACTTCAGGAGGAGGCAACAGTTGACAAACATGCATTCAAACAAAAGTGATGTGAACAGGATTTCACCCTGAGGAGCGGTCATCAGCATGCGCAGGCATGTCCTCAAAGAAGCGCCTGCGGAAGCCCTTGTGCCCGCTGCAGAAGCCCTGGTGCCCTGCTGATTTGGCACAGCCGGAGGTGCGCGTGCACACCAGCACGCTACCAAACTCTGCCTTGTCATCATCAAACTCATCTGCATCCTCATGGCCTTGGCGGAAGGCACTGCGGCGGGCCATGCTGTCCGCTGCCCGGTGGTTGTACTTGATGGACTCCAAGTGCACCTTCTGTTGCAGCGCCACAGAAGCTTGTCAGCAGAGAGGAGTTTTGACTTGATACAGACAGCACACAGTGTCCTAACAGAGGTTGAAGGTCAGCAGTGCATGACAAGCATCCATACAGAGTATTAAAACATGCGCCTGCAGCATGTCTCTTGTGATATGGTGTGCTGTCACTTGAGTGCCAACAGAAGTCTTTCTCTCAGGTGATGCCAGCATGGAGATCATGCTTTGCAATGCCAAGGTAGCAGCAATTGACAACAGGACTAGTGAACAGCTGCCTTGGCCGCAGCCAGGTCACAGCTTCAGTTGCAAGCATGACACAGATCATGACAATGTCAAACTTGGATGTCAGCAGCAGAGCACAGCTGGTCAAGCAGCTGTTTAACAACACATTGGCAGCTGCTTGACAGCACATTGGCAGCTGCTTGGCGACACATTGGCAGCTGCTTGACAGCACATTGGCAGCTGCTTGACGACACATTGGCAGCTGCTTGACAATGCCCTGCAGGCTTGGATGTGATGCAAACAAGGGGTGAGGAGATCACCACAGGGCCAGTCTCATCACGAGTCAGCATGAGCATGTCCCCTGCTTGAGCATTGACACTGTGCAGCAGGTCTGCCAGGCGGTCCAGCAAGTACATGGTCTCCTGCCCATGCACAAAGCTCCTCAATAGAACTTCGTGCTCTCTACCCTTGTCATCAACCACCTGCAGAAAAAACAGCCCATTTTTTGCTTCAAGTCCTGGATCTTTCTTTTGTCCTTAACAAATTCATCCTATGCCTTTGCTGTGTTGTGTTCTCTCCAGAATAATCTGAGTACTTCTTCAGTTTTCCCAGGTTACATGAGTGCATCTTCGATTGCTCCAGAGCAAACAAGTACTTGTTCAATCTCTTTGAACTAAGTGAGTATCTGCCCCCGGCGATACAGTGTCTCCTGTAGCATTGCTTTGCCTGCTGAGGCTCCGACACTCGCATGCTAAATGTTTGTGGACACCTCAGCTGTGCACACGCCAAACACAGCACAGCAGCAAAACATCCCTCCGCTTTGCTTCACTAAGCACAGGCATGGCGCAAAGGTGGCTCGCTGCTGTCTTGCAAATTAGCAGCACAACTAGTCACTCAACCATAGTCTCCAGCAACAGCAAGAACAGATTACACATTTCGGCGTCAGTATACTGAGAAGCCAAGTGTTACACCAGGCTGCCCAGGGCAGCAACAGCGACATTACGGGGGCAAAGGATGGAGGGTGCGGTGACCTTGAACTTGAGAAGGGGGTAGGTGAGGGCCGGCAGGATGTTGGCTTCCACAGCATTCTTGGGCAGCAGGATTTCCTCAGCACGCAGGTCCTGGGGGGTGAGGTGGGTGATGACCAGGGTGCCCACTGCCATGTCCCCTGCTACCACCTCCTCAGCTGCTGACAGGTCCTCCGCCTCCTCTTGCGCTGCTGCAGCTGCATGTACACCAACATGTTCACCTGCTGTCATGTATTTGTCAGGTAGCATGTACATCGACATCTTCAGCTGCTGTCACGCGTTCGTCAGGTAGCATGTACATCAACATCTTCAGCTGCTGTGACGAGTTTGTCAAGCAGCATGTGCATGATTAACACTGCACTATATTACTGTGTATTACTGTTATTATTACTGTTCTGTACTTCCTTCGAGCCTTCCAAGCCGCCAGCTGGACCTGCCACTGAAGCCCAGAGCCTGACTCATGCATACTTGCTGTGAGTGGAACCTGCCATGTCTGTCCAGGAGAGCCGTTGATGACAGTATACTGTTGTGCTGCTGAAGCTGCTCTGAAGCTGCCTCCATTAGCAAAGAAGACAACGGCGGCATGTGCAGTATGCTCTGTGCATGTCTGGGTCACTGCAGGACAACCTGTTGATGCACGTGCTGCAGCCGCATAGACACCATGCACCAGTTTTGGCTGGCAAGTTTGAATGCCGGTGCCACAGTTTGGCAGCCTCAAACCTGCCAGCCAAAACTGGTGCATGGTGTCACCAGCATTCCCACATGCACACTAGGAGCCTCTGTTGCCCAAATCAACGACATCAGCTTGTCAACTGTGCATCACAATTTGCAGCTATGCAAACATTGACAGCTGATGACAGAAGTGTGTTTGACTGCTGCGATGTGCAGATATCATCTTTCACGCTGCAAACCTCTGATCACGAGGAAGGTGGCATTACCGGAAGACCTTCTTTGCAGCTGGTCTGTGAGCTCATCTTCAGGCTCATCCTGCCTCAGCCTGGCTGCCCCATTGGACTCATTCAGGGCTCGTGGGCCGGAGCAGAAGCCGCTGTGGCCCGCAAACTTGGTGCAGCAGGGGCTGCGCCCACACCGGCCTGGAGCACCTGGACACCACCAGTCACATCTTTGGCATGGCCATACCAGTCAGAGCTCTTTTTATTAGGGAGGAGCATGATCTGGAGATTGAAAAAGGGGAAAAACAAAGAACAAAAGATACAGGTAATGGTGAAGATAAGAATATACAAATTTTGTTTTGGTGCTGCTGGGGTACAGCAAGGCTTGCAAGAGCGTCTGGGACAGCATGTGCCCACATGATCAAGCAAGCCCATTCCTGAGGATAAGTGCCAGCTGATCATATACTATACAGACAGTTGGACCAGGTATAGCATAGGAACTTTTTTGAAGGCGACGCACAGTTTTCAAAGGACAGGAAGGACAAGGGAAGGCGCGGGAAGCGGGGAAAGGAACGGGATGTGGGCTGGGAAGTTACCGTTGATGAAGGACTCAGCCTTGCCGGGGGGTGGGGGTGGCATGTGCTGCACTGCTGCCGCTCCATAGGTGGGTCGCACCGTGGCCTGCCGTACTTCCTCGCTGTTGGAGGCCACAACCAGGTCCCCTCCTCATTGGTGCAGATTCCCACTGCATCTCCCACACCCAACCGGTTCACCTGCAACCCAAAACAGCCCTTCAGAACCCAAAACAACCCTTCAGTGATTACTTGTCAGGTGTAAACTCTACATGGCAGTCTCATGTATGCCCAGATACCTGCCAGCCTAGCACGGGCCAGAGCATCAGCAACTCAGGCTGCAAACATATAGAATGATTGGGTGTTGGCAAGCTGTGGCATGACACATAAGAGGTGCAACATGTGAGGCACAGGCTCCCAATGTTCTGAAGGAGGGACAGGTGCAAGCAGCGGCAGCAGCGTGGCTGCACTGCACACTGCACCTTCTCAATACACTGCTTGACCACTTGGCTGGCATACTGCAACGCAATACAAGCTGGGCACAGCCAAGGTGGGTAGCACAAAGGTGGTCACCTTGAGGTACTCGCCGGTCTGCTCCAAGACGTACACGCGCCGGTTCTCAGTGCCATTGGCCCAGGACTTGATGACAAACTCCCAGGTGCGCCCACCACGGTCCTTCACGGGCAAGCTGTATGACCTGCGCTCAGCAAGCACCATACTTTGCTGATTTTGCCGAGAGGGCATGGCAATTGGGTGTCTTCAAAGCCATGTATGTCAGCATCATGAATGACGACTATCCAGAGGCACAAGTCTGAAGAGAACAGCGCGCTCAGCTGGAAAGTGTGTGGTGGCAAGTGACAGGGTCTGATGACGCCTCAATGGAAACTTCACAAACCCATGCATGCAACAACAGCTGCAGATGAGCGACAGCCAAAGGCATTGTCGCTGTTGAGTTAGCTGAAGGCTGCAGTGACTCATGCGCAGAGACATGCAGCTATTTGCAGTCCTAAAACACCTATTGTAAATCAGAAATGTCCATTCTACAGTGAAAATATAACTCAGCATGGGGACTGAACACGCGTTTTGGGATGTTTCAGGTGGACAAGAAGGCTCAACCTTGACAGAGCAAAACAGTGCAAAGGGAAGCTGGAAGTTGCTGGACAAGCTGATGCAACAGGGTGATGGGGGGGGGGGGGGGGAGGCACCTGTAGCCCATGAGGAAGGTGAGGTTGGCCTCCACAGAGACGCGAGGCAGGATGATGCGGCCATGGGTGTCTCTGTTGGTCAGAACCTTGGCCACCAGCACATGGGAGCGTGCCAGGTTCTTGGGGGTCCCACTACCCTTTCCCAGGCTGCCATGCGGCACCTGCAACCACACTTGCTTGTTCCACGTCTGGTAGCCAGTGATGTTATCAATGATGACGCAGCTGTTATTACAAAATGTAAAAAAACAGGCTCTTGTTTGTAGTGTATGCTGTCGTTTGACATGTACGTTGTCACTTCAGTGATTTACTTGAGTTCTTTTACAATTAATTGGGTGGGGTTGGTGTGGCAGTATGCTGGATGACATGAAACCTTCAGACTTTTAGATGAAGCTGCAGCAGAGTGACAAGGCAGCAACATGCATACAGCTGCATGCAGCAATCCAGTTGTCATTGTAGAGAGGCAACTAGCTGGCAGCTGCAGGGTTGAGCATGAGGAAGAGCTGTCTTGCAAGCCAAAGCAAAGCAGCAGAGTATACTACACAGACTGGCAACACAGGATGAGCAGAAAGAACATGGCAAGCATGACAGATGGGCAAGGAGGCAGACTTGAGGCGGAGGCCTGTTGGCAGCTCTGCGGGCGATGACAGGCCCATGAGCCTCTGCTGCTGCACCCTTTCCCGCCTTCTTCTGAGAAGACCCAGGCGTCTTGCGCTTCCTGCCTGTCTCAACAGCTGCACCAGCTGCTGAGCCTGCAGGATCAGCTTGGCTAGGGGCAGCTGGCTCTACATTCACGCCCTCAACTTTGGGTGTTTGCAGGCCGGTTGCCGCGAAGGGGGTGGGGAGGAAAGTGCTCAAACCAGCAGGGCCATAGGGGGAGATGTTTGCAGTCTTTGCAAACGGGGCCATGTGGTGAGCGTACAGCCTGGCTGCGTCAGCTGCTGCGCCGTAGTACAGATTTGGCGGGAACATGTCAGCTGCAGAGGAATTTGGCGGGAAACCGAAGCTGGTTGGGAAGCTGGTGGAAGGCAACCCTGGCACGGCGCCAAGACCCTGGGGGAGGGCAGCATCAGGCTGAGGGATCCCGGCAGGGGGGAGGCTGGTGTGGAAGAGGCAGGGTACCCCGCTGTCTGGGGTTGGGTAATGGATGGGTCTGTGCATGATGCCGGTGGTGCCCACTGCTGTCGAGGGGTACGGCGGCACCATGAACGAACTGGGGCCAGCATGCTGCGCCCTCCCCACTTCATCAATGCCCACAGGAGCAGCAGCAGCAGCAGCAGCAGCAGCTTCAGCGTCAATGCTGGGGGCTGCCGGCTGGTCGACCCCTGCACCAACCCCCACATCCACAGGGCCAAGAGCAGCAGGGGCAGCAGGGCTGACCCCAGCTTGGGCTGAGTCTCCAGCCCCACTCATGCCAGACAGTGGCATATGCAGAGGCAGACCTGCCATCTGGTGATTGGGCAGCATGCCATGGAGGGCTGAAGGGCCGGCATCACCGTTGCCATTCACACTGGCAACAGGTCCGTGCATTGTGTGAGGTGCTGCACCGTAAGCAGCAAAGGCCTGGGACGCTGCCTGAGCATGTGCAGGGTACATGTCAAAGAAGGAGGGAAACTGCACTGGAAAGGAGCCAGTGTGTTGAAGCTGGAGCGCTTGGTGTTGGAGCTGAGCTAAAGGAAAGTGGTGCATCAAGTGCTGACTATGTACAGGGACCGCAGCAGCAGCATCAGCATGGCGGATTTTTCTGGGGGGGTAGTCTGAGGCAGCGGGGGGGTCATGCTCCTGGAGGGGCGGCGGAAGCTGCTCCTCTGGGAATGTGTCGTCCTCGTTGTTCTTGAAGGGGTCAGCCAGACCGTTTCTGTTGAGGGAGCCGCACAGCATTCTGGCAAAGTTGACTTCGCAGCCTGACTTGAAGCGACGCCGCCTGCAAGAGGTGTAAAGAAAGCTAAATTTGCCCATCCGGGACAGGTGCCATTACTCTGATTTCTACTGCTCAGGGCATGGCTGAGCAAAAACAGCTCAAAGGCTAAATGTTTGCTGGTCCCATGACATAACAGTGATACACCAGTCCTGATTTGCGTTGTGAGCCCTTGCACTTGGCTTATTTGAGCTACATCATACCCCCACATTCATGCAACTACTTGCAGTCAGGGCTGTGAAACCAGCTGTAACCCATCAGACATCCTATCTGAGAAAGCAAAGGCAAACATGTGGCTCACATACTGGCCGACCATCAGAGCTCTGATGGCACAATAGCCTAGCATTGAATCATCGGTGCCCTACCAGGTCGTGACACTTATGCAGCGCATGACATGACAAACATCTGGTCAAGCAATGTAGGCATTGCATGCATCCTTAGTCATGACTTGACTGTGACTTTGACTTGACTTGACTTGACTGTGCAGTCAAGTCGCAAATGTGTTGCATGCAGCATGAAAACATGTGAAAACACCGAGCTGGTGTACCTGACAGACTGGCGGCGGCTGACGTCCATGGAGTCAGCTGAGTCACTGACCAATCCAACACCAGGCACAGCATCAATGTCCTTGCCTGAGACTGCTGGGCCCTGCATGCCGGCCATGCATTCTTGGGAAGAGCCAAATCTGGCATAGTTCTTGGGAAGAGCCAAGTCTGGCATAGTTCTTCAGAAGAGCCAAATCTGGCATAGTTCTTGAGAAGAACCAAATGGCACATTCAGAAGCAACCCATGCACATTTGAAGCCTGACAGAGCCTCTGCAGAGGTTGCATCACATGACACACGAATTTGCCAGGTCTGGGGAGATCCCAGGGACCCCATGTAACAGGTGAGGTGCCGCAGGCGCAGTGCATCATGTTTTTCCAATCACCCAATCAAGGCAGGGACATATCCAAGACAGCAGTTACTAAAGCAGGTTATTCATGTGCACTTGGGGGACTGAGATTGCATTGGATGCCCATGTTGCATCTCCTCCACATGGTACATGCCATGACACCCTGTACAATGTCCACAATAGACACCAGCTGACCCTGACACATTCTAAAAGGAGGTGACATTGTCAAAGGCTGCAGGATTTGGCAGGGTTACCTCACGGACATCAGCAGGGGCATCTGGGTTGATGACAATGTGCAGCAGATCATCATACGTTCGCTTGATGGCAATGCAGTCGCCAGGCTTCAGATTGTGCTGCTGCAGATACACACCTAGAGCACAGCAGCTCTTAGTCAATCTTGTCCAGTGACAAATGCGACTTTGAGAACAGCCAATGCCCACAGGAATTGATGAACTTCGACATCACAATCTGGCAAGAGCTGTAGGTCAACAAAGCATAAGCAAAAGGATTGGAAAGAACAGCGGGTGCAGGCTTGCTCCTGCACTGTGAGAGCGACCATACCTATCTTCTCAAGTATAAACATTCTTTTGGCGATGCCTGAGCGTGACATTGATAGCATGACTGGCCATGTGATGCCTGACTCATCCAGCAGGTCCTGCAGGCCAAGCCATTGTTGTTTAACATGCCTCCAACAATGACATGCACTTGCTGAACATGTTTGAACGTGTCTAACATGCCTCCTCAAGGATTATGCAGCAACACCACTTGTGCATCACTGAGATCCCCAGTTGCTTAAAAACAGCTGCACATCAACACACGCCAATGGTGACCAGCACTGTTTTAACGAGACGATGATGACCAGACAAATGCACAGCATGAAACAAGCAACAACTGCATGTTCATATGCTAGGCAGCATGAGAAGCATGACAAGAGAATTACAAGGCTCACCACATGCAGCAGATTGGCGTCTACCACCTCAGGCATGTTGGCTTCCATGGCCATGCGGGGCAGCACCACACGGCACTGCTCCACATCAGCCTTCGTCAGAATCTTGCCCACCAGGATTCCCTGCAACAGGCGTCAGCTCAGTCTTCTACCAGGCAGTGGCATGTCACAGCTAATCATGGCTCACCAATGACGCCACAATCAAGAGCGCAATTCTGCAATTTAGTTCAGCTTTTGCAACAGCTTCATGAGGTTGCACGGCAGATGTCACAGCAGCTGCTGGAAGCTGAGCCAAGAACAGAAACACACATCTGAGCGGGAGATGATGAAACAGCGCTTTGAGGAAAGTTCTGTACAGCGTTTCTGCTACATGGACTGGTTCCCAGGCTGAAAGTGCATGCAAGCCAAGCTAGTATGTAATGGACGCTATCACCATTTGCATGGTGTCAACAATTGCATAGTGTGCAGGCAGATGCAGGGAGCAGGCAAGGCGGTGACCTGAGGTGACTGGCTGGAGGGGGGCCGATCTGCAGCCAGGGTGCGCCCCTTGGGACTGGCATGAGCCTGACCATATCCTGCATTAAATTCATAGCATGCATCAACAACTTGTCTTTTTCATGAGCCCCAAGGCATCACAGCAACAGGTGCAGTCTTGCTGACTGTTATTGCTGTCATTGCTGATGCATTGCACGTGCGTCTTGTGCCTACTGAGACATCTGGCTGGCATGCAAACCCTCCATCTAGATCTGGAGTCGCTGAAAGCTATGTGCCAAGTAATTTATTTCAGCTCAATACCAGTGTGAATGTGGCTTTTGCCTTGAGATGAGTCTGACCATGATCACCTACAGACCCATTTGAGGCCTGCTCAGCAACTGCTGCCAGCCCTGCTAGGGGGTTGTGCCTCAGCATGGCTGCAGGCTTGCCGTTGTCACAGAAGCCTGCATGGCCAAGGGCTTTACTGCAAGCTGAGTTACGCAAGCAGCGCTGCGCTGCAATGGTCCCTGCTGCAGTCAGGTTGGCACAGCCTGTTGCTCTACCTCGCCCTTGGCTGACTGCATGCAGAGCTGCCTCTGAGTTGAACTCCACTCCCTGTAAGCAAGCAGGGTAGTAAGATTTCTAGCTGCCTGGCTATGTGTTGCTGTTGGGCATTGCTGTTGTGTTGCTGTCAAGCTGTTGCCCAACAGCAACACAGCAGCATTGTCCAACAGCAGCTTGACAGCAGCACAACAGCAATGCCCAACAGCAACAACATGACAGCGTTGCTTGCAAGGCAAAGCCAGGCTGATGCACAGTGTCAGAAGTTCCCAGAGCTGATGATAGCTAGCCAGCTTGCTTCCAGAACTTGTGAGCAAGATCATGTGAGCACAACAAGACTGCATGTTGGCTCATCCTTGCAGGTTAAAATTTCAAAACGACAGACTCAGGCAGGCGCAACAATAGCAGACAGAGTGAAGCAGTGCTTACAATTGTTACACCAATCTTTTGCTGAACCCAGTGAGCAGGCACTATACAGTACCACAGCATGCTGACACAAAGTATGTCCAAGGCAGAATCTGACATGGCAAAGTGATGCGCTCAGTGCTTATCACTGCTCACCAGCTGGGCATCTGGCCTACGCGTGATGGCAATCACATCCCCAATCTTCATCTTGTTACGCCGCATGTATGGGGCTGTACCAGCACACAATATATCTTCTCAGCTTCTGTGACTGTCAGCGTGCAGTGCATGCCAATGCATGCGCAGGCAGAAGTCAAAGGAGTTGAGGTCAATACCTGTCTTCTCCATCACATACACACGTTTGTTCTCTCCGCCGTTGGGCCAAGACTTGATAACAAAAGTCCACTCTATGTCATTTGCATCCAAGGCAACCTGCAGAAGGTCAGTATGGGAAGACGTGTGTTGCGCATGCCTGGCTTGCAGCAATGTCCTGCTTGGCAAAGAGGAATACCACTTCGTGATGCTTCTTGTCTGCTACTGAGGGCAAGTTATTCTCAACCGCAACTCGAGGTATTGTGATTCGACCTCCTTTGGAAATGCTAGTGCAGCAATCCGAGGCGGTCAAAGCCTTGGCGAATAACACAACTGACCGAGTCACTGCAAGAAGCACACGACTTTTGTCATGAAGGCCTGTGCAGGCATCCACATGACTCGTTGCTGACAAAAGACGGCGAGAAGACTATCGCTTGAGTCAGCTTCGCTCACCATGCTGGCTCGGGTTGCCTGTCTGTTGCTGTTGCTGTCTGTTAGCTGAAAATTGCATACTGGCGCAGAGGCAATGCCACAAAGTCAAGAACGCTGTCACGGCTTGCACCAAGCTGGGTCAACGAGACAAAAGGTTTGTTCGCTGAGTACTGGTCGAAGTGAATGTCAGCAACAACGGCTCCTTGTTCCAGCTACTTTGAACGATGCACGCTCGGCAACGAAGATAGGAGGAGCCATTGCTTCCCCCGTCATCGACATCTGACCACCTACAACGCTAGTGTGCAATGCCTGCAGGACCTTGAAGCTCCGCTGCGCTGTAAGTGTTTTGCTAACTATGGCTCTGCTACTGGCCGAGGCCTCCTTGGCCTACCTCTCAACTATGCACAACGATCAGATACGCGATATATGCATTCTGCACAGTGCACAAAAGCAGTATGCTCGCAACCTTGCGTGCTACAGCACACACACTAGTGTAATAATATGCACTTGGGGCTTGACTGGACCTCTGCATGCTTTTAATCTTCATTCACCTGTACACTGGTACTTTGCGCAATACATGCAGATTTCGCGGGAACTCAACTCCGACAGCTGTAATATCCAAGCAAAATGCAAGCAAAATGTAGTTGAACACCATCGACCAGCGCAGTAAGCAACACACGAGCGCCTGGCCACGTTGCCTTTATCTGCTGCGAGTCTTTTGTCTTCCACTCAACCTGCATGTGTTTAGTCGAGCATGCACGCAAGCTGTGCATGCCTTTCCCACGTGATACCACGCGAGAGCTCGGTGATTGCTTCAGCTGCGTATAGTGACTGAACATCTTGTTGTTGCTTTGTGCAAGTGAAGGCCTGCTGTCTTTAAAGAAAAAGCAAAGCCCTGCTCAGCACAGTACTGCTTAAATACTGCTGGCAGCTGTTATCTTTCGTACCTGCTGAAACACAGATGTGCTCTGTACACTGCATCTCTGTCTTGTGGCTGCTTCACCTTAATGATACAGCAGCAGTACTTACAACAAGCATAAGCACTGCGTATGTATTAAAATTTGCAGTTGCAGGAGGACTTTAGTCATTGTTTGTACGCGACCTGTGAATTCTGCCAGACAATTGCATTCAGATGACAGCTCTTTGCGGTGTTGCAAAGCCCCAATGATGTGCAACACATTCGTAATTGTGGTGCATTCCAGCACCACTGCACAGGGATGGCCCTAGTGTCTGAAATTGACTTCAAAATGCTGGCATATTCAGTGCGACATTGCACTGACCGTTTATGGCAATCGCTTCATCGCATGTGCTGCCTGCTACAACTGATTTCGAAATATAGCTGACACCTCGCAGAATGACCTCAAAGGCAGCTATGTTGTCAACTAAGTCATCAAGCGGAAGACCAAATCTGTACGGTAGAAGCAAAAACATAAAGTAGTGCAATGTGTTGATCACCCCAGCACATATTTATAACACAAAGGGTGGCACTAGAAAGACACATGGATCAACACAATCTTCATCTTCATTAGGGTCAATTGGCCGCAACAAGCTCACACTGCTTCGGCGAGAGCAACAAGCTTGATGTGTTCAGATTGCAGCAAGGGTGGATGCCATGTACTGCTGGTGCCGCTGTAGTGGAACACTTCTTGTCTGTAAGTAAGCACTTCACTGAAACAGCTCTGCTACACCATGGTCTGGATGTCTGCAGCCTCTGCATAGAATTAGCACACAAGCTGCATCAAGATGTCATGCAATTCAGCATGCATTGATGCTGATGAACCAGCACATGAAAGGCTTTAGGCTCTGCTCATGCACAGGACTAGTGACTCCACCCCTGTAAGTGTTGCGAGTGGAAGACGGCCTGCAATATGAGCCATGCCAGAGCTGCTGAAATCAAATCCTGTATCTGCCTTGCAATTGGAAACCATTGAGCATATTGTGTATCACTTCACAGCCAAAAGGCACAGCTTGCTACCCTGAGTATTGGACAAAACGGCAGCAGTGCTTTGCAGTCTCTGCATCACATTAGGCAAATGCTGACCTGAGCTTGCCGGCAACAAGGCAGCTGGCTCCCGAGAGGTGGTGCCCAGCATTGACTTGCTCTCTGATGGAGCTGTGTCCAGAGGTACCTTCCTGTTGGTTTGATCCCCTGGGGTTGCCATCATGGCCCCAGCTGGGATGACCCCTGCCTTAGGGCCCACCTGATCTGACAGTCCTGCCAGCTCAGCATCCTCATCCATGGCAATTGCCTACACCACCAATTTCAATCCAGCCGTGTGTACAAATATACACATTACCATCATGTACACACATGCCAGCATGAGTGTGGGACATGCAGGGACCTGAGCGATGGTGTAGGCGCACAGACCAGACGTTGCTGGGCTATGAGTCATCTGATGGGCGTGAGAGGAGTGGGAGGATTGCCATGTTGCGCGACAGGCTCAGCAACCACATGAAGATGTGTACCTGCTCAGCCTCAAAGAGGGCCTCGTCAACATAGATGCCATCCAGTCCCTGGTTGTCAAAGGGATCCTCCAAGGCCAGGCTCACATTCAACAGCCCCACCAGCGCAAGATTCAGCTGCACGCACCATTTGAAAGTACTGAGCAGATGCAACTGCGAAGCATGAGACATGTTGGCACTGCACTCCTATAAGCCAAAGCATAGCTGTGCCCCCAGCATCTAGCAGTTGGGCAGTAACTTTTGATGGTTTGATGTGTCATGACTTAAACACATCACAGTTAAGTTGAAGGCCAGAATGCAGGTGCCTTGACCTCGTCTGATGCATTGTACGCAAGCAAGACCACCGCAAATCTAGCATACATGACTTCACAGCTCGATGTCAGTAATTTCCCACGCCCCCTTAAGAATTTCAATCAAGGGTGCCCTTGCAAGCAAGGCCAATCATGGAAACAGGTTGCACACATACCCTTGCTGGGCGGCCAACGTCTGCAGTAAGTGCATGCAAGCTTGAAAGGGCTGTGGAGCTGTGCGTTGCATGTAATGCGTGATCCTCAGACTCCCATCAAAGCACAAAAGGTGAATCAAGCAAGAATGCAAACAAACATGGTGGAGTAGCAAGGCATGGGGAGTGTACCAGGATGGCCAGGAAGAGGGCAAAGGCAAAGCTGTGGGCACCCACTCGCACATCAGCGTAGTAGGGCCCAAAGAACAAGGGAACGAACACAACAACATAGAACCGCGCCAGCGCCCTGATGCCTTGTGGCGTCCTGCATGCACACAATTCTCCAGCAGATGCTTTTGTGACATGATGTTGCCACAAGTGTGAATGATGTGGTATCGTCACAGCGTTCTGCAGCTCTCAAACAGAGCGTGGGTGCATTGCAAGCCATGTTTCTCCTGAACTGTTGATTCATTGAACCTGGGTCATCCAGCCACTGAAGCACTTTCTAGCCTGATAGATGTTCAAGCAAGCAAGTGACTTGGATGCTTATCTGCCACACAAGCCTGACCAATGAGAAGCTGCCACTCTATTACTCTGATCTGACAGATCTTGATCACAGGACAACAAGGACACCACCAGAGTAGACAGCAGGTGCATGCTGATCCCAAAGAAAGGGGAAACTTAGAGGTGTTGACAAATCTTGCTCACATGACAGCAAGTACACAACTAGAGTAGACAGCAGGGCATGCTGATGCCAAAGAAAGGGGAAAACTTGGAGGTGCTGTACCTGTATTCCTTCACCAGGGCCATGCGCTCAAAGGCACACTGCAGCTGAAAGACCTGTGTACTGAGGTGCATCAGCTGCGCATCTGGCAGGCCTGCCTTCTGCAGTACCTGCAGGAACATAAACATAAATGATTGTGAACGCTCAGTTCATGCATGTTTCCAGCAGGACCGGGTATGCATAGTGATGTGTGCACTTTGTAAAGGTGTCATGCACATTCAGCAGAACACACTGTAAAGCAGTGAGTTATGCTCTGATTAAATGACAACAAAGGGAAGTTTCCAAATATTTGAACGCACGAGATGCTTCCTTGCCAGGTCAGGGGTTCTTGCAAGGATGCACAGGAGCAAGCTGCAGGCATGAGTGCTGCTTGGTCACTGCAATGAAATGCACTGCAGTGAAGCATCATGTCAGGCAGTGCATGGCAAGCAAGGCTGACCTCAGAGGATCTGGAGAGCTTCTTGAAAGAGGCAGTGATGCCTCGCACCAGCTTGGCCCTCTCTGTAGCCACCCTCATCTGCACCGCCATACCATACCATCACTGCCCTTCCTCACACTCACGCACACCAGCCATCCACAGCCATTTGGGCACACAAAGCAATGAGTATCTAGCATCTCATTCACGCACACCAGTCATCCACACTCATGCACATCATTCATCCCATGCTACCACAAGTATGCTTGTGTTGCACACTGGATTGAGGCCTTGGTGAGATCAGCATGCACAAGACTTGTGTTCAGTATGGCCACAGCATGCTGTACAGAAGCAGGACATGCATCTCAAGGGAGCTCGTGAAAACCCTCACAGTCTGCTGGTACCTTGATTCTGAAGCTGACATTGAGATTGAGGTGTTGCCGATGTGCACAACAAAGCCAGCAAAGAGTCAGATGCATCCAGGCTTTGACACAAGCAAACTGCACACGTCTAATTCCATTGCTGCAGCAAGCTGATTGGCATGACTTACATTCCAGCAGTGAGCTTACCATCTTCTTCTTGACGCCTGTGTAAGGGTAATGCCGGCTGTAGAACCTGGGCGGCAGAAAGTAGGCTCTCATGCCATCTGCATCACCATGGACCATTGACCTCACAGTCCACAAGGGTTGTGTCAACAGCAAGAAGAAGAACACACAGGACAATACAACTGGCAAGCACACAAACACGCATCAATGTGCTCCTGCTGGTTTGACAGTCTGTTAGCAAGGTCTGCTCCATTCTGTTAATGAAACATTGTGCAAGGATTGACTGATCGATTGCTCAACTGATTGGGTTGATTGATTGTCACTCAATTGACCAATAGGTTGATTGAGCGACCTCACCTACTAGGGAGAACAGCAGCTGTTGCACGGTGGCCTGATGCATGGAAGAGACCGAGCCTGCCGGTAGCCAGTCACGATGCGCCAGATAGATATGCAGCAGCAGCGACTTCACTGCAAGCAGCACGTACATGCTCTGTTGACACCATGTTTGTGGCTGTGGCAGTACCAAATGAGAACATGGGCAGGTGCAGCAGAAGGGGACTTGATCAGCAGGGATTGGAGACAGACCTTGCACAAGATCTTGCAGCGCCTCCTCTCGTCGTCTGAAAGCCTGTGCATGCACACCAAGGGCTGAGATGCGTGACAACCATGTGACATGCAGTTGGGTGCATTGGAACCGCTATCAGCAAGACAGACAATTATGGGGCTTGGTGGGAAGTTAGCTGACAATCAAGCTGGGCCTCACCAGCCAAGTGAAGCCCAACATAGGCAGTATGATGACGAATGCCACCAGAGTCCAGTCCAAGTTGTATGCTACGGTGGTGTGATTTATGTGATAGTAGGAGTAGAAGGCGCAGGAAGAGATGGTGATCAACACGTTATACACACTGAGCCAGCTCTGTATGAGCACAAAGACCCACAAGCTGGACAGCAAGTCGCGCAAATGTCGTGATGCTGACTTGAGCTGATGGGGGACATCGAGAAGTCTGGTTGTGTCCAGCAGCTGGACGCCCCTTGAGTGCAGACTGAATGGAGCACTTCTGCTGTTTCTGATGCCCTCTGCAAAATTCCCAGCTGACAGTGGTGCTGCCATTACAGGCTACGCTTTTCAAGAGCTACAAAAGGGAGCATTGATGCAGAACAAGTATACGCGGTAGGTCTATGACCTGCTTCTCAGACACCACCTGTTTGCTAGGTCACGGAGTGCTGGACACGGCGGTTTGTTCACCAGAGTGCACGGGGCTGACAAGCATCAGCAACACGGAAGCCGCCCAACTCGACGCATCAGTTTGTGCTGAAAGTGTCGCTGTGGCAATCGCTGTTGTAATTGGTGTGACGCACAGCTGCAAAACGAACACTGAATGCAGTGTTGGGTTCTGACCATTAGTCATGCAGGCAAAATTTGAATCTCAGCATATGCAATCTTGGTTCGTTGGTGGAGGTCTCGTGTTGCACATTCAAGCCGGCATGGGCTGGCTCACTGTGGGGAATCAGGTGGCCAGAGTCATTGCGATTGACACATGCCACATTGGTCTAAAATTTGTCAAGGCTTGAGCACTCATTTGTGTGACCAGGCACATGTGCACCAGCAACTCCTTGCAGATACAGCAACGGGAGTTCTGATGCAAAAGAGACAAACTTTACTGTTTTCAACAGCAAACGCAGCGAATGGGAAATAGATGCTGAGCTCAGACAACGTTGTGGCTATGCAGTCTGACCTTTGCACATTTCAGACAGCCGAGATATGGCTCGCTGATACATGACAACCTCTTCGTGTAGCAAAGCCATCGAAATGGGCTCCTCGTCATCACTATGCTCTGTCAGTTCTGCTCTGCCTTTCGGATCTAGCTCCGCTGCTGCTTCTCCAGCTTGCTGCAGCTTTGCTGATGCAGAGGACAGCACGCTGTTGGTGACCACACCCAGCCGCCTGGCATGATCCAACAAGCCCCCGAAGATCTGCGTGGAGGCCAGAGAACGTGGCTTGATTTTTGAAATGGGCTGCAGAATCTCTTAGCAAGCATCTTGTTGCAGCAAAAGACCCCCGCCAGGGATCAGAGATTGACTTAAGCTGTGATAAAGAGCAGCATCTGCAGAAGCTATTATGCATAAGCAGTAGGGCCAACATGACGTGAATCAGCCTAAGCCAGCTGCAAAGCTGGAAATGGCAGGGTGAAGACAGGGGATAAGTAGGGATGCACAAATGAGCGTTCTGGTGCTTGAGCTTCCTGCTTTACAGTGAGCAGCAACCCAAATGTCTTTGAAAGAGGTGACCAGGCAGGAGCAGAGGCAATGAACATCAACATGCTTTGAGAGGTTGGTGTCTAGTACCTGGTTGGGCTTGCCAGCAGCTGAGCACTCTAATCGACACCTCATGTCGTACAGCGTGTCAATGAGGGTCACTAGCCGCCTGGCCTCATTCCTCTGAGACCATTGCAAAACTGGGACGTTCTGCAGCAGCAGGCTTCTGCAACATATGTATCTAGTGCATTGCCTATAGGCACATGATGCATGCCTGATAACGGCAGTCTTTGACACAGATATCAACAAGTCGCAACGGCCGTTTCAGCACCTGCCTGTGCCATCAACATGGACGGTGATCGAGATGCGCTACAGGCATGCACATTTGTTTACCTGCGTTGTGGACAGACAGATACAAATGCTAGTCAGTGCATCTTACCTGAGGCAGCGTGGTTGCTCTTATGAGAAGAAAAACAGAGTGCATTTGCTTGCACGAGGCAGGCCAAACTGGACACATGCAAATGTGAAGACCAGCAAGAGCAATGGCCTCACTCTTTTGAGAAGCATGCATGACATTGTGAACGCTTGCCCACATTTGGGAAAGTCTGACTGAAGCTGAAAGGACTGAAAGCTACATGAAACATGTTTGGCCCCAAGACAATCACCTTTCATGTGTGGATAAGATGTCAGGGATGTGAGATACCTGGATGAAGACTAAAGGGTAAGCTGCAGCCAAAGCAATCATGTCTGCGGGGCCTAAGGCTCCCCCCTGATCCACCCCTTGCGCCAACCCCTGCTGCCCACACACCTGTTGCATCAACAGCGCATCCATCACACTTGCAGCTGCCACCAAAATCAGTCACTTGAGCTAAAGTGGGATTGCACATCAACAAGCTGGCTGCCATCATGCCATGCCATTGTCATTGACATTGTCATGTCAAGAAGTAAACACAATGACCATTTCACAGCCAATCCTAAGGTGAATATCTGCCACATTTAGCCTGTTTCTAATGCGATTTATGGATTGTATGCTGTTGATAAGCTTTGTGGCTTTTGCTTACCTATCCGTGTAGCAATGAGCGTGTTGCCATAGATGCAGTACAACGTAGGTGAAAGCATGACCAACCAGTGATGCACAGCAGGAAGGCAGCGCAGCGTCCCTCTGAGCTGGCTGACAGAAACACAAGGAGAGCAATGAATAACAGGGTAGGTGTAATGAGCTTCAGGTCTTGAGAGCTGTGACTCTCAGCACACCCTCCGAGACACAGCCATGATACACAGCTAAAAGGCTCAGTACCTGATCAAAGGTGAAGAAGGCTGCAGGCAGGGTGTTGTGACTGTCTGCACCATCTGCTTCAACAACTTGGTGCCCAGACAGCTGCTGTGGCACGTGCAGCCGCCTGCCAAAGCCAACATCAAGCGTTGCCTGTCACCACAACATGCAATACTTGTACACAATCTACCAGGTAGAAGCAAAGTGGACGTCATGAAGCATTCGGTGCACATAGCACGGCACACCTTACTACCTGGCCATATATTGCATGGCACAGTTTGTTACAGATGGTTGTCTAGTCACTGTGGGCTGCTGCTTGCAATGCTGTTTGCTGCATTTTCAACGTAGGACTTATGTACATGCTGATGTACCTGGGACTGGAGAGAGCCAACTGTGGTGCGCCACACAGCCTCCAGCTGTGCACTGCTGTTTGGTCCTATCAGCATCAGCCCCTGCTGTACTTGTTTCACCATGCCCTGTTTCGCATCGCTGGATCTGGCTGCAAATGGTGCTGCCAGGATGCTTTCCAAAACTTCATCTTGCAGTCGGTAGTCGTTTGCTCCACTGACCTGCATTGGCAGGAGGAGATGATTACATCATGGGCTCAACCAACAGGCATCAGGCGCGTATGACGGATGTTATTCCCCTCTAAATAGGCTTGCTCTGAGCATCACAGATGTAGTGGTTCACGATCAAGTTGGGAACATCAGTCAGTACAACAGTGATCCAAACAGTGCTTGGTTTACCATGCCAGTCCTGTCTTACTGCCTGTCCATGCAGCAGCAGGAGGTGGCAGGAGATGACAGCTCATAGCTGCAGGCTATGTTCAGTAGGTGATGGCAACAGCACAAGTGATTAGCTTGCACATCCAGCTGCATGTTGTGCACTCTGCATGATGGCTGCTATAAGTACAGGGAATGATGAGATCGCTGCCTTGTTAGCTTTGTAATACAGATAGAGCACAAAGTCTCACCTCAACAACAGCTAGCTGCTTCTGAAGCAGTTTGATAAAAGGCAGGAAGTATTGCCTGTTCAGGCCATTTTTGTAAAGCTCTGCTGGTGTCTTGTTGGACGTGAACAGCACAAAGGTACCTTGCTGTAGCAGTCTTGAGAACAGCTGCATGGTAGCATCCAGGCAGTCAGCATCAGGACTCCAAGGTATGGGAGATTGCATGCTGCTGCGACATGACAAGCTGCTTTGGCAAAGAGGTCCAGTCATTGCAGCAAACATATCGCTCAGGTGTATTATTTGGACCAGGAACAAGCCAAGCTTGGCAGCCCTACAGAGACCAGAACTTTTATGCTGTTGATACATTGAGCAACAAAAGCGCCCCTGTGCAGTACAGGTGCATCAATTACAAGTCAGAAATCACCTGACCAAGGATCAGTGCATCTGCAACATCAGAGACATGCAGCTCATCCAAACATAGTATCTTGGTGCCTCTAGCAATGTCCTGAGCAACAATGTCCACAGGATGTCCTGTCACCTGCGCATACCTGCAGGGGCAGCCTGACCTTCATCAAAGGTATATCTCAGCAGATTGCGCTGAGATTGCGCTGAGATTGCGCTGTATTTTGTAATGGTGTGTGAAACACTGCATGCAGCCTTTATAGGTGAGATCTGCCATAGCGGCTTGAAATTTGCTTGCCTGTAGACTGGTAGTCCAAACTGGCTTCGACCTTTAATGCGGGGTAGCGACTCTTGTAAGCTGTGTAGTTGGCTGTGAATTTTGAGCATGAACTCATGAAAGTGCAACCGAGAAAGGCCAAATTGTTGTTGGTCAGTGTCTGAGAAGGAGCTGCAAAATAAGTCAAGGAGCATCGTTTTGCCGCTGCCAATAGTGCCCCATAGGTATGCACCTCGTGGATATGTGAGACCTATAGGCTGCTGTTGGTTGTGGTCAACCTCCCTTGGGTCCAAAGGAGTGCCCGACTCTGCATGATTTTGCTTGATCGAGCTTTGCAAAGCGTTCAGAACTCTGGCTGCAAAGCTTTGAGATGCATCGGGCTTCAGTCGGCCAGTGGTAACGAGATCCTGCAGTGCTGTTGCTACACTGTTGTAATTTTGAACGAGATTCCTTTGGGGACTTGCGTGCGTACAAAATAAGCTTGTAAGCTGAGGACAGACAGAAAAACAACCCTCAGGTTGCATGACGGTGGAGCCAGAGCGGGCAAGCCGGGCCAGAATCATGGATTATGATCAGCCACGACTTCGAATCACGAAAAGCCTGATGAGCTCCCAAAAGTCTGCGTTTACGATACAGTGCAATCCAACTGCTTAGCTTACAAACCTACGGAAGTTCCTCGATGAAATCTGGGAAGGCGTGCAGTGACGCATTAGGTCAACTGACCGTGTAAGAGTCACCACTGCTTCTGCGGCGTAACATGCAGTTTTGGTTGTAGTACGGCGTACTTACGTAACTTTTGAAAAATGGCGATGCACAGGAGCTGTAGGCATTGAGATCAGCTGCGCTGTGCGGCAGCAAGGAATGCAATCTCACCGTGTGTGCTGTTTGACTCTGAATATGACACCTCCAACTGAACCTTTGAATCAATGCTGCCTTGCGTAGACCTGAGCCCGTGATCGACCAGTCTTTTCTCAAGTTTTGAACTTACTGTCCACGCAGCAGCCCGAAATAAAACAATCCAGGTCCAGCAACTTGTCATTTCGGTCACGCTCAGTGCCTGCTAGCATTGCCGGACCTTCAGGAGTATTAACGAAAGACTTAGCATGTCCCCGCCCGCTACTTCGCATGCTGCCGTGGAATCTTCATCCTGACCTGAGCATATTCCTGGCGAGGTATGATGTCTTTACGCTGCATATGGGAAGTGCGCCAAAGCATGCTCAGTTTCCAGTTGCTGGTCGAGACCAACTTTTTTGCTGATGTTGCAGCTTTTGAGTCAGACAGCCCTTGTTACTGCGCCCAAGGGGTGCTTCACAATGGGTTTTCAAGAGACATACCTCCAGTCTGCCTGCTACGGGGAGCTGCACGGCGATGACATGAGCTTCTCAACTATCTGGCCACAGTATGCTCTTACAGCTGCACAGCATGCCTTGTTTGGGGTGTCTTGCACTTCACTTGTTGCATGCCTAATCACCAACGCATTATGATTGTTCCCACATGGTGTCAAGCAGTAGGCACAGCAGGTGTTGCTCCTGAATGCAGCTTGGCCTTCAGCACCTCATACTACATCCTGTCTGCAAGCACTTTTCACAATTTCCATTTCCTGGGGAGCGAAAATCAGCAGCTAGCCATAGAAGTTGCTGCCCGTGTGCTGCCACAGCTTTTGCGCCTTTGTCAAAATCTTAGTCGAAAAGGCTTTGAATGTGAGCGCACCTATCCTGCCGTACTTGCACATCTGCATTCTTGCTCGCCCACCGTCCTGACCTCTGCCGCGCCAGCCGCAACAGTGCTGGCTGCTTCAGTTACGATCTAACTGACACCAGCGGGAGGGTCGTCCCCGGCACGGTTCGTGAACATGGAAGGCCTGCGGCGCTTACAGGCGACATCCTGCCTTGCTGACCATTTGTGCTTGACTGCAGGCCCTCCGGTCAAGTTGTCACGCACGGCCAAGAAGCAGCGGTCAAGTTGGACGCGCTCTTAAACGCAGCGGCAACAGCTTCTGAGTATGACGATGATTTTCACGAGCATGTCTACAGTCACTCGTTGCCGTCTGGCCATTCCCAAGCATTGGACGTAGCAGGTACTTGCTGCACAGCTACTTGAGCTCGTCCCGCTCTTGAGCATCTGTGCCATCTGGTCCTTGCAAGTCAGACTCGGCTTGGCGAATGATAGGTGGAGCAGTTGCTGCGGAATCAGTTCACTTGGATGTGAAAGTATATGTGCTTTCTCCCTCCTAAGCACTGCCATATGCTCTGCAGAAGGCCCAAAGTCCTCTGCAGCTGTGAATGTTGTCTGCTGCGCAGGTCTGTATCAGTCTACATTTCCGCCATCACTTCCTGCATCTCTCATCTCTTCTTGTAGGGCTGCTTCTCTTGCACACCCATCGGACTCCTC
>JAABUK010000818.1_pt1 | contig 62807 bp, 87 predicted proteins | sample 5559141 | NCBI WGS metagenome assembly JAABUK01 (sample SAMN10711869, study PRJNA513367) | rock metagenome | isolation source: Antarctica rocks | place: Antarctica: Victoria Land, Pudding Butte nord | collected 2016-01-03
GTTCTGACGCCTTGTGTTCTGATATTATATGTTTTGGCGAAGTCACGCAGCCAGAGTTTGCACAGTCTTGTACTTGTACATTGAGCCAACAAAGGCGTGTTTCCCAGGCCTGACACGTTCCAGACACTTTGCTTGAAGCACTGGAATTGCTGCAAAGGCAATTTAAATGATACATAGTGATGATCTATGGTGTCTGATGGTCTGCCGTTGCCTTGCTGCTTGCCACATGCAAAAGCATCAAGCAAGATCTTCACAGAGAAGCCCACCTCACCCACGTCAACCTGTCAGGCAGAGCTACACATCCTGCTGTCCTGCTTCAGCTGCAGCTGTAAAGTCTTGAGAGCCCAGGATCAGTCAACAAATGACTAATGCTGTTCCCGCAACGTATTGTTGGAAGTTGTGAGTTGCACGTGAAGTAGAAGATGATGAGCTGAGTTGATTGGTGTAGTCATGTCTGGCTGCCAGGGTACAATCAGCAGACAAAATGCTGATGGCTACCAAGTCCACATCATCAATCATGGTTTTCTTTACAACACAGCACCAGGACTCAGCTTCCGACACATGAAGTGCCAACATCAACAGCTTGTACCTTGGGTTTTATGCGCGAAAAAACGTTTGCTGTTGTGGCAGCAAGTCTGTCTGTGTGCATGTGCAGTGCTTTGGCATGCAAGGCTGCCGTGGACGGTGCTCTTTCAGAGATGGAGGCTCAGAGGGAGGCCCACGTGCAGAAGGAGAGGGACCTCCACATCCAGCAGCAGGCCTCGGCTCAAGCTGCAGACCAGATCCCTTCCATCAGGTGATCATTGCCTTCAGAAAGATAAGATAAGAAAAGACTACGCCTTTGAACATCGATTTGATGAGAAGCCAAGTGTTATACCAGGCTGCCCAGGGATCATTGCCTTCATCCCAGGGGGCAATGCCTGTACGAACTTGCGTGATAGTTGTATGTGGTATATGGGTATGGGTGTGTGGATGAGAATATGCATGTGGATCAATCTTGGACCCAAAGTATGGAGTGAGGCATGGAAGTTGGGTACATGCAGTCGCTTTTCATTGCTAGTTTCTCAGGTTGTCATTGTATCATCTTTTGTCTGTTTATGTAATACATGTGTATGTCTTGAAAGCCGTCATGACTTCTTTCTTTCAAAGATATGGTTGCTGGACTCACTGGGCAAACTCCACACTGACAGATCATGTACTCTTGACATGTTTCAGAATGCCTTTTTCCACACTTTCAAGAGAAACTCCCACTCGACTACATCATATAGCAAGGAGGTGGTTGGAATTGTTGCCTTGTGAGGCTTCTACTATGATCAACAAAAGGTGCAAAGTTGCCTTTCTTCTCTTTCTTCCAGGGAGGAGGCAGAGTTCCGGGCGAAGCAGACCAACCAGAAGTACGATGAGGCTGAGCAGAAGAGCCAAGCCTGGATGAAGGCCAAGGATGAGGCTCAGAGCCACAAGAGGATGTGGCACAGCTACTGGCAGCAAGCCATGGTACGCACCCCACTCACCCCCCCCCCTCCTAGTCCAGCACCCCTACCATGTAGTCTGATTGGTCTGACCACCGCAACACACATGGCTTGGTATGCTGCGCCTCATCAGTCATGCCCTCCCCCTTTACACTGCTGACTGCCCAGAAGGGACCCCGTACAGGCAGGTACTCAAGGCTGTATGTACCCGACCTTGGTCTAATTTAGACCACTGTAACCCACACAATTTGATATGCTGACTGCCCAAACTGGACCTCACACAGGGAGTTACTCAATACTATACCTTATATGAGGACACCTGGAATGAATGAATGAAACTACATGCTGTTCTGCTGCTGCTGTACTGCCTTGTCTTCACTGCTTCTGGACTGCTGCTGCTGTGCTAGTGTTCCTGTGATCGTTTTTATTGGTTGCTTCCAGCTTCTGCTGCTTCTACAGTGCTAGTGGTGACCTCCTGCTGTTCACTTGCTTCCAGTGTGCTGCTGCTGCCCTATGACTGCTGCTCACATGCTGCTCTTTTTCAATTGCTGCTGCTGCTGCTGCTGCTGCTGCTGCTGGATGAGTAAAAGTCATGATGGCTGCTTCCTTGATGCCCAAACCCTGCTGCACTGCACCTTCAATGCTGCGGCTGCTGCTGCAACACATAAGTAGCATTCCTGCACTGAGCTTATCAAGCATGCAAGGCAATAATGTTTTGAAGTACAAACAGTGGTGCCTCAGATCATCTCCTGAGAATGATATATGACTGTAGCTGCTTAGTTCAGCTTGTGTTGTTGTGCTGCAGCATGTGGGTAGTGATGCTGACGTGGAAGCTAACACTAAGCTGAAGGGGTTGGAAGAGAAGCTGGCAGCCGTTGGACAGAACATCAGCCTCAGAGTGAAGGTCAAGGAGAACGACATGGAAGACGAAGAGGATGAGGAGGTCCTGGATGGTGAAGAGGGACAGATGCTGCAGCAGCACAGACTGCCTCAAGGCAATGGAGAATTAAGTACTGCTGGTGAGATAGCATTTACTGTGTATGAATGCGTGTACCTTGGTTTGCTGTCTAATCCTTGTGAATGGAGTGAGCAGTTTGGATTTGGCTCTGATCTGCACACCTTCTGTTATGCATTGCTGCACAGCACAGAAATTGGCAGCCTGTTGATATTGATTGCAGCATATATGTGGCTTGAAGTACAGCATAAATGGATGAGAGCAGTGCAGACCATAGCAGTTCTGACATGCAGGGATGGGATCAGATCGCATGTGATATGTATAAAGACTGATGACTACAGGGTCGGTGTAACAAGAGGTGGCCTGTGTGTTTGCTTTGAAGAGAATGCTTGGAAGGCATGTTGTGCACATACTGAAACACTTGATTTTGCTTTTTAGTTGCGGTCCTGAAGGTTTGGCGTGTGATGCGGAGGCAAGCTGTTTGTACTGCTTTTGTTGCGTATTCTGCATTGCATACTTTAGCCCTTTGTGTCGTGATGTTGTTGATAGGTACAGCACACGGTGTACAGATACAAAATTGGTTAACGGTCAGTTTGGTGATGATGCAGTCAAGTCTGGGAGTAAAGAGTTTGCGTATGCAATGGATGCATTTCAGATTCTAAACGAAAACTACGTAGGACGCGTCGTTGTGATCATGCATTGCTGTCTTCTCCTGCATGTCAATTCTTACCGCTGTGCCTCAAAGAAGAAAACAAGTCAATGTGCCTCACTAATAGGTAGATGAAACGGTGGTTGAGGTCTCGGAACTCTCGACTGACTCAGACAGGTCTAGAAGCGTCGCGGAAACCAGCGCGTTGAACTTTGTTTGGACGTTGAAGACCGTTCAGAGGTGCTTCTGGCCTCAAAGGTGAGGAATCAACGCTTGCTGCTGTGTCCCGCACCTTTTGTTGACTGCAACCCGCTAGTGATCACTTGCAATGATGGAGCATGCCGGACGATTTTCGGCGTCGACATCCACGCGTCACACGGCAATTGCACCCATCACAAATCATTCGCGTACTACAGATCTTCGAAGACGTTTCCCAAATGGCAGTCTGTGCGGCTGTGCGCCCTCACTCACATTGCATTTCCTCGCCGAATCACCTTGAGGTGCGCTCTTGCAGGACGCACAAACATGTTGCAAATGTGCCCTACACAGTGTGTCTGATTGTTTGGTGCTGTGCATGATGCAGGACGCCCTGCCAAGCATGCGGACTCGCAGGTCGCTGTTCAGGCCGACCAATCCTGTTACAAAGTATCTCCGTCCACATCTATCGACAGGCAAGTTGTATCACAATGTTTGGTCTTCCATTTGCTCAAAAACTTTGAACATTCACACATGCGTTGCTCGCCGTGGTCAGCTTCTCTAGTCACGACATGCAGGGACAAACACAGCCAGCCAAACCGTATTTGCTGTGCTCACACCAGCCAGGTATCTACTTGCTTTACAATGGTCATCTGACGAGCATTTTTCCAGATGCAATCAACATTGCAGTATGTGCTGCAGCAGGTGCTGACCAAGACAACTGGACAAAGGTCCAGCAAACCTCAAGGTGCACTGTATAGGCTGTGCTTGCGACTTGACTGTCACACACAAATGTCATCCTGCTGCATGCAAGAGCTTCAGGATCAAACAGTGCATGAGAGAATGCTCACGTGCGTTTCCATTTTGCATAGTCAGCTGCAGTCAGCGCCTTTGTCAGGACCACAAGCCTTCCTCATTGCACCATTGCTGCACAGTACTTTTTACCCACCACCATACATGAAAAAATGTACACTGTTGCTATGCAAGCATTGTGCAAGTGCCTTGTTGACAAAGCTGCCTTCCACAAACAGAGCATGATGGCGCGCGCAAACAAAATTGGCTCCAAGACACCAGCGCAGAGGCGTCACTCCTGCGTGAAGAGCACAAGCTGCCGCAGCTTGGCTCACCACAGCTGGCCCATTTGCGTCAAAGCCTAGCTGGCAAAATTGCCCGGGAAGCTTCAAAGCCCAAGCCTCCACCAGCCACAGCAGAATTTACCACAACTTCCAATGGAGCTGCAACCTATGCCTCATCTGGCAGCGCTAGGACTGACCTCTTCTTCAAGGTCAAGGAACCAGGAGCATACTTGCCTGCATCATCAGAGGACACAACACGCCCTTTGTTGCAGCAGGTATGGTGGACATACCCAGAGCTGTTGTGCTCAAGCATACACAATGCAGTCCAAGCACAGCATGTGAGTTGTCTGATGAATGCAAGAGAATATCCATGTGCGCAACTTCAGCTGCATAGTCTGCATAGCGCCAAACACAGTTCAAGTACAAGGTGTTGCAAAGCACATTACAGCCAGAATTATGCAGGACACAAGCTGGAACATGCACTGAGAGGTACGTGATGCTCGTTCACAGAGTCCTGTGCTTTCAAGCCAGGATGTCTGATGAGTCACAACTGGCTCCACACCCCAGACTATAAGGCATTAAACGAAAATGGAATGAGTCACATGTTGTGCAGGCATGGGAAGAAGATCCTTTGGACACTCTGAAGCTGACAGCTCACCTGCGCGATGTCAGGGATGGTAAAGCTGACCGAGACCTGTTCCATGACTGCATTGCCTGGCTCTGGGAATTCCATCCACTGACTCTGCTTGCAAACCTGGAGGAGGTCGTCAAGGTGGCACAGCTGCTCATTTCAGCAAAGGAAGTCTCGACCCATCATGCCATGCCCTTTCTGCATGCTTTACACGCTTTGCATTACTTGAAAAACCTTTGTAACTACACTGCATGGCATGCCGCCGGGCTGTGTGATGCACTGAACTGACGCACAAATAGAAGCAAGAAGACAAACAAGGACAAATGACAGACTGACAGACAGACAGGCAGACAGACAGACAGACAGGCAGGCAGGCAGATAGACAGACAGACAGACAGACAGACAGGCAGGAAAAGCGACAGATGCACGAGCAGACAGACAGGCAGCCAAACATACAGCTGACAGAGCATAGCATGCTTGTTCAGGTTGGGTACTGGAAGGACCTACTTGAGATCCTGGTGAGAGCCTGTGTCAGTGCCGAGGAGCTACAAAACCGCAAGACATTGCAAGGAAAGGTCAAGAATCGTATGAAATGGGTGCGTCGTCTCAAACTATTTTGAAAGGCCCAACTGTGGTCCATCTGTTCTTTGACTATGACGTTGAGATGGTCGATGGTCGGATAAAGCAGCCTCTCCTGGCACCATTTGCTGCAGCATCTTGGAAATGAATGATTCTTTGAACGTTGCATGCCATTGTCAGAATGCATGGCATGCGTCGGCTAAGTCAACACGCAGCACCTACTTATGGAGCAATTGCACCATGATCTGTAGAGTGCCTGACGTCCAATGGCAAGCTGTTTGCTGGCTGTTTGCTGGCTGTCATAAGTTTGAAGATGGCCTCACAATGTTTGAAATGGTTGTACAGCACATACCCAGCTCATTGAGCTGGAAAGCGAGATTTTATTATTATCATTATTGTTATTATTATTGTTATTATTGTTAGAATTAGTTTTATTATCGTGTTTATGTTGTACAGGGCACAGGCAGGCCAGATGCCTTCAGCACGGCTGAGCTGCAGGAGAAGCACCCTGAGCTCAAGAAGATGTGCGCTCAAGAATGGAGGAAGCACTACAGGTCCTTGAAAACAGAACCAGAAAGGGAGGAAGCTCGCACCCAGCGTGCAAAGCAGGCAGCTGAGAAGGCACAGATTATCAGCAAGCACCAAGCCCAGCAGAGGCAGGAGAAGAAGAAGGAATCCAGCAACAATGTCTCAACCAAGTACGCTGATGGTGAGCAAAATTCTTTTTGTTGGGCTCCTATCCTGGTTCTCTGGCATACAGATGACAAATAAGAGCTCTTGTTCTGTGTTGTATGGTTTGAAGAAGAAACAACTGGCAGTTTTTGCAGAGCCAAAGGTGTTGCCTCCAGCCTGTTTATGTTTTTGACATTTAAAGATAATCTTAGATAAGAGGCAATGCCAGCACAGCAGGCTGGTGTTGTGATTTCCTGTTGTCCTTACTTGGTTGCCCTTTGCATCTCTGTTGCCCTTTGCCTGTTGCCCTTTGCCTGTTTCCCTCTGCAACTTGGTTCCAACCTGCTGTGCTGTTGCAGCAATTGTTGCACGACCCTGCCAAAACATCCATGAGGCTTCACGCTTTTCCTGCAGACAAGTTCCAGCTGCTGCACTTCTCTGTTGCGGTGGCCTTTGCTGAGCAGTTGCAACTGGACACAGAGGCATTGGCAGAGGGCAGGCTCAAAGACGTGTCCCTGGCAGCCAAGTGGGCTCCTACGCCACAAGGTGATCTGACAATGACCTTTGTCGGCTTCATTTCTTGACATTCACCATGCTGTCTCTGCGGTGCTTTCCCTAATGGGTTGGCTTGCCGTCCTCTAGGAATCCAAAGTTTGGCTGAGTACTTTGTTGGCTTCATTTCTTGACGTCCACCATGCCGTCTTCGAGGTGCTTTCCACAATGGGTTGGCTTGCCGTCCTCAAGGGAGTCTTGATGCCTGTAAACTACTGTTATTGTTATTGTTATTGTTATTGTTATTGTTATTGTTACTGTTATTGTTATTATCATTAATGTTAGTATCATTTTTTATTATTATTACTCTTATTATTGTGATTAATATTGTCAGTATTATTGTTATTTCTTGACGTCCAACATGCCGTCTTTGCGGTGCTTTTTTTCAATGGGTTGGCTTGCTGCCCTCTAGGAAATGGAAGCTCACCTGAGTGCTTTGGGTCTGTGATCATTCTTCACTCAGTCAGCAGGCACGCTGTGCTGGGCAGGCTGTGCTGAGCATGCTGTGCTTGCATGTTTGCTGGCCCATGGCAAACTCATGTGCCTTTCCTTGCTTGGTAAGAGTTTGAGATGCATCAAACGCCAGACGCAGCGGCAGCAACAACACGTTGGTGTCATCACTGATCATAATCAACCGTCTCTTGGCCTGGCTTGCTTACTGATGCTGTCAGTCTTGTTTGCAGGGTCCCATGACAAGGGCACATTCATTGCCTCCAGCATTGCACAGCTGCTGTTTCCTCAGGAAGATTCCAAACACACAAAGGACAAGCACTCCAGTCATGCTGGATACCTCATACATGCTAGATCACAATATCGCAAAATGCTGGTGCCTCTCAGAAAGTGCTTGGATGTCCCTGAGGTATTGCACCCTCACATGAGAACATCTGTAGTCCAGTGACAGTACAGGGACAAAACCTTGCAGTGACTTCTGGCTTCTGGCTTATCAGTGAGTGTCTTTGTTTCCATTGACATGAACTCGCTGTGGGTTGTAGCAAACGTGATGACTTATGGATCAGACCTTTGGGCTGCCTAATTTGCCTAGTCTCAAACCTGCGTGGAGTGTCACATGTCTCACCTCATGCACAAGCTTTCTGTCATGCAGAGCATTTGATGTGCATGCACATGTGGCAATGCACTTCTTTGTCAGCAGTACACATGCGCTCTGACCAAAGACACATGTGTGCCTGGCATGCAGGTGTACATGTGCGCAAATGAATGGCAAGATGTGAAGTACACAAGGGTGCCGAGTGTGTGCATGAAGAACAACAAGGGCAGCTTTGAGGAGCACGACAAGCAGCGCTTCACTCAGTATCTGGAAGATGTTCTGGCAGGCAAGAAGAGCATCGCCTCAGGGGCTCTGAAACCACATGAGCTGGTCGGAGAGGCTATGCAGTCCTCAAGGTCAGGCATGCATGCATGAATGCATGCATGCATGTATGCACATGTAAGCATTTCCAAATCACGAGGCTTGACTTGCTTCAGTGCTATTTCTGAAGGAATTATCTGTTCCCGTTTGCATGTGCAAAAAGACCAAGAAAGTCCTATACATGAAAGGGGAGGACGCTGCGCACATACCAATGGCGCTCAACCACTGTAGCTGTAGTCATTGGCAACGATATCAGTATGCATTTCATCGCAGCAAGCTGTGTCACGGCAGCCAAGACATCCTTCTGCTGGCTGGCTGATCAGGATGCGGGTGAATCTGCACCTTTTTTGCAGATTTGATTGAGCAGTACACCCCAACATGTACAATACTGTGACTCAGCTCCGCACATCTGCTTGTGGCACCCCTTTGCATGACATTTGGCAAATACTAGAACATGCATAACATGCAGTTGGCGGGGTACGACTTGATATTGGCTGAGATACATGCCTGACTTTTGCAAACATTAATGCAACCAGCAGATTGCTCAGTGGATGATTGGACACATGAGGGCCCGCTAGGCGTCGTGACTAGTGCTTTGCAACAGCACTGAGGGGCAGTTTTGCTGCTCATTTCCTCGGTTTCATGCTCTGGGCTGATGCCTCAAGAGGCTTCCATTATGGTTGCTGAAAAGCATAAACTTGTCTTTTTGTGCTCAGGTACTCAAGCTCCTCTGATCTGTCTGTGGAGACGATGGAGCTGCAGTGGAAGGACTATGTCACCAAGCTCAAGGCTTCTGGAACGCTGTCCAGTGCATTGGCCATTGCAGATGTGTCCCCTTCGATGTCAGGGTTACCAATGCAGGTAGCGCCTTCAACTGCTATCATTGCTGTTCATGTCTGTGTCACATGCCCTGCCTTGTCTGATTGTGATGAGTCAGAGCATGACTCTGCCAGTTGTCAGCACTGCTGGCTCAGAATTGTGATACAGCTGCCACCTCACAGCTGGAGTGTCTACAGACACTAGTGCCTGTGTTGCTTTGCAACATGCAGCTCTCCTGGCTGTTCGTTGCTGTGATCACTCAAGAGCAGTCAGACACTTGCTTCAACCCCAATCACAGAAGATGATGCTTGCATGCTGCATACCAAGCCTCATATATACGGCAGCAATACACCTATATCAAACAGAGACTGCATATGCTGCATGCCTGAGCTGCTTCTTCTGAGAGTGGCCACATTGCGTACCCACACATGCAAAAGGTCACTACTATGACATGTTACATGTACTTGGTAGCCACAGGCTCTGAGTCTAGCAATCTGCAACTTTCAGCAAATTCCAGATGATTTGCATCAGCTGTTACCCTGTCTCTGTCTATGTGCTCAAGTCAACAATGCCACCTGCTTCATGCACAGCTCTGTACTGTACCTATTGCTGATGTAGGTGGCTATCGCGCTGTCTCTGCTGGTGGCAGAGGTTGCTGGTCCCCCCTTTCACAACACTGTCATGACCTTCAGCAGTACTCCTCAGCTGCATACTGTGAAAGGGGCAGCAGTGAAGCACAAGGTACATTTGATCTGACTGGTAGATCTTGAGCTGCATGCTGAGTTCACCCAAAAGTGGCTGCAGAGTGATGTGCGTGCGTAGCAATCGCTCACACTCATGCCTGTATTGTCATCAAGGTGTGAGACCTGTTGCATGCTTTTGGTTGACGTGAGCAGTTGGTCATTGGGAAGTGCAAGCTGAGCAAGACCTTGTGGCAGTATGTTGCTGGCTTGTGGGAAGACATGCTTGCTGGAATACATAAGCTTTTCTGGGAAGAAAAATGACATGCTTTGTGACAATTTGCCAAACAGAGAAATGGTACATGATCTGGATTGCGGGTTGTAGGGTTGTTTGCTGATAAGGAATTTCCTGTATTGCAGCTGGACCTCATGCATCATGCTTGACAAAGGCTGGCGTGTGTGTGTCTGCAGGTTGGAGACCTGGTACACATGGACTGAGATGGCAGCACCGATGTGAATGCTGCCTTTGACCTGATCTTGAAGCGAGCCTGTGAAGCCAAGATTTCTCAGGAGCAGATGATCGAGACACTCTTCATCTTCAGTGACATGCAATTTGATGAAGCATGTGGGTCTTGGCGTGGCATGGACCAGGCAGCTTCCACAAACTTCAAAGTGGCTCAAGCCAACTTCGAGAAACATGGCTACAAGCTGCCCAAAGTGGTTTTTTGGAACCTGCGTGGTTACGGATATGGTGAGTCAGCGTCTGTTCCAGTCACGCAGACAGAAGAGGGTACGGCCTTAGTTTCAGGCTTCTCTGGTCAACTGCTCAAGCTGTTCATGGATGGAGTGAATGAGCTGGTGACCTTCAACCCCTTCAACCTCATGAAGGAGGCCATCGGCAAGGAGAAATATGACAACTGGAAGGTCGTCGACTAGTGCTACCGTCCTACAGCAACACCACTTATTATGCAAATCTGTGGGTGCTGCATTTGTGCTGGCTGTAACTTTCACAGCTGTGTGCTGCTGATCAGTCGTTCATGACGGTACTTTTGCCAGTGATATATTATGTTATAGAAGCCTGTATCATGTTTGTTGCCTTGCTTGTAGTGTATATTTGGTCCGGGCGCAGGGTGTAAAGGTGGATTATATACTCATAGACATGCCTAGTCCTATAGAAGTTTAGTTGGCTGTCCCAACTTCCCTACACATGTAAATGCAATCATGCGACAGCATGATTGTATGCGTCCTTTTTATCGAATTGCAATATATGCTGTTTGATACGTATCAAACACATGTATGTATACAGCGTATGTATGTATACATACATAAGTGCATCACAGTCTTACGTCAACAGCGGCATTTCAGCAGACGATCATACGCCTCAGCACCAAAAATGGGGTGTATGCTATAGAGTCTAACAGAAATCTGACTATAGAGTCTGACAGAAATCAGTACAAGAAACACACAGGTGGTGCGCCAAGCTGATATCTACCAGTACATCAGATTCTGTAAGTTATTCAATTTAGCCGTGCTAACCATTAATAGCTTATTGCAGGGTGTCAAAACTGAGCGCACAGGTACTGCAGCAGCATACGCTGACAGCTCAAGACGTTTGGAAACACAAACCTCTGAAAACAATAACTGCATCTTGCCCTAGCGTTTAGCAGAAAACAAAAAAAGAAGCACATCACCTGCAGGCCAGACTCAGGGTAAACATGCTTGCAGGTATTTACTGCCTCAAAGTTTGTTCTGTATGGATGTCGGCTGTTGTGCCATGATGTGTAAATACTGAGATACTTCAAGCTTTGGATCAAACAGCCTGTATGGACTCCTTGTATGAGGGACACCCTTGTTTGAGAAGTAACTCTTCAGCAGTATCTCAAGCTATAGCTGACTGTGGCTGCTAACCTGCTAACCTGCTAAACTGCTAACCTGCAAGGGCCGCTGTCTATGTTATAGCACTACAGGAATCATTGCAGCCTCATTTCAGTTGCTGCCTCACACTGGAGGGCGTGATGACGCAAACATAAAATGTCTGGATCTCTAAACCTATGTGACTCACCTTCACCCACGGCATCTGCTGTGTGTCAACAGCAACCTCAGTCTTTTTCTGGTTCCATTCCCCTCACAGGGAACCAAGGCACCAGCATCTGCTGTGTGTCAACAGCAACCTCAACCTTATTCTGGTTCCATTTCCCCTCAGGGAATCAAGGCACCAGCACCAGCATTGATCATTGCCAGTCAGCAAGACCTGGTCATCGCTTCTGGTGCTTCTTGAAGACCAGTGCAAACCAGCATAGACAGAAGAAGCCGATGAAGAAGATGATTTCGTAAGCTATGAACTCCCATGTGCTGTATCCATCCAGGCCATAGTACTGCAGCACATCCTGCCCAAACAGCTGCACCTGCACGCTTACAGTTTACAGTCAGCCACTGCCACAATAATAATATAATAATCACAATTAAATGCTTTCCAGCTCATGATGAGCTAGCTATGTGCAGGACAAGTCTTGTCTCTCCAGACAATGACAGCATCAATGTGAAGCAGTGCTGCATGACGCTACACGTACTCCACTTTGAGAATGTTGTAGGCAAACCTAACTTCTTGGCATTGAGCAGTGCTTTGTTGTCAAGGCTGACAACCAAATCAACCATTCAGGTGGTCAAAGTCTGCACATGCCGTGCAGACGTGCTACCATGTCTGGCATGCAGCTGTATGGGTATCAGCAGAGCAGCACAGCACAGCACAGCACAGCACAGCACAGCACAGCACAGCACAGCACAGCACAGCACAGCACAGCACAGCACAGCACAGCACAGCACAGCACAGCACAGCACATACAGCATGCCTTACATTTTGGCCTTGGAACTGGTTGATCATGAGGGCACCCCAGCCGTAGCGCATGAAGTCCATGTATGCCATCCAAATCCAGTACTTGGGGATCTTGGGCCATGTTATCAAGAAGCCGGAGAAGAAGAGCAATACAGTAACATAAGCTGGCAGAGCAGCATTCGCTGTGTCCATGTTGGGGGAGATAGCCGCAATCAGATAAGCCAACACTGCGAAGCAAGATGTGAGCATCAGCATGCAGTACTATTTTCTACACAGATTTTGGGCTGTATTCAATGCCCATTGAGTATGAACACTCAGATAAATGCATCAGCAGACCTGCATAGTGTTTGAGGTCAGCTGCAGTCTCAATCTATGCCTCATCCACAGCAGGAGACACAGGCAAACAAAGGGAACCAGTGACAGGTTCATGGCAGCTTCCAGAACACCACTTCTAATTACAGGTCAGCTGCAAGAAGAAGAAGAAGACAAAGCAGGAGGAGGAGAAGGAAGAAGAGAAGAAGGTAGAGGAGGACGAGGAGGAGGAGGAAGAAGAGGAGGAGCAGGAGGATGAGCAGCAGGAGGAGGAAGAGTACAAATTCTGGTCAGCCAAACAAGTGTGAGAGCTCACCTACACCAACAAGTTGGGTGACCAGAAAGACGATCCAGACAGGGAAGAAGCTGCCCTGAAGCCTGACTAAGTAGTACACCAGCAGGCTGAAGACTACACTGCTGGCCACTGCCAGCACCACTTCCTCCAGTACTTTGAAGGTAAGATAGGTAATGACGCGGTAAAGGCCGTCGCTCTGCTCTCGTACAAAGACTGGCCTTTCCAACACTATGGCCTGCAATCCCGTAGCTACTGAGGGCGTGTGCGCATGGGTATTGGAAACATCTTATAGCAGAGTAGATGCTCTTGTCCATTCCAAAACGTCTATTTCAATTCATTCATTTTCGTTTTATAACTTACAGTCTGGGGTGTGGAGCCAGCTGTGACTCATCAGACATCCTGGCTCGAAAGCACAGGTGTATGTGGCGTGCAACAAAATCAAGCTGGTGGGAGTTTTGTTTGAAAAAGAGCCTAATGTTTCGTTGTTGGTAGTTTGGGCCAAATAACGAAAAGTGCTGACCTCTAATGATGCTGTAAAAAGGGTAGTCAAAAAGGAAATGTTGCTCATCTTCAACCGCTTGCATAGAGCAGTGACGACAAACATGTTGTTCTCTAGGTGGTTTGGGTCTCAACCATCTGTCAATCTCAACCCTCAGTGAGTGAGCACCTAACCTGAACTTGAGGAGTGAAAACAATTCAGAAACGTCATTACTACACTGGCAATCTATACCCAGAAACATCTGGGGACAGTAAAAACGTGTGTCTACCTTATGGAGATGGTTTAGCTCAACCTGAGGTTGCAGCCTGGCCAGCAAATTGAGCACAACACCTGAAGTTATGATTGGGTGAGTGTAGTGATGAAGAGGCAAGGCCGGGATCAGAGCCAGGCGGCCCTTAGAAAAAGTATGCAGCTTTGCAATGACAAATGGTAAGCCTTTTGGCAATGACAGGAGTGCTCTGAGACAGCAGCCTCAAGCTGAATCCATATGCCAGAAGCAAAATTGCATGCTGGTGACAAACTTGTCTGCCAACAGACTGGTTAAAAGTGACAACAATCATGAGAGTACGCATGCCCACTAAACACAGGTGGCTTTTGTTCATGAGATGAAGAAGCTCACTGGGGTGTAGGCACAAGCCCCATAGGCCGGGAGGGTGACCCATAGGAAGAGCAGCCCCCCAATATTGGGCACATCATAAGCATCTGTTTTGTCGCCAATCTTCCAGTACACAGTGAAGATGAGGAAGGCCGCCAGGGCTTTCTCACACAGCCTTGGACCTACAACACAGTGAAGATGAGGAAGGCTGCCAGGGCTTTCTCACATAATCCTAGACCTATGTAAGAGTGAAGATGATGAAGGCCGCCAGGGCTTTCTCACACAGCCTTGGACCTACAACACAGTGAACCATGCAGTGGACAGCATATAATTCCTGATACACAGAGAATGTCTCATTCACGTGCAGAAAGAAGGCACATGCTTTGTGAAGACAGCCTGACATGCAATGTTGCCTCATCGTACGCTGCTCAGCCTGTTTGGCGTCTGATCTTGGTCAATGTCTCACCAGATATGCTGCTTTGCCTGGAAAATCAGCCTGTTTGTAGTGAGATGCTTGATTCCAAGAGGAACGCTGCTCACCTAGGTAGTCAGCCTGTTTGAAATTTTGCCTGGAGCGGTATTTGAACATGATGAGTAAGGCCCACCAAGACGGCGTCACAGTTGCCTTCCTTGTCCTCAGCTGCTTTAGAGTCCTTGCTGAAACCTGCGGATTCATATCAACTATTCTTCTCCCAATCAATCAAATAGCCAAGCAACTACCCAATCAACCAGTTGGGCAACTGATCAGCCAGCTGAAGTGCGTGTGCATGTATGGGCATGCATACAGTACTGGAAAGGTCAAGTCATGCTGGCACAGAAAGTCAGCAGGGCAGAGCGGGGCAGGGCAGTGCAGGGCAGGGCAGGGCGGGGCAGAACAGGGCAGGGCAAGGCAGGGCAAGGCAGGGCAGGGCAGGGCACACAGCATGGCACACAGCATGGCAGGGCATGACATGGCACAGCACAGCACAGCATGGCACGGCACGGCACGGCACGGCACAGCACAGCACAGCACAGCACAGCACAGCACAGCATCAGAGCACCCTGACAAATCCCTGGCCAGCATGTCTCACCTGGTGCTCCTCATTAGCCAGGAACTTTTGTAGCTGCTGCTCATTCTGCTGCTTCAGCTGTGACTGGTTGTAGGCGTCAGCAAACTGCATGGCTCTGCCCTGTCGGTCTGCCCAGGTTGTGATGTCTACGATCCACTCTGCTGTCGCCTCAGTCTGCCGCTGCTGCCGAACCTGCAGCCATGCTCAGGTCACAAAACAGATTTCGCAGCTCTACAGTGGATTTGCTATCAGCAGCCGGTTTCTGAACTGCCTGATTAAAACGCATGCAAACCTACAATATAAACTTGCATTGAGTGTGTTTGGTCAGCTGCAATATGCAAAGCATGAGACTACATCCAAGACTAAATGCAGTCAAACAGATGAGAAGCTTGCCAGCCTGCCAGCCTTTATGTGCTACCAGGTAACGCTCGCTGACAAATTGTCTTGGGAACTTAGCGGCACCATTCATCTTGTTATCATGCATCTACATCACACATCACCTTGCCATCATGCACATCCTGCTACCATGCACATGACACACCTCAAAGTGTGGGGAGGCAGCAAAGTACTGCTTGGCAGACTCCCCATTGTCCCCAAAGAACACAATGCGGCCTCTTTGCAAGATGAGGACTCTGTCAAATAGCTGGAATGTGCGCGGAGTGGGGGAGTGAATGGTGGCTGCTATGGTGATGCCACTTGTGACCAGGCCCTTCACCACCTCCATGACTTCACTTGCTGTGAAAGAGTCCAGGCCTGTGTGTCACACCACAATGGACCTTGTCAGTCAGTGCAGTACTGTAACTGCTACACATTAACTGTATGTTACCACCACAATGGACCTTGTCAGTGATGTTGCAGGTAAACAAAAACTGTGTGTGACATTGGAATGGACCTTGTCAGTCATTACAGTACTGTGAATGGCACAGTAAGTGTAAAACATCTCTGTGTGTGACATCAGAATGAACTTTGTCAATCAGTACAGTGATGTGATTAGCACACAGTAACTGTTGAAGACCTGTGTGTAACATCAGAATGGACCTTATCAGCTTGGTGACCTGTAGCTGGGTCAAAGTCATGCCTGCATTGCGTATAAGGCAACAAGATGCCCGTGCATATGCATAGACAGTGCACACTGCGACAGCCTCACAGAAGGGAGCACATATGCATGAAACATGCCTCTCCAAGTACTCTGGGAATGTGCCACAAATGAACTGAGACATGTCCTGATTGCATTCGAGCATGACACAGAATTAAGACGTTTCCGCATTGGAAAAAATAATTCAATGTTGCTAGCCACCTATGGTGGCTACATCTGCATGGCTACCTCAAAATCACATGCCTAATGTTGATTGAATTAGCACTTTGGCAAGACACGGTGCACATGCATGTCCAGCTGCAAAAAGCTTGCCTGATGTAGGTTCATCGAGGAACAGAACCCTGGGGCTGGCCACCAAGGCAATGCCAACATTAGTGCGCTTCAGCTGCAGCACAGTTTCACAATATTGGTAAAGGTATGGCAAAAAAAAGTGCATGCCACACAGTATGAGTCATCCAGGTATGCAGCCTGAGCTTGCAGCAGCAAATGCACAGGAGCATGTAGCCGTTGGGGGGCTCACCTCGCCCCCCGAGACCCCCCTGTCAAGTGAGCTGCCAATGGTTGTATTCCTGCAGGCCTGCAGTGCCAGCTGCTGTATCAGCTTCTCCACTCTAGCTTTCTTCTCCTGTACCATGGCAACACCAGAAGGCTTGATTGTGAATGACAACTAAGCATGCTGCTGTTCTGGCCGCAGCATTTGTATGTACTATAAATAAACAGCTGTACGGTTGAACAGACAGTACACAATTGTGATGCCACCAAACAGCAGATTGCTCAGCATGCAAAGCAGGCAGAAGTGACCATTCTTAGAGTCTGCTTGGGTGTGTGCACGTCCCAAGCCACAAGTAGGGCGCTATTGCGTCATGCTGATTCCTGACGCGGCAGCAGAGAAATACAACATGCGTCTTATCTTCCAATGCACAGGCAGCTGACTGCTGCAAGCTTATGGCAAGGGCTAAAACATGACGTCATCCAAAGACTGGTCACGAGTAGCTTTACATGCATACCTGTAAGGACACACTTCTGGAGGTCTTGAGCTCGGCTGTGTACAGCAGCATCTCATGCACAGTGAGCACTGGTATCAAGGTATCAAACTGTTCCACGTAGCCAGCATAGCGCCGCAGGAATGTCTGTGTGGGAGGATAATTGGCAATCAGGACTTGTCCTTTGAGCTTGCCAACTGTCTTTCGCTGAGCCAAGATGTCAAGCAAAGTTGATTTGCCTGAGCCGCTGCATGACACGCCAAATGATTTAACATGAATGTTGCAGTGGCAGCAGGGACTTTCAAGCTGGCAATGTCTGACAGACTGATGCATGCCTGCCAGGCAACTTTGTGCAAACATCTGTTGCAATGCAGGGGCGTAAGGCAGGCAACATAGGCTTGCAGTGTGTTTGGCACCATACCGGCAATATGGCACTAATACACAGCTCACCTTGGGCCCATGACTGCCGTCATCTGAGACGGATTGAAGAAGCCGGACAAGCCGTGCAGGATTGTCAGCTTTTGCTTCTTGTCTTGCTTGTTTTGAACATCATAGACCAAGTTGCGAAAGGTGATTCGCATGCCAGTGCTTAGGTCTGGGTCGCTGTCGGGCACGTCGACAGCGACGTCCTTCGCTGCGTCGTCGCTCACATGCATCGTTGATTGGTTTTTCAGGAGTCAAGCCTTCTGTAAACTCGTGATCGCCAGCCTACAGAGCGCTGTAAGAGTCAAGTCAAGTTGGCGGTTGCTGTGACACCGGCTGTCTGTGTTGCTGCTGATTGGCTCAGCGACATGGCCGATGAGCAGAGTAGCCACGAACAAATTGCCGTGCCTGCGGCTAGCTGGCCTTAGCGCGCTGAAAGATCTGGATACACATACATGGATACAACGTTGAAACGTCCTTGGGACGGTCGGCGTTGCACCGTATGCTGAATGCAGAAGTCCTCCGTCACTATTGTTAGGTGAAACTGTTGATTCATGGACGGGCTTGATGCGGCCACTGCACAGCGCTGTGCATGTGCAAGACGCCCATCGTGATCCATACCGTGGGGCAGTGATGACGCATCCATGCTGTTATTGCGTAATTTAGTAATGAGTAAAAGAGGAAGGCAAACGTAAGAGAGTCAGGGTACAACACGCCACACATTGTGCTGTCCGAGTCCCATAATCTTTTGCTGCCTCTGCTGCAAGATGCATCGCTTTGCCCTGGGACGGACAGGAACAAGATCTGTAGTTGGTCAAGCTGACTCTGACCTCTCTCAACGTTCAAGGCTTCTGCAAACGTTGACTGACGGCGACAACCCGGACAAGGCTGCTCCAGATGCTTTCGATTTTCTCACATCTCTGGAAGCACCAAAAGGTATCAGCTCTTCTGCGGCGCAGACTTGCGGTTGCAACATATGTCAACCAAACCGTTGGACAGATGGTTCATCAACACGGTTGCTATTCTTGTTATGCAGACCCTTCAACTGTGTGGGGCAGCAATTGCGGCGACGCTGGTGCAAAGAATGTTCGTGCAGAGTACAGCGCTGACCTGGGCATCTTTGCAGCAGAACAGTCTGCAGCTGTCTACAGACAGTCAAGGGTGGCATGCTCAGAGCGCCTGTTCAAGCCTGAAACCTGGGCCCAGCAATTTGCAGTCAGGGAGGAGCATGTGCAGCAAGCTGTACAGCCACAAGCTGCTGCAAACGCTGCAGCTGAAGCAAGCACTGCAATTCAGCAGTCTGAAAGCCATGACCGACAAAGCAACGGTCACCTGCCTGCTCCAGCCAATTTACCTGTCCCTAGCGCTTCTGGCAGACCTTCACTTGTATCTGCCACCTCACGTACCAACTTCACCCCCAAAATGCAGCCCCAGCCGGAAGTACACGTAGCAGCATCGTCTCAGCTACCCAGGGTTCGCATCATCATCAAGCCCAACACTCAGGGCCACAGCCAATCACTGCAGCCTATGGGTCACACATCTGCCCAGGCATCAGCAGCAGCTCCCACCTGCCCAGTGACCACCAGGACTGACGACAGCAAGTCTAGATTAGCCAGAGGCAAGAAGCGCCACAGGGCAGAGCACAGCCTTTCACAGCAGCAGCAGCAGCAGCAGGTAGAGGAGGCTCCTGTTGAAGACCCTGACACGCCTGATCTGGAGGAGCTGCCTCCTCAGGCCTTCAAGAGACGCAAGAAGGAGCAGAGGGACTGGAGCATGGAAGGTGGCAAAGTCAAGATAGGTGATGTGGTTTGGGCCAAGTGTGGCAATCACCCATGGTGGCCTGCGCAGGTGACACTTCATGTGTGCACTCAGCTTGTTGCACTACAAAAGGAGTCATGTCTTCTGCTTCCAGTGCCATGATGTTCACTTCATGCAGCTAGAAAAGGTTGTAAATTTTCTTTGTGCACAAAGCCTGTGACCGTTGTGACTAAGCAGTATGGTGGATGCCATGCTCAACCCGCACTATCTATACAAACTACTGAGAATTACTTTTGGCTAGCCAAGTTTCTCAAAAGCCAAGGCATGCCAAGTGCCAAGGCATGCCAAGTGACAATGCTGCTCTGGTTGTGCAGGTGACTAGACCAGATCCCAGTCAGCTGCTAGCCTTGCGTGAGACCTATGGGTCAGCAATGCACTCCGGTGTGCATGTCCGTTTCTTTGGTGACTGTGGCCAGTGTGCCATCGTGCCAGCTAAGTTTGTTGAGGAGTTTGACCAGAGTAAACAGATGCGGTCAGCAAACCAGAGGCTTGCAAGGACCAGTGCTGTGGCAGAGGCCCACAGTGTACTGCACCCCCAGCAGCGACCCCGCTGGAGGTGATGGGGTGTACTGACTAGCATTTGGTATTTACATTCTGCTGACAACGGTACTATGGCCGGCTCACAACTCTACCAAGTTGGGATATCATTTGGGAGTTGCGCTTTGCATTGCGTGTATCTAGAAGCAGCCTGTAGGATACCTGCTGCAGCTTTGGCTAGATGTCTTTGTTTGCAAAACACAATGAGAAGTGCTTCAGCAGCTTGCTTAATGCACTTTGGCCCTGATATGTGAAGAGTACCTGTACTGATGGGGTGTGTATCAAATTAGCTTCCTTTGATTATTATCACATCATTGAACTCATTGTTGAACTGTCAGTGTTGCTCTGGTGTGACCACTGTGACCACCATCACCAAGTCACGGGTCTAGTTTAAAAAGGCAAACCTTCTACATGTAAATTAAAGCCACAGCGTGTTGTCAGCTGCTTTGTCAGCCTTGACCAACAGTAATATGGCTGCTGAAAGGCAAGCCGCCAGTAACGCCACCAGCCCTAACGCCAGCTGGGTGCATTTGCTTCCCTGAATGAGAATGCAGGCGGGTCTTGTTTGATTACGTGCGCTCGATCTCTGCCGACATCATGACCGAATCTCGCATCAAATGGCCCCATGACTTTGCTGCGGTGTTCAGACACGCTGTTCCCGATCAGATGTTGGACATCCTCTGCCGAGAAGCGAGCGCAATAGCTGAGTGTGATAACTTCTGGACAACAAAAGTAGGTCATTGACAGTTGTAATGGATCACCACAGCGTTGTCCGTATGCCACATGTGGTCGCTTCTGAACACTATATTTCACTTGCTCTCAGGAAGGAGTTCAGAACCGGTCGACTCACACTGTGTGGGAGGATATGATTTCAAGCATACACGACAGTATTGTCTGCGACAAGCTGCCAAAGTCATGGGCTGGAGCAGAGTGGTGGGTGCAGGTGGCCGTGCAGACTTCACCCAGTGCTCGTAACTCCTCCTTGACTGTAATAGCTGTCTTGACAACTTGTAGTGCTTGGCATGTCATCACAACAGATTTTGTACTGCATATATATTTCAGTTCAGCACTACCTGCAGGTGTATGAGCCGGGCAAGGGGCTTGCATTCCATTTTGACAAAGATGAGCATGCGATGAAGGAGAACCACCAGATGATTCAGCCTGTTTTGTCCTCCGTGCTATATTTGACTGGTGACTGCACAACAGAACGCCTAGGTGAGCAAGCTCTCACAACCAGGAACTGCCGGGCTGCTGTTTCCAGTGACTCAGCTTTGTGATTTGTTGCGGCACAACATGACCAAAGATTCTGAAACCGCCTGCCAGAAATCAGACCCCGGCTTTCTGACCAACAGCATGCATGGTGTTGTTCAATTGCAGTGACCTGTCTCTGCTGTGCAAACTTCTACGCCCATCCCACCGCGCAGTCTGCATTGCTTAACTCAGCAAATCCACAGCTGCAGCTTTTGCCGCAGGCTATTCATAAAGTGCTGAACTCAACACCGCTGTGCATGACAAGCAGACAGCTGCATGCTACCCTGCAGGTCCTACTGCTGTCATTGACCAGCAATTTGATGCTGAGCAGGGCAAGGCAGTTCCAGACAGCCCTGGCAGAACAGCCCTGATATTCCCCTGTAGAAACAACTATGTCTTGTTTGATGGGAGGCTAGGGCATGGAGTGCTAGGCTCTTCTAGCAAGAAGCCTCGCATGACCATGCTCATCAACTGGTGGGCAGAGAAACCACAGGTGGTTATGTGTTGATCGTTTGACGATAAAATTAATGCTGTTCAGTTCATGATGAGTTAGGTACTTTAGCTACGTTTGCTTGTTTGATGAGTGCTGATTGACTCCTCACACAACCTTGACCTGCCCTTGCACAGTGTTAATCTTCCTCACATGCAAGCTCAATCTGCCGGCATGTTGCCTCTGAGTCTGCCCTGGCAAGACATCGCGGTCATTGTTATAGAAAGCTCAAGTCTTGATGTTGTGAGTCCCCCTAAGTTTGCCTCACTTGGGGGGTGAAGGTTTTTAACTACATTTCTTGACGTAGATGTGCTGCTGATGTGTGGCAATCCCAAGCTTGCATTGATCAACATCATGCTTTGTGCAGGACGTAAATGCCATTCCTGCTGAGGTCATCAAGCAACATTCCTTGAGCAGCTGCGCTTCTGCATCACATTCTCACAAGCCTTCAAGCAACAGCAAGCCTGCCAGCTCTCGCACTGACCTCCCCTCTGACCTACAGCAGCTTGATTTAGCGCCTCCCTCAGGCAGTGACACCAAGTCTGTTAGCCCCCACACATCAGAGGCTGTTGAACCAGGCAGACCTGCTACTGCCGAAATGCCAAACAGACCTGATCAGTCTCAAGAAAGCCACCAGGACAAGCCTGAGGCTGCAGGGGCTGTTTTGCAGTCAGATGGTGGTGTGACAACAAGGGAGGAAGCTCATCAGCAGCTGTCTTCTGATCAGACGTGTGATGTGACGCAGCTTGCTGATTCTGATGAAAAGGCAAAGCGGGTTGAGGTGCCTGCTATCAGCATTGCAGGCTGGGATGAGTCACCTGTTTCGGTAAGACAGGCAGTTGTGGATTTGCGAGGCCTGTGGCCTGTCTGAGCTGAGCTGCCCATGATGCATTTCAGCACAGACAGTGCAGGCCATATGCTTGTGCCAAAGCTTACCATTCAGGGTGGTTCAGTGACTCTTCACCTTGTGGAGTCTCTCTGTCGAAGACACTCCAGGATTAACAAACTCATGTCATGCAGGTGGATGATGTGCTGGAGACATATGGCCTGCAGCTAACAGGCCCTTCAGCTGTGCATGCAGTTGCAATAGATCACAATGGGTTCGATCTTTTCCCTCTTGATGAGGAGAACCTGGAAGCCAATGCAGGCAGTATCGTGACAGCAGCTGCTTTTGTTCCTGTGGGCCTCGTATCTGATCAGTCTGATAGTGACTCACAGGACAGTACTTGTAGTGAAGTGGAGCAGTGAGAATGCAACAAGATATGCGCTGCATGCAATCAAGAAGCATATACATTTCTACTGTTTTATGGCATGCGCATCACATGCACTATCCGGAATTTTATGACAGCAAGTAACATCCAAGCCACCATGTCAATTGATGCCATTGGACTGCCGACGTACAACCTCAGGACACGCTCCAATCACCTCAGACGCACAATCATTCAACAAGTTACGTACTTTGTGCCCACATACAATGCTGTAATGACAGTTCGTGCCTGTGTATACGTTACAAAAGTCAGACAAGAAACTCTACAACAGTATAGTGAACACCTCCCTAGTTGTCATCAGTACTGCTGTCTTCATACGCAGAGGCAATGGGCCATACTTTTACCTGAGGACAGCAAGCACCCAAAGCATACGCTAGGGCAGTCATGCAGCCAGCAGATGTGTTGCCAGACGCAGAACACCCTACAAAATGTACTGCCTTTAGCTCAGTGAGCTGAACAAGGCCTAAAATGCTTTGCCCAAAGCGGTATGCCACCACGCACTTGCAAACTCTGCATGGCTTGCCAGTTCACATTAAACGATGTACAAAAGCGCTTATCAGAATCAGTGGAGTGCCCAATCCTCAGGTATGTCAGCTGTGTAAGCAAAGTAAGCTCATCAGGGACATGCACACTCCTCAAGCAATCCAGATCTAGATGACGCAGGCTTGTAATCTGAAAGATCCACTGCAAATCGATGTAATCTCCCAGCCCGCAATCCAACTGTATGCATAAAGTAGTCAAATGTGATGCTGAAGACCAGGCAGCTGGGCTCACAGTGGCAGTCTCTACATTGCAACGAAGACTGTCGGATCTTTGCTTGGCTGTGACATGGCTTTCACGGCAGATGACCACCTCCAACTGATTGCAAGCAGAAAGACCCTTTGGGTGGATGTCTGCCAGGAGGCTGCGGGTGATATCGAGCTTACGCAGGGATGTAACGAAACTGCACTCAGAAGTTAGCACAACAGCTGCAAAGAGTTTCAGTTCAGTCAGGGATGCAGCAGCAGACAGGTTGTCAAACGTACCAGACAGGAACAGTACAGTCAAGCTAGGCAAAGATTTGAGGGCACATAGGTCTATGGATTTTGCAGTTTGTGTTGCCAGTGAGATCGAAGTCACAGTGGTAAATGCAGACAGCCTATGCATAGAGCTGCAAGGCATGTCTGTAATTGCAAGCTCAGTGAGTTGTGGGGCAGGGCCAGAAGACAGTGCAGCCAGGACTGACTCGATAGGTGCACTCCCAAAGCCTGAAGTTACTGCCACGAGTGACCTTCGGTGGTGCCGCACGAACTTCAGGAGACTTGGCAGAGACTGATCAGACTGGAGCGTAGCAATAGCCAGGTGACGCGTGAAGGTTTCTTGATCGAAAGTCGTGTTGAAGGCCTTGCATACTAGACGCAGCTTTTGAAAGTTTGCTTGATGCACCAGGAAGCAATAGGGGTCTGAACATGGGAAGGCAAGCAGGTCCGTAGGTTCTTCAAAGATGTAGCTAAATACTTTTGCCCACATTTCCATAGACAACAAATGCGACGCACTGACGAGAGCCTGCTGACACGCCATCCCGATGGTCATCGGGGTCCCTGCACTTTTGTAAAAATTCAGCCACACAAGAGACAGGGAGAAACACTCAGATCAAACAGAAAGCAGACTGTTTAGGCCAGTACAATCGCTTGCCTTGGACAGCAGAGGATGTCCGTCTGTAACCAACACTGGTTCCTGTTCTAGATCAGCAAGCGGACCTCAGCGGATCTACTGTAATCCGCTGCAGCCTTGGCGCATTAGGTGTGTCTCGCAACTCGCGAATCGCAAGTAGCAGGTCTGCTTATCACTCGGGATTGTCCAGGAATTCGTGTGGGGACGATTGCTTATGCAACGCAAGTTGCAATTTGATGACGGCGAGACAGCACGCGTAGTCACTGTGTAGCATCATTTTCTTAGTGGTATGTATCCGCTGACCAATTCTCGAAACTGCACTCGTCAGCAAGTGTAGTCAGCAGTGTAGCATCATTGCATTCTGGCTTTAGTGCTGTGGCAACTTATTTACAGCTTGACATAATTCAATGTAAACGCTGCGCGTGGCAATGCAAAGTGTCAATAAACATGTCAGAACATAAGCAACACATCAGTAGCACAACGTGGTCAAAGGTTGCACTTGCTGCGGTCATGTCAAAAGTTGCACTTGTCAACCTGCTAGCATACTGTCATCACTGCCTAACACAACATAGATTCTTCTACCCGAGATGTCAGATCTTGATGGTCCAGATGATTGCAGCCACAAATGCACAGCAACCCTCTGTTGTTGTCAGCCATACTTTGCTGCCTGTAAACTTGTCAAAAACTGCCCACATTACTGCTGTCTGCAACTGCAGTAGGAGCTTAGACAACAGTCTGTCCCTGTCCTCCATACTGCTGGTCAGTTTGTCCCTGACCCTGGCCCTGGCCCTGGCTCTGACCCTGACCCTGGTAGCCCTGATCTTGCCCCTGGTCCTGGTTCTGCATCACACATGACTGTGATCAGGACAGCGTGTCACAATCTGGCCAGCACAAGTTGCAGCAAAGTTTTGCAGCTTCAGATCATAGCATGGCTACCATATTCGAACAGCAGCAACATGTCTGCATTTGGCCAAGGCATCTGTACATCGCATCATTGCAACATTAGATCACGCAGACAAGCAACACTGTGAGTGACTGCTGCTGCAAAGCAGATCACATGAAACACACTCCACAGAGAAGCTCCCTGTATTCTGCTTGGGCTCAGGAAAACAATTTACTGGGTAACATGACAGGACAATAGGCAACAGGGTCACAGCATGCTGAAAGGCAGCATGACAGGGCTACAATGGGTACACACAGCACTCTGAAGAGCACATGCCAGGCAAGGAAAACAGGCCATGCTGCCAGGCAGCTACACACCTGCTGGTTACCACCGTTGTTCCTCTCATCCTCAATGATGATGGGTCCCTGCATGTGCTTGTTCAGGGTCTCCTCAGTCAAGGGGTGCACCTTCTGCCCAGTCTCCAGGGCCTCCTGCCACAAGGCAACCTCGCGCTCCTTGGCTGCCTCTGCCTCCTTCTTGGCATCTGCATTGAAAGGCAGATATTGTGAGCCGAAAGGCAGAGGTTGAAAGTCGAAAGGCAGAGGTTGTCAGTCAAAAGGCCATGTCTTTCCTGGAAGCAAGAACGGAAGAAAAATGCAGGGCGGTGCTTGATCAGGAAGCAAATGGAGACATGAGCATGTGACCATGAACGCAGTTTAGCTTTGATAGGTCTGCACGCTGCCATTTTGTGGTCTAGAGGCCTCATCGAGTTGCACAGATTGGTGAATGCTTGCGCCACACAGTTACTTGGGAACAGGTTTTTGTAAGTAGAGTGTCATTGGCAGCTGTGCCAACTCCAGTTACAATTCCAGGCAGCAGAAGCTTCAGCGTGCTGCTGCCAAACCCCAACACTGGACTTGGCTAAGCTGCCAGAGATGATGTAATAGCTGATCATTATAACTGTCTTTGTCAGCCTAGCTCAATCCAGTATTGCCATGTGTCAGCAGCACGCTGAAGCTGCTGCTGACCAAGATCAGAACTGGAGCTGGTCATGCTGCCAACACCACCTCACTGGTTTGGCAGTCTGTTCACTGAACGCATCCCCGGTTGCTTGAAAGGCCTCCCACACACTCCAGAGAGGAGGCAAGGAGCTGTGCACAGACGCAGGGTCATTCAGTTGACAGGCAAGAGTTGCAGGGGGTGAGAGTCTCACCAGTCCACTTGTCAGCCAGCTGGTAGGCCAGCAGGCGCTTCTCATCAGCAATGCGTTTGAAGGCCTCAGCCTCCTCGCCCTGCCTCACAGCCTTGGCCTCTGCCATCTCAGCCTCTGCTGTTGCAGCTGCGTACTCCTGTACCAATCAGAAGGCCAGATCAGAAGCAGAGTCAGACTTGGTGTTACTTTGATTCAGACTGAAGGGAGTGCAACTTCCTGCAGGCTGCGTAAAGCACATGCAAGTGAGTACCGCTTAGATTAGTACAGAGCAGCCCAAATCAGTAAGACGCATATGCACAGATTGTTGCCCAGGCGCAGGTTGTACAACAGAGGTTTTGTGCAAAACTGACTGCTACCAAACAAATCAAGCTAGACATGAGTGACATGATCTATGCATCGCTCCAGCTGTGTATCACAGCGCACAGCAAACTAACTACAGACTTGCATCCCAGACAGCATTCCCTTTTGTCCCGGAAGCTCCACTGACCTGTGCCAGCTTGTCAACCTTGTTACGAGCCATGACCAGGTTCTGGACACGCAAACATGCAGAAAACTTGTGTCCCAAACAGCATTCCCTGTTGTTCCAGAGGCTCAACTGACCTGTGCCAGCTTGTCCACCTTGTTGCGGGCCATGACCAGGTTCTGGGCACGCTGGTCCAGCTGGTTGCGCCTCTCCTCCAGAGCCTGAGCCAGCTCCTTGGCCTCCTCAGACACCGAGGCTGCCCTTTCCTCCGCCATGTTGGCATCACTCCTCAGCTGCTCTAGCTTGGCAACCAACCTCTCAACCTGCAGAAAAGTGAATAGTGAGTCAGCGTGAACATGTATGACCAAGCCAAGCCATGTGCAGACATAAGCGTGTCAAGTCAGCAAGTTAGCATGAAGATGTATAACCAAACCAAGCAGCCTGCAGATGTATGCATAGCGAGTCAGCATGAAGATGTACGACCAAGCCAAGCAGCCTACAGATGTATGCATAGCGAGTCGGCATGAAGATGTACGACCAAGCCAAGCAGCCTACAGATATGAAATTGGCAAGTCATCATGAAGACGTCTGACCTATTCAAGCAGCTTGCATGCCACTCAATCAACCAGATGGGAACTGCTGTTGCTTGTATACTGCACTGCTGCAGCCGATAAGGCAACAGCTGAACATGTTAGGAACTGGTCACATGCTGTGTGCAACAGCTATTGCGCAGATGCAGTGCTGCAGCACGCATAACATATAGCATCAGCCCACAGGTCGACCATTTGAAGCTGTGCTGCAGCATGCATAATCCAAGGGTTTTTCCATACTCCCTAGGGCTTTTGAGTGTCAATTGGCACTTTCCAGCTGCGCTGCTGCATGCATAACATACAGCAGCGCAGCATACATGACATACAGCAGCATGGCAACAGTTATGTACCTCGCCAACTTCAGTCCGCTTGGCGACAGCTGCCTTGTTGACCAGCTTGGCCTCGTGGGTCTTGTAGCGCAGGTCAAAGTCGGCCTTCTCCAGTTCCCTCTCAGAGGCAGCCAGGTCACGCACTCGGTCATCAACATCACCCTTGGCGTCAGACAATGCCATCCTGCAGTCATAAATGCACCACATCAGCATCTGCAGCTTTCAACAGATTGCGTGTATGGCATGATATGAAACCATCCTGCAGTCATGCATGCACCACATCAGCATCTGCAGCTTTGCACAGGTTGCATGTATGGCATGAGGCAGTCATATATGCTGCATGTTGGTATGACTGCACACATGTGTATTTATATGTCTCCAGCCAATGCCACTCTGCACATGATCATGGCACAAGACTGCTGAGATGTGTATGCTTCTGTGGTGAAAGATACGTTATTTTGGCTGATGGTGGCATGATAAGGGCAAAAACGCTACAGTACATGCCAGCTGCGGAGACGTCTGCGACATTTTTGCATGTGGTTCTGTGCGTGTGGGCAGTAGCAGCTGGAGTCTATGTGCCTGGTATCACAGTGTACAAAATCTGTGCCAAGTGCATGTGCATGAGTCTGGGCTGACATGTGTTCACAGCATAGGGTATGCTATAAAATGCAAGCGCGTTTGGGGTGATAGTGAAGACAGTACAGACCCCGAACAGAACAGCTCCTGACCCATTTGTACTTCTGCTGCACTCATATAGTGGTTAAGGCTGTCATGCAAAAGATTTGGTGCAAGACCTGGCAAGTAGCATCACGAATGACCATCCCATTATGATGATATCAGCAGCCTCAGTTAGCAGTTGAACCAGCCAGATTTCATTGCTTCCTGTGATGTGTGAGCAGAGACAAAACCCATGAGTGATGCACTGCTATAAGTTCACCTGGTGTCATAGAGGTAAGCGCGTGTGCGGCCTGGCAGATCCTTGGCGGCAGATCTAGTTTCCTGCTCAAGCTGCATGGCCTGCTCAGCCTCTGAGCGGGCCTCATTGCTGCGGCGAGCTAGGTCGGCTGCCTCGCGCATCTTGTACTCAACCTGCTTGGCCTCCCTCTCAGCCTCTGAGATCTTGGCACGAGCTTGCTCCCACTGCAAAGAAGTAGATGAGGGGTGTCAATCAAGCAATATATATTGACCCATCAGCTTGGTTTTGTCGCACACCACATGCGCCTGTGCTTCAAGCCAGGTTGTCTGATGAGTCACAACTGGCTCCACCTCCCAGACTATAAGATATAAAATGAAATACATTAAATGTCCTGGCGGGGGTGGAGAAGTGGGACCCAACAGACAAGAAGCTCAGTTCAGTGGATTCACCCAGACAAGACTTGGTCCCTACATGCAAAGCACTCCCTGGGGCAACCACCACATGCATTTGGTCCACACAAAGTCATCATATCTGCAACAGTACAACAGTGCTGCAGGAGGTGTGGGTATGACAATCATGCTACGCATGACCACATGCATGACCACATGTTGAAGGTCTCCAAATGCTGTTGTCATGGCATTGATGATGTGCATCAGCTCCTGCCCAGTAAAGCAGAAATGAATACACATGTAAATGAATTTATGTACATGCCCGCTGCTTCAAAAGTGCTTGATCAATCCCAATAGCCCTGTTACACATTCAGTCAAGGGACCATTAACTATATCATGGCTGAGACTGCAGCAATGTGTCATAACTGATGTATATGTGCTGATTGTGTTAACAGGAAAGGAGAGGGTGCACACCTGCTGGCCAGCCTCGTCATATGCAGGGATGCTTGCAGTCTCCTCACGCTTCTGGACAATCTTGGACAATGCCTGGCTCTCGGCCTTCCTGTGCCTACTGCCAATCTCATACTCGTACTCAGGTGTCTTGGGCTTGAACAGGGGACCCTGCTCTGCACGCACCCTGGCCTCTGCATCTGTCTGCAGGGTAGGCAGTACATATTACAGAAGTCATGCCTTTGCTTCCAGCTGCATGCTTTGAAGCTAGTTACAGCCTTGCAAAACCACTGTGAGACGAGGAGCCTTCATGTGCATGTGTAGAGTACAGCAGAGCAAAGTCCGAAACCCTTAGTCATAAGCATGGACGAAGAGTCCTCCTCACCATTGTGCCGGGGATAACCGGCCTGACCTCCACGTCAGGGTCCTGCTTGAACCTCCAGAGCATACGGTCTGCAGTCCGGCTGGTCTTGCGTGGTGTCACGGTCTGCCTGGGAAAGCCGCTGGGGTATAGCCCGTCGACAGTCTCGGGAGTGGCAGAAGCGTACTTGTTGTCTCTATGCATATGACCGTAAATGTGGTTGCGAGCATGTGCATTGCCGTATCCAGAAGATGGGGGGTATTTGGACACAGCGGGGCCAAGCTCAGGGTCCTCAGTTCTGGTCATAGGCTGCATGTTTGCAAGTCTACGACGGAGATCTGAGATCTACTGGGTACTGTGTCGACTGTACAGTCGCGAAGGTGTTCGGTGCGACTACCTATCAAAATTTGTTAACTGCTGCGTTGTGTCGTGCAAACAGAATCTTGGCCTGCTCTGTGTCAAATTGCGCTTGTTCGGACCTGGCACAGCTCACTCGTTCTCCTACTTTACTGAGCTGCGGCCGATGACGGCTGGTGACGGCAGAGAGAATGAATGATGATTTTCCCCAGTGCCGTTCAGTTAAATTCATCTAAATTTCACCTGAATTCAGCTGACGCTGCCCAAAGCCACCGCTGCACGCGGAGCGGCCAGGTCAACGCATTTCTGCGCTGCGCCGGAAGTAACAAGGTCTCATCGACAAGCTGTCGAAAGTTCTGTTTGCTGTCGGAAAGACGTTGAGACTAGATCATAGACACATCTGTTGCTCATCGCGATGGCGCGCAGAAACGGACGTGTTGAGTCACAAAGGATATTGCTGGTTTGCACAAGCAATCCCAGACTCGGGGACTCAGACCGCGAGACAGGTGTCTGGTGAGTTTGAAGGTCTTGCAGGTTGCTCACAGTCTCGTTGTCAAGCAAGTAGCTACGCAATCCGTCCGCATCCTGCACTCGTGCGTGTGTAGCTCCGCCCAGATCCTCAGTTCGCTCACACGACTCGATAAGTAGCTGGTGTCCGTATGACAAGTGCCACCCCGCAAGCAGCGACGCTGCACGCTGTGTGCAAGGCCGTCTGTACCTTCTCTGGACCTCGTGTGCATACCCCGCAGGGCCGAGAGCTTGTTCTCAGCATACTACTTTTTCACCAGAAAAGGTTACGAGGTCACCCTGGCTTCAGTAAAGGGAGGGAAACTTCCTATTGACCCCAAGAGCGTGGTCACACCATACCTTACCACAGTGGTCAAAAAGGGCCTGACAGATGGTACAGCCTCCCAACTCAGCTGTCATTATAGCCTCAATTCTCAGCTACCTGATATCACAGCTGAACAAAAACAATATCAGCTAAACAGGAGACCAGCCTGTCAGCTTCCAGCTTGCTTGTGAGAAAGCAGGAAAAAACGCTGCAATGGATTACGCATCAATATTTATGAATCCCGCATCTGAACAGTATGACAATGGCAAGCCCTGACTTCCCCTTGTCATTGCAGACTTCATCATGGCCAGAGTCAACACCACAGCAAGCATTGTCTACATTGACGGTGCTGAATTCGACGGAGTCTACATTGTGGATGGTCTTGGTATCATGTGGGATGGAGTGTACAACAGCGAGATCATCAGAGTGGTACAAGAATCATTGAGAGCAGGCAAGATGGTAGCAGCTGTTGGGCATGGAGTGGCAGCACTGTGCAATGTAACAGATGACAGAGGCAACTTCATTGTTGCTGGCAAGCAGGTATGCTGAGTACTAATGTGTGATGGCTCTCAGTATCAGCTTCAGGCGTTGTCATCATCTTGTGCTGTATGCACACTTCTGCTTATGTACACATGAACCTGCTGCATTTGCGTGACTCAGGCTGCTTGATGGACTCACCCCATGCACATGCAACTTGCCTGTAACCTCTTGCAAACAGAATGTTGATTAATCATATTCTGTTTGTGCTCAGATGACTGGAACAACAGACACAGAGGAAGAGCTATTGGGAGCAGGTGGCATGGTGCCTTTCTCAATTGAGGCCAAGTTGAGGAAGTATGGGGCTGTCTTCAGGCAAGGAACCAGTGACACAAGGCCGTTTGCTACACGATCTGGCAGCATTGTCACAGGTCAAAACTCAGCCAGCTCACTCCTAACAGCAGAGGGACTGGTTGAGGCAATGAGTCTGGGTGTACGCATGACTGTTGTTTAGTTTTGCGACTGTCACATTCAGCGGCAGCATTTCAGGGATGTGTGGAGCAGCGGGAGAATCTAGTGCCAAAGCAATGAACAGATTTGACAACAGCCGCCCTTTCAGCAGACTAATGGGTTTCATGACTAGATATGAGATGTGTGTGAAGTGCTACATAGATACTGTTAGCGACTGTTTTGACATGAGTTTTGCACATACCATGGTCTGACAGCAGTCAAGCTGCGTGACTTACACCGGTAAAGTTGCCTTGAAATGTCAGCGCCATACATGGTTGATGTCTTTCAAACAAGATGCAGTGGCCAAACAGACCCAAGCCTTTGCTGTTTGGAAGGGCTAGCATACAGTACTGTCCATTGAGCTTGTCATGTTATCGTGCTTTCATTGCTGCGTGTACCCTGCCTCGACTCATCAGCGTTCTATATCCAACCCTTGGTAAATCAGTTCCAAAATGGCAACGTTTGCGAAAGGCTGTGCATATCAGAGTTTGCGACAACCTCAGAGCATGGATCAACTGCTGTGAGACTGCTGCATTTGCTCAACCAGGTCAAAAAGCCATTTCCAAATACACATGTATCAGAGTTGACACCTGAGATGCAGAGCCCTGGCTCTGTCAAACGCAAATCAATGATTGCATACACACTGGTACTGTGATCCAGACAATGTGCTGCAGCTCTGCAGTTCAGTGCATTCCTGGCAATGCATGTCTGAGATCTAATCGATCAAGAAAATGCACTTCAAAGGACTCTGCTCATCAGTGCGGCCTTGGCAAGATACCTGCCAACTGAATATTCAGCAAACACTTCTTGCACTCATTGGTCTCCAGAACTCAGGTACATCTTCAAGAGACAGACAAGAACACATTGAAAGCAAGTTTCAGGTCCTAATGCCTGCCATGCATGTGAGCTGACGTTGAGCACCAATTATGCTAGCTATCAGAAATCAAGCAGCAGCTACCATTGGCCTGAGACAACAGCGGCATTGCGATCTGAGTGCAAGGCGCATTGCAGCCTTGCACCTTACAACAACATTGTTGACGCCTGCTTTGTGAGTAGTTGCTGTAGCTGGTCTGTCAGCCTGTCCAACCTTGCTACAATGGTGTTTTGTTTGCTTGCCAGCGCTTCAACCACATGAAGCAGCTCAGCCTGCGGAACCGAGGGCAGAAAATGACATCAAGCAGGTTTCGGTGATGGCATCTCAAACTCTCTTTTGTGCGTTGGCTGAATGCAAAGCATTGCACAGAAGACAGCTGGAGATAGGCAGCGTGTAAAGCATGGTCAGCAAACATCAGCAAAGACTGAGTTTGGGCAGGTGCATGGCATGAGTGGCCTGAGATGAGCATCAGGGCATATCAGCTAAGATAGTCATGAAGTAGCCATACGATGTCATTGTCATAGTCATGGAGAAGCTGTGCAATGACAGAGGTCAATGTTGTATTAGCACAGCATGCATGATGTGATGTAATACCTGATGCTGAGCAAACTGACCAGTGACCTGCTGCTGTGATGCTTCCATGTCTTCGCGCAGGCTCATCAGCCTGTCCTCCACAACTTGCTGAACAGCCTGCAACATTGTATTAGGCCGTCTGACAACTCTTGCTGAAGCTGTTTGCATCATTGCCTGAGACATGGTATATGAGCGAAACTGACCAAGGCGTTCAGCATGGCTATGTATATTGACTGGCAAGCTTTTCCAAAGGACTGGGGTGATGATGCTTGGGCAATCAGTCTGTATGTAGCCCTTCATCAGCACAGGTCAGAGCCAACGATGCCAGTCGTGCAGCTGCAGAATCTGCCATGGAAATGGGTACTGCGAGCTCACCGCAAGCATTGCATCAGACTCTGATGCTGAGTTCAGCAAGCTTCTGTGATCAAAGACATCCTCCTGCCCATGATCACTCTGTCTCGCCGGCTGCTGATCCAGCCTACTTTGCATCTGAGGGGTCTCAGCAATCAACTCAGCCGCAACATCAGCAAGGCCATTCCTAACGCCATCAACTGCAGGAGCGGCTGCATGTTGAGGTGGCAACAAAGAGTCTCTGGATCTGTTCCAGACCCCGTGGACAGGGCTGCCTGGCAACGCTGGGGGCAAAGCAGGGGTTGCCTGAGGCAGGCTTGTGGCAACTGCCCCAGTTAGAGGGCCACCAGAAGGCAGGCTTGCTAACATGGGGCTGCCAGGGAATGCCCCAGGGGCTGGCATGAGCCTAGGGGACTCTGGCTGAAGCACAGCAGGGCCAGTCAGAGTAGGCGTGCGCTGCTGGGGTCTGAAAGAGGGGGTGGGAAAGGTGAGTGTTGGGGTCTCAGCTTGCGCTGACAGCTGAGGCTGCAAGTCCAGCTGCAGTCCGGCTGTCTGGACATCAGATTGCTTGCTTGCACCTGCAGCGTTTGCAGTTCAACAAATGTGAAGCCCCACATCAATGCCACATGTTGTAATACATCATGCACAGTGCTCTTGACCTGGCAGCAAGTTGGTGCCTCTGCCCAAGTCACCTGCCAGCTGCAATGATGTATTGTACGCATGAGAGGAACACTCACAGTAGCATCAGAGCTCCCCGTTGCACATGCCAGCAAGACAAGCATGAGTTACCAGAACACAGAGAGTTCAAGCATGACAAGTTGTGAGGGCTCAAGCACGATTCTCAGCACAGGCTGAGCGCGACCTGCCAAAGTGGCTGCTGGTAGAACGTTGACTGTATCCACAGGGATCTTGGACCATGATGCTAGGGCAGCCCTTGGTCCTAGGTTGGGAAATGTGGACGGCGGTGTCCCTGCATTGTTGTACTGGAAGCCTGGGATGATGTTGGTGTCTAGTGGCGAGAAGACCGCCATTGCTGCATTGGTTGCCTGCGTGTGCCAGTAAGCCTACTGACACGTGGTCTTGACCAAAACAGCAGATGAGAGATGACAAACTGTGCCATGCATCAAGATGCTGGTTATCAGGCTCATTGTCCTGGAGTGATCTCAAAAGAGTCTTTCGGGCTGAGTATAGTGCTTGTTGCAAATTGTGCAGTCGTACTGCACTCCCACTCTAAACAATGTTAGGCATGTTGATCATGACACGGAAAGATTAAACCACCTTCCAGGCATGCAGGCAGACAGTGGCACTCCCACCCTGACTTGAATGATTTGCCACAGCTCACGTATAACAACAGCAGCAAGTCACACTGAAACTGGTGCACGGTCTTATGCAAAGGCCAGGGGCATACGTGAGATGTGGGCGCAGGAGTTGCAAGCACTGCTGCATGGTCAGGAGCCGTAGAGGCATGCAGTGGGACACCAGCTTGGTCATTTGAGCTTCTCAGACTTTGGCTGTCCCTGGTACCACCCTTGACTGCTGTCCTAGATGATTTGGAGGTGATGGTGTGCTGCCAGTGGAGGTCCTTGATCACTTCACTGCCTGAGCAACTTGTTTGATCCCATGGTGTTGCCAGCTTTCTTGGGTCATACAGCAAGACTGTGCCCTCTGCAAAGACATAGCTTCATGAGCTAGAGTCCGTGTGTCGCAGTCATCTAAGGCTGGAAGTAATATGGCATGATCCGGCTATTGAATGCTCTCAAGGGTTTGTGTACGACATTTCACAGAACAATGGCCTTTTATGTAAGGGGGAACTTCTGACTGCAACATGTGTCTACTGAGCATTGCAAAGAAACAGCTGAACAGGCCAAGGCTGCTTATTCAAACTCAGCAGCTAGAACAAATGGCTCCTACCTGATGTGCCAACAGCTATGGTGTTCCCATCATCTCGGCATGCCATGGAGTGCAGGGGCTTGTGCGCACTCACTGAGGCAGCCACACTGTTTGATCTTCGGTCCAGCAGCATCAGCTGTTGGTCTAGCCCAGCAGACGCCAGGACATGTGAGCCTGTCAGAAAGTTGACCGAGCTTGCAGCAGCCTGCATGCATGTATGCTGTTGGCATGATCAGCCAAGATGGTGAAGGTTGACAAGAAGGTGTAAAAGGTTTGCCCCAGTGCAAACAACAGTTGGGATTGTGAGGCTATGGATTTTGAACAGTATAACATGTAATGACTGGGATTCTAACCTCAATGTACTGATTGAGGGCATCACAAGTTGGCAGGATGCCATGACTGCGCATCATCTCTGCCATGCATACAAATGAGGCACATCAGTCAGTCATATGCATGCTTGCACCTTATGTAACATCCTGTAGCTGTCTTGCGCCTGGCAAGTAGCAGTATCCCAAGTGTTCAATGAGCCATCCTCAGAGCTGCTGACTAGCACTGCATCGAGAGGGGAGTACTGTACACAGAGCTTGCCAATTGGACCATCAGCTGGTAGCCTAATAGCAGCGCCATCATCATGCACACGATGCAGCCACAGCTCTCCACTCAAACTGCACAAAGTTGGCTGATTAGGACTGATATAGGTTTTACATAAAACCGAAGTTGCTGAAGCACGCAGCGACACATTGAAGTGCAATGTCTTTCACATGTGGCGCATGTCAGACAGTGTGCATTTGATGACAAGGCACTTTGGCTGGTGCAGCAGTGCTGCCTGGAATGCATCCAGCAGCACAGATTGCACACCTGGAGGATGCAAAGTGCTTATCATCAGGGCTGCAGTGGATGCTTGTCACAGCTTTGTTATGATCTTTGATGACATTCCTGACATTCTGCAGCGTGCACAATGACTAAGAGTGGTTCAGGACAAGCAGTCAGGCTGCTTCTCCATTTTGCATTGTTGATAAATGCTGCAAATGCATACCTGGCGTTTCAGGTTCCAAACTTTGATCTCACTATTGGCACAGCCAGTAGCAAGAAACTTGGAACCCTTGCTGAAGCAGACTGTGTTGACTACTGGCAAAGAGCTATCAAGCTGCGGTGGCAGTACTCCCATCACAGTCCCAGTGACATAGTTCAAGGCCAGTTGGCCGCTGACACCGGCAGTCACAACTACACGATTGTTTTGGTTCCAGCGCGAGGTATGCACCAAGCCATCATGCTTGAGTGTGGAAAGATGAGACGCTTGTAGTCCCGGAGCATGCCAGATGAAAGTACAGTTGCCGCTGCTGATGGCCAAATCGGCCTTGTGGCTTAGCGTGCTCGACATTAGTATTCTGAGCTGCTCAGGTGCAACTGCAGGCCTGCCCTACCCAGGCCTCGCCCTTGCGGTTTTTACACCTTGTGGTAGGTTGTTTACTTTGAGTACAGCATCATCTTCGGCAATGAGGAGTGGCCGGCAGCGGGCAGTTGCTCTCTGTTAGCGATCTCTTCAGAGCACAGTAGTGATCCAGCGATATTTATTCGACTCGACTCACGCTCTCTTGGACAATACCTCTTGTGGCCGCTTCACAATTTTCGAAAGATATCAAGCGGCTTAGCCAACAAGCTTCTTGAATGTATCTTCCGAACAAAGCAAATGCGTCTTCCATTCCAAACATTCCGAGCAAAACAACGCGCAGAAGTGAAGAAGACTAAAAACGAAGTCTACGAAGTTGTTTCTCCTCAACTCACCCTCCTCTGCTCGAGCAGGCATCGTCGAGACCCGCAATTGACATTGGCAGTAGACACCATGTGCAGTAAGCTGCTGCTCTTTCCGGTGCGCCAGTACCGGTGATTGAAGCACTTTTGTGCTTGTGATCAGTCGTGCTGCGCAGCTGCAGCTTCGCAAGCCAGTGCCGAGAAGCTCAAGCGACATGTCGTTGGGAAGATTCTCTGTTGTACGCAGTATAGTTGCCTTTTTGAGCAGCGCAGATGTTGCGTCTGCGAGCCTTGCTCGAGGCTATTGCACCGCAAGCCATACGGGCGTGTCCAGGCGGACACTGCAGGAAACCGCAACAAACTGGCGATACTGGACTGCGTCTTCCGCAGCAACAGTCACCTTGATTGCTTGGTGGCAAGCTCAAGCAGGGCCTGCACACTGTCTTACTGAGTCTACAAAGGTCGAAGACCACGTCACGGAGGAGTCGTCGTTTATGTTGCGTCAGTGGCTGGACAGCGTTGGCGCTGATGTCGACGCCATAGACGTTCGACAGTCTGTACAGGTATCATCTTTCTTGACTGGTTGCAAAGAAAATGAAGCTTTGTGGCCTGACGCCCGTGTCATCCTTTTGCAGCATCCAGATGCAGGCCTGGGAGTCTTTGCCTCAGAAGAGGTCCAGAAGACTTTGCAGGTCAGCTGGTGGAAGCGGCCTTACTACAGATTTCGCAAACCCAATGACGGAATTGTGCTTGCAAGCTTTCCACTGCAAGCTGCCATCACTCCTCAAACCATCCTCTCAGACCCTGTCTTAGGTCAAACATACAAAGAGCTGTTAGACATTGGTATGTAATCCAACATTACTGTTCATCATTGAGCTGCTTGAAAGGTCTCCAGCATTGCTGCAAACGACGGCGCACACTAGCCTCACTATCGCCTGCCCTGCTGTAGGAGTCATTGATGAGCGCATGCTGATTATACTCTTCTTAACCATCGAGAGGTGTGTCACAAGTGTCATTGCTTTGTGTGTAACAGCACCTGCCATTCATCGCTGCGCTCAACACTTGTGTACACCTTTCACTTTAGTAAATTCTGTTCAACGTGGCTGCAGGCAACTTGGGGTAGACTCAGTGTGGTATCCATGGCTGAAATTGCTTCCAGAAAAGCCACGAACGCCCCTCTTCTACAGGTGAACAGTGGCTCCCTCACCAAGGACATGCTGCTCATCACCATGGTTGTCATGCAACTGCCTTTTTGAGCCTGATTGATGTTTTGAGTGCACTGCAGTGAAGTTGAAATGGCTGAACTCAGAGGGACAAGCCTAGAGCACAGCGTCGGGTGAGACGTCTTCTTACCACAATGCTCTGTGCTCTATAATCCACTGTGTTGCTTGTTGCCATGCTGCAGCCTATATCACAGCAGCAACATTGCAAATAATCTTTTTTTGTAGTATTGTCTTCAGCACAGCTTTGTGTGCTCTTCAGCATTAAAATGGCGTGCCTGGCTGGCTTTGTGTAGACAACTCACATTGCATGCAGGCTACAGAAAAGAGTTTTGTCAGAGCAATGGAAGCGTTTGGAGCCTGCTTGCCAGGATTTGCTCAAGAAAGCTGGAGCCAGCACCACTCAAGTGAGCTTCGAGGACTTCATGTGGGCACATGCCATGTTCTGGTGAGCCTCTAAGCTTCTTCACTGCAAGCTGCACATTTTTGTTTGTGACCCATCAAACATGCATCATGCTTGCAGTGTAGCATGTCTGCGTATGTGTGAAATTCGTTTGGTGATTCAGCTGTTAAGCTACTCCAGTTGACCATGACATGGCATGTTTCCGTGCGTCACTACAGCTTCAAAGCAATCATTGGGGTCAGCCACAGTCATTGACACGACATTCATGAGTTCTACATCATTTGGGCCAGGGCAATGACTGACGCTGACTGCCTCCTTGTTTGGCTGGTTGACAAATCAGGAATACATCATAAGAGACTATCTGTACCTGAGGAACTAAGTTTGGTGGAGGTCTGTGTTGTCTGGACTCATGGTGCACAGGAGTCATCACGTCTGTTTCAACACTCCATCAGGCACTTTGCTCTCTTTCAGCTGCTCTGCAAAAGATCACCTGTGTTAGTCTGCTCCGCATATTACACATTTCTCCAGAAGCACATGTGCACAATGTCAATTCTTGAAAGCTTCTGAAGCACTGCAAACCCACACACGGCCGTATGTATGCTGCTGAGGAACTCAGTATGATCATGCTGTTCAGGTCTAGATCTCAGTCCTTTCCTCGCTGGACTCAAGAGGCAGGAGAGATGGTGGTGAGTGCAGAGGAGGGCATGGTCCCCGGGCTTGACTTCTGCAATCACAAGGAGCACTCAACAGCCAAATGGACCATCTTTGGTACACCAGGACTTGAAGTATACCACCAAACAACATGCTCAGCATGTATGTCACACTGTATGTATTTCCATTTCACACAGCCATGCCGGCATAGTGACCCAGCATCAGTGGCAAGCAGTGACTGCTGAGCAGAATGTGCTGCAAGACTGAGAACTGTATGGAAATCTACAACAAGCTCCCAGCATTGTGAAACCTGCAGGTCTGTCAGGATTGGTGACTACTCTGAATTTTGAAGTCTCTGATGGGCTGCTCATGTATGTCTGCATGTTGTGATGTACAGGTGGATGAGTCAGGCCAGCCAAGTGCAATGCCAACACAGGTGGCCCTTGTGTGTCCAAGGCAGCAAGCCCCTGCTCCTGGTCAGGAGATCACCATTGACTATGGGGACAAAAGCAATGAACAGCTACTGCTGAACTATGGTGAATGCATTTGCCCTGCCCTGCCCTGCCCTGCCCTGCCCTGCCCTGCCCTGCCCTGCCCTGCCCTGCCCTGCCCCTTGCAGCATCTGGATTCTGCTGCACATCTCACCTTCCTGTTGGCTGTGAATTGACTCCTGCTGCTGTGTGCCTCATTATCATCAGTGCTATGATCCAGGCTGATTGTTGTGGTGTGGCCAGTATGCTTCCCTACTGACAGGACATTATACAGAACTTGCGACCTAACAATTGCTTGACTTGCAGGTTTTGCACAGCCAAACAACATGAATGATGTCTTGACTATCATGTGCCCAGTGTCACCTCCTGAAGACCGCGACGACATTCTGACGGCCAGGTTGAATTTGCTCTCATCACGTGGGCTCATGCCTCGACTTTTCCTGCCGGCTAAGCTGCTTGATGGCCGGCCTACACGCACAGGCAAGGATAGGTAACACAACCAGCTCACAGTCTGACCAACAGCTGCTGCTGCAATTGTGATTGTTCTGCATAGCTGTATCTACAGCCCTGCAGATATGGCAATGACAATCAGACTTTGCAAGCTTCCATGCTATCCTGCTCACTTGTTCACGCAGACCCTATGTCACCCATCTACCCGGAGCTTCGGCATGAATTGCATCTCTGCAGAAGTAGTAGTCAAATAACTCTTTGGTTCTGCACAGATTGCTTTTGTAATGTTAGCCTTTCTGCCTTTCAACTTCTGCAACTTATTGCTTTTGGCACATCAATGTCAAACAAGTGACAAGACCATGATTTCTTGCCTTCGTGATCATGCCAAGGCTGTGTGCTCGTCTGTAGGAGTCTGCGTCTTCCAGAAGAAGTAGAAGAGATCCTCAAGATCTTCGTGATGGTGCCAAAGCAGTTGCGCGCAGAAGTGGTTTCAGAGCTGGACTCAGAGTCAGCACAGAATACCTTGGACGCAGGTGACAGAGCTTTCCACATCTTGCATTGTAACGTTTACAATGTAAACCCTTACATTGCATAAACCCTTATATTGTGGAAACCTTACATCAAAACTGTGTAAATCCCCCAATGATGCTCAATGCCAGAATGATGCAACATGTGCTACTGGCATTGACCTTCGGCAAAGTTTGGGTCTTTCCACTGTCAGTGGATGTGCCAGCTAGCATTATGCCTGTCTACGTCGCAAATCAACCATTGACTCGGTCACAAAACAAGTTATTCATGCTGGCTAATGAGCTTGGTCCTTAAAGTCTGTTAGCCACTAGATGATTCAGTTTGTGACCTTCACAGCAAACTGTTACAGCACGGGCACAGCATGCTGGGGCCAGCCATATCTCATGACACACTACACAGCAGCAAACGAACTCAGGCAAAAACTGTCCAGTGCACCTGCCTGCACCTGAACCATACCTGCTGAAGGGTGCAAACTACTCTCTGCTGTGATCACATGCCTCCCTGCAGGTCTGCTGCAAGAAGCACTTGAGTAATAACATCGTCTGTAGTTACAATATCTGTGTCACCTGCAGTTGAGGAGTCAGGAGAGCGCATGGCAGTCTTGACTACACTGGTTGGGTTGCTGGAGCTGAAGTACTTGCAGCTAGAGGGAGAAAGTGGCACTGGCTCGCTGGAGGCTGACATGAAGCTCATCGAGGTGACTTGCAGCTTACTCAATCATAGTGTGTTTCATATGTTTTATGGTTAAAGCATGCAGTATTACCTGTTTGCAAACCTCTTGATCGGAGCTGCAGTAGTGGAGCTTTTCTGTGTTATGTCTTGCAACCACTTTGGGTGCTGCAGGGTTGATGATGAAGTTGTAGACTGTGTGCTGCACATGCTTTGGGCAAGCTTGCTTGCTGTTGCTGTCTAGACACTGCCTTTAGCTTGCTTGGGGACTCAGGGTGTGTTTCAATAGTAACTTCTTATTGACTGCAAATGCAAGCAAGATTTGCCACAGTAATTGTCAGCACATCTTGAGGGTAATGGGACAACTATGTTCTTTGCATCTTTGGTATCAGATCTGTGAGTCATCAGCAGCACTTCTCATGCACCAGCTTGATCTGACCTGTCCCTTTTGTTACAGGCTGAGGCACACAAAGAGGGTGACAGGACACCAGATGCCAGATGGGCATGCCTTGTTTACAGATCCTCGCAGAAGCGCATTGCAAGGGAGTATCTGATCAGAGCACGACAGGAGCTTGCTGCCGAGATGAACAGAATGCGTAACCTGCAGCAAAGCCACTAGTTGTGTTGGTTCGATACCCAGCATGCCGCGCACACATGAGCTATGTTTGGGACAACGTGCCATGCTGATGTCAGCAATGACTGCTGATGACCAGTGGTTCATGTCATCAGCATGCAAATCAGCTTTTTCAGGAGGCTTGAGGCACATCGTTCCATAGCGTTTACTGTGAAGCCCAGGGTCTCTAGACGTCCATTGCTGTTGCAACAATGAACCTGGATGGCACATCATAATTTAGAGTGTGGCCCAATCTTGATCTGGGTGAATCAATGCTTGTATTCAACAGCAAGCTCTTGGCACATCAGTATGTCAACACATCATGCCCTGCAGACGCCTGACCGTCACTGGCATATGCAGCTGCAGCTCACCGAGAACTGCCTAGTAGACCTTTTGGTAGACTGGACTCTTCGTTGTGGCGGTGGGCCCATGGCGGGACATGCTGTGTCGCGTAAGGTCGTGCTGCGGTTTGACTTGATGTTTTGCTTCGACCGTGTTTTTGCTGCTTGCAGACAGCTCTTCAGATCGGCCACTGCTACTAGGACTTCTAGGGGTAGCATGCTCGTAGCTGCTTGACGCAGTGATTGCCAACCCGCCGTTGGGGGGACCGTGCCAGGTCTGGTTTATCCAAACGCGACTGGCTCTCGCCTTGTGACCATTTGAAAGCCTGCAGCGCCAGCAACGGGAGGCAGCAAGTCCGAACCGTCACCAGTGCGATGGCACCCAAAAGACAGAAGAGCAGCAAGGTGCGCCACCGCTCAACAGTGCAGCAAGTGCCGGGTCAAGTTTGAAGCTTCGACCGACGATACGAAGCAGACCTGCTTTCAGCTCCAGCTGTGGCTAAGTGAGACTGGTTGCAGATCACTCTGGCGTCAGTGCTGGCCCGCACTGACCAGGAGTGCCTGCTCTCCGAGCTGAAGACTCTGCTGACGGAGGCTCAAGTCAGTGTCTGTAACAAAGCTGAGATACAAGCTGTCTGTGGACATTTAGAGAATGTGAGCTGTCTTGCTATTTTACTGCACAGATAGCATGCAGCAGCTGCTCTGCACTTGCAATGCAGACGTTGGCTTGCTCAGCTTGCGGTCAAAGTCTACAGCGCAAGCACGCAAATTGCAAGCAGCTGACCACTTGTGTTTCACTCCTGGCGTGCTTGCAGGTTGTCACTGAAGCAAAAGGCTGGACCAGCATCACTCTGCAGCTTCTCATCCATCTGCTCAAGATCTTGCCTGCGGACTTGACGTGAGTTGCATCTGCCTTGGGCACATCACTGTCTGCTAGGTGTTGCTTTGCATGTCAGCAACATAGCTTTTGCTGTGTGACCTCTCTGGTGCATGTTGCAGCGAGCAGCTTGCAAAGGTGTTGCTGGACAGCGCCGTACTCAAGCTCATGGGTCAGGCTTTTGACAAGCTGAACAGGTCTTTCCAAGAGGTAAAGAGACATGATGTCTGTTCCACAGGCTTCTCCTGTTCTGGTTGTGGTCTCTACCTCACCTTTTGATTGTAACCTCCTCTGTTGAGTCTGGAATTTGCACTTCAATCCAGTGCCTGAGTCTTGAGCGTTGAATGCAGGGAGCGTCCAACAAACAGCTGGAGCATGCCACCATGGTTCTGCTGCAAACAGTGGAAGATTTGAGCGACTGCCACTACAAAGGTACAATTTTGCTGCTGCATTTGTTCAAGCAGAGTTTTACTATGCTTGAACGAGACAATCAGCAGCTCAGAGGGGAAAATGCTGTTGTGAAACTGGCAGCATGTATCCTCGCCACATACAGTGTCTGCTCGTGTGACGACCAGGACAGTACCTTATGCAGAGAGCTACTCAGGATTGTATGTACTTGACCCTAGTGGTGTCACATGTATTCAAGTATAAGTATTGAACGAATTGTCTACAATTCCTGATTTGCATGTGCAGGTCCAGGCAAGCAGGGCATGGTGCACGGCAAGGACAGGTGTGGTGCAGTCTTTGTGAAGCGTCTGGTCAGCTTGGCTGCATCAAGGTAATCTCGTATTAAAATTACTGCTTCAGGTCACGTCCAGGCCGTGTGCGCGCTCCTGTTGTCATGCCTAGCAGTGTAGGATTTTCTTTGCTTTTTTCCCACTGATCTCACTCACATTCTGGGCAAACAGTGTCATCTGTTCAGCACAAACCTGAGACTCATCCTGGTGTGCTTAACTCAAATTCAAATCATCTATACCTGGTGGAAAAGCTGCGTACTTCGCGTCTCCAACATGAGTGAACAACCCAAGTGCAGGAGCATGAGCCACACAGCTTTGTGAAAGTACACACAAAGGGTAGGCTCTATGCTGAAGGGTGCCTGGCTCGCAGTGTGGCGAGTGTCATCCAGAGGAGGAGGTGCATTCAGCTACTGCTGGAGCTAACCACCAGGTCCCAGAGCAACAGGGAGCTGCTGTTCAGCTTTGAGGAGGGGTGTAAGCAACTGTTTGGTCAGGTGGTGGCCTCTTGTGGGGACTACTCTACTCAGGTACTACACCTTATACACTTTCTGGCTGCATAGCAGCCACTTTTCCATCCTATTCTGCCGCTCCTAATGCTCGAGTGCAACATTGGAATGGCCCATGTCTGGGCTCTGGCATCGGGTCCTCTAAATGTATCCACTCATCCAGATGTGTATGCCCAGACTAGTTTGCTGGCAGAAGTCCTAAGCATACTCACAATGGAACAGCTTGGTGAGCTGCACTGTGTGGCAGGCTGATGTGATGGAGGTACTGTACCGCGCTGCCAAGCAGGACACCTTAAGGGACGGTGGCATCACCTTCCAAGGGCAGCCCAAGGTCAAAGCCATCTTTGAGGCGCTAGTCAACAAGTCAGTCCAGGTGTGTATGCGCTGCCTCACCCTTGTGGTTGGTCATTGCTGCAGATTGCTGGTCATTGTCCAGCTGCTCATCATTGCCATCATCACTGGGTTGATCAAGGGCAGCTAGTCATGGCACCTGTTCAGTATAAGCATGGTGGAGGCTTAGTGGACACACAGTGGACACATATGGTGGACATGTGGTGTATATATAGTGGACCCGTAGTAGACATAGTGGTTGTGACTGCTGCAGGATGTGGATGCAAGTGGGCTCACCAATGAGATCAGACAGCTGGTGAAAGCCTACAATGCTTCTCAGGGGTCATCAGCCAGGTACCACATCTGATGCAAGCATAACCTCAATAAGATCTAAGGGTGGGGGGCTTATGGTGCAGGGGCGCAGAACCTGTGCAGTTGCCACTCCATAGCATCAAGTTTGTGTTTGTGTTTGTCTTACAGTGAATCAGCAAGTCTGCTTTCCTGTTAGCTTGTGTCGTTTCTTATGCATTTGTCATAGGACAAGCCTTGATTCTTCATAAATTTACCATCAGATGCACCGTTAATGCCTTTGCGTCTGTCTGGCTTGCCTTCATTTTCTCTGCACCTTGTCAATGTCTGTCTCCACAATTCCTAGACCAAAGCCTGGTGTGTGCACTGCAGTGTACACTCCTTCAAGGCAGCTGAAGTCAGCATTGGAGGCAGCCAGGACATCAGGGCAGTAGACGGCAACTGGGTGGATGTGGGCAAGCAGCACCTCAGTCTGGCAGTAGTGGTGCCTGACATTGACCAAGACTCAGAGGACCCCCCACCAGACCTGCTTGACATCTTCTATAGTGAGTGCAACATCTAACAAGCCTGCTCAATGCACTGGATGACAAGTGTGTGATCAGACTTGATGTAGAGCTTGTATCTTACTTTGCTCTTTTGCTGCTGCTGTGTGTCATATCCTGGCTGCTAGCTGTAATTGACAGGCCGCCAATCATGTTGGAGTTGGCCATGCCTGGCTGCATCTTGCTGACTGAGAGCAGCTTGGCAGCGTGCAGCATGCTTGCATGGCACTTCCCTGTACCATTGACAAATACACAGAGTGTCCTGTCTGATTCCTCTTCTCAACAGCATGGAAATTTGTAGAGGCTGCAAGAGGTCTGTTACTTGTCAGGTCGGCGTGTCCAGTCGTACGCACACATGCATCTGACTGAGAGTCTGACATGGATTGCAGGTAACATCTCCAGTGTGGATGCCAGGCCCTGCCTGGCAATGATTCACGCCATGTGCAGCTCAAACTGTGCCTGAAGGAGACCCCAGACATCCTGCTTGACCACTTTGATGCTTCTGACAAGTAAGTCATACATCTGATACTTTTGCTGAGCTTGTAATTGTGGCTCAATGGCATGAAAGTGAGAGTGAAAGGTGATGCTTCCTTGGCTGCAGGTCCCAATGTCTCAGCTTCACATTCAAGAAGGATGATCTGGATGTCCTTCTTGCTGTCATCAAGAAGGTACTGCAGCCTGTGATGCTTCTGTATAGTGACTATGTACATCACCTTTCTCCTTGATGGAGCTGTCATGATACAAACATCACACTTCCAAGTGATACTGGGTCTGGTGTTCACGCTGCATATAATGCTGCAATATTGCTGCATATAATCAGAGATGCGTATTCAGACACCGACACCCACGTTCCCCTTGATCAGCCTCTGGTCTGTGTGTATTGTGTGCTGCTGACTGTGCGAGGCTGTCTGTCTGTAGGTTGCCCCAAACCTGGTGAAGCCTCCCGCAGGCAAGCCTGTGAATGACAGCCAGGACAGCTTCTTTGAGCTCACCCAGAGACCACAGCCTCGTGTCAAGATGTCTATGTGGGTCAACATGCCTGATGCCAACATCTGTGACTAGAACCATGTATGCACTTGAATGATTGGTCAAGTTGCAAAAGTTTCTGACAGCGCCATGTATGCTATTCGGTGAAAGGGTAAGTTGGCCTCAAGGGTCCTTCCACCAACAGTTGTGACCACTCAAGTGCACATAGCTTTGATACTGCAGCAAGGAGCAGATTGTTTACTCTTCCTGAGATGCCAATAAGCACAACACTGATGCCCTGGATTGCTGCTTTGCAGGACAATGCAGACACTGTCTTTCAGGCCAAGCACCAGCGGTCTTCCTTCTGCTGTAAAGAAGGGCTCCCTGGACTTGCAGCCATCCAGTGCAAAAGCCAGGCCCAGCAGTGCCACTGTGCAGCAGCAGCAAAGACCTGCTTCCACACAGGTGTGATACTTACAACACCAAGTTGTGCCGCTACAGTTTGCAGATGCACCCGTGACATTTGACATCAGATATAACCTGACTATCACTACAGCTTTCTGTCTCTGAGCATGCTCTTGACTCACACCCTCCCAGCACAAGAGGCATGCCTGCCAGTTTTGCAGTATCAAACTGTCCACTGGCTCCAGGCTGCCGCCTTAGGAAGCTCCCGTCATCATCGCTGAAAAGCGTAAACTTTTTCTTTTCTTTTCTTGCAAACTGTCCAATCACAGCATTGCTGTTTGCAATTCAGGACCGTACGGCTGCTCATATAGCCCCCCAGAATCCATCTGACGGGCGACAACATCCAGCTATGCATGGCAGGAGCTTGCTGCGGTCCAAGGACAGTAGGACATTAGCTGCAGCTAGGTCACAGGAAGTGGCACATGGTTCTGGGCGCCATGCACTAGAAGGCGTGAATGATGACACTGCTGGCTCCCCTGAACTTCACCAACAGGTGGGCGTTGCGTTTGGATGTCTTCATGTAGCGTTTACTGCATTGCAAGGCAATTTTAGTTGCTGTGACGACTGTTTGGTTGCCAATGCATGATGACCTGAGTTGGTTTTGTCAGCCTCTATGTCTCCAAGACTGATGCCAGGGGCAGTGCAGTACTGCATCACGCTGCAGGTAATTGAGGAGCCCACCACAGTGTGTCAGAAGCAGTGCATGCTGACTAGATGGATGTGGGCAGAGTGTCAGTTCTGTGTCTATGAGTGAGCCTCAAGGCTGCCTACAGAGCATTCATAAGTCTGATGCTCCATCTGACTACTTGTCTTGAGAGCGCAACTAGCCACTTTCACTAACAAGCCTTCTTTGGGTCTTTGTTGGCGTGATATTCCCAAAGGCAGCATCCCCATTCAAGAGCAGCTTTCAGTTGAAGCTTGATAGGCGTCCACATGGGTGCTTTGTTTGCTGAATGTACTGCAATAGCCCGATGTCAGCTTGATAGCAAATGCTTCCCTGCCTGTACAGGATGAAAGGGCAGGACATTACCAAGAGGGCAGTCAGGGGTCTGACTCATCATCTGACCCTTCTGAGGAGCTGTTGGACGACCCCACCAACATTGCCCTATCCCAAAGAGCCCCTGCTCACCTTCAGCAGGGTCAAGTTCTGCCCCCTCACGGTGACCCATTGCTGGCAGCTGCTCGGCCTGTGGAGAAGCTGCCAGCCAGTAAGGATGAGCAGCTGCCTGTGAAGAGTCTGCCTGGACAGCAGGGCCAATGGAATACAAAGAGAGGTGTGTGTTCGTTGCTGGCCTATCTCGTTGAGTGTCAAGCAATATACCATCCTTTCCCAGGTGGGCATGCACAGAAGATGAAGTATTGCCTTGGTACAAATCAGATGTGGTTTTGGCGTGTTCTGGACTGCTTGACCAGTTCCAATTGATCGAGTGTGTTGGCCAATGCTCGCAAAAGTCTGCTGCTGTGTGCAGCAAGTCCTGGGTCTCATGAGCTGTCGATAAGCAAAGTATGGCCATAGGATATAACGCAAATTCACTTAACATACTCTGTGACGCTGCCTGCAGGCTCTGGACAGTCAACTCTGCCCCACCAGACACGCAGTGCCTCTACTGGACAGCCTGAGCAGATCCAACACAGTGGCCCTGCACAGTCATCCAGGGCCAATCCCCGACAGCCTCAGGCCCATCCCCAGCCAGAGCAGCGCAATGGCCCTGCTCAGTCTTCCAGGGCAGTTGGCCAGCAGCCCCAGGCCCCAGCAAGGAGCCAGGCCCGCAGCAGCCCCTTGTATGCTGAGTCAGAAGGTGAAGACAGCGAGACTGAGTCCTCAAATGGAGGCTCAGAAGCTGCTCGGGAAGCTGAGCAGCCGCAGCAGCAGCAGCCAGTGGTGGAGCCAAGACACGCCAGGGCTAGTGATCAGGCCTCTAGGGCTGCTTCTAAGCCACCTACAGGCAGAGGCAAGGGCGGGGCAGGCCCATCAGCCCCTTTGAGGAAGAAAAAAGCTCAAGATCTGCCCAAGGGCAGGCGGCAGGTAGCCCCTACCGATGATGAAGAAGACGTGGAGGGCTTTGGGCTTTTCTCTCAGGATCAGCAGGAGCCTGTGAGGCAGAGCAAGCAAAGCAGGGTGAAGCCAAACGGCAAAGTTCAGGTGTGAAGCTACATGAGTAAAAACAGCTGTATGCAAGTGCTACAGCTGCATTTTGCGCCCAGATTTGCATTTTGTACCCTGATTTGCATCTTGTAACCTGCTATGTATTTTGCAAACCTCAGCTGACTCAGACAGACTCGCAATACTCATTTGTATGGAGTCGGCTGCAGAGCACACATAAGCCAAGTCATTGCTTTTCTGTGCAAACAAATTCCTTTTCTGAACCAACATGCACATGCTTTAGTGTGTGGGCTTCAGGCGCTAGCTGCTATACAAAATCCCAACTTGAAACATTGTAATGCTTTCAATTCAGGAGCAGAGTCATGCAGTTATTGCTAAGCCTGCTCCCCAGGGGTCTGTCAGCGCCAACCCCCCTCCTCACCCTCATAGGCCCCACCAAAGGGCACTGCCCAGCCCAGCCCCTTCTGCCAACCCTGGTGGGTCTGCAATGACTCAGCAGGTCACACGCAGCACAGCACCATCCAGGCAACAGCAGCTGCATGATCAGCCACCTGACTATGAGCCAATGCCACATGAGCAGCGTGCTACGCTCAAGGCTGCCCCAAGAGGCCCTGGACAGAAGGCACAAGCACAGGCAACTGCCCAAGCCCTGCAGGCTGCTGCTCTTGAGAAGGCTGCGACACGGCGTGACTCTGGCAATGACTCTGAATGGATGGCAATTGGGCAGCAAGTGCCTGAGGGCAGGCAGGTGCAGGCTAGAGCAGATGATGCAGCTGTGCAGGTGGGCTGTGAACAGGCTGCAACTCTCTGTCATGATGTCCCAATCTGACTGTCTGCCCTGTAGTGCATGAGACCATGCTGAGTTTTGCTTGCGTTGTACCCTTGGGATATTTGGGTCTGATTGATCAACGCTCTGCCTAGATCGAGACCAAAGTGGTCACGTCACAAGCTGGTTTTCAGGGTAGTATTTAGTGTTCACCTTTTGCCATAGTCAGAGTGTCTAGTTCAGGAGAGCCCAACCAATCTGCCCACTGCTGTAGTTGCTAATTTGATTGCACGCAAACAGAAGCATCCACTGCAATGAAGCTCTTCAATGTTTCAAGATGAAAGCCTTGTTGCCTCTGCAGGCCCAGCCAGCTGCAATTCCCAGCAGAGAAGATGAGCAGGACGACGGCAAGCAAGCAAAGCCTGAGCAGCCAAAGCACAGGCAGCGCAGACTGTTCCTGCAACCTACAAGTGAGGATGAGTCAGAGCCTGCCAGAGTCCCTGTCACTGCAAAGGATGCACCTGTTCCTGCTGAGAACGCTGCCAAGCAGCGACAAGCAGCACCAAAGCAGCAGCAGCAGCAGCAGCAGCAGCAGCAGCAGCAGCAGCAGCAGCATCAGCAGCCTGCAAAGGGTCAGGGACAGCAAGCAAGAAAAGCAAGACAGGCTTCAGCGCATGAAGACCAAGGCGAAGAGGTAGAGGATGATGATGTGCCAGCTACCTACAACAACATGCCACTGAAGCTCAAGCAGAGCTCCCAGCAGGTCAGTGATGAAGACAATGCGTCAGATGAAGAAGCAGATGCACAGGAGGTGCGCCAGGCAGCAGGTCAGCAGAAGAAGAAGAGAGGACACCAGAAGCAGCAGCCAGCACAGGTTGTTGGGAAGGACTTGGACTTTGCCGCTTCAGATGCTGAGTCAGATGAGTACGAGCCTACTCAGGCCAAAGCAGCTGCCAAGGCAGCTGCCAAGAAGGCTGCTGACAAGGCAGCACAGCCCAAGGGCGCAAAGGGCAAACCCAGACAGCCTAGACAGGAGAAGCAGCAAGGCACTTCCAAGCAGCCACACAATGTAGCCAAGGCCACTGCCGAGGAGGGCCCTGCCAAGCGCCCTAGAGGCAGGCCCAGAAAGGCCCCTCAGGAGCAGAAGCTTCGTCAGCAGGCCAGCAAGCGTAAGGCTGCAGAGGTGACTCATGAAGAAGAGGAAGAGTCTGATGAAGAGGTGCTGCCCATCAAGGCTGCTGCCAAGCCCAAGGCAAAGCAGGGTGGTCGCCTGAAGAGGGCTGCTCTGATGTCAGAAGCAAATGAGGATGCACCTTTCCATGTAAGATACTGTACTCTTCAACATTTATCAGCCGCACTTACCTTGTTCACTCTACAATCACTTTGTGTTTGTTCACATCAGTAACATGGTAGTCTTGTCGACCTTTGATCATAGCATGCATCTGCAAGCTTTTGCAGACTGAGGCAGATATAGCATCCTGTGCATGACTGTACAACTGGATGTCCTTCACACACATCTCGACATGCTTGCAGCATCTGCACTCATGCAATGCTGTCACTCAACTGGCCAACAGGATGGTAACAGCACCACACCACTGCAGGCAGAAGAACAGGTGGAGATAGAGGAGGATGCCATGCTGGAAGACGCACCAGCCCCACCAGCAAGGAAGCAGTCCCCCCTTCAGTTCATGGGCAAACCCTATAGGGGCCAGTCAACTCTTCCCTACAGAGCTGCCTTTCAGATGGCAGCACCAGACCAACAGACTGAGGATGTGATGGGCAATGAAGCTGAGGATGACCATGTCAGCTTTGCCCCAGCCTTTGATGAAGAGGAGCAAGGCACGCCTGCCATGTTTGTGCCTGTGGTCAAGGGTGGTACGCAGCAGACAGGTCAGCACCTGGGGTGGCGACTCTGTTCAACACTGGAGTTACAAGTCAGACAGGGTTTTGTTTTGTTGTTTCATGCTCCCGGCCGCCGCCTTAGGCGGCTCCCATTATGATCGCTGCAAAGCATATACTTTTCTGTGTTGTCTTTTCAGGGTCTGCTTTGGAGTCGATGCCTTTGCAGGCAGCATTTCACTTAGCGCTGCGGCATGAGTCTGACTCTGAGCATATGCATCATTGTTGTGCTGTGCTGTGCATCACCATACATGGCTGCCTGACAGCACCTCGCCTTTGTAGCTTTGTACCCCTTGACAGTAAAGCGTTCCAGGTACGAGACAGACATGCAGGCATTCAGGAATAGCATGCACAGCAGGTGCTGCCATTTGCGACATAGTACTAAGACCAACAGGGGTGTTTACGGTTCAGGCCTGAAGTGTGTCCATGTCAACAAGCTGCCATTCATGGCTCCCATGCAAGCCCCTTCAGCTGACACAACAGGCGATGCAGAGGACATAGAAGTGGATCTAGGGCTGCAGCAGGCTCTGATCCAGTCCATCAGGCCCTCCCCTGCCAAGGTTCACACGAAAGGCAATGCCCTTCGGGACATCTCCAATTGGAGGCTGCCTACTCCTGCCAAGAAGCAAGGCCCAGTCAAAGGGCGGCCTGCCACCCCTTTGGAGGCCCTGACTAGCAAAGCAGGTGCGCTGCAGTACTGCGCCATGTGCTGATATGTACATCATGGCAAGTTGACGATGCAATTGAAGCAAAATGAACAGTCTTCTGTTGGAGGCTGTGAAGTCTGTGCATTCACGAAATGTTCATTGCAGTACCACAGCGCGACGGGGGCAAGGTTAGGTCCCCCCCCTTTGCCCTCCCTTGACCTAACACTCAAACGGCTGAAAGGCCAAGAGAAGCTTTGGCTCAATTTGGGATCATCTCAAGCTTTTGTAAAGTGAACGCCTCACGGCGGCGTCTTTTCTTTTGCTTTTCTTCTTTTCTTTTCTGCTTGTGTGATCACAGCCTTGGCCAGGGCGACAGATGCAGGCAAGACAATGTCAGTCAGTGACAATCTGACTTGCTTGACACAGGCGTGAAGGGTCAGCCAAGAAATCCTGCAGGTGATGCCTTTGAGGTGTACCAAGATGACATGAAGGGCAGGAAGCAGGCAGGCCCCAGGGCTCAGGGCATAGCCGGGGCACAGCAAGCAAGCCTAGGCCATGCCAAACAAGGCAAGCCCAGAGCAGGTGTGCATCCCTTGCCACGCCGCGTATATAAACTTAAAAGCATTTAGGCATTCGGGCAATTAGGCACGTGACCCTGTAGGCCTTCAGGATCACACAAACCATAAGAAACCATGAAAATGCCCTCTGGAAAAGTCCCCGACCACTGTCTCTGCAAGGCACAGCATGGCTGAGCTGCCTTTGTGCGGCAGGGATCTGTTGCAGCGCTGGCTGTTGCAGCGCTACAACAGATGCCTGCAGCACAAGGGCAGCTCAGCCATGCTGTACTTTGCAGGAGCTACTGCTTCAGATGGCCCTTTGGGCATTGTATACTATCATTGTGTGGTGCCAGTCAAGGAGTGATTGCATCTGCAGGCCCAATGGGCAGGTCAGTGCTAAAGGATGATCCTCAATGGGCAGTGATCATCAATGGGCAGTGATCATCACTGCCCATTGAGAATCATCCTTTAGCACTTCTTGCATATATCTTGTTTGGCTGTGCCTTTTGAGCCTGTACCTTTTTGTATTCCTTCTTGGACTGTACCTTTTGGTATTCTTGTATGCCTGTACCTTCTTTGCCCGTACCTTCTTTGCCTGTAACTTCTTTGCTGGGACCTTCTTGCCCTGTATGATCTCCTTGTGAATGACATGGCAATTGCTGAGTTGCCTGTTGCTGATCACCAACAGATTCCACCTTGACTGCAATGCGAAGTGTATATGTGGCTCAAGTGCCTCCTTTGTGTGGCTTGCCAATTTGCATCATTGGAAAGAGTTGCCAGCACTATCCTGCTGCTACCTATGCTTTAACAAACCAGATTGATCTGTTATTCACCAGTGCCTATCGTTTAAGCATACTTTTATCACATAAAAGTATGACTATGTTCTGCCATCACTATGAAAGCTAACTTAATGTACTCTATGATGTTACGATCATCAAACTCATATGGCTTGACATGTACCTGGTGGCAAACACAGGCAGAGGCAAGGCTGCAAAGGCACAGCCTGCTCAAGAGGAGCCATCAGACAGTGAAGAAGAGGAAGGGGCTGCTGCTGGCCCCTCCATCAAAGGTGTGCTGCAGCACATGGTTCAAGGCATGACCAGTCAGGATGGTGACAGGTGATCATCTTCTTCAGTTTCACTGCATTGCATCAGGACACATCTGATACAGTCAGAACATGACCTGCAGCATATGCTTCAAGGCATGTTGCAAACGCAGTCATTATGTCGCCTGCAAGACATCATGAAAATGCAGAAGCACATGCCTTGCAGTGGCTCTTTGAGACTTGCCTGATGCATTGTATTTGCCATTGCAAGCTAGACAGGCCTCAGGGTTGTCAGACCATTAGCCTAGGTCACAGGGCAGAGTCATTGCTGACTCATTAAACTTTCACCTGAGTCCTGCACAAAACGTTCTGCCTGTATTACAAGCAGTAAGCTCACTAAGCAGTAGTTGATAGCGTCCAGTGTTGGTGCCCTTACATGCTTTTGCTTCAGTGATGAAGAGGGCTCAAAGTGCTGCACAACTGTTTCTGCTGGTGAGCAGTCATTCATGCCATACAATGTGCATGACCTCACATGCTCCTGCTGCAGTGATGAAGAGGGCTCTGAGCTGGCAGATCTACAGAGGGTGCTGCAGAAGGTGGTGTCCAGCAAGAAAGCCAATGCCCGCCAGAAGCAAGCTGAAATCATCCAGGTAACCTGCTAGCCATGCGCTTTTCTTTTGTATGCAAGAATGGCGACGCTCCTGACAGTTCGATAGTACTCAGATGTGTACACGAGGTCAGGAGCTGTACATGCATCAGCCTAGCATGCTCAGCCACAACTGGGGTGCAGTTATAGCCCTTCTTAATTTGATTAAGTTTAGTTGTTGCAGCAGTCCTGTGAGATACTCATGTTCTCAGGTTGCCTTTGCCCTATATTTTGTATGCGTATTGTGTATGCGTAACACTCCGGGAACCAGGATGCATTTGGTGTGTGTCTAATCATTCAAGTACTTTGTTTCATATTTGCTCTTGGTCTGTCATGGTTGGTCAGCCTTCATGAAACACAGTAGCAAATCTTCCACAGGTATCATGACACACTTGCAGGGTGTGCAAGATCAGATTGATGCCTTGGCAGCAGACCTGAAGAAGTCAATGAAGAAGGAGCTGCAGGACAGTGGTGCACTGTGTCAGGCTCAATTTGCTGATCTGTGCAACCAGCTGGCAGACAAGAAAGCCCAGATCACCTCCAAGACTGAGACATACCAGAAGGTGTGTCTCGTATACAAGACCCAACACTGAGGAACTGAGGAGCAAATGAACAAGCTAGCCTACTGTTGGTGCAGTGTATGTAATTTTCAAGCCTTGGCTGTTGTGAGAAGAGTGAGAGAGCGCCGGATGATCCCCAAGCATGTCTCCTGCGCTGTCATGAATCAGATCTGCTTGCATACAAACTTGTATGCAAGCACTTAGTGTATCTAATCATCACTTAGTGTTCCTGCAGGAGGTGCAAGGCTTGTGGGAAGGCTACAAGGAGACCTATGCCAAGCTGGAGCCCATGCGCCAGAACTTGGCTATGTACATGCAAGACAAGAGCGCTGGCCACAAGCGCAAGCTTGCTGAACTACAGTCAGAGGGAGAGCGTCTCATGGCAGATGCAGAGAGGTAACATCCCCTGTGATCTCCATGCGATCTGAGTGCTTGGTACAATCAGCATATGTCACATCTTGTCTTGTGTGTGTTTCCGTGAAATATGCAACGCAGGAGCATTTAGCACCAGTCTTTGTGCACTCAAGACCGACCAAATGGACAGGCATGTTTTATGTAAAGCTGCTATGTTGTACGTACAGTTGATAAGGTGCCGGTTACCATGTCAGGCAGCAGCTTGAGATGCGGCCACATGCAGTCTTTCAGTCAGGATATCAATGCCGTCTTGTCTGATGTTCATGCAGGAAACTGGCTAAGACACAGAGCAAGGCAGCCAAGCTACCAGCTTTGGCAAAAATGCTGAAAGCGTTTGTCTGAACAGCATAGTCTCCGGCTGCAGGAAAGCCACGTGAATAAAACAACGTCTTCGTCAATGCATGCAGACATGTACAGTAGCGAAACATTTTGTAAACAGGTCACCCATCGAACAAATGGAGTAAGAATTGGATATGGCACCTCAAACTGCTGCTGGACAAATGTAATCTTGACAGCTGCAACCACAGTTCTGTTGTGTATGACAGCCTAAACTAACCACAATGCGCTGCCACAACCTGCAAAAGTTGCTTAACAAAAGAAGCACAGCAAACTTTAATGGTTGATGGTGCAAAAACTCGTTCTTTCAGTGCTGAGCATTGCGTACACATGCAACCAAGATGTGCGTTCATCACATGTCTCAGTACATGCAGGCAGCAGGCTCAAAATCCGAGATGGGTTCGCCCATTGCCAGTGCTTTGGAAGCTCAGGGCTGTCATACAAGTGAACATACTGAGCATCTTGCAAGAGCGAACTTGCTGAGCCTAAAACTCTGTCCCGATTAGAAATGCGCAGTTCATTTGACTGCAATGCCAGGCTTACTGGCAAACTGTGTATCCTGTCTGAGAAGAAATTGCTCAATATGCGTACATCATCATGATCCCTATCCTTCTCCGCCACAAACTGGAGCTGTGCATGAATGGACTTTGATGGTTGCAGCAGCATGACACGAGTGTGGTATTGCAAGCTTTCAGTGGTGCCAAGTGGTAGCAAAGCCACAGGCGTCATGTTCAGGTTGAAGACAGCATCCAGATTCTGCAAGACCAGGCCATCTGCATCCATATACAAAACCTGCTTGTACTCAGTCATCTCAAACAGCATGATTTTGGAAGTCGCCTCCTTTTGGTAGTGCGTCTTGTTGTAGTCACCAGGCTTATGCTCATAGATTTCTGATGGTCTCAAGATAACTCCAAGAGCCAACATCCTCGCTAACATACCAACAAGATTATAGTCTGCCATGGCAACCCCTTGGAAGACATTCAATTTCTGTTGTGCAGAGAGCTTCTTGACCAGGTCAGGAGTGTTGGGCTGGAGGGGTATTTTGGCTTGGTTGACAGCCCAGGCTTTCATATCTTGCATGTTGCTCCCACGCATGGAGGCCTCTATGATGGGTGCCCAGGACTGAGGCACTAATGCCACAATGTCAGCATCCTGCATGGGAAGCATATATACTCAGCCTTGGCCAGTGTTGCACTTTGAGGTTGAAGCTAGCATGCAGTTCTGGAGCATGCAGAATTTGAAAAGGCAGGCATGGCAACAGGTTGTAGGTCAGTACTGCAATGAGGTAACGCAGTAGACTATACCGCATTGCTTATCCTCTACATCCTGTCGTGCATTGATGCATGAATGATCCTTCAGTCTCGAAGCAAATGCAGTGCTGTATGCTACTGGAGACAAAGTAGGGAGGCAACTTGCCTGGAAGCTGTGCAGCTTGCGCAGGCGAACAACATTCACCAGCGCTGTGCACAGATGATGGACGCTAGTCAGGCAGAAGGCATAAGCATAAGGCCTCTGCCGTCTGACTGTGTGACTGCGCCTCAAGACTCCTTCAAAAGGGAAGCTGCTGGATTCTGGCTCCCCTTCACACATGCCATGACCAGACAGCTGCAGTAGGAGAGCGCTGAAAGGGCCCTGCCTCTGATTGGCCCTGTGGGTTGGTCCTGAGCAGTGCCAGGTGGACAGCACAGCAAGCAGCTGGAGGAAGAGGAGCGCGCCGACTACCCAGAGAGTGATTCGGCGGGAGCGAGAGGTGGGTGTGCTGAGCCTGCTAAACAATGCCATGCCAGCTGTGCTACTGATACTGCTACTTTTTGATTTCAAAGCTGAGCGCAGATTGGCCTACAGCGATGTTGCCAGAGACTGCTGTTGTACTTGAGTGCTAGGACTGGCTGGCTGCAGCAGAAACTTTTCCAGGAATGCTTTTTCGGTATATACTGTGCCAAGCAGGGATGCTGCTGAGGGATTGTGATGGTTTGCCGCGGCAGTCATGCTGATGTAATCTTGAAGGCGCATTGTAGCACCATCTGCAGTACAAATGATGATCAACTTCTGATTTGCATGACTCAGCAAGCAGGAATACTGACACAGGGGCTCACAGTCTGTTGAACCTACCAGATGCAGTGATGCATGGGTAGGCTGGTGGGACTGCTTGCCATGTGCCATCACTCAATCGCATATGACTTCGATCTGAGGCAAAACCTCGCAAATAGTCATTTCCAGACACGACCCTGAAAAATCTGCATGCAAAGCGTCGTGATCAGCCTTCTTGACCCATGTTCAAGGGCAGTTTGTCAGGTATCTGAGGGTTTCAAGAGGTGAACCTGGCAAAGTCTGTGCCAAGCACCAGTCGGGTGTTCAGGGCTATGTTAGCATACGCCAACAGTGTGCAAGGGAAGGGCAGAGTCCTGCAGGTGGCATGGTCAACAAATGCTCAGGTGATGACTCACACACATACACACACACATAGCTTGACGAGTTGTCAGTGTTTGCGGTCTCACTTACGTGTCTAGATCCCACACAAGGGAGCCTTTTTCTCCTTCTTGCAGGACAATCACGTGGTAGTCCCACAAGACCAAACCGTCGGACCGCTGGCTGGCCCTTTGCTGCCAAAGCGGTACCTGCTAGGAAGGCAAATATCATTTTGAGGGGATCACAGGCACAGGAGTGAGCCAACAACAGCAGCTACCTGTTTTGCAGGATTGGATATAAAAGCGACGTGAAAGCCCGCGCAACGTTTGCACAGCTGTTCGCAAAGTTTATATACGTTCTCTTCACAGAAACAAGGCGTGTATACGCAGTCACTGACAGCAAGCACTGCACACATGCGTCTTTGAGCGGGAGACCATAGAACAAAAGGCAAGCAGAAGCAAGGTGCCGACACAGCACGCCGATGTAGCCTTAGATTGGCAGGTCAACTTCAGGTACCTGCAGGCTGCAGGTACATCGCAAAGCTGTGATGCTCAAACAATTCAAAGCTCTTTCATCTCCTGTTACTCATCTCTCTGCAGACAAGTCTACACACCTAATGCTTGTCCAGCGCATCAAACGCTAATTTGCACGTCAACACTCTCTTTCTTGCTCAACAACAAACAAACAAAAACCTTGCCTTGACGGACGGCACACTCGTCAGACGTTGTGTGAAGTCTGTCTAGCATGGCTTGTGTTGTGCAGTAGATCCCGCCATAGGCTCACCCTGCCAGGCTTCCAAATTTTCTGTTTCTGGCTGTAGAGTATCTGTTGAGTCTTCAGCCACAACGTCTGTTGCTGCGTGCCAGCACCTCTGACTTAGCCCTGACGCTCAGGTCTAGCTTCAGGTAGAGCCTGACGTTTTGCAAGCTACAAAAACTGTTGTTTCGACTTCGTGTGGCAAGATCGCCTTACAATATCATCTGAGCACGACAAGAATGCCGTGCCTGAAGTGTTGAGTCCGTTGTGATATCCACCAACTGCACCCCTTCGCTGTGTGTACAATAACGTGAGCCTGCTGCATTTGCATCATCTGCAAAACTGCAGGACTGGGCAAGCTTGACCCAGAGTGTGATCATTGTGGTTACAAGGTATCAGAGCACCACAACAGCCTTTGCAGAGCACCAATATCTCAAGTGTGACAAGGTACAGGGGCACATGGACCACTTTCAAGCCCACGCAAATACTGCAGGTGGACCGTCTGCTGACAAGATAATCTGTCTGCACAGTTGCTTCTCCATTTGGCAATGCCCCCCCTGTCTGCAAGGCAGCTGCATTTCTACATATGCACCTCTGAGGCTCATGAACTAGGTTCTCTTGCACTGATCTTACAGCTTCTCAGACTTCTGGCGCACCCATCTTGCACCTAGGACACTGAACATCTGCTGGATTCAGCAGGTACCCTCACGCTTGCTCAGGCAGAAATTCTCATCGTTATAGCGACTGCTGCTACGTACAGCGAAGAGCTGGCAACCTGTTTTGAAGATGCCAATCAAGAGCAGGCCCTCCGCCAATTGTGCAACGCCTGTCAGAAAACCTTAACAATTATCAAACCTTTGACTTCAGCAAGCAAAGAACGAAACTTTTGGCCAGCTCTTCATAGACTTGTGGCGGTTCTCAAAAAAACAGTCAGATCAGTACCTGATGGAAATGAGCTTTTGGATCGGATCTTGTCCCCACTCAAGCCTGAAAATGGGCTTGAGGGCAGCATAAAGTTTGTCAATGGTGCTTATGAGGCTTTTTTTTTGTGGGAGATGGTTGTCTCTCATGTTGAGACCGTTGAAGAAGAACTGGCAAAAGTGCATATTGGGTCTGAATAGCAAACACATGTGCAGCATGCCTGCCCACACTTAAACAGCATACCTGATTAGTTTGTTCATACAATCTTGCAGCTCAGACACTGTATATGTATGTCATCATCTCATGCAAGTGTGCACTGTGCAGTTTTCCTGCGGCATGCCAGTGCAAGTTGCTTTGTGATTGAGCTGGAGTCTGACGTGGACGACGCACAACGCAACTCAGCTGTGACAATCTGCATCATTACTGAGCTGAGTATGTACATACATGTGCAAATCATGTGGTGAATTCGGTGTGGCCACAAGCCAAAGGCAGCTGTTGTTTGCCAGACTTTGCTGCTCTGCGCTGGATATGCTTGTGTTTTTTGCTGTACCTGCTTTGTTTGCCACAAAAACACATCAGTGACAGCACAAGTGTGCTTTACACACTCTCTCTTCCCTGATGCAACAGCACCTGACGCATTTTTGTCAGCAGGTAAATGACACCACGCTTTACACTTGTGTACCCAGCAGGAGCATAATGAGGAACTTGGTGTGAAGAAGACAGCCCAGAAGCCAGGTAGAAGATCGCACGTCAATCATCGAAACGGGGCTCACAGAATGGGGCCAAAATATATGTAATGTATGTGTGATGTATTTGACTAATCCGTACAGAGGCACAAATTGGCATGTTGAATGGGATATTGAAGTACTTGACGTCACTTGTAACAATGCCATTGCGAACTAGTTAGCAACATATGGTACCCTGGTATTGGCCAAAAACCTGTTCAAGAAGCAAGGTGCAGGCTGATGTTCCGCAGTGTGCTGAAAGTCAGTTGCTGTATGCTACTACCTCTTTAGTACGTGAACTGTGAGGTGTTGGGAATATCTGGCATGCATGCAGGACAAATTGTCCTGAGACAGTCTGTCCTGTGACTTGGTTGTGTGCATTTCAAGTGGGCAAACCTCGTGATGTTGATGGCACTTTGTTCTGTGCCTTGCTAAGATTTTATCTGCTTACCTTGTAGCACTTTGGCCTTGTGACTCAGTAAGTTGAGATCAGCATTGCCCTTGCCCTTGCCCTTGCCCTTGCCCTTGCCCTTGCCCTTGCCCTTGCCCTTACGTGGCACTCATCTTACTGATTTTAAAGAAGAGTACCAGTAGCACATCGACGACGAGGCTATTGCAGAAGCCATGCTTGAACGCAACCGCCCAGCAGATTCCATGGCTGACCGTGCGGAATGTCGAGGCCCTCGCTGGCCGCAAAAAGGGGGCTGTTGTGTCCTTAGTTGACTTGCAGCTTGTGCGTCAATTCCGGACTCGCGCGCCGCTTCGGACTTGGAGTAACATCATGGTCAAACCTTCGACGAATAAGTCGTTTCACAGCGCGATACAAGTGGATGCCAGGTTGCCGGCGCTGAAAGAAAACCTTCCAACAAGCAAATCAGATCTGACCTTTAGGCAGCCTGGCTCGCCCGCGGGGTCGTTCCCGCACACACCCTGGTGGCACTGTAAGTATCTATGCTGTGATTGCTCCCT